>Ga0126381_100002257_pt1 | contig 20835 bp, 21 predicted proteins | sample PanSoiMetPlot_28_FD_96465 | JGI IMG/M metagenome (GOLD analysis project Ga0126381, IMG submission 96465) | Tropical forest soil microbial communities from Panama - MetaG Plot_28 | ecosystem: Environmental > Terrestrial > Soil > Tropical forest > Bulk soil | place: Panama | collected 2016-02-17
ATTGGAGAAGAAGGCTTGGGTGCCGAAGCTGGCAGGCGTTGCCTGGGTCTCCTGCACGAACTTGGCGGCGAGCGGATGTGAGCCGATGAACGCCTCTATAGGCCATGGGTGAGGTTTGCTGGGATCGGTCGCTACGATGGCTTTTTGAACAGCCAGAAAATCCTCAGGGGTACCAACGATGAACCCGTTATGCGAGAGCAAGACCATATCGGTTGCCCCGCCACCAGACAGATTAAATCGAATCGCCATTCCGCGCGGACCCACGTTGGGCGAGTTATCAGGAATGAAAGGATCGGGCGAGGCGTCCGAAAAGCGAACGGTGAGGGGGACTGAGGCTTCCTGGAAATGAGCCGCCTTGGAGAGGCTGGCCGCGTCCTTCGAGGGTGTGAACGTTCCCTGGCATACCACTCCTTTTGCGTGCGCGGTGCGATACGCCGGATTGGCTCCGTGCACTTGAATCATGGTGTCGAAAACTTGCTGGCTGAGACTCTTGTCGCCTTGGCCATCCGCTCCGCCTGCCGTGCCCGTCGACAACGCAGCTGCAGCCACCAATCCCACGCCGGCGACCCGACGGATCGTTGTAAGTGAAGAGTTCATCGTTGTCTCCCCGGGCTCTAGCCGCTTCGCAGGCAGAGTCTGGTTCAGGTGGACGACGCGGAAATGTCAAAAGCGCGAGGCATCGTGTCAATCGACACGAACACCGCGGTCAAGGAGACCGGTCGAAACGTGACCGGCATCCCTCGGCAAGATCACCAAGGGCCTCAACCGTCAGCGTCGCAGCGCCGCCTCCACGGCATCAAACAGGGAGCCCAAACCGAATGAGACGTCCTGGATGCGGCGGTTGACAAAGAAGGTCGGCGTAGCGCGAACTCCGCTCTCACGCCCACTTTGCATGTGTTCTCGAACTCTTTGCAAGTAGACCTGGTCTGCCATCTCGGCAGAGTAGCGCTGCAGATCGACGTTGAGCCGCTCTGCGTAGCCGCGCAACTGAGGTAACTTCAAATGCTCTTGGTTCTCGAACAGCAGATCGTGCATCGGCCAGAACTTGCCTTGCCCACCCGCACATTCGGCCGCTTGCGCCGCGTGTAATGCATGGGGATGGACTTCCTCCAGCGGAAAATGGCGAAAAACAAACCGTATGCGACCCTCGAAATGATGCAGGAGCAGCTTGACACCCGGCGCTGCCTGCTTGCAGTTCGGACACTCGAAATCACCATACTCGGTGACGGTGAGGAGAGCGTTCGCCGGGCCGATCGAGTGATCGGTGGCGTTCGCTGGAACCGTCAGCTCGAATGAGTGCGGCTGCGTCATCTTCGATTTACCCGCGATCGTGCGCTTTGTGACAGGCCAGCCTATGCGTCGGACGCGGCTAGCGGTGCCTCATTACGATCTTCCCGTACTGCTCTATCCAGTCCCTCCCATGCCCGCCGTGGAGCTTGCATGTCTCATTTTCGAGGTGAGCCAAGTCGGTGATGAATACGCTGTATCGTATCGCGTTGGGTGCGTCAGCGCCCGCAACGCCAGGCTCGCGGCGGACCTCCACGAGGAAGTTACTCGGGTCGAGACCGAGCCGTTCGAGCTCCTGCTCAAAAGCCACCTTCTCATCTCCGAGCAGCTTGTGATCGCCTTGCCATTCAACGGACACTCGAGACTCTCCTCCTTTGCCACTATAACGCGCGGACCCAAGTTGCAGGCAAAAGTCGATCAACTCGGCAGATCACCCGTCTCGTTACCGTGTTACTGTGGACCGTATTGCATCTCGCCATTGCCGAATGACCAGTTCTCCTTCGGTACTTCGACGAGATTAATGAACACGTCTTGCTTGCGCAGGCCCAGCTTGGCGACGTCGTCTGCCACGCGCCTGTAGAAGGTCTTTTTCATTTCTACCGTTCGGCCCTGGTTCAGCGTAATCTGGATCAAGACCATGTTGCTGGAATAGTGGATGCCGAGATATTCCGAGGTCAGGTTGCGTCCCTCGGGCGGATGCCGCGTGATGATCTGGAACTTGTCGCCCGCGGGTACGTTGATGACGTCGATCATTACCTTGTCGATCGTCTCGCCGATCCTTTGGGCCGTCTCGGCATCGATGGATTGCGGCAGGTCGATTCGCACGAGTGGCATGGGTTCTCCTCGATGATGAGCGACGGTTGCTTAAGAGCGCGTATGAGAACGCTGCTTACGCCCTATCCAACAGCATATACTACGCGAATGTCCAGCAGAGGAATTCATCATGCAAGCAGTCACAACGATTGAGCCCGGACTCGAATACGTCGTCACCGCTACGCTGATCGCTGCCGATGTCGCCCGGTCGACTGCGTTTTATCGTGATGTGCTCGGCGCAGAAGTACTGAGCGCGGGAGAACCCAGCGTCGGAAGACCCGCCCTGCTACGTTTGGGAAACATTTGGCTCACGATCAACGTCGGAGGGGGGCCAACCGACGACAAACCCGAAGTGGTCGCGACGCCGCCGAAGCATCCAAACGAACTGACAATCTTCCTGAATCTGCGCGTCACTGATATCAACCGCTTTTACGAGCGTTGTCGCGCGCGAGGCGCAGCGTTTATCACCGAGCCAAAGACCCATACTACGGAGCTGCGCTGCTACATGCGCGATCCGGACGGATATTTGATCGAAGTAGGGCAGACAACTGTCACCAAGACACCGCTCGAAATGTACAGGTAGCGCTTTCGTATGACGCTAGTAGAGCTACAAGTAGTCTGGTTGCGTTGGGCTGCCTATAGGTATGCAACAGCCGACATCACGTGGTGCGTCCTGCAGGATGCGGAGTCGGTAGCGTGCCGCTCTGCGGCTCGGGTTCACCGCTTCCGCGCAGAGCAAGGTAATCCTCCGACTTGACCGAGTCGACCACGGCGTCAGCCTCTTTCGATGCAAGCCCCAATCGAACCAGCGCTACCCGGGCGAAACTGAGCGTACCTTCCGGAGCCAGCGCGACGACCTCCGTTATGCCCATGCCGCGTAACTCGTCCCTCTGTACGAGATATTGCACCGCTGTCATCACCGGCACGTGCGGGTAGAACCGTTGAAGGTTGCCGATCACGGTCTTGGATGATTGATAGTCGCTCGACGCGACAACGACCAGACGCGTGCGAGCGATCGCGATTGCCGACATTAGCGTGGGATCGGTCAGGTCGCCGTAGTGAACGTTGTGTTTGGCTGTATAGGCCTTCGCGATGAACTCCGGATTCGTCTCATAAGCGACGTAGGCGATGTTCGCGCGTTGCAGCACAATGCAAATCGCGCGGCCGACGTATCCGTAGCCGGCGACGACGACCGGTGCGCCGGGAGCCACAGGCACGGTCGGCGGTGCGCGTTCGACGCTTGCGCGCGGCAACCGCTCGCTTAGCCGATACGCGAGATTGATTATTAACGGCGACACGATGAACGAGAACGAAATCACCGTGAGGCCCACCGTGTAGTCGGTTGCGCTGATGAGACCGTTGGCGTTGGCACTGGCGAGGATCACGTAACCGATCTCGTCGAGCGGCATCATCAATGCCGCGGTCAGTATCGCGGGCCGTGGTCCCAGACCGAAGGACCGCGCCAGCACGAGGACGACCGCAAACTTGATCAGCAGCAGTGCCGGAAGGTAGAGGAGCAGGTCGGATTTGAGCGCCACGACCTGCTTCAAATCGATGGCCATGCCGATCGCAATGAAGAAAATTGCCATCAGCCACAATCGCGCCCGCGTCGCAGCGCCTTTGATCTGATCGGAAAAGTCACTCGTCGACAGCAGAATGCCGATCATGAACGCCCCGAGCGCCATCGATACGCCGACCGATTCCATCCACCAGGCGGCGAAGAAGACGCCCGCAAGCACGACCGCAGCAAAACCGCTGGGACCGATATCGCGCGCGGTTCGCGTCAACGCCCACGGGAGCACGAATCGGCCGAGCACATACACACCCGCGATCGCTGCGACGATCTGAAGCGTCTTGCCGACGTCGAGGCCATGCCCGCCTGAAGCCACGCTTGCGCCCAACATCGGAACGAGCGCGAGGACCGGGACAACCATGAAACTTTGCAGGATGTCGATGGCGATAACAGCCCGACCGTGCGCCGACGTGCTTTCGCCGCGCTCTTGCAACACGGGAAGGGCGATCGCATCGGAGCTCATGGCCAAAGCGAGGCTTGCAATCAGCGCCGACTGCCAATGCGAAACCGAAGCGGTGATTGCCGTAAAGAATACGAAGAGTGCGGCGCTCGTCGCTGCGTATTGCGCTCCACCCAATCCGAATACCCATCGGCGCAGGGACCAAAGGCTTTGGGGGCGGGTGTCCAAACCGACCGTGAACATCAACAGCATGACGCCGATGTCGCCGAATGCCTTCAACTCATCGATGTGCTCGGTGAAGAGAGGCACCGGAGAATGCGGTCCGAGGGCCATGCCGACGATCAGCAGAGCAACGACAGAGCCGAGCTGGAGCCTTTTAGCAATGGCGATGGCGGCCGCCGACGCGGCCGTCGTCACGGCCGCGGCAAACATGAAATGACCAATGTCCACGAAAGCCCGTCGAGTTAACTCGTAGGTTCGGATACCCGTGAAAGTTGAAACGCCACCGACCGTCTCGAGCTACCTCCGTTCGCTTCCATTCGCCTGGATCGCACCGGTCGCTAGCGCCAGCGCCGCGGCGGCCGTGAAGGCGTTGGCGTGTGCGTCTGCCGTTTCCGCATCGGCGCGAGCAAGCGACGACTGCTCGGTCGCGACCTCGGTGTAGGTTCCGACTCCGTGAACATAAGAATCGAATGCCGCGTCGTACGAGGTCTGCGCGGCCTCGCGCACGGCGACCGCCGCAGCGTAGGCTTCCAAACTTGTCTTGAGATCGTTATAGGCGCTCACCACCTGCTGGACAGTGGTGTCGCGTACCTGCTCGAGCTTGTCGCGCGCGGCAGCGACCTCCGACTGCGCGATCGCAGTACCGGAATCGCGAGCACCGCCGTCATACAAGGGGATCTTGAGAGTCAGCAGGATATTGCCGCCCGGCTTGTTCACGTTGTAATACTGGCTGCCGTCTGTGCTGAGCGAGCCGAAATTCTGGTATGCCTGCGCCGTGACCGCTACTTCCGGATAGTAGGCTGACCTCCGGGTCTTCAGCACTCCCTCGGCGGCGTCGACCTTCCCCAGCGCGGCGATGACGTCAGGCCGATTCGCAAACGCGTCTTGCAGCAGCGGCTCGATACGCTCTGGCGGCTCCGCGGGAAGCGGCCGTTCCGAACTATCAGCGACTTCGATCTGCGTGTCGGCGTCGAGACCGATCGAGGCGATCAGGTTCGTGTACGCCTTGCGTTCGTCCCCCGCAGCCTTGATCGCATTGAAGCGCGCTTGCGCCGTCTGCCGCTGCGCCTGAGCCAGGCTGACGACGGTGCCCACGCCGGTGTCGCGCCGCGATTGCGCCGCGTCCTGCACGATCTCCGCGTTCGCCAGTGCCTGTCGCGCCGCAGCGAGACGACCGCGAGCGCCACCTAGCGCGAAGTACGCGCGGCTCACGGTAAAGATCAGCTTCTGGTGAGCGCCGGTAAATGCGACGTTGGCGACGAAGGAGTTGGCGCGCGCCGTCTGATCAAGCCCATCGCGTCGGCCGAAATCGAACAGCAGCCATTTCAGCGCCAGCATGGGAATCAGCTCTTTGGTGTTGGCGATGAAATAGCCCTTGGGTACCAGCGTATTCGGGATCGGAAGCGGAGTGCGTTGAAACCCACCGATGGCTTCAATGGAGACCTGGGGTGCGTAGCTGCTATCGACCAAGCCTACGGCGAACGCGGCCTGGCGCGCCTGTTCCCACGCCTCGTGGGTCTCGGGGCTGATGCGTTGCGCCAGATCGATGAGCTCGCCAAGGTCGTAGCGATGACCACGCTCGATCGCCACCGCATTCCCGCCTTCAATCTCGGCAGGGCGCCGCAAGCCCGACCGCTTGTTCGATTCCTCGATTCGCATCACGGCTTCGGCAGGCGATGGAATGACCCACGGCTTCTCTGGCGTTGCCGGCGCAAGCTGCGATGTGTCCGCGCTCCGCGCAGAACACGGCAGCACGGCGACGATCGCTGCGCACACCCACGACCGCAGCCCGAAGTCACCTTGCGGGCGAAAGCGATGTCGTCGCGATAGCGCGCTAGGTCGGCGCCAAAGAAACATCTTCCATCTCTCGCTGCAGCAATGTCCGGGCGTCGATGGCCGCACGCAGTGACTGGGGCGCCGCAGGCGCAAGGGCCGCCTGTGCATCGGATTCCTCTCGACGCGGCGGCGCCGGCGGCTCGCCCGCAGCCACGCGCCGTGCGGCGTCAGCAAACCACGCCGATGCGGTCGCATCCTGCATTCGAGCCGCCTCCCCGACGTCGCGACTCGGTTGTGCCGCGACCACGAAGGCCGCCGCGGCCAAGCGGTCCAGACTGCGCACAGCCGACTCTTCGAACGTTTCCCGCTGGCGTGCTCGCTGCAACAAGTGCGTCTCGAACGCCGCGATGGAAACGAAATGCCGGGCCTGAACGACTTTCTGCACCGCGCTCAGCCGCGCATCGGCCAGCGGCTGCGTCGCGTTGCGCACCAACTCGCCGAGCGCACCCAGAGCTTGCCCCAGGAGCTGCCGCGCGCGGTCGAGCGCGCTCACCGGCCACATCGTGCTGAACACGATCGTCATCAGCACATTGCCCAGAAGGATGCCGACGATGCGGTCGCGCGCCGTCGTCAGCTCGGTCGTCGGACCGTAATCGTGCAGGACACCTAAGAAGAACGCGAATCCCATTTGCATGCCGAGATAGGACAGCCGCTCGCTGCTGGTAGCGACCCAGCCACTGACGAACGACACGGCTGCAATCAGCAGAGCAAGCTGGCCGATGTCGGTCATTTGCGGCAGCACGTAGACGATGCTGAGAAGAGCCGCCGCACCGCCGATCAGCGCGCCGCCGAGCCGCAGCGTCAGCTTGTGCATGGTCTCGCCGAGGCTGCCCAGTGCGACGAAGAAGCAGGTCGTCACCGAGGTCCTTGTGCCCGGCCAGTCGAGCATGGTGTAGATGAAATACGCCGCCATCACGGCGATCGTGGTCTTGAGCGCGAAGCGCGCATGGTCCGGATTGCTCCACGCATCCGCGACCAGCAGTGGCGGCTTTGTCTTCGGACGCGGCGCTTCTGCTCCGGCGCGCCGGCGAGCGATGTCGGCGCCGAGACGGCCGATCGCGTCATTGATCGCAGTGACAATCGACAACGTCTCGCCGCTCAGCCCGCTTGCAAGCGCAGCAGGAAATTGCCGTGCTACCGGGACCGGAGCGTCCGCGGAGGCGAGCGCCCGACGGCATTCCCAGATTCTCTCTGCAAGCCACTCGCAGACCTCGCGCGGGGTGTCGCCCGGAAGCGCGTGCAGCAGAGTCAGCAGCTCGACCAGCGTCTCGATCAGGCGATGGTCGATTTCGGCGAGACCGCGTAGCCGCCGATCAGCCATTTGCGCGTGTTGCCGCAGCTCCATCAAGCGGAGCGCCTCGGCCTGCCGTTCCGAGACTTCGCGCGCATCTCGTCCCCGCAAGATGGCCGTCGCGGCGACGAGCAGACGCAAGGCGGTTTGCAGCGCGAGTTTGGTCGGACTCCTCCCCAGCGCGAGCTCGACCGCTGTCGTGAGCATTACCGGAACCATCACGACCACCCAGAGCCACAGGACCAGCCGCGTCAATCGCTCGGTCGACGGAATGCCGTCGATCAGCGTCTGGCTCAGCACGAGGACGAATCCGGCGAGAAAAGCGACGGGTCCCAGCGGGGAAGTGCGGACCAGATACATGGCTACGAAGGTGCTGACCGCCATGAGAGGAATGCGCAGCGCGGGCTCCGACGCATCGATCATGAAGAAGGCGAGCGAGAGCAGAACGGCGACGGTTGATGCGATCGTGCCGGCCACGGCGATCATCACCGTGCCCATGTATTCCTCAGAGCTGAGGAGCAGCACGATGTAGGCCGAGTACGCCGGCAGCGGAATCTCGTAGATCATCGCGATTGCCACGGTGATCGCGCAGTTGACGGCGATGCGCGTCGCGGCGGCGGTTCGACCCGGTCGTGGCGCGAGCTCTCTGCGCAACCACGCCGCGAACTCGTGCCGGCGCGACACAGTCTCAGCTCCCGTCATGCTGCACCCGAACCGAAACCGTCGCCCCGATCCTCGTCAGCTGCGGAGGCGGATCGTCGAGCCGCACCCACACGGGAAAGCGCTGGGCGACGACCACCCAGTTGATCGTGCGGCCGACGACGGGCAATCCAGGCCCGTCGCGATCCTCGGGCTGGACGCCAGTGCCAAGGCTCACGACACGACCGCGGATCGGCCGGTCGTCCGACCCCATCACCCACACCGTTGCGCTATCTCCCACGGCGATCTGCGGCAGCTCGGTCTCGCGGAAATCGGCGATGGCGTACCACTCGTCGTTCTTGATGAGCGTGAACAGCGGATGACCGGTCACCGCGAAGGCCCCCTCGGCGAGTTGCAATCCAACCACCGAGCCGTCGTACGGCGCGCGCAGCGTCGCCTCGCGCAGGTCGCGCTCGGCAAGCGCTTGCGTGGCCTCCGCACCCGCGAGCTGAGCGATCAGGCTTTCCGCGTCCCCGACCGCCTGCCGCGCCTGATGCGCCTGCTGGGTCGTGGTGGTCAGGGCGATCGCGGCGTTGCGCTCATTGGTCCGCGCCTCGTCGATTTGCTGCTGGGTTACATAACCTTTCCCCAACAGAGGCTCCAGCCGCTTCACCGTGTCCTGCGCTAGTTCGAGCTGTGCGCGCGCGTGATTGATCTGCGTCGCCGCGGCGTCGGCGCCGGTCTTTTGCGATGCGACTTGCCGTCCGGTCAGATTGATCTGCGCTTTCAGTGCGGCGACCTGCGCCCGAGCCTGGCGCACGCGCAGCTCGAACGGCTCGGGATCGATCTCGACCAGCGGCTCGCCCTGCTTCACTCGCTGGTTGTTGGTGACATGCAGCGCGACGATGCGTCCGCTGACTTCCGGCGCCATGCCGGCGCTGTACGCGAACAGATGGGCGTCGTGGGTGCGCGGACGCCGATCGAGGACGTAGAGAGTCCAGACCGCAAGGCCCACGGCGGCGACGATCGCGAGCAGCGCGATCAGCCGGCCCAGCCAGACAGCGCGGCTCTTCATCGCGACCATCCGCCTATCCTAGCCACAGCAGCCAGATCGCCAGCGAGACCGCCGTCGCAAAGGCCAGGTAAACCACGATCGGCATCGGAAGCTCGGCGTCGATGCCGGCTTTGGCGAGAACAGCGTGAAAAACAACCGTCGCCCCCAGACCAATCAGTGCGCAGATCATCCACGACGGAAAGTACGAGCCCAGGATGTTGCGCGACGGCGCCGAGCTGCATCCTGCCAGGAACAGGATCGAGCAACCGATCAGCGCATATAAGCAAAGCAGTCCGCCACTCTCGGCCCCGATTCCAGCAGTGCCCGCTCTCCGGTGAGCCACCAGCATCCTCCATTGAGTGATGGGGTCAAACGCCGCAGATCGGCGAAACCAACCTTGCTATTCCGAACGCGCGGTCGAACCGCAATATGGCATCGCGTCGCTCCAATGTAACAGATGACACACTAGCCGACCATGATGACAAGCCCTGTCTTACCGATCAGCGAGTGTCGGATTCCTTACTAGCGTTGGATCTTCATATGAGGCGAACAGCTCTCCGTGAAGACTGACCACGGAACTGCTCTGTGCGATTTTTGAAATGATCGGTTTGACTCAAGACGGTGCCGCGCCGTTTCTGCCGAGGTCTCAGTCAGAACTTCACCGACGCCTTCAATCCGAGCACGACAACGTTGTCGTTTTGGCTGGTGCCACCAGGGTGAACGATGTATTGAAGGTTGGGGCGAAGCGCGAGCCAGTTCCCCACGTTGAACGTGTAGTAAAGCTCGAAGGGATATTCGTTGGTTTGCACTGCCACTGGCCCCAGTCCGTTCGCGTTCTGAAGCTGCTGGCCCTGTGCCACGTTGTTGTTGACGTGCGTGCGGCCGAACGCAAAGCCGATGTCGTCCTGGGGACGCGCGTCGAACGGCCCGGTGTAGTACAGCCCGACGACGAAGAGCTGATCGATGGTGGCCGTGTCGCGATCTGCCTGCACAAAGTTGGCGAAGAGGGTCAATCCCCGGGAGGCGTCGCCGTAGACCGTGGTAACCTGCTGCTGAGCCATGGCATACCAACCGGATTCGCTGTTTTCCATCAATGGTGGCACCCCTGGGCTTAGCACCAGCGGCTGGCCGTTGGCGGCTAAGAAGACGTTGGGCTGGTTGGAGCTGTCGTACCAGTATCCGAGCCGATAGGCCCCCGGAAGGCGGGCCTCGAACAGCTTGGGCGTCCAGCCCACCTCCACCGGAATCAGGGTGCCGATTGTCCCTGGCGGGTTGTTCAGCTTGAACACATCACTGGTCTGGACATTTTTGGGATTAATGTTGTAGAAGCCGATTTGTCCGTACCATTCGGGAGTGACGTTGACCTTCAGCCGCGTCGCCCACTGGCTCACCGGCCAGTTGTACCAGGTCGACACGATGTTGCCGGGCAGCGAGCCGCAAAAGCTCAGGTTCATGAAGCTGCAGGAGAATGGCATGAAGTCCTCGCCCACTCCGAGCCGGCCCGCCTTGATGTCGACTATCCCATCGAAGAACAGCTGGTCGTACCAGAACTGCGTCCAGCGAAAGGTGTTGCCGCGCCCGTAGATCTCCTGCACCTGCATCAAAGTGCCAAGGTTGGCCACAGCGCTTAGGTTCTCTCCGTTGCGATCGGTGATGGTGACCTGGAACTTGCCGCCCTTGAGGCCCACGAGCTTGTCCATGTCCAGGGTGACGCCAAAGGCGAACTGGTCGGCGTTGCGCAAAAGCTTGTCGTCCCCGCCCGCGGCGTTGTAGCCCGCCTCGGTCGTAAATCCGAGCTGAAAATCGATGCCCTTCTGGTACAGGCTCGTACGCAACCCGCCCCAATCCCCAAGAAGCCCTTGGTTGGGACTGGCCTCGTCGGCATAGGCGTCAAGACTCACGCATGCCAGTGCCAACACAACAAGACGTATGTGCACGTTTCGTTTGAGCACGTTTGGCCCTGGCGACACAACAGCGCTCTCCACTACAGGCCGAAGACAAAGATCGTGGCACCGCCCTTGCTGCCGTAGGTGTCGCGCGAGGTATTGCCCGAGGCGACGGCGACGTATTGCTTGCCGCCGATTTCATAGGTGATCACGCCACCACCGATCGCGCCGCCGGTATTGAAGCGATAGAGCAGCGCGCCGCTTTCGGCGCTGACCACCAGGAAGTCGCCACTGGTATCGCCCGTCAAGACGACACCACCCGCTGTTGCCGTAATTGCGCCAAGCATCGGGGCGGCAGACTTGTAACGCCATTTCATCTCGCCCGTTTTGGCATCAACGGCGTTGATCCAACCGATCGCCTTTTCCAGTGGATCGCGCGTGCCGTATCCGTTTTTCCACCCCAGGTATTCCTCACCTTTCACGTATTTCGGCACGGGGCCCTTGATCACCTGGGCGCACCAGTCTATGGAGTTGATGTAGATGAGATTGGTGCGCGGGCTATACGCTGGGCCATTCCATTGCACCGCCGCGATCGGACAAATACGGATACCCGCTTCCGTAATCGTTGCCGTCGTGTTCAGTTGCGTGGCGATCGGTGTTTTGAAACGCAGGTGGCCGTCGGCCCGATCCACCACGTGCAACACGCCATCCTTGCCTGCTGCCGCGACCAGCTTCCGCCCATCACTGGTGTCGAAGGTCGAGACCACCGCCGTATCCCAGTCCCGATCGTCTGGTCCCAGCAACTGATGCCACCACTTGAGTTGCCCGGTGCGTGCATCCAGCGCAACCACTGAGTTGGTGAATAGGTTGGTTCCCGGACGTACCTCATTGTTGAAGTCGGGTCCAGGGTTGCCAACCGGCACGAGCAGCAGACCGCTTTGCGGATCGATGCTGTAGCTGGTCCAGGTGCCGCCCCCACCGTGCTTGATGCTGTCCGGATTGTTCCAAGTTTCAGAACCGGGTTTGCCTGGATTCGGTACGGTATCGAAACCCCAAACCTTGGTGCCATCGGCAGCCTTGAAGGCCATCATCTCGCCCTGAATGCCGCGGTCGCCCCCAGCCTTGCCGATGAAGACCAATTCATTCCAGACCAGAGGTGCTGCAGTGGCGAACTCGCCGCTGGTCGGATCCATGATCTGACGCAGCCAGAGCAACGCGCCGCTCTTCGCATCGAGCGCTATCAGGCTGCCATCCTGAGTCCCGCGGATCACGCGGCCGCCGGCGATCGCGGCGCCTTTGCTGTTGTTCGTGACTTCCGGGCCCCACGGGACGTATTGGTATTCCCACCGTTTCTTGCAGGTGGCAGCGTCGATCGCGTAGGTGCCATGCGCGGTGGTCGTGATCAGCATCCCGTCGTAGACGATGGGGCCGTTGTGGAACGGCCCGACTTCACCCAACTGAAACGCGCAAACCACCTTCAATTGCTTGGCATTCTTGCCGCTAATCTGGGCGAGCGTCGAATAGCGATAGCCCTGGTAACCCTTGTTGTACGTGAGCCAATGCCGAGGATCAGCATCCGATTTGTCCAGTTCGGCTTGAGTGGGACCGTTCGTGCTCGGTTGTCTGACGGGAACATCCGGCGGTGCGGAGGGAAGAATCGCAGCGGCACCTTGCTGACCCTCGGGGGCCGTGATGCCCTTGTCCAAGGCGCTAACCTTAAGCAGAGTATCGCCAGCGGGGTAACCATTCGTTTGCAGGATGTAGCTCAATACACCAAGCGACTTCTCTTCACTGAGCGAACCTGGCGCACCTAGAGGCATCTGAGCATGGGTCACTTCCCAAAGATCCGAGAGCGACTTGCCCTGCCATTTCGACAAGAAGGCCGGCCCCTTGAGGGTGGGGCCCGCGCCACCTTCCAGTTTCTGGCCGTGACACGACGCGCAGCTCACGCCATAGTCACGAGCGCCCGCGGCTGCCTGGTTTTGGCTGTACCAGCCGGATCCTTGCGTCGAAGCGTCAGCTGCGTGGGCCGACGGCGTGCTGAGTCCGGTCATCAACAGAAGGCCAATTCCTGCGCTGGAAGAAATTTTCGTTGTCATGCATGCTCTCCTCGCGGTAAGGGTGTCTGTCGGCAACGACCATTGCTCGCGCCGTCGAAGCTTTGAGTCGACAATATCGGCTGAACTGATTCGCTTTCGCCGCACCGATAGCGGCATGTGCCGCGCTGATAGCGCGATGTGCGTCCAGTCAACGCGGAATAAGCACGATCGCGGCACGACGAATCCTCCAGGAACTTGAATACGAGTCCATCCTAGGGAATGCGCTACGGCCGGTCTTGAACAAGGCAGGCGGACTTTTACTAATCTGCGCTCGCCTTCGCGCTTCGTCGGGCTCGGTGCGCGTTCAACGCTTCAGAAATTCGACATTGCGTTCAAATTCTGCAAGACCAGCAAACGCAGACCCCGCACTGCCGGACAAGTTCGAGCGCATCAAGCTGGCTCAATCCAAGATCCACCTGCTCATCAACCCGGCCGACGAAGACCATCAGCGGCTGGGACAGACGATCGATCTCGCAGATGCTCGATTACGGTTCGAAGATGCCACCGAGAAGGAGACCGAAGACGATATTCGGGCCATTGTCGGCCTCGCACAGTCGATCCTGAAGCGCGAGTGGCAACGGGTCAAACTGGGAACCTAGACCAGAGCACAGACCAGACCAACGAGCGCGAGGCCGACGAGGAGGCCGATCCAGAAGTTCGGGAGCTGCCTTCGCTTCAGACCGTGCCTGGACATCCGAGACACTTCGATTGTGAACGATTTATCCAAGGCGCCAGTAGTGATCGGCGAGCAGGGCCGCGAAAAGAAGAAAAAGGTAAACGATCGAGTAGCGGAACATGCGCCGCGATAGCCGATCGCTGTAGTTGAGGTAGAGACGGATCGCATAGGCGAGAAACAAGCCGTTGAGAGCGAGCGTGGACACGAGATAAACCAACCCGCTCATCCCCGTGGCGAACGGCAGCAGACATATCGCCGAGAGCATGCACGTGTAGAGCAGGATCTGGGTCCGCGTGTAGCGCTCGCCGTGCGTGACCGGCAGCATCGGCACGCCGGCCCGCTCGTACTCCCGCCGGCGATACAGCGCGAGCGACCAGAAATGCGGCGGCGTCCAGGCAAAGATGATCAGAAAGAGCAGCCACGCATCGAAGGGAACCTGACCGGTGATGGCGCACCAGCCAAGAACAGGGGGCATCGCTCCCGCCGCGCCGCCGATCACGATGTTCTGCGGCGTGCGCGGCTTGAGCACGATCGTGTAAACCACGCCATAGCCCATGAAGGCCGCAAGCGTCAGCCACATCGTCAGGGGATTCACCAAGCCGTGAAGAATGAGCAAACCCGCAATGCCGCTGGAGGTCATGAATGCGAGCGCCTGGGGCTCGGTCACCTCACCCCGCGGCAGCGGCCGCGCGCGCGTGCGTGCCATCAGGCGGTCGAGCCTCTGCTCGATGACGCAGTTCAGCGCGGCTGCCGATGTGGCGAGCAGCGCAATGCCGATCGCCCCGAACACAAGGGGCCCCGCTGGCGGCAAGGCCGGAGTCGCGAGAAACATCCCGATGATCGCCGTGAAGACGATCAGGGAAACGACTCGAGGCTTGCCGAGGCGCAGGAGCGCCCGAACAGGCACCGGAGCGGAATGGAGCGCGTGTACGGCCATTCGTTCTGCTAGCGTTTCGTGGTGAGCCCCTGCTGGTGGGAGAAATATCCGGCCAGCTCGCGGATCTCTTTCTCGGTAAGCGGCTTGGCCATCGCGCTCATCACCGGGTTATCCCTGGTGCCGTTGCGATAGTCGTTCAGCGCCTGCACGAGGTAGCCGTATTGCTGACCGCCGAGACGTGGCGTCTCGGGTGTGTTCGGCTTGTTGCCTTCAGGGCCGTGGCATGCAGCGCAAGCCTCGTCGGCCTTCTTCTTGCCAGCGTCGTCGCTCGCCACCGCCAGCGTCGCGCAGATCGGCGACGCGCAGAGAACGAGCGCAAGCGCCAGGATCGGTGCTAGAGCTCTTTGCTTCGGTTGGACGGACATGTGGATCGTCACTTTCGCGTTTCACCGGCGTAATAGGCGGCAAGGTCAGCCATGTCCTGGTCGCTCAACGTGGCCGCGATGCCTCGCATCGTGAGGTGCTTGCGGACACCGGTTTTGTAATCCTGCAGCGCCTTAACGATGTAGGCGGCCTGCTGCTCGCCGATCTTCGGAACGGGATAGACCTGCGGATAGGCCGTTCGATAGTCGGCGATGCCGTGGCACCCTTCGCACATCTGTGCCCGGGCTTGGCCACGCGCGGGGTCCCCTCCGGCCCAGGCCGAAGCGGACAGGACCAAGGCGGTTGTGACGCTCACTGCCAGAAGGCCATATCTCTTATTCATGGGGACTTGAATGCATCGTTGGCGGAATCAGCATCGACGTTCTTCACAGCCAATAGACCAGCACGTACATCAGCAACCAGATGACATCCACGAATTGCCAGTACCAGGATGCAGCCTGGAACGCGAATTGGTTGTCGGGCGTGAAGTCTCCGCGCAGGCTTCGCACGAGAATCACGCTCAACACCGTGGCCCCTATGGCGACGTGCAGCCCGTGAAAGCCCGTGAGCATGAAAAACGTAGCTCCGTAGACCCCGCTTCCCAGCGTGAGCCCCAACTCGGTGTATGCGCGATAGTGCTCGCCGAACTGGAGACCGAGGAAAACCACACCCAGCGCAACAGTTGCGAATAGGCCGAGCGTGAGCTGGCTGCGGGCGCCCTTCTGCAGACCTCGATGCGCCCACAGCAGCGTCCCGGCCGAGGTGAGCAGGATCACGGTATTGATGAGTGGAACGCCCGTGGCGCGCATCGGCGTCAACTGGCCCTCGATACCCGGCCCCATCGTGGGCCACCTGCCCTTGAAGCCAGGCCATAGCTCGCTGGTGGCGCCCGATGCGAGATCCGGTACCGCGTGCCATCGTATGTAAAACAACGCGGTGAAGAACGCCGCGAAGAAGATCGCTTCCGAGAAGATGAACCAGCCCATTGCCCACCGGTAGGAACGGTCGACCTGCTTGTTGTACAGCCCGGCCTCGCTTTCCCGAATCACCGTGCCGAACCAGCCGAACAGCATGTAGACGAGCAGAGCCGCTCCCGCTGCGAGTATGTAGGGTCCCGCCGCTCCGCGGTTGATCCAGGTAGCAGCACCGAGGAGGCATATCAACAGCGCGCACGCGCCCGTTATCGGCCAGCGTGACGGCTGTGGCACGTAGTAGGCGTTATCGGCGCTCTGTTGTGTCATGTCCGGCTCCGCATCATGGATCGCTTGCTGGCAGTCGCTAGGACTTGTTTCCCTCGACTTCGAAGAATGTGTAGGACAGCGTGATCGTGGTCACCTCTATCGGCAGCTTCGGGTCCACCACGAACACGACCGGCATCCGCCGCTTCTCGTGCGGACCGAACGACTGCTTGGTAAAACAGAAGCATTCGAGCTTGTTGAAGTACGCGCCGGCGAGCCGAGGCGCGTAACTCGGAATTGCCTGCCCCGTCATCGGCCGATCCGTCGTGTTTTCGACTTCGTAGTCGACGTTCATCAGTTGGCCGGGATGAACATCGACGATGGGTGTTTCGGGGCGGAACTGCCATGGCAGATTGTTGACATTGGCGTCGAGCTCGAGACGCACGGTTCGATTCGTATCGATCTGCGTATTTTTGATCTCGTCCGGCCCGTCGATGTCGCGCAGCCCGGTTGCTTTGCAGATCTGCTCGTAGAACGGCACCAGCAGGTAACCAAACCCGAACATGATCACGGCGGCCAGCGAGAACTTCAGCAGCAATGTGCGATTCGTCTTCTCCAGTGCATGGAAACGCGCGCGACTCACGAATGCACCTGGAGGCTCAGGCTGATAATCGTGCTCCCGAATACGGCCGCCGCAAGGAGCGCGAGCAAGATTGCGATGCGGACGCTTGCCGCACGCTGCAATGTCTGCGCTGGATTCGCTTGTTTCATCTTCGATACTCTCTGATGTCAAAGTCGTAACCGATCAGGCGACCACCGGCGGCGTCTGGAACGTGTGGTGGGGCACCGGCGATGGCAGCGTCCACTCTAACCCCTCGGCACCGTCCCATACTCGCGCCGTGGCCGGTTGACCGCCGCGAACGCACTTGATCACCGTGTACACAAACAGCACTTGGCTCAAGCCGAAGCCAAACGCGCCGATCGTCGCGATCATGTTGAAGTCCGCGAACTGAAGCGGGTAGTCGGGAATGCGGCGGGGCATGCCGGCAAGGCCGAGAAAGTGCATCGGAAAGAACGTGATGTTGAAGAAGATCATAGACAACCAGAAATGCCAGCGTCCCAGCGTTTCGTCGTACATGTGACCGGTCCATTTCGGAAGCCAGTAGTATGTTCCGGCGTACATACCGAACAGCGACGCGGCAACCATCGTGTAGTGGAAATGCGCGATGATGTAGTAGGTGTCCTGCAGCTGGACGTCGACGGGGACGATCGCAAGAATAACGCCGGTGATGCCTCCACAGACGAACACGAAGAGAAACCCCACGGCGAACAGCATCGGCGTCTCGAAGCTGAGCGAGCCCTCCCACATCGTCGCGGTCCAGTTGAACACCTTGACGCCCGTCGGCACGGCGACAAGAAGCGATGCATACATGAAAAACAGCTGTCCCCCGACCGGCATCCCGACCGTGAACATGTGATGCGCCCACACCAAGCACGATATGATCCCGATCGCGCACGTCGCGACGACCATCGAGCGATATCCGTACAGTCGCTTGCGAGCGAACGTCGGAATGACCTGGGAAACGATGCCGAACGTCGGCAACACCAGGATATAGACCTCGGGGTGGCCGAAAAACCAGAGGATGTGCTGGAACAGCACCGGGTCACCGCCGCCCGCCGCATTGAAGAAGTGCGTATCGAAGTGACGGTCGGTTAACAGCATGGTCACCGCACCTGCCAGCACCGGCATCACCAGAATGATCATGTAGGCGGTTACGAACCAGGTCCACACGAACATCGGCATCTTCATCAGTGTCATGCCTGGAGCGCGCATGTTGAGGATCGTCACCACGATGTTGATTGAGCCCATAATCGAAGACACGCCCAGGATGTGGATGGCGAAGATGGCCATGTCCATGCCGGGCCCCATCTGGACCGATAAGGGCGGGTAGAGCGTCCAACCTGCACCCGTAGCGCCACCTGGCGCGAAGAGCGAGCCGATCAACAGGATCGCGGCCGGGGGCAGCAGCCAGAAGCTGAAATTGTTCAGACGCGGAAACGCCATGTCAGGCGCGCCGATCATAAGCGGAATCTGCCAGTTGGCGAATCCCACGAACGCCGGCATGAAGGCTCCGAACAGCATGATCAAGCCATGCAGCGTCGTGAGTTGATTGAAGAACTCCGGCTGCACGATCTGCAGGCCGGGCTGGAACAGTTCGGCCCGTATAGTCAGCGCCATGACACCGCCGACGAGGAACATCGCGAAGCTGAAGGAGAGGTAGAGGGTGCCGATGTCCTTGTGATTGGTGGCTGTGAGCCAGCGACGAATACCGGTGGGGTAATCCGCATGCGCCACAGCCTCGGGGCCTCTGAGCGGTATTTCCACGTTGCTCTCCTCCGCTTTGCGTTCGACTCGGCGACTTACTTGGCAGCTGCTGCGATCTGGTTCGGCTGCACGACGTCGCCAAGAGCGTTACCAAAGGCGTTGCGTTCGTAGGTAATCACTGCGGCGATCTCCAGATCCGAGAGTTGGCCCTTCCAAGCAGCCATGGCGGGGTTTTTCTTGCTGCCATTGAGCACGATGTCGATATGGCCCGCGACCGGACCGGTCGTAATCGCGCCGTGAGCGATCGCCGGGAACGCGCCTGGTACTCCCTGTCCGTTGGCCTGATGGCAGGCGGCGCAGCTGCGGCCGTAGACCTTCTCTCCTTCGGTCTTCAGCTCGTCCAGCGCATACGTCTTGCCGGCTGCGGCGCTGGCAGCCGCGATGGCGGCCTTGCCCTTCGTCTGCTGCTCGGTCAGCCACGTCCGGTATTTTTCCTCGGGCACCGCCTCGACGACGATCGGCATGAAGCCGTGCTCCTTGCCGCACAATTCGGCGCATTGCCCACGGTAGATGCCCGGGGTGTCGACCGTGAACCACGAGTCGCGGACGTACCCCACTATCGCGTCCTGCTTGACTCCGAAGGCAGGCACCCACCAGGAGTGGATCACGTCGTTCGCCGTGACGAGGATGCGCACCTTCTTCCCCACCGGGACGACCATCGGGTTGTCGACCTCGAGAAGGTAGTTCTCGCCCTTCGGCACCTTGTTTTCTATCTGCTCGCGCGCCGTCGACAGGTCGCTGTAGAAGGAGACATCTTCTCCGAGGTAGTCGTAGCGCCACTTCCACTGGTAACCCGTGACCTTGATCGTCATATCCGGGTTCGACGTGTCCTTCATTACGCTCACTGTCCGCGTCGCCGGGAAAGCCAAGCCGACAACGATGAGCAAGGGAATAGCCGTCCACAGGATTTGTACTGCCTTGTTGTCGTCGAACTGCTTGGCTTGATGGCCCAGCGATCGACGATGCCGCAGCATGGCGTAGGCCACGACCGCGAACACCCCGAGCGCAATGACCACGACGATGCCGAGCACGAGGAGATGCAGGTCATAGATCTCATGCGCGACGATGGTCTGCGGCGTTTGAAAACCGAACTTCGCCTCGCCGTTGGCGATAGCCATGCCCGGCGCGAGCAATGCCACCATTGCCGCTTTCGCGAGATCGCGCATCATCGTGGCTGTCCTTGACAGTGGCGCGTTTCCGACCGAGCTACGACGAAGTGGCCTCGAGCTGTCGGACCGCGATGCTTCCCGAGCAGCGCGCCGCAACGACCCGATGAATCGTAGGAGCGCTGCGGCCGCAGAAAGCATCGCTTGATGCTCTTCAGTAGCCGATGGTCTCGTCACGCTGCTCCTGCCCATGATTGCGTACGCCCAAGCACTATCGCGTGGCGATATACATCGTGATTTCAAAACCGAAGCGGATGTCCTCAAAGGACGGTTTGGACCATTTCATAGCGACCTCCAGGGTTGTTTTCGGAAATCAACGCCGCGGGTGATCATTTCTGTACAAGAATCCATGCAACTATCGTCTTCAGATCGGCGTCGGGCACATTGTTCGGCGGCATCGGGATCTGACCCCAGACTCCGGTGCCCCCATTCTTGACCTTTTGCTCGAGCTTCGCGGCCGCTCCAGCGTCGCCTGCGTACTTGGCGGCGACCTCCTTGTAGGAGGGGCCCACGAGCTTCTTGTCCACGGTATGGCAGGCCTGGCAGCTGTACTTGGTGAGAAGCGCAGTTGCATCGGCTGCTCCGGCCGCGGACGAGACACCTAGCCAAGCCAAAGCTGCACCGCAAATTGCGACATTCCGTGTCGATGTTTTAGCCATCGTCCATCTCCTTTCGTGGTTGATCATCAGTGTGCTCAAGCCGTCGCGACCTACTGCTTCGACTGCTTCGCGCCGGATACCTTGTCCTCGTTCGCACGCTTGATCAGGTGTGCCCGGATTGCCGCGACGTCTTTTTTATCGAGCACTGCCTTGAATGGCGCCATTCCAGCGTCCTTCATCGCTCCATTGAGCACGATCTCGTTGAAGAAGTCATCAGAGCCTCCGAGGCCGTTCGATGATCGTGGCCCGATGATGGCTGGAGGTGGTGCTTTTCGTATTTGATGATCGATGCGGTTTTTGAAGAAAACGCACACGATGTCGGAGATGAGTTTGCCGATGCGATGGGGCCGCGCGGAGGCGACATCAAGAG
>Ga0126381_100002258_pt1 | contig 20826 bp, 20 predicted proteins | sample PanSoiMetPlot_28_FD_96465 | JGI IMG/M metagenome (GOLD analysis project Ga0126381, IMG submission 96465) | Tropical forest soil microbial communities from Panama - MetaG Plot_28 | ecosystem: Environmental > Terrestrial > Soil > Tropical forest > Bulk soil | place: Panama | collected 2016-02-17
CGCCTTGTTCCGACTCTCGCGCCGGAGATGGAGTTTAAAAACAATGGCACCGAAAGCGCCATCGACGAATACTTCGGAAAATTTCGCGCCGCCGGACTGAAAGTGGGTGTTTGCATTCGGCCGCAGCAAATTACGATGCTAGATGGCGAGCCCGTGCACAAGGCTGCCGAAGACCAGAACGCGTTTCAGATTCTTCGGGATAGGATCGCTTATGCGAAGCAGCGCTGGGGTTGCACACTTTTCTACGTGGATTCAACTGCGACCGTAAGAGGGTCGGTGAATCCGGATGTTTTCAAAAAGCTCGCAGACGCATATCCCGATATCTTGTTGATCCCGGAAAATGAATCGATGCGTTATTTCGCTTACTCTGCGCCGCTTAATTCGTATCAGCATCACAAGATTACCTCGACGCCAGTTGGGGCACGATTGGTTTACCCCCACGCATTCAGCGTGCTAATGGCGGCTGATGCTGACAAGCCGGAAGATCACGACGCACTGGTAACCGCCGTCCGCCGTGGCGATATCTTGCTTTTCAACGGCTGGTATCGAGGCAATGATGGAGCAGCAAAAATAAAAAAACTCTACGAAGAAGCGGCTCGATAACTGATTGGAACTTTATGCTGACATCGCTGCCTTTCGACCCACCGTTTCCTGATTCCGTGCAAGGATCGGTCCCACCTAGAAAATGATGGACTCAGTCATCAGTTTTGAAGAGCTAATCTGATGGCACGATTAAGCAATATTATTCACCTCCTCCGCTGCGGAATCAGGAGTCCGCGAGAAACTGCGAGTTTGCTCAATTCCTCAGTGTCAGTGATGCGGGGAGCGCAAGCTAGTCCGCGAGAAACCGCGAATTTGCTCCATTTGTTGGGGCCAATGATGCGGGAGGCGCAGATTAGTCCGCGAGAAACTGCGAGTTTGCTCGATTTCTTGGTGTCGGGAATGCAATTTAGCCGCCGGACGGTGTTTGCACGTCCAAGCCAAGATCGCGATGGACTCACAGAGGCCGCTAATCCCATCTTGTCCTACTTCAACGCGCACACGGAGGGACGTGGCATCTGGAAGTGGATACACTACTTCGGCATTTATCACCGGCACTTCCGCAAGTTTGTTGGGCGCGAGGTGCACATGTTGGAAGTCGGTATTTACAGCGGCGGGAGCTTCCCGATGTGGATGCAGTATTTTGGAAAGGGTTGTCGCCTATACGGTGTCGATATTCACGAGGCGACTAGGGCCTGCGAAGATATGGGAATCAAAGTGTTCATAGGAGATCAAGCGGATCGCTCCTTTTGGACTCGCATCAAGCAAGCAGTGCCAACAATCGACATTTTGATCGACGATGGAGGGCATCTTCCTGAACAACAGCGCGTTACGCTGGAGGAGATGCTTCCACATATTGCTCCGGGAGGAGTGTATCTCTGTGAGGACATACACGGAGCTTTTAATCCGTTCGCAGCATACGTGCAGGGACTTGCGAGCAGCCTGAACTCTGGGTTTCCGGGTGAAATGCCAGGGACGTCTGACCAGGCGTGCACCCCATCTAATTTCCAAGCTGCAATTAGCTCGATACACTTATACCCGTTCGTAGCAGTAATTGAGAAGCGTGAACGAAACCTAGATCGACTCCTTTCCGCCAAGCGTGGAACGCAGTGGTTATGGTAACATAGCCGCCAAACGCTTTGAAGAAGGCAACGTGCCACAGTTGCACAGAGTTCACCCAACGCGCGCAATTATGCAGGCGTGCCGAATAGTTAGTCTCGCTGGAGGCATTTGCTGAAGGTAAAGCGGAGGCCTGTATATTGCAGAGAAGTCGATTAAGACTCGTCGGACCCATCAAGCCAGATTGGATATGGACAGCTTGGGAGGGAAACAGGGACATGGGTCAGTTGCTGGGCCGGCAACCTACGTTTGTCAGAAAGCGAAAAGCTTGCAGAAAGCTGAAACGTTGTGGCTACGCCTTCGTGCGAATCGCAATCTGACGATAAGCCGCTACCTGCAGCGGAGGTCAATGCTTGAGCAGATGACTCGGCAGGGGATCTTTTGACAGTTTAGGTTTACCGCAGATAGTCGTTCGGTCGTCGCAGCATGTGATGATAAGCCTATTTTTCTTGAACGTATAATTCGGAAACGTGTCCCGATTCATTCACAACGTTTCCGACCTGATTCGCCGCGTTCTGTTTCTCGCGCGGCCATACGGCAGAGCGAAACTGTTTTTTATTTTTTCGCTGTCGCTCGCTCAGGCTGTCTTTCAAGTCATCGGAGTTACATCAATATTTCCGTTTTTGGCAGTCGCCGCTGACCCGGACCGCATCCGCCGATCTCATTTTGGCACGCGTTTCCTGAGTCTTTTTCCGCCTATGGACAATCGGCAACTACTTCTCGTAGCCGGTGTCATAGCTGTTGCGGGACTCCTCGCATCCAATGCGGTGAACCTCGTCGCGGAGTACGCGCGCACCCGTTATACCCAAAACTTTGGTCACTGGCTGCGAGTCCGGCTTCTGCGTCAAATCGCATCGCAGCCATATATTTATTTTCTTCAACGGAACTCAGGCGAGCTCCTGAAGAAAATCCTTGGTGACGTGACTAATTACACCACCGGAGTGCTCCTCCCATTGCTAGACACCGTGGCGCGCGCGCTGACCGCGGTGCTGTTGTTAATCACGCTCTTTTTGGTGCAGCCCGTGATAGCTCTTTCAGCGGCTATCGTGCTCGGCGGGTTTTACGTAATCGTCTTTCGATTGCTTTCCCGGAAACGTCGAGAGGTGGATAATAATTTGAGAATTTCGATCGGTGGCTTTTTTCGGGAGGCGCACCAGATGCTCGGCGGGATTAAACCGGTGAAAGTCCATCGCGCCGAGGAACATTTTCTCAGCCGGTTTGCCGGCCACTCTGGCATTGTCGCGCAGATGAGCGCGCGTGTGCCAATTTTTGGTAACACCGCTCGTTACCTGATCGAACCAATTGCATTCGGCGGTCTGGTTGTGGCTGTGTTGCTGCTCGCGGCGAAGGGACGCGATTTCTCGGACATTCTTCCGAATCTCGGCGTGATGGCGATTGCAGGGTATCGACTGCTGCCTTCGCTCCAATTGCTTTACAGTCAGCTAACTCAGGTCAGTTCCATGCGCCATGCCGTTGACCAGGTGTATGATGAATTTGTTGCCGCGGAAACGGAGCGCTCAATCCTGCCGAAAATAACGAGCGACGTTCTCGCTCGAGCGAAACCTCTTCGTTGGGACGAGTCGATTACTTTGCGCGAAATCAATTTTCGCTATCCTGCCGCATCGCGCGCAACGTTCAATGGAATTTCTCTGACCATCCCGAAGAACACTTCGCTCGGTGTAATCGGTCCGACTGGTTCTGGAAAATCAACTCTCGTTGATGTATTGCTTGGCCTCTACCAGCCCACTGCAGGCGAGATCCTCATTGACGGCCGACCGCTTACACCTGTGCTGGTGCCGTCATGGCAAGCTACCATCGGTTACGTGCCACAGGATATTTTTCTGATAGACGACACGGTCGCCCGCAACGTCGCGTTTGGCTTGCCGGACAATGAAATTGATTCTGAGCGATTACGCGAAGCTTGTGCGACGGCGCAGATACTCGATTTCATTGAAACGGAATTGAGCGCGGGCTTTGAGACGATCGTTGGCGAACGTGGTATTCGGCTCTCGGGCGGACAACGTCAGCGCATTGGTCTTGCGCGCGCTCTTTACCGTCGTCCGTCTCTGTTGATTTTGGATGAAGCAACAAGCGCGCTGGACATGGCGACTGAAGAGAAGCTGCTCGACGCGCTGCGTAGTCTTACCGGTAAGCTCACGATGGTGGTGGCTGCTCACCGGCTCAGCGCTGTGGCAAACTGCGACCAACTGGTTAATCTGAGCAATGAAGCCGCCGTCGGCATGGATGCAGCAAGTGAACGCCTCTGAGCAGATGTTCGGGATGCGAGAAAATAGCGAACTCGACCCATTGCGCTACGACGAGCACGTGGACGAGCTCCCGGAGGTTGCACACACGCTGGCAGAGCCGGTGCCGGTGGGATCCCGCGTGTTGGACGTAGACTGTGGCATCGGCTCCGTGCCCCGCATAATCGCGGACACTCGCGATGCAACCATAGTTGGGATCGAATCAAATTCGTGCCGGGCCGCGGCTGCTCGCGCGCGGGGCTTGAAAATTCCTCAAGAGCGGTCGCGTCCGTTACGGTTAGAAGGGAAGGTGGTTCTTCACCACGCCTTTGGCCGACACGCGATCTCTCTAATCCGCAAGCTACGGAGGCAAGTTCTAACCTATTAAAAATCTTCGACGCTGCGGAATGGGCACAATTGTTGATATTAGCCGAAGTGCACAACGCGCGGCGTTCTCCAGAAGATTTGCCCTTGGCCTTTTGCGGCCATTCACCGGTCTAACGTTGCCTATCCGGGTGGGTGCGATCGCGCAGACAGCCCTCTCGCGCTGGTCAGTTTCATCGCAACCGCCGAAGCCAATGTCGAAATTCCGCTATCTAGCAGCATGCGATCGCGCTCACTGGATGATGCTACGGGAAAGCCTCTTTTCCCTGTACCAATCATGGAATTCGTTGCCGGACGTTTTTGTTGTGTCGGATGGCAGTTGGGGACCTGATGAATTTGCAAAGGTTTTTGGCTGGTGGCCAACGCCAATAACAGTGTTGACGCGGGAAGACGTTTGCCTGGCCTGTTCTCGCACTGGGTTTCCGGAGCTGGCGGAATACGCAGGACAAAGCATCTATGGCCTCTGCCTGGCCGCCAAAGTAACCCAGGCCATGCAACACCCGATGTTGTTTGTGGACGCTGACATTCTTTGGTTCAGAGATCCGGCGTTGCTTTTGGGCGACCCGAAGTCGTGGGTAAGACCTCGTGCCTTGCGGGAGAATAATTGTTTTCAGCGGCAAGATATGGCGCTCCGATATTGCGCACAGGTGTTGGAACCACCATTTGTTAATGCCGGAATTGTGGCCCTGCATGGCGAACTAATCGCTCCAGGGCTTCTGTGCAGCATGGTGCAAGATGCATTGCGCAATCCTCAAGACGCCTCGTGTGAACAAACCATTGTAGCGACGGCGGTAAAGCTGGGTGGGGATTTCTTTCCGGAGAAACTGAGCATGATAGCAGTGGATGACACGTTTAGAATTTTCATTCGCGACGTCAAGAGTGAGGGCTATTACTCTCGGCACTATGTTACACCGGCTCGGCAGCTGCTTTACCGCGACGCTCTTAAACTCAGGTTGAGTAGGGAGAAACTGGAAGCTAACGAGGAAAGTCATGTTATCAATTAATTTATCTGGCCATCTCGCTGTGGTTACCGGTGCAACTGGCCGGCTAGGGCGGGTGATGGTGCGCACGATGGCCGCCTGCGGCGCGGGCGTAGTGATTCATTATCGCCAGAATTTTCAGATGGCGGGCCAATTAATGAGCGAGATGCAGGCGGCGGGGTTGCCGGGGATGATCGCACAGGCTGATGTGACCGTGGAGCGGGATGTGCAGAGGATGAAGGCGGAGATTGAGAAGACGCTCGGCGCACCGGACATCATCATCAATAACGCAGTGATCCAGTATGGCTGGGCGAACGTACTCGAGCAGCCTCCGCCCGATTATGAAAGCCAGTTTCGCTCGTGCGTGCTCCACAATGTATTAATGGCGCAGGCTTTTGTCCCGGCGATGCTGGTGAAAAACTGGGGCCGGGTGATCGCGATCAACACCGAGTGTGCTATGCAGAATTTCCCCAACCAGTCGGCTTATGTCGCAGGGAAGCGCGGTATGGATGGCGTGTTGCGTGTGCTGGCCAGGGAAGTGGGCCAGCACCAGGTGACAGTCAACCAGGTTGCACCCGGCTGGATGCTGAGCAAGGCAGCTTCATCTCAGAACAACGATGAAGCGTACATCCAGCAGGTGCCGCTCAAGCGGCGCGGCACCGACCACGATGTGGCCAACCTGGTCGCATTCCTCGCTTCGGATCTGGCAGGATTTATTTCTGGGCAATATATCTCGGTTTCGGGCGGAAATGTGATGCCCGCTATATGATTGAGCCAGTATTTCCGATCTGACCAGTGATAAAGTCGTCGTTGATCGCGTTGATTACGTACCACGTTCACCACGCTTTTAATCACCAAGATGGATGGTTCAATCGGCTTTTGTGGAGACGGAGTTGAACACACCATGGTGAATGCTCAAAACGAAGCGTTCAGGATCAAATTCGCTGCAGGACTTCTGAATCCGTTCAATGGCATGAACGTCTCTGTCAGGCTAGGTCAGCTTGCTTTGAATGTCCTAGCTCGCTGGCCCATCGAGCCTTTACCGCCAAAGTCGGAATCGGGTTTATGTTATTTGACCCTTGCCGGACGCACTCATTGGCTGTTGCTGCGAGAAGGCATGTTTTCGCTTTACCGGTCGTGGAAAGAACTGCCCACGATCACGGTTGTTTCCGACGGGAGTTGGTCGCCGGCGGATTTTCAGCCGGTCTTTTCCTGGTGGCCAGGAAAAATTGAGGTTCTTTGCCCCGAGGAAATTATTGCTCAAGCGGAGGCTGCCGGAGAGCGTGAGCTCGCGCAGTACGCCGAGGCGAGCGGTTGGGGATTGAAGCTTGCATGCATTATCCTCTCAGCGCGCCGGGAACCGGTGCTGTTCGTCGATGCGGACATCCTTTGGTTTGCGGACCCATCTGACCTGCTGGGCCCCCGCAATTCGTGGGCCAGGCCGCGTGGTGTGCGGGAAACTAATTGTCACCAGCACCGTGATATGGCACTGCGCTTCTGTCCCAAGGTATTGGAGCCGCCATTTGTAAATGGTGGTATCATAGCTTTGCACGGACAATTTCTACCGGCGGACATCCTTCACGCTATGTTGCATGATGCGCTTACTGACCCAAAGAATGGCACATTCGAACAGACCATTATAGCTTCGGCTGTACACATGGGAGCTGGTCTGCTGCCAGGCCAAATTAATTTGGTAGAATTCGATGACACCGACAGATTGCGCCATCGAAACATGAAACAAGAGGGATATTTTTCCCGGCATTACGTCAACTGGATGCGGCATTTGTTTTACCGTGATGCTTTAAAACTCCGCTTGCAGGGATGACACGCCGCAGCTTTGTGATTCTGAGCAATTGTTAATGGATCAACAATCCGCAGTCTTGGACCAACCGGGTTTTGGGCCTCAATCGTCGCGTGATGGACGGATGCGTGTTTTCTACCTGAGCTATCACCCGCCAGTTCCAACTTGGGGCACAGCGATGTCCTTTTATCGTCATTTTGTAGAACGAGACGATTTTGAGATATTTGTCGCCACCGACAGCGCTGAAGTGCAGGAGCATGAGGTGCCCTATCGATTTCTAAGGTTCGATGTGCCGACATGGCTGAAAAGAATGCAACACACGCGCTTCTATCGTTGGTTCTGGCAATACAATCAATCAGTCGCCGGCTACTTTGTTCCTGACAAAGTGTGGCAGGCTGCGCGAGCTTTTCGACCCGATCTGGTATTTACGATCGCTGGTAGCTGGAACTGGACAGCACGACTCGCTCAGCGCGTGGCGCGACAATTGCGCGTGCCGTTAGTAGCCAGCTTCAATGACTGGTTTGATTTCGGAGTTTTGATGCATCCTTACTTTCGGGGTTCCATCGAAAAGGCATTTCGTAAGTTCTATCGTGATTGTGACCTGGCATGCTGTACCTCCGAGGGGATGCTCGACGCATTAGGTCCACATGGTAACGCACATGTGTTGTATCCGATCGGCAGTCACATGCCCGAGAGCAAGCGGGAATTCATCCCGTTTACTGCTAATGGAAGGCCAGCGACAGTCTTGTTTGCAGGATCGCTTTCAGCGTGGTACGGACCGATGCTCGAGCGGCTGGTGCGAGCAACTTCCAATTCTCAGCTGCGTTTTCAAATTTTCGGCAGCCACACGCACGCCAGCTGGAGCCCAGACTTTGACAGCTTTGCACGAACAGCCGGCGTGTACAGAGGCCAGGTAGCTTTTGATCAGCTCAAGACGCATGCTCAAGATGCTGATTTGCTGTTGTTACCAATGGGGTTTGGTGATGAGTGCGCTCAAACCGAGCGAACCAGCTTTAAGACAAAGTTTCTTGATTACCTGACCTTTCAAAAGCCAATTGTTATTTGGGGGCCGGAGTATTGCTCTGCAGTTCGTGTTGCCCGGGAATTTGATGCGGCAGAGTGTTATACCTCACCTGACGCGGCAGGTTGCATAGCAACTCTTGAGAATGTGGCTCATAGCTCAGAACGGCAGAAACAACTTGTCGCAAATGCGCACCAAATGTATCGGAGTCGATTTGAACCGAGCCGAATCCATAGCGTGTTACTCAAGCAGTGCGAAGCCCTAGTCCGGCGGCAACGTCGCTGAAGATTCTGGAAACGACGCGCACCGAGCTGGCACCATGTCCCCAAATCCGGCGAAAGAATAGCTGATAGAATGCGAATCGCCATAATTTCTACCGTCGGCGATTGCTCGTGGGCGGGCAGTGAGGAGATGTGGAAGCTGTTCGCCACAGAAGCACTGCGCCATGGGCATTCCGTCGCCGCGGCGCTACAAACCCCAATCGCGCAGTCTGACGAGCTTGCAGAATTTCGTACTCTTGGCGGGATGGTTTTTGCGTACAACCCTCTAAATCGTTACACCTCCCGCACGGTCTCTCGTGGTCTATACTCGCGGTTTCGGCGGTTGGAACGATGGCGTCCTGAAATCGTGTGCATATCCGGCCATCCAGCTATTCCCTATACTGATCGCGACATCTACAGGCTGCTGCAGGCCCACGCCGGCCCTCGGATTTTTATCATACAAGGCAACGCAGATTGGTTTATCAGTGGTCAGGCTGAACGCGACGCGTTGAGAGCGCTTTATCGCTCAGCACGGCGAATCATCTGCGTCTCACATAACAATGCAGAGCTATTGCAGCGGCAATTAACATCGAGTCTGCCTATTACGATCTTACCGAATCCAATCAGAACGCGGTTACAGCACCCGTTACCCTGGCCTAATGATTCAGACCAAGTACGATTTGCGACGGTCGGCCGTTACGAGACATTTGGTAAATGCCAAGATGCTGTCCTTCAGGCACTCGCCACGTCCGAGTGGAAGGAGCGCAACTGGCAACTTGATCTTTTCGGCAGTGGATCAGATGCAAAGTATATACAGGACGTGATCCGCTACTTTGGCTTGGAAGATCGCGTGAGGCTGTGTGGTTATGAACGCGATTTCGCCAAAATTTGGGCGCACCACCACCTCCACATTTTGATTTCTCGCGCCGAAGGGCTGGCGCTGGCGCTGATAGAATCGATGTTTTGTGGCCGACCTGCCGTGGTTACGCGAACAGGCGGAAATCATGAGTTGCTGCGGGATAACAAGGATGGCTTTGTGAGCGCGGGTGAAGATCCAGAAATTATACGTGAAACATTGGAGCGAGCATGGAGCAACCGCCAAAAGTGGCCCGAAATGGGGAAAGTCGCTTTCCAACGGGCCAACGAGTGGATACCCGGGGATTTATCAGTCCGTTTATTTCAGACCATTTGCGATTCAGGATGCTGATGGCTAGTGGGGTCCTGTGGAGCTGCCTCCTCGGAAACGAGCCGTCCACGGTAAAGGCTCTCTTGGATTTGATCCTCGGTTGTCCGGCGCCTGTTCAGCTTCGAAGACTAGCCGGCCCGCGTGAAGTTTAAGAAGGGCTTTTATAGTTGGAAATTCAATACTCAGCACCAGAAGAGCTGTCATACCCTGTTTACCTCCGGCGGTTACATGGCCGTGGACCGAAGGAAGTTCATTGAGCGGGGAGATTTTAGTCGGCTGTTTGCGCCGGCATACTGTGAAGATATGGATCTCTGTTTTCGCGCATGACGTCGAGGCTGCCGGTGCATTTACGAACCTAACGGCATGGTATGGCATCGGCAACAGGCACGTGGTCGCATAATTCGATGAATCCCTTAAGTTCTCTTGAATTAAGAAATCTCCTGTTGATACAATGGTCCACCTTCCCGAGGCACAGGGGCCGCTGGGCGAGATTGCGAAGTATGGTGAAGCTCGTCCTAGGTTCGCTTTTCTCCGGCGACTAAGTTTGGATAAAGACCTATCCTGCAACGCTCCTTTAATGCTTTGCGGTGCGCTGCTGTTACCTGTGGATGAAGATCCGCGACCGTGAGCTTAGTCAAATTTAACTCAGATTGCTACTCGTGACTCGACCAGCTAACTTTCCTCAGCTCAGTCCCGCTAGATCAATTCCCACTTGATGCGTCTGAACCGCTAGTCGCTCCAGCCAATCGCTGGCCGCTGCGATGCGCCGATTTGATTTTATGGACCAGTCGTCGATATTGCGAAAGCTCGCTCCCTTCAGCGATAGCTGAACTGTTCTCGTTAGACCGCATGACAAACGGAGAGCTTATGTGCAACGAAGCTTGTATACAGTTTGGAGAATCTAATCTTTCCAAAGCCGAAGTTATGGGCAAGAAAATCATCGAAGTTGGCTCGCTTGATGTGAATGGTTCACTCAGGGGGAGCATTGAGAGCCTTCAGCCTTTGAGTTACTTGGGAGTTGACATTGCGGATGGCCCAGGTGTCGATGAGATATGTGATATCAATCAGCTGATCAATCGTTATGGCAAGGAAAGCTTTGATGTGGTTATTTCTACTGAACTTCTGGAGCATGTTTGGAACTGGCGTAATGCAGTCTCCAACTTGAAGAATATCCTGAAGCCTAACGGAATATTGCTTTTGACCACGAGATCGAAGTTATTTCCTTACCATGGTTATCCGTTCGACTTTTGGCGGTATGAAGTAGAAGACATAGAGGCAATATTTTCTGACCTTTCAATAGAGATCATCGAGCGAGATCCTTTAGCACCCGGAGTATTTGTGAAAGCACATAAGCCAATTGATTTTTCCGAGAAGGATCTGAAAGATCACGGCTTGTACTCGATAGTTAGAAGTCGACGTTGCACGAATATCCGCGAGTTTGACATTCTTCGTTTTAAGGCGAAACGATTGCCGCGATTGATGCTTTCACGCCTCCTACCTGCCCAAGTCAAAGTAAGCATCAAAAAGGTGATTTTTCGATCCGACCGGTTTTGATTCTCCACAGATCAATCGCCAACTGGCGTGCCACGGCCACGACCTAGACATATAGAACGCCAATGCCAGCCCATCCTTGTTCCCGGTTTTCAATGATTTCTTCATGGCGATATGACGTTTTCACTTCATTCCAGAAGCGTGGCACGTCACAGTAAGTTTCTCTGGGATGTTCGGCTATGTCATGGAACGCGACAATTCCGCCTTTGCGCACAAGCGGCGAGTAACAGCGAAAATCCTGCTTGACGCCCTCGTAAGTGTGGTCGCCATCAATGAAAAGCACGTCCAAAGATTGCGTGATGTGTCTAACTCTGGCGGCAACTTTTTCCGAGTGAGAATCGCCACGAATCAAGTGCATACGCTGAAACGATTTCCCGAATATGTGAGAGACGAGAGAACGGAGCTTGCTGTGTCCTCCACCGAACTTGCCGCCGGGAAGATCAATGCTAATGATCGTGGCGCGCGGGGCCGACAGTTGTGCGAGGATGCAGAGCGTTCCTCCTTGCAAGGTGCCTATTTCCAACACTCTTTTCGGGCAGATTGCAGCAACAATTTCCGCGAATCGGTTCAATTCCGAAGCCACTTGTAAAGGTCGTATCAGAGGATTTGAGAGGACGAAATCCACGATCTCATGCGCTCCACGCTGAAAGCGAAGATTAAATGCAAGCAAGCAAAAAGACGCTGAGCGAGTTATTTTGCCAAGCATGGCGCGCCAGATTGTAATACTCCGCACGTTGATCACAAGCTATGATGATCGTTCGACAAAACAGGTTTCTAGCGTTTATCTGAACAGCTCATCGCTAACGAAGATGTGGAGATCATGTGAAAGGTTGGAGCGAGCTTGGATCAACGGTCGGACGGTGGCCCAAAATGGGAGAAGCCGCTTTCCAATGCGTGAACGAGTGGATAGCCACGGCTTTATCAATACGTTTATTTCAGGTCATTTTCGATTTGTTCTCCAGAAAGATAAGCTAATCGTACCTACGTAGTAGTTCACGGTGTATTAGTAAAACAGTACAGCTGGTCTGCCATCGCATTTACGGCATGATTGCCTATTATAATACCGCTTTGCATTACCCACGTCACGGCCGTGGCGAAAATATCTAATTGGCTGTCTAAAAGTCTGGCCGCCGAACTGGAAAGACCGCCAGGCAAGGCATGAAGGTTTTCATTTCATCCTGCGAGACCGGTGAGTCGTTTTACGGACGCGAATTGAAGCGCATGGCCGGACTGTGCACGTCGTTGCAATCGCTGTTTGTGGACCGGCCTGAAGATGCGGATTTGATCTTGGTAGTAGACATGGACGAGGCGGATGTATTTGCCAATCTACGGCGGAATCCGGTGTGGCGGCGTTATCCGAAAAAATCTTTTGGTATCTATGAAGGAGATAATCCTCCGCGCTTTCTCCATGGCGTTTACACCGCTGTGCCACGCGACCGGACGTATCTAGGGAGATTTCAGTCCTGTGGCCTGTGGATGCATCAGGTAGCGTTTCCGCTCGTGTGTCCCGCGCCTGATCGGGCGTGGGAAACTCCAAAGAGCCTGCTGTTTTCATTCATGGGTAGAATCAGTCATCCCGTCCGGAGGCGGTTGTTGCAAATGAGTTTTCCCAAAGAGGACGTGGTGATAGTGGACACATCGACTTACAACCATTTTCGGACAGCCCCCAAGGAGCGAAGTCCGTGGCAAGATGAATACTGGCCGGTGGCAGAGCGATCGAAATATGTCCTTTGCCCAAGCGGATCTGGGGCTACTTGTGGCACACGTTTGTTTGATATGATGCAAGCGGGCATTGCTCCGGTAATCATATGCGATAAATGGGTTCCGCCGCTCGGACCAAATTGGAATGAATTCGCCCTTTTTGTCGCCGAGAGGGATATTAAATACCTATATGGCACCATCAAGGAACGTGATTCTGAATGGAAAATGCGCGGGCAAAAAGCGCGCCAGGCGCATGAAAATTGGTTTGCAGCTGAAACCTATTGGAAATCTTTGATTGATTCCATTCGCAAAATCCAACAGCAACAAGTTGTGCCTGAATCCATTTATAGCAGCAGTTTGCCATTACTGACGCTCGTCGAACGAGGCCGGCAGGCTCGGATCCGCAGTGTGATTTGGATGAAGGGCATGATCAGGAAAGTTTTGAAGCGTTAGGAATTGAATTCAGTGTGGCTCTTACTGACCGAGAGTTGAGTAATCATGACAATTGCCCATTTTACCTCGGAACTGTCCGGGGGCGCTGGCGTGGCTGCGCGGCGATTGCATGAGGCTTTGCGGCGGCAAAATGTGGAGAGCCGGCTTTATTATGAAACAGGCACGCCGTTCGTTGGAAATTGCGAACCAATCTTTCAAACCAATTCATTTTTCTGGCGAAACGCCGCTGCGTTAGCGCAGGCCTGGCGCAACCGGCGCAATTCGCCGGGCTGTCTTGTCACCAGCCCCCGCTGGATCCGACGAACTAGACTGCAAGATTTGAGCCTGCGGCCCGACGTGGTCAACTTGCACTGGATTTCGCGTTGGATTGATCAGCCCAGTTTCTTCGCGTCGCTGCCGATGGATTTACCCGTGGTGTGGACTCTGCACGACATGAATGCATTTACCGGCGGCTGTCATCATGCGGGTGGTTGCGAGCGGTTCACCAATCATTGTCTGGACTGTCCGCAACTGAAAAATCCCAGTCCGCGTGACGATGCTTTCCGCTTTTTTGAGATTAAGAAGCGTTGCTACGCCGGGAAGACTCTGCACGTTGTCTCCAGCAGTGATTGGATGAACGCGCAGGCACGCCGCTCGGTTCTGCTAAAACACGCGAGCTCCTTTCATACAATTCCACTGGGGTTGGATACCGAGTTATTCAGACCGATCGACAAATCCTGCGCCCGAAAGGCCTTCGTAATTGATACCGATCGTTTCGTAGTTGGTTTTGCCTGCGCCGATCTTTCGAGTCATGACAAGGGTGGCGCCCTGTTGGTGGAGACCCTGCATGCTTTAGCTGACAAAGCGAAAATAACATTGCTGGTTTTTGGTTCGGGGAAGCTACCGGCTAGTGGCGGAAGGTATCGATTCATCGAACTCGGCAACGTTACGTCGCCACATTTACAATCCCTTTTCTATTCGGCGTGTGATGTGTTCGCAGCGCCCAGCCGGATCGAGTCATTTGGGTTGACTGCATTAGAAGCCATGGCTTGCGGGACGCCTGTGGTGGCGTTTCGCAGCGGTGGCCTTGTGGATGTAGTAGTAGATGGCGAAACCGGTTTGCTGGAACCGAAACTTGGCAGCGTCATGGGACTGCATGGTCAATTAGATTGGATGCTCCAACATCTAGCTGAGCGCCGAAACATGGGCTTGGAGGCGCGCAAACGCGTGGAAAAACAGTTTTCCAGTGCCCTAATGGCAAAGCGTTACCTAGAACTTTACAAAGCCGTTCTGAACACCAGTGGATGAAGAGGGTATTGATCAGGCCCACATTTCAAGACTGGTGTGGCAACCAGTTATTCACTTACGGCACGAGTTGGCAAAGTCTTTATCGCGGCGCCTTTTCTGCGTGGAAAGAAAAGGCGATGGGTTTGGGAATTCAGATAGACACATGGGACCAGGCACCACTGGAAAGTTGCGATTTGTTATGGTTGCTGGATCTCCCGCCAAGCAGAAAACAATTCGAACAAATTTGCTCCCGGCTGCGACCAGGCACGCCGATAACACTGCAGGTGTTCGAGAGCCCCGCTATTGCACCTTTCGGATTGATCTGCGCGAATCGAGAGCAAGTCTCGGCTGTGGTGACCTATGAACTTCCCAATGGCTGCCCGACTGCTTCGAAATATTTTCATTATCATTTGCCAGTGCCGATTCTCTCGCCGGCTAGGAATCCGCCGTTCTCTCAACGCAAAGGTCTATTGATGTGTTATTCGAACCGCGTTAGCGGGTTCTGGGCGATCCGGCAGGAAGGACTGGCAGGCTTACCTTTCTTTGGAAGGATGTTGGCGGGTTGGGAATGCCCTCTGTCATTGGTGACGGAACTCTCATCTGGCGATCTCTATCACGAACGTCGAGCCATCGCTCGCGAGGCGGAAAGATACAGGCCCGGTTTTCTGGATATTTTTGGGCCTGGCTGGAATGGAGAACAAATTTCGTGGTGCCCCCTGTATCCCAATCGGGCTTATCGCTGTTGGCAGGGGGAAGCAAAGATTTCCAAGCGCGAATTGTCGGCGGAGTATCGTTTTGTGATGGCGTACGAAAGCTTCCGCGGGCAGCGCGGGTATATCAGCGAAAAAATCTTTGATGCATTGCAAGCCGGCTCCGTGCCGGTTTATTTGGGCGAAGAGCGGATTGCAGAGTTTGTTCCGCGAGAAGCTTTCGTTGACGCGCGAAACTTCCAGAGTCGTCGCGAATTGCTCAAGTATTTGCAATCCTGCTCCGAACGAGAATGGGAGGCAATGCGTGAGGCAGGCCAAACTTTTCTGGGTTCCGCTGTGTTTCGGTCATTTACCGACGACGCTTTTGCAGAGCGCATGACTGATGTTTTGAGAAAGGTTTTGATGTGAGAGTTGGGGTCGTTAGTCAAGAATGCGTGGAAGCCGGAGCTCTGCGACCCTCGGAATCACATCGCTTAACATGAAAGTACAAGCGCCATTTGGTTTTTGTGACCGGCTGCCACGCGGAAGACAATGCAAACTGAGGATGATTGCACGTGTTTGCACATGACGCAGCATTCCTCACATTCCGGAAAGACTGTAGAATCAGTTCACCGAGATCGTACGCCTGACGTTCTCATATCCGTGAGGGTTTCCGTGATGATCACGACCAGGGGACGCATCGAAGAGCTGCGGCGGACGTGGCGTGCTTTGCAGGAATTGAATCCAGCACCGCTGGAGGTGCTGATCACGATGGACGGCTGCGCAGAAGAGGTGGTGAATACGATCAAGGCCGAGTTATCTGGAGCACGGCTGTTTGTGCACAGACTTGCCATCGGCTCAGTCGCATCGCGTGATCAGATGATGCGCGAGGCGCGAGGCGACTTTGTGCTGGGTTTGGATGATGATAGTTATCCGGAGCAACTGAATTGCATCGCTCTTATCGTTCCAAAGTTTGAGCAACATCCCAATCTTGCAGTCCTACATTTTCCGCTGCGCACTGATGAGTATCCCAATACACTCGCGAAAACTGACTTTGGTCCGGAGCGGTTAACGCGCACGTTTGGCAACGGTGCTGCGGTTCTGCGACGCGCAATGTATCTCCGGCTGCCTGGCTTTGAGTCGCGGTTCTTTCACGTGTATGAAGAGCCGGACTACGCTCTGCAATGTGTGGCGGCGGGCTATGACGTAATTTTCTCTCCTGTGATCACGATCCGCCACCATTACTCGGGACAAGCCCGCGATGAAATCCACATTCACCATCGTCACGCCCGCAACGAACTGTGGAGCACTATCATGCGATGTCCGTTGCCGTTCGCGATCGGGATAGCTGCCTGGCGTGTTTTTTCGCAGTTCCGTTATGGCTCTAAACGTGGGTGGTCGTGGGTGATCCGCGAACCGTTGTGGTGGGGTCAAGCGCTGGCCGGGCTCCCGTATGCTCTGCGAAAGCGCAACCCTGTTTCATGGGCAGGTTACAAGCGCTGGCTTGCCTTACCTTAGAACGCGTCTCGAACTGGCGAGCTCTACATTGACTGCTCTGAGGACAACGCACGCTAGATTGACGGATTATGAGCACGAGCAGGAGTAGCCAGTGAAGTGGATTTGCTGTCAGCTCGGTGCACGCGAGCATTTTGCAATTCCGCGCGCGCTGTTTCGCAAGGGATTACTCGAATGCCTCTTGACTGATGCGTGGATCGCGCCGCAGTCGTTGCTCGGGAAACTGTGCGGGCACAGGTCAAAGCTTAAAAAGAGGTTTCATAACGAGCTGCTCGGCGCGCGCTTAAAAACATTTACTTGGTCTCTCGTGCTGTTTGAGACCCTTTCGCGCGCTCGCGGACTCGGCGGATGGCCAAGAATAATTGCGCGGGACCGTTGGTTTCAACGCAAGGTGATCTCGTTTTTAGACTCTCACCTATCGACTCTCAACTCTCAGCCCATTTTACTAAGCTACAGCTACGCTGCGCTTGAGCCGTTTCGGTACGCAAGAGCCCGTAAATGGAAAACCCTGCTTGTCCAAATCGATCCTGGGCCGGAAGAAGAGAAGATTGTGGCCGAGGAAGCCCTGCGGGTACCTGAGCTCGTGGGTGAATGGCAACCCGCGCCAGCCGAATATTGGGTGCGCTGGCGTGAAGAGTGTAAGCTCGCCGATTGCATTGTTGTTAACTCCGAGTGGTCGCGCGAACGACTGGTTCGGGAAGGAGTTTCAGCCGAGAAAATGTCGGTTATTCCCCTGGCGTACGACGCGCCGAAGGGCGGAGATCAGAAATCAGAAGTCACAAATCAGAAATTACACGGCTTGTATCCCGCGCATTTTTCCCAGGAGCGACCGCTGCGCGTCTTATTTCTGGGTCTAATAAATCTCCGCAAAGGCGTGGCCAGATTGTTGGAGGCTGCGCGGATTTTGCGGGATGAACCCGTTGAATTCTGGATGGTTGGACCTGTAGAAATCGCAAACGCCACGGCTACTGAAGACATCAAACGCGTGAAATGGTTTGGCCCTGTATCGCGTAACCAAGCAGCTGAATTTTACAGAGACGCCGACGTATTCATTCTTCCGACGCTCTCGGATGGATTTGCTATTACGCAACTTGAAGCGCAGGCGCATGGGTTGCCGATTATCGCCTCGAAATTTTGTGGCAAAGTCGTCCAGGATGGCGTCAATGGAATCATTCTTGAAGAGCCGACTGCCAAATACATCGCACAAGCCGTTCGCTATTGCATCACAGATCTCGATCGACTGAGGAACCTTGCTGCAGAGTCGCGTCTGGCCGATGAATTTACAATCCAGTCGCTTGCTCATTCCCTGCACGAACTCGGGGGAAGTCTGTAGTGATTCGCCCTCAACAATAATGTTTTCAGCTTTCGTTTGTTGTGCATTATAATCAGCGACTCAGCTTTTCACGCCATGGTGACGCATGAACTAACGTTCTATCTCGCTGCCGTCATGTTGGTAGTGGTAACCGTGGAGAGCTGTATCAAGCTGCTGAACCGAAATGCTTTTGGCATTACACTTATCGTATACGTAACGGTATTCGCGTGGTATTTCGTCGATCCGTTTCTTAATCCAGAGCAATATGATTATCTGCCTTCCTCGTTGTTGGACCAAGGTTATGGGCAGGTACTGCTGTTTCTGATCGGATTCCGCGTTTCCACGCCCGTGGCAGCCCGGTGGCTTCTTCGTCGGCCGAGCAGTGGCATTTCTGATACGCGTCTTACTCCTGAGCAGATTTTGAAAGCCGTCGGGACGCTGTGGTTGATTCTGTTTTTGATCGGCATTTATCGAATGGACGGGGACGTGATGCGCGCAGTATTTCCAGTCGATGGCCGCAATGGGCCGACGATGTGGGGGCGTGGAGCATTGGGTGATACGAGTGGGTTTCTAATCTCCTCCGCAGCTTATGTGTTTAATGCTGTAACAGCGTTTCTAGGTGTCCTGATATTTTTCCAACGCAGTAATTTTTGGCGGCTGGCTGCTGGCGCAATGTTTGCCATTACCCTTCCCTATTTCTTTTTGGCGGGAGCGCGTAGCCACTTCCTTGCAGCGGTCCTGCCTTGTATCATCACGTATTTATTTTATGGCCGTCATCCGCTTGTCATAAGAGTGGCCGTTCTGGGAGTTGCATTCATCTGCTTGGATGAAGGGTTTAAGTTTGTAACCCAGTTTCGCGACACTGGATTCAGAGACGTGCTGGCCAGTGAGAACCCGTATGAGTTCATGGATAAAGACGCTCGCACGAGTGGACTCAATATGATTCAGGAGCTTTGCTTTGTGGACGTTTACCTGGGCACTGGCGGTGGTTCTCCAGCATACGGTACAAGATATTTAAGTGAGCTGCTTAACATGGTTCCGCGCGCGATCTGGCCTTCAAAGCCGTTGATTGGAATTGACTACGCACTGTGGCGCGGCTTCGACAGCTTGGACAACGATCTCGGTGTGAATACCACCATCTCAACTGGAATGATTGGAGGCGGCGTCTTGAACTTTGGCAAGATTCTGGGTCCGGTTGCAGCCGCCCTGCTTATGGCTCTTTGGACTGGGTTGCTGATTCGCTGGTGGGAACAGAGGAAATCGCTGTTGCGCCTCGTGTTGTTCATGCTTGGCGTCGGTCTCACCTTCAATGTTGGGCGAGACATCACACTGCTCGTGCTCTGGCCCGCCATCTTTGCATATTTCTTTGTTCGGCTTGCCGAGGTTTGGGCGGCGGGACGGTTTAAGCAAATGCCGAAGGTCCGAAGTCTCGGTCCCAGTGTACCTGGGCCAACGCAGGTGGTAGCTGGTCGACTGAATTGATAGCGCCGGCGTCCTCACGTCGCGACGCCTGGTCGTCGAAATGTGCAGCGTGCGAAGGGGATCGCGATGAAGAACGCAAAAGCGTGGATGATTATCACTGGAAATCCAGCACGCGACCAAGCGCCAGCTTGAGCCAATGATCTCAGTTGTCATTCTCACGCACAATGAAGAAACAAACATTGGACCTTGTTTGGACTCCGTATCATGGAGCGACGATATCCTCGTAGTCGATTCGTTTAGCGAGGATCGAACTGTAGAAATTTCAAAACGGCGAGGGGCACGTGTAATACAACGCGCATTTGAGGATTTTTCGGCTCAACGGAATTTTGGGTGTGAAAAAGGAAATCTTAAGCACGAATGGGTGCTTCATCTCGATGCGGACGAAATCGTTACTCCTGAATTAAGAGCAGAGCTGTCAGCGGCCGTGTTGGGCAACAAAGATGCTTATCGTGTTTCCTCGAAGCTGATTTTTGACGGCAAATTTCTGCGGCATGCGGGGCTTTTCCCGTGGTACCAAGTTCGTTTTGGACGAAAGCAAGCCTTGCGCTTCAAACAGGTGGGTCATGGTCAGCGAGAAGCGCTCGAGCCGGGCCGTATTGGCACGTTAAAGTCTTCGCTTTTGCACTTTAACTTTTCGAAGGGACTGCCCGATTGGATCGAGAGGCATAACCGATATTCGACCGCTGAAGCACATCAAAACGTTTACGGCTATGCGGATGACGATATTCCGATCCTGGATCTTTTGAGTTCGGCAACTGACCGCCGGCGCCGAGCCGCCAAAAAAATCTTCAGGCGACTACCCTGCAGAGCGACTATTCGATTCATCTACATGTACCTTTTTCGCGGCGGAATTCTGGACGGCAGGGCTGGCTTTACGTATTGTCGACTACTCGGGTGGTACGAATGGCTCATTGTCTTAAAAGAACGTGAAATAAAAGCCCACGCCCGAGACAAAACGTAGCAATGGGCGCAGTCGTCATGCAATGGATCGCAAGCGATAGCCAAAAATTGCAATGACAGAGGCGCAGCATACAGAGGCTTATCTATGGCAGCACATCCTTGATCTGTGCGCGACAGTGCGCGCGCTTCGAATCGTCGATATTGGGTGCGGGAACGGTGCGCTATGTCGCGAACTTGCCAGCCGCGGATACGAAGTGATTGGATGCGAACCCGACGCGGAAAGCTTTCGATGTGCACAGTGTGCGGCGCCAGAATTAGTATTTCACAAATTGGGCGTGGACGACGATCCGTTTACGCTGGGCGCGGAAACCTTTGACGTAGCCATTGCTACGGAGGTAGTCGAACACTTGGTGAGACCTACGA
>Ga0126381_100002259_pt1 | contig 20820 bp, 16 predicted proteins | sample PanSoiMetPlot_28_FD_96465 | JGI IMG/M metagenome (GOLD analysis project Ga0126381, IMG submission 96465) | Tropical forest soil microbial communities from Panama - MetaG Plot_28 | ecosystem: Environmental > Terrestrial > Soil > Tropical forest > Bulk soil | place: Panama | collected 2016-02-17
CGCTTCGGCCAGCAGATGGATCAGGGCGAGCCGCAGCACAGCGGGGTCGACCTGCAGGCGCTCGAAGGAACACCGACAGTATCGCCAGTTGACGGCTTCGTCGAGCGCGTCGAGCACAACCCAGCGGGGCTCGGGCTGACTGTCGTCGTGCGGGGAAAGGACGGGTCCGAGCACCGTCTGGGGCACCTCAGCCGCACCGACGCCTATCCAGGCATGATCGTCGCTCAGGGCCAGGACCTGGCCAGCAAAGTAGGTAGCTCGGGTAACACCACGGGGGCGCACCTGCACTGGGGCGTGAAGGGCCCCGACGGCCAGCCGCAGGATCCCACGGGGGCCCTGCCGCCACAGATGCAGCAGATGCCGCCCGTACCAGGCACCCAGATGATGGGTCCGCCAGGCGGCAACGGCGGCCAGGCTCAAACAGGCGCGCCGCCGCAAGGCGCGGGTCAGGACCAGGGCGGTACGCCGCCCATGCAGTCCAGCGGCATGGGCTCGTCCTCGCCTGACTATCAGCGCGGGTACCAGGACGGCGTGGCCGCCTCCAAGTCGCCTGGTACACCGCCGCTGTTCGTGCCGTCGATGCAGCAGCCCATCCCGAGCATGGCCGACGGCGGCCAGGGCATGGGCGCGGGCGGCCCGCTGGAGGACCTGCTGGGCAGTACCAGCCCGATGAACGTGGACAAGTACGCCCAGACGCCGACGGCCATCCGCCGTGCGCTGGAGCGCGCGGGCGGCTGGAATCCGCCGGGCGCCAACCAGCCAGGCATGCTCGGCTGGATGCCCAACCAGGAGATCGAGTACCAGCCAGGCGTCACGGGCACGGGGCAGGACGAGACCGATGGCTGGCTGGGCGCGGGCGCGCAGAACCCGCTCGACCCCAGCACGGGCATCACCAGCGGTATGGGCAAGGGCGCCCAGGGCAACACCAGCGAAGTGCTCGACATGATGCGCCAGTTGAACAACTGGATCAACTACCTGTCCAGCCCCGAGTACATGCGCAAGACGTACGGCCCAGGCCCCGACCAGGGCGGATCGCTGGGTGTCGGCCAGGACTCGGCCGACGCGCGCTGGGACCTGTACGAGGCCAAGGACACCACGGGCTTCTGGGGACCAGCCGGTGCCCCGCCCATCGGCGCGGGCGGCGAGGGGGGAATGGGCGCGGGTACCCAGTACAACGTGCCGATCGTCGGCCCCGACGGCGGCGCGGGCACCATCACGGTCAACGCCAGCAGCCCCGAAGCCGCCGTCGAAAACGCCAGTCAGGGCGGCAACACGCCGACAGGCGGCGCCACGCAGACCTCGCCATCGAGCGGTGGCGGGGGCGGCGGCGGAGGTGGCGGCGGAGGCGGCGGTGGTGGTGGCGGCGGCGGGCCGAGCGGCAACACCTCGGTGGCGGGCGTCACGCCCGACCAGCAGGCCGCCGTGGACGCTTCGGTAGCCAACGCGAACACGGCCGCCGCCGCGTCCAACCACGCCGCCGACCAGCAGTACGCGGTGGGCATGGCCCAGGTCAACGCCAGCATCGCCGCCGAGAACGACCGCCACGCCGAGGCGCTGGCCCAGTTGGAGCAGAACGCGCAGTTCCACGCCGACGACGTGGCGCTCAAGCAGGCCGAGGACGCCGAGAACCAGCGCCACAACCAGGCCACCGAGCAACTCCAGCGCGAGGCGACGGCCATGCAACAGACGCTGGAGAGCATGCGCGAGCAGAACGCGATCACCCTGGAGCAGATGACCGAGGCCAGCCAGGTCAAGCTGGAGCAGATGAAGGAAGGCAACGCCATCTACCTGCAGCAGGGCCAGCAAGCCTTCCAGGACTGGACCAACCAGCAGACCAACCGCATGAGCATCCTGTCCTCCGCGCTCAACAACCCATGGTTGCAGAAGCTGACAGGGCTGAGCCCCGCGCCAGGCGTCGAAGGGGGTACCACGGGTGGTCAGAACCTGGCCAACCTGATCCAGCAGGTGCTGACGCCGTTCAACTACCAGGGCTGGGGCGGCCAGGGTACAGCGGGCCAGAACGCACCCGCGCCGCAGCAGGCGCCGAGCATGTTCACGGGCGGCGCGGCGCAGCTTCAGACGCCGTCCTGGTCGCAGTGGCAGGGCTGGAACCCGTTCCAGCAGGCGGCGTATAGGACCAACATCGAGGCACTTGGGCCTGGCGTGTGGAACCAGATGCAGCAAGGGCTGGCCTCTGACTTCACGGCGCAGGGCGGCTCGCCGAACATCACCCAGATGCAGCGCGCGGCAGCCTCGCCGACCCAGCAGGCGGGCCAGGAGATGACCGCCGAACTCTTCGGCCAGACCACGCCCGCCTGGCAGGCGACCCAGAGCAAGCAGTGGTCGCAGGCCCAGGCGCCGCAGGTCAAGGAGAATCTGGCGGGTATCGCGGCCTGATGGGCGTCCCGTCCTGGCTGTCGACTGACCCGGTCGAACCCAAAGTTCCGCCGCGCACCAGACCAGGCTGGGCGCCGCGTCCCAACCGCAAGGTCAAGCTCATCTCGGCGTGGCAAGCACCGGAGCGCGGGGCAGGTCAGGAAGAAGACGTCGCGCCAGGTGTCGATCCGAACATCGCCGAACTGCTGAGCCGGACTGGAGGTTGGGCTGCGGATGCCTACCGCGCAACACCTCAACCAGCCGAAAACTTGACAACTGCTGGTACTGACGCTATAACGACAGCAGAGTCAGGCGCGTCCACGCTGGCTCCATCACCCGCACCCGCAGGCCCGAGCAGGAGTGTGCTTCCCGCTCGGAGCACTCCTCGGGTAGCGCCGCCAACGTCGTCGCGGGGGGTTTCAAGCGGCGCCGCCCCCATGGCGCCCCCTCCTCAAGGGCCCTCCGCAACGACCTCGGCGGCGGCCCCGAGCCGCCAGCTAGGCCAGGGCCAGCAGCAATTCGTCTCCGATCTGGCGCCGTACGCGCTGCAGGTCCAGCAGGAGACGGGTATCCCCTACCAGTTGCTGCTGGCCATCCCCGCCAACGAGACGGGCTGGGGCCAGGCCGTGCAGGGCAACAACTACTTCGGCATCAAAGGGCCAGGCCAGGTCAGCAAGACCTGGGAGGTCGAAAACGGCCAGCGTCAGGACACCCAGGCCAGCTTCCGGACCTACGGCTCGCCGATCGAGTCGATGCGCGACTTCGCCAGCCTGATCGCAAGCAGCCCGCGCTACTCGAACGTGCGCGACTACCTGAACCAGCACCCCAACGACTGGCGCTCGGCGGCTCAGCTTCTGCTCAACGACGGCTACGCCACCGACCCGCAGTGGGCCGACAAGGTCATCAGCCTGGGCAACCAGATCGATACCGGCCCGAGCCCCAGTTCGATCTCCCCCAGCACAGGCGTCAAGTCGATCGTCGACACGGGCGCGCAGGCGCTCGGCATGCGCTACCAGTGGGGCGGCTCGGGCGGGCGCGGACAGAGCGCGCTGCAGGCCAATACCGACTGCAGCGGCTTCGTGTCGTGGGCCGTCGAGCAGGCTACCGGGGTGCGCCTGCCCGCCCAGACGCAGGGCATCTACGCCAGCACCCTGGCCGTCGCGCCCAACCAGGCCATGCCTGGCGACCTGGTCATGTTCAACATGGGCCAGGGCGCCAGCATGGAGCACGTCGGCATCTACGCGGGCGGCAACATGATGCTGCACGACTCGTCGCTGAATCCCAACGGCGGCGTCGACCTGACCCCGCTGTGGAGCGGCGCCGAGTTCCGGCGCATCCCCAACGTCGACCCGTCGCTGGTCACGCGGCCGCAGAACGATTCGCTCTCGACGAGTGCCCCCGCGCATCCCGATCGAGCGCCCGTCAAGGACTGGGCCGTGGTCAACCTGAACGGCCAGCAGGTGTGGCTGGGCACGGGCGCCGACGGCTCGGTGCAGCGCCAGGTGCTGGGCGCCTCAGCGCAGGGCATGCCCGAGGGCCAGGTCATCGACGCCTCGTTCCTGCAGAGCGTGCCCCAAACCCAGACCCCAACTGTGCCAACAGGCGGCGGCAACGAGGTCGGCGCGGGCGCCGAGGCGCCCAACCCGACCATGGCCAAGCGCGAGGCCGGCTACACCAAGTCAGCCAGCGAGGATCACTGCCAGGACTGCAGCATGTTCCGCGCAAATACGTGCACGCTGGTCAAGGGCTACATCCACGACAGGGGCTCGTGCGATTACTTCGAGCCTAAGAAAGTGGGCATGGGCGCGGGCCAGGACGAGGGCGACGACGCCGCGCCGTACTACGCGGGCTACGTCGATCCCGAGGGGGTGCAGCACGACCTGCCGCCGCCCAGCGCACAGGTTGTTTCACGTGCCGCCGACCTGGGCTGGCTGGGTCCCGAGGCATCGCCCGCCGCGCAGGGCCAGCGCGCCGAGGCGGCGCAGTACACCGCCGACCAGGCCCAGATACAGGACGAGGCAGATTTCCTGGCGCGCCAGCAGACCAGCGTGCCCGCCCCGCCGCCCGCCGCGCTGACGGCCTCCGCACAGGACGCCAACGCGGCGGTGGGCCGCTTCGACCTGAGCGGCGTGCCGACCGACTCCACCCGCAAGCCGATCAGCGCCCCTATCTCGCCCACGCCCAGCCAGGGCCCGCCGCGCCGCTCGATCACGCCCGTGCCCGCCGCGTCGCCCGAGACGGTCACCGACGCGGCGTCCGCGCCGCCAGTCCAGACCGAGCCAGCACCGCCAGCGCCAAGCGACCCCCGCTCCGAGCTTGCCCTGCAGACGGGCATGCCCGTGCTGGGCAGCGCAGCCCAGCGCCAGGCAGCCACCCAGCCCGCGCAGCCGCCGACCGACGTCTCGGGGCCGTCGCCCGTCGAGCAGGCGGTCAGCGGGGTGGTCGACTGGGCCGCGCCAGGGCTCAAGAAGCTGGCCTCGCCCGAAGTCCAGGGGGCCATCAGCACCGCCGCCACGGTCGCCCAGGACATCGCCAATCCCATCAACATGGCGCCGGGCGTTGCGGCGGCGGTCGACTACGTGCGGGCCAACGGCTACGATCCGCAGCCCGCGCTCGACAAGCTGCTCAAGCCCACCCCAGGCGGCGCGCTGGATCGTTACGCAAAAACAGCGGCGGCGGGCAACCAGGCCGACCTGGGCACCTCGGTCGCGGCGGGCAGCGAGGCGCTGTCCAACATGAACGACTTCCGCGCGGGGCTGGTAGCTGCCGCCCAGCCACCCGAGATACGCGACAGCCCCGAGGGCCAGGCGGCAGCCCAGGGTATCGCACTGATCAGCGACCCGCTCAACCTGGTCGGCATGCCCGAGGTCAACGCGGGCCGCAGGCTGCTGACCGAGGGCGTGGAACTGGCCACCCCCGCCGCCGAGCGCGAGCTACCCCGCCTGATGACGGGGTTCGCCGAGCGGAACTCGCCCGAATTCCGCGCCGCTGAGACGGCGCTGGGGCGGCCGTGGACGGCCCAGGAATCGCAGCGCGTGCTGCAGGCCGCCGCGCTCGATCTTAGCCCAGCCGAGGCGCGCCTGATGGAAGACGCCTCGCGCGCGCTGACGGCGGGCGGCAGGTACGAGCCGCTCAGCGGCGAGCAGTTGCGCCGCACGGTGCTGAACGCGGTCTCACGCGAGAACCCAGGCGCCAAGCCCAACGACATCCTGCGCATGGTCGACCAGACGCTCAGCCACGCGGGCGCCGAGGAGTTGACCACCGACCGCATCGTCCAGAACGTCCAACCGGCTATGCGCGAGGCGACCGAGAAGTCGCTGACCAGCCTGGGCTATCCGATGGTCGCGGGCATGACCCAGCCCGAGATCGACAAGCTGTGGTACACCGACCCGACGGCGGTGATCGCCCGCATGGAGGAGTACGCGCGGCGCGGGCTGCTCGCGCGCCAGCCTGCGGCGGCCAGCGGACGGATGGCCATCGGCGCGGCTGGCGGCGCGGCGGCGGGGCTGACCGCTGCGGACATGCGCATCGACCCCGACGACGTCAACCGCAAGAACAAGCTCGCGGCGGCGGGGCTCATCGGCGCGCTGGCGGGCACCGTCGGCGGGTACGCCGCCGTGCCGCTGTGGAAGGGCTTCGACGGCAAGTTCCTGGCGATGGCGCGCGACGTCGTCGCCCCCGTCGAGAACACACTGCCCGAGACGCAGGACATCATCCGCAAGTGGGCGGGCACCTACCAGTCGGGCGCGACCGCCTCCGAGCGGCTGGCCGACCGCATGCGCGGCATCTTCGGCAGCGACGCGGACACCTGGCTGGCGGGCTGGATCGAGGAGCACGGCAGCCTGCCGCAGAAGTACCGCACCAACACCGAGGCACAGGCCTTCCTGCGCGACTGGCAGGCCATCACCGCCTGGGCGCGCAAGTACGACATCGTGCCCGACCCGCTCAACCTGGGCGCCAGCAGCCGGGTAAAGACGTACGTGCCGCACGCGGTCAAGGCGGAGATGGACAGGGCCATCGTGCTCGGCAAGGACGCCACGAAGCCGCGCAGGGGCTACACCACGGGCAACCCGTTCGACCACTACAACGAGAACCGCACCTTCGAGACGCTGCGCGACGGGGTCAAGGCCAAGGGCCAGGACTTCTACGACGACGACGTGCCGCGCGTGTGGGGCAACTACTACGGCGCAGCGATCAAGGCACTCGCCAACAACCAGTTGATGGAAGACCTGCTGAGCGTGGCGGCCAAGAACAACGGCAGCGTGTTCGCCTCCCGAGCGCTGCGCCAGGCGATGCTCAAGGGCGAGGACATCGTCCGCCTGGGGCCAGGCATCTCGCCCCGCGAACTGGGCCAGGCGACCAACCTGGGCGAGTTCATCCCCAAGCTGCGCAGCCAGGACGTGTACATCTCGAACGACCTGGCCACGGTCATGCACAGGTTGTTCAGGGACCAGTCCTGGTTCGAGAAGTGGGGCGCCGCCAGCAACACGCTCAGCATCAATACCCAGTTCAAACACAATGTGCTCTCGGGCTCGATGTTCCACCTGGTCAACGAGGTGCGCCAGATGTACGCCACCCAGGGCTGGCAGGCATCCAGGAACCTGTGGACGATGGCCCACCAGATGACCACGCCGGGCGGTGCGCGCAACTTCTTCGACAGCCACGCCAGGGAGATGACGCTTGCCATCCGCGACGGGCTGCAGATGAACATGGCCGCCGATCGGCCGTCGCATGCCTGGGGCTGGCAAATGGCGCAGATGTTTGGCAACGCGCTGGTGGGCGGCATCATGGGCTACCAGACGGGCACCAGCGACGAGGAGCGCAAGCAGAACGCGCTGCACGGCGCGGCGCTCGGGGTGGGCTTTTCGGCGCCCATCTTCGGCGGCAAGTTCCCGCTTGGCCCCGAGGCCAAGAGCATCGTCCAGGTGTTCTCCGACGCGCTGTGGCAGCGCTACATCCCGTTTATGAAGTACACGACCTACGAGATGTACAAGCCGCAGTTCGGCGGGCGCGCGGCGGCGGAGTTCGCCAATGAGGTCTACGGCGGCATGAACCTGATGGCTGTCGGCCGGTCGCGGACCTTCCAGGACGCGCTCAAGTTCTTCGTCCTGGCGCCCGACTGGCAGGAGGGCTGGGCGCGCCAGGTGGGCAACGCCGCGTTCAACTGGCAGGGCCCGCTGGGCCAGATGAACCGCACCTACTGGCGCAACGCGGCGCTGCAGAGCGTGTTCATGCTGGAGGCGATGAACCGCGCGCTGGGCGGCAAGTGGTCGTGGGAGAACGACCCCGACGCCTGGGGCCTGATCAACATGTCGCAGACGTACGACAAGTTCGGCTGGGACCACAGGGACCCGACCACCGGCCAGCCGTACACGCCGTACCTGGACATCCTGGGGCCGTACCGCGCCATGCTCGAACCGCTGCGCGAGACGGCCCGCGCGGCGACGGTGGCGGCGGCCAGCGGGCTAGGCATCAAGCCCACCGATGTGCCCTTCCACCGCGAGATCTACGGCGACTTCGGCGACATCCCCGAGCCCGATCCTGGTAAGGCGTGGGGCAACTTCGCCTCGTCGCGCGTCGGGTTTTTGCCCGTGAGCATCCATCAGATGCTCAGCGGCAAGGACTGGGCGAATCGGCCCCTCGACCAGCCCGACGACTCGGGCATGCAGATCGCCTTCAACCGCGCCGCGCAGGTGCTGCAGCACGCGGTGCCGACGGGCGAGCAGGGCCTGATCACGGGCGCCCAGCGCGGCGACCCGCTGCCGATCGGCGCGCTCTCGGTGCTGGGCTTGCGCACCTCGCACAGGTCGGCGACCAACAAGTACTTCGAGATGCGCGACCAGTTCGTCAAGGACCTGGGCGTGGGCCCCGACGAGTGGCAGCACACGCTGGCGGCGACGCGCTCCGACAACCAGGACATCGACCAGCGGATCGAACTCCTGCAGAGCGGCCAGGGCACCTACAACGGCCAGGACGTTTCCAAGATGACCGCCCGCGAGCGCGACAACGAGATGATCAAACTCAGCCAGAGCCGCGTCAGCCTGCACGAGAACCTGCAGAAGCTGATCACCGAACGGACCGGGCTGAGCGACGAGGACAAAGCCAAGTACGCCCAGCAACTGCAGTGGCTGGATCGGCAGACGATCGTCGGCTCGACCAAGGCGCCCGCTGACATCGAGGGCCGCCCCGACCTGAACGTAGATGAACTGATGCGGCTGGCCTGGAACCGCGACCCGACCGAGATCGAGCGCATCAAGGGTACGCGCTCGAAGGCGGACTGGACCCAGGACCCGTGGGGCGCGGCGGGCCAGAGCCTCGACGACGTGCTGCTGCGGCCCTCGCCAGGCAGCGACGCCACGCGCCAGCTTGCCACGCTGCGCGCGCGCTGGACGATCGACACGGCGTCCCAGTGGGGGGTCGACCCCGCCGTGCTGGAAGACCACCTCAAGGCCAACCTGTACGGCGTGCAGGGCGGCCCGCCGAAGCTGCCTGGGGTGACCAGCGCCGACCTGGATCAGATCGTCAAGGACTACCAGAAGGCGGGGCTGACCGATGCGGGCGAGCAGATCCCTGGCACGGTAGCGGGCCTGGCCAAGCAGGACTATCTGTTCGAGACGGCCGCTCAGCTAGGCGTCGACCCGCACGATCTGGCCACGCGCATCCGGCTACGCACGCTGCCGATGGCCGACCAGACCGAGGCGGGCAGCGCGCGCTCGAACGCGCTCGACCTGCTCTCCTCGGGCAAGATGGTGCCCTTCCAGAACCCCGACGGCACGCCGCTGGGCAACCCCAAGGAGTGGGCCAGTTGGGACAGCCTGCTGGCACACAGCAAGGACCGGTCCACGTTCAAGAACGGGCTGTACTACGCGGGCGCGGGCGGCAAGAGCGCCGACGAACTCAACCAACTCAACGCCGCCAAACAGCAGGCCAACGCCAACCGCTACAAGATGATCAACCTGTCGCCGCACAAGGACGACTACCAGCGCTGGTTCGGCGACGGCGCGAACATGACCGACGCGCAGTGGCAGCAGCTTCAGGCGGGCACGCTGGACATGTGGACCGACAAGCCCACGCCCGACGAGGCCAAGCGCCGCGTCGGCGTGCTGCGCCTGGCGCAGGGCTACACCAAGCCCGAACTGAACAACAGCAAGCTCCAGTTTTCGTACACCGACACGGCGGGCTATCGCTACACCAACGACTCGCTGGCGGCGTACGTGCGCTTCATCAACAGCGTCAAGAGCAGCAAGTACGCCTACGTCGGCGCGGCGCTGGATCCCGAGCCCGCGAGCTAGACCCGACCTTGCTTACCGGGGTATGATCGGAGGACGAAATTTATGGCCAGACGAAACACCAACAAGTTCGCGCAGCCAGGTCAGAAGTACGCCGGCCAGGTAAAGATCGACGCGGGCCCCGTCCAGCTTACCCGCTGGATCAGGCCGCTGACGCGGGCCGAGCACGACAAAACGCCTGGCCCCGAAGGTACCGACCTGCGGCCCGAGCGGCGCCCCGAGCGCACCGGCAAGGTGCCTGGCACGCCGTCGGGCACGGGCTACAACCGTCAATCCACATGAAGGGAGGATGCGTGATGTACGAGCGTCGACGTCGCGGTGGCCGCCGCAAGCGCTGACTCACTCTGATCCCAGACTGGGAGAAAGGAGGTACATCCGAATGTACGAGCGTCGTCGTCGCGGAGGCCGTCGCCACCGCTAGATGCGCGATCGAGCGGGTGCCCTCCTGGGGTCGCATACACCCGCCCACCCGCTCGACGAGCCTCACGTAAGGAGACATCATGCCGCAGGGCATCAACACCAAGCACCAGAAGGTGGGCGGCAAGTCCACGGGCACCAACGCCGAGTTCAAGCGTGACGGTTATGCGCGCGGCCCCGTGCCGAAGAGCATGATCGGCACCAAGGAAGGCCTGACCAACCACGTTGGCTATTCCGGACCTGACGTAGCCCAGGGCACCCACAACGGATAAGTGACCACCGCAGACAACGCTGCCGAGCAAGAAATCCCCGAGGGGCAAGCTCCCCCCTCGCCCGAGGACTCGGCACCGGAGACGGATGCGGCAGCTAGAGAGCGCGAGATCCAGCGACGCCTGACCCAGAGTGGCCGCGAAGCTGCTGAAGCTCGACGCCAGGCTGCGTCTGCCCAGGCAGTTCTTGCCGCGCAGACGCAGCAGATCGGCGAGCTTCAAGCCAACCTTCAACTGCTCACGGCGAGCCTCACCGAGCGCGACAAGCGCGACGCCGCGCAGCAGCAGGCCGCGATGGAGGCCGAACTGCAGAGCCTCCCCCCCGCCGACCGACTCGATCGCCGCATCAGCATGCTGCAGGACCAGGTCAATCAGCTACGGACTGCCGCGCCGCAGGCGCAACCAGCGCAGCCGAAACCCCCTGCCCCCCAACCCCAAAGCACTGTGCAACAGCAGGTCACGCCCCAGCAGCAGTCCGAATACATGGAGCGTCGGGTGCGTGAGATCATCCAGGAGGCCACCGACAGTTTCGGTGTGACCGTCGACCTGGACGCCATCCCCGATGGTGACTGGGAGTCTGAGGATACGTTCTATCGATCGGTGATGAAGCAGGCCGCTCAGGCCAGCACAGGAGGCAATAACGTGCCCAAGACGAAAGCGGAGACCCCCGCGCAGATGCGCGACAGGATCCGGCAAGAGGAAAGAGAACGGCTCGGCGTCAATTCGCCAGCCGCACCGCGAGCCGCACCCAGCAGTGCCCGCAAGCAGGCCGCTACCGAGGAGGACGTGCGCGCAGCCGCGCAGAACTACTCGTCGGCGCACGGCCCCAAGGCGAATATCGCCAAGATGAAGGAACTGCGAGCCTCGATGGGGTGACGGGTAAGCCCACTACGACCGGGACAAAGGCGCTAGGGGCGCAGGTCAAGCCGCTCTACGGCTCCAAAAAGAAGCCCAAGAAGAGGTAGACCATGGCACAAGGCACGACTGGCACAGTTGCTCTCAGCCCGCAAGTCAAGGCGATGTACGACGCCGACTTCTACATCCAGGGGCAGAGCGTGCTGTACTGGGACCAGTTCGCTGATCTCAAGGGCCCGATTATGAACGGGCAGCGCGGTATCAGCCAGAACTTCCCGATCATCGAATCCCTGCAGCCGAACCCGGTTGTGCTCGACGAGTTGATCGACGTCGCCCCGCAGCAGATGCGCGGCGCCGAGGTGATCATCACGCTGAGCGAGTACGGCAACTGCATCGAGGTGACCAAGTTCCTGGTCGCCACGGCCTACGCCGACGTGTACAAGCAGGCGGCGTACATCAACGGCTACAACCTGGCCGAGAGCTACGACTACATCGCGCGGGCCGTCTTCGGTCAGGGATCACGGGTGTGGTTCCAGAACAAACGCACCGCGCGCAACCAGTTCGCGGGGCAGTCGACGACGGCCGACCTGATGACCATTCGGTTCATCGAGTTGCTGTCGCTGATCGCCGCGCGCAGTGCCAAGATGCCGCTGTACGAAGACGGCGCGGTGGCCACTGCGCTGCACCCGTTCGTGTTCTACGACCTGATGCAGGACCCGACCAACGGCGGGCTGCGCACCATGTCGCAGTACAGCCACCCCGAGCTTCTGTTCAACGGCGAGCTTGCCTACTGGTCAGGGCTGCGCATGGTGGTGACGGCCAACGCCAAGGGCTTCTGGGGCGCGGGCGCCGCAGCCACCACCGCCGTGGCGACGACTCTGGCGGCGGCTGCCAACCCAGGCGACACGTCGATCACGGTGGCCTCGGGCACGGGCATCGCGCCAGGCATGTGGCTGGCCATCCAGGACGCGGCCGAGCCAGGCAATACCTGGAGCGACAGCAATGAACTGTTCATGGTCACCGGCGTGGCTGGCGCGGTCATCACCGGCTTCGCGCTGGACCCTGGGCCTGGCGACGCAGCAGGCTTACGCTTCGCGCACGCCAGCGGCACAACGGTCAACAACAACAACTCGGTCTTCCCCGTGCCGTGTTTCGGTCCCAACTCTGTCACCAAGGCTGCCAGCGATTGGACTGGACCCTACGGCGAGACCGTGGTCACGGGTCCTTTCGACCGTCTGGGTCGCTTTCTTACCTTCGGCTGGTACGCCATCAACGGCTACAGCCGCACGCGCAACGCGTGGCTCTTCCGAGGGGAGGTTGGCAGCAGCCAGTCCTGATGGCACGTAAAGTTCGAGCCGATCGGGCCGCCGCCGCGCAGGCCGCGCTGGGCGACATGTCCCCGCGCGCTGCCGCTCGGGCGAAGGGCAAGGCCAAGGCCACGGGCCGCGCGTTCCCGACCAGCGGCCAGCGCGCCAGGGCCGGCAAGCGGACCGCGAGGGGCAAGTGAAAGACGGCGACTACTACGACCGCTGTCCCCAGGACGGCTGCCTGGAGGTGGACGCCGCGCATCGGTCGGAAGGCAGCCTGGCGGGGCCGCGCGAGGCGTGGCACGACTGGAGCATCTTCAACGCAGACCGTCGCGCTGGCGGGTGCGGGGCCACCTGGACCCGCACCACGACCACGGGCGCGCGCAAGGACAGGGCGCGCGGCATCGAGCCGCTCAACCTGACCGCCAGCGCGGGCAAGGAGCGCTCGATCTCGGTGCCTTCGCAGGCGTATCGTGACCACTACGACATGGCGTTCAGGAAAGGCGCCTATGCACCCAGGCCCGACGAATGTTCTCCGACAGGGTCACCGACTCCATGTGACGTGGGTTCAGACACGGCGGTCGGTAGCACAGGTGGTCGACCGTGACAGGCCAGAAGCCGTAGTAGCGGTGAAAGACCAACCTGTGCAGGTACTCCGTTCCGTAGAGCGCATAGCCAGCCCTGGTTCTTGCTCCGGTCCAGATCCAGCAATCTCCCTCGACGCGGATGCGCGCCAGGAACCAGGCTGCGTCCTTGCGGACCTTGCCGTACCTGCAGGCACGACATCGGTCGGGGAAGTAGCGGCGCGTGGTACTTTTGCCTCGGGAGCGGCCCTGCACTGGCGTACCACATACCCTGCAGGGCTTGCTCTCAAGCCGTTTGATGCAGGGAGGGTACTCCTGTAGACATCCATAACGCGTTCGCCGATCACATCGGCCTGCAGACGGTCGACACCAACGTCGACCACACCCAGTGGCCGTGCGTGCCCCACCCCCCCGACGTGCTGTGCGCGGACGCGGTGCGCAGCGCCAGCAAGAAGGGCTTCCGCACGCTGGTGCCCGCCAACAGCCAGGTTGCCACCAGGGAGTGGCAGGGGCGGTGATCGCCTTCGACCAGGCCATCGCCGACGCCTACGTGCGGCCCGTGCGCAACGTGGCCATGCCCAGCACGCCAGGCCGCCAGGTCAAGTTCCTGCAGGGCCACGCGGTAATCAAGGACGGCCGCGACCTGGTGGCCATGATGAAGCGCCCCGACGTGCTGATCGTGCTCACGCCGCACGCCATGTCGTGGACCGAGACGTTCTTCAGGGAGGCCGGCGAAGGGGTCAAAGCCGAGGTGCGCTGGCCCGAAGTCACCCCACCTGTGCCCACGTGGGACCCCAGCCTGAGGCCGCATGGCGCAGACGGCGATCGAACTGATTCGTGAGCTAGGCGAGCGCGTCGGCGACATCATCGTCTCGACGCCCTCGACCAGCGGCACGCTGACGCTGGTCGACAACAACCTGAACCAGTTCTTCCCGCAGCCGATCAACCAGTTCAACGGCTGGATCTACGGCACCGACAACGTCGACCCGCTCAACCGCAAGGTCGAGCGCAGGGCCGCCCAGTGGGTCCCCAACGTCAGCACCCTGCAACTCTATCCGCCGGGCTTTCCAGGACCGATCACCGTCGGCCAGTACGAGATCCACATGCGCTTCCCGCGCAAGCGCAAGCTGGCCGCGCTGAACTCGGCGGTGGCACAGTTGGGGTTGACCTGGTACAGGCAGATCGTCGACGAGACGATCACCACCCAGCAGAGCACCTGGATCTACTACCCCGACCCGCTCCAGAACTGGAGCAACATCTATCGGATCGAGATCCAGATCAACACCAGCGAGACGCAAATCGGCTACCCGTTCGCCGCCGCCGAGTACCTGAACTGGCGGCCCAGGCGCTGGGTGGACACGCTGGGCAAGGAGACGTGGGCCATCGAGTTCGGCATCCTGCCGCCGATCGACCGCAAGCTGCGCATCTTCGGCGAGGGGTTCTACCCGACGCTGGTCAACGACAACGATGTGCTGGCCATCGCGGGCAAGTGGGAGGGCGGCGCGCTGGAGTGGATCTACGACTGGGCCGAGTTCAGGCTCAATGATTCGCTCTCCAACAAGCAGCCCACCGGCGAGGCGGAGCGCATCAGGCAGCAGGCGATGGATCGCCTGGAGCGTCAGAAGAACGACATCCTGACCTCGGCGCCGTCGCACCAGCCAGGCCGCATCGTGACCCCAGGCCACGGCGACGCGATGGCCTTCCCGTCACCCGAGGACTGGCGCTACCTGGGCGCGTTTCGGAGCGCATCCTTCGTACGGGGCGGCTAAGTGGCCGTCGTCCCGTGGCCGAACCCGGCGCCTGGCCAACCCGACCAGGTCGTTATCGACGACATGCCGATGGCCCTCGTGCCTGGCAAGTACGCCGTCGAGGAGGCCGATCGGTTCGGCGAGAAGGTCTCGCAGGGCACCCTGAAATACGCCGACTTCAACCCGTACGAGAGCGCACACGCTGTCGCTGCTCTCACGGGGGGCGCTGGCCTGCGTCGCTACAGCGACGCGGGCGACGACCCCACTCAGTTCGCCACGCTGTACACCGAGTCGAGCAACGTCAACTGCTGCTTCGCGCCCACTGTGCTCTCGCCCGAGATCACCTTCCAGGCGCTGCCTGGGGCCACGGGCCCAGCGGTGTGGATCGGCGACGACCTGCGCCTGCAGTCGCCTGGCTCGCTGGTGCGCCGCCAGCTTGCCGTCGGCCCGACGGGCACCAGCACCACGGGCATCTGGCAGCGCTTCTCGGATGGGCCGTGGGCGTCGCTGACCACGGTGGCCAAGGGCCCCGCGCTGGGCACCGCGATCGGTATCTTCGGGCCCAAGCTGATCATCGGCTTCGGCGACCAGGGCACCGCCGTGGCGGTCAGCGCGGCGGGCGTGGTGACCGACATCATCCAGTCAGCGAGCGAGCCTGGCGGGGCGGTACCGCTGTACGTGTGGGCGTACACCCAGGACCACGCCGCCAACTACGTCGCGGGCGGGCCAGGCGTGACCGACTTCTTTCGGGTCATGTCCTCAGTCGCCGTTGACAACGGCTATGCCCAGCCCGTCTCGACGGGCGACACGATCATCACCTCGCTGGCGCCAGGCGGCGGGCTGGTGCTGCTGTTCGTGGGCAAGATCGACGAACTGGGCGAGATCGACCAGCAGGCGGTCTACCACGCGCTGATCCCGTTCGATACCCACTCGCTGCTCAACTGCAACCCGCTCAGGTGGGTGCGCGCCACGGGCACCGACGCGCAGCGCGGGGCGATGCTGCTGGCGTTCCCGCGCGAGCGCTCGCTGTGGGAGTACGCGCCCGCCGACCAGTTCAGCGGCACCGCCTCGAACATCGCGCCGTGGTCGAGCGCCTTCCGTCGGCCGCCGAATGCGCGCGGCCAGGTGCACGCGCTGCAGGGCACCTCCAGGTGGCTGTACTACTCGGTCGAGAACGCCGCCGGGCACACGTGGATCTACCGCAACGACCAGACCACGGGCGCGCCGCACACCTACCTGGACCTGGGCCCGACGTATGTGCGAGCGCTGGCCATCACCAACCTGTGGGGCTCCAACCCACTGCTGTGCTTCTCGACGGGCGCCGACATCGGCCAGGTGGTGCTGCCCCAGGACGGCGACATGGAGCTTGACGACTCCGCCTGCCGCTACCAGTCCACGGGCACCGTCGACATCCCCGACATCGACCTGGGCTTCCCCGACGAGGACAAGATCGGCTTCACCGTACGCGTCATCGCCGACAACCTGGTCGCCCCGGGCCGCACCATCGACGTGCAAGCGTCCGAGGACGGCGGGCCGTGGTCGGACCTGGGCACGGTCATCACCAGCCCTGCGGGCGAGGTGCAGTTCCCGCTGGGCACCAAGGCCAAGCGCATCAAGCTGCGCTTCACGCTGAACACCAACGACAACACCCAGACGCCGCAGTTGTGGGGCTTCTCGCTGCGGGTCAGCCTGAACACCAAGGTGTACCGCCTGTTCGTGTTCCAGACGCGCATCCCAGCGGGCAGCTTCAACACGCTCGCCGACGACCTGCAGAACCCGTACCTGCAGATCCAGCACGCCTGGAGCATCCGCGCGACGGGCGTGCCCGTGCCGTACGCCGACCCGTGGAGCGACGCCTACCAGGCGCGCGTCATCAAGCTGCAGGTGCAGCAGGCACTGCGCGAGCCCGACCTCGTTCCCGAGTGGGTGATCGACTGGACGCTGCTGGAGTTCCTACCGGGTACGACGTCGCTGGTGCCGACCATCACCTTCGTGTACGACATGGACTGGACGCAGACGCAGCCGTACGACCCCCAGTTGCAGGACCTGTACGGCTACGACATGCCTCTGGCACTCTATAGCTAGGAGACCGCCGTGCCGCTGACCGCCGCCAACTTCATCACCAAGGGCCCTGTGCTGCACCAGGACCTGCTGCAGTTCTTCAACCTGTTTACCGGGGCGATGACCGACCAGCCCGTGGTGTTCAAGAACACGCTGTTCGTCGGCGGTAACCAGGGCAACACCACTGTGCCGCTGCGGCTGTACGGCGCGACGGGTCAGACGGGCCACCTGATCGATCTGTACGTGGACCCCAGCCAGGCCCAGCCTGGCTTCGGCTTCAGCGCGCTGGGCAACTTCGGCTGGGGACCTGGCGGCGCGGCGCCGATCGACACCACGCTGAGCCGCGTGGCGACCCAGAACGGGCACGCCACCGACACGGCGGGCCTGCTGATCACGCCCTATCTGGAGGTCAACGGCCCGATCCAGGCGACCTCGTATCAGTTCTCCAACGGCGCGACGATCACGGGGCCTGCCGCCAACCCGTTCCTGATCGCTGTCAACCAGGACCTGACAGTCAACCGCGACCTGACGGTCAGCCGCAACGTGGCCGTTACGTCGGGGCACATTGGCATCAACACCGCACCGCCGACCGCGCCCAACGGGGCAGTCATAGGAATTGGCCCTGGTCCAGGCGGTACTCCGCAGGCTATCGCGGTTACAGGCACCTTCGTGGGCACTTCGACCTCAGGCGCGGTCGGCGGCATCGTCGGCCAGGCGACGGTCCAGGCGGGCTTCAACAACGGCGGCGCGACTGGCGTGCTGTGGGCCAACCCAGTCTACACCAGCGGCGGGTTCACCGGGCTGACTGCCGAGACCGCGCTGCTGTCCATGCAGCCGCTGCCGTCTGGCTACGTGTTCGGGAACGTACTCCACCTGGGCGCCCCATCGGGCGCGTCGGGGCTCAACCGCTCGATGCTGGCCGACGGGCACGTGGATGCCAGCGGTGTACGCGCTACTGGCTATTCCATCGCTGGTGCGGCGAACGCCAACGCGGGCGCGGGCTGCGAGATGGTCTACACCAGCGGCATCAGCTACGTGCAGTCGTACGACCGAACGACCTCGACGTACAAGCCGTTGATCCTGTCGGGATTGGGCGTAACGCTGCAGACCAACGGTGGCGCGCTAGGCCTGCCCAACGGCTCGATCACCACCGCGTTCCTGGCGACCGGCGCGGTAACCCAGACCCAGGTCGTAACCGGCGCTCCGTCGGGTACCTGCCCCGCCTCGTGGGCGCCCGCGCCTGAGCCGTTCGGCACCACGGGCCTCGTCGCCACCGTGGCTGCTACCGACGCGGTGCTGATCACCATGATGTGTCAGGTGCTATCGGCCAGCGCGTCGACGGCCGCCCCGCAGGGCACCTTCATCGGCCTGGGCATAGACGGCGCGCTGAGCACCAACCTGGGCGCGATAGTTACCGTGGTCCCGAACCTGTCATTCACCTTCACCACCGCCTGGATGGTGGGCCTGGGGGGTCTGGCGGCGGGCTCGCACCGATTCACGATCTGGTGGCAACTCTCGCGCGGCACCGACGTTGTCTGGAACACGGCGGTGTACAGTCAGTTGTCTGTAACCGTCATTCACAGGTAGGAGGTTTTCGACTATGGCTGGGCTTTCTCCCCAGAGCGCTACCGAGGTCAACGGCAACGTCGGCTTGCTGCTGCGCAGCTTCACTCAGGTGCGCGGCCTGGTCCATCAGCAGGCAGCCTGGCTGGCCGCCGAAGACCTGAAGGTACCGCCCTTCAACATGAGTGCCGACGACGAGACGCTCATCAAGAGCGCCATGGAGCCGCTGGATACCACGCTGCAGGGCGTCGACATGACCTTCATCTCGCGCCTGATCGGGCTGCCGACGACATGAAGCGCATCGCTTTGTTGAGCCTGCCCGACCCAAAGTTTGCGCATCCCAGCGACCCCGGCTATGAGATCAATCGCGTCGACTACCGCGCGCTGATCGAAAACGCCATCAGGATCCCGCTCAACCGTGAGACGGGTGCCAGCATCGACGAGATGCGCAAGGGCATCCGCGTACTCGACGCGCTGGACGCCGCGCCATCTGAAGGCGTACTGGAGCTTGAGGACGCCGACTGGGAGTTCCTGAAGCAGAAGGTCGAGCGGATGCCATGGGCTATGGTGGACCGTAGATTCGTACGCTTCTATGACGACGTCGCCGGTGCCACCGACGCGATCCGCGATCCGCAACTGGCTGACGGGCGCGCGTGATCGGCTGCTGGTCGCAACCGCGTTCTTGCTGCTGCGCGTCCTGCCGCGCTGGCCCGTCTGGGCCTACACGCTGGCAGGCGGCGCGGCGGGCTTTGCCTTCGCGCTCTGGTTCTTCAGCGCGGCGGTCACGCCACTAGCCGAAACCACCCAGGCCCAGGCGGTGGCGACCGCCGTCGCCCCGATCGTGGCGGTACCTGGCAACGCCGCGCGCAACTGGGCGGCGGGCGTGGTCAACGGCCAGGATAACCCGACCCCGACGCCAATCACGCCCGTCACAGTCGCGGCGCCGAGTGTTAGCACTCCCGCAATCATCGTCGCGACGCCGACGCCGATCACGCCCGTTCCGCCGACCGATACGCCCGAGCCGCCGAGCCCCACGCCGCCGCCAGTACAGCAGTCGGCGCAGGCCGTGCCCGCCCCGCGCGCGCTGGCGACCAGCACCAGGCGGCCCACGCCGCGCCCGAGCGCGGCGCCCGTACCGGTACAGTCAACCGAGGAGCCGCCCACCGAGGCGCCCACCGACGAGCCCACGCCAAGCGAGGCACCCACGCCTACCGGGACGCCCAGCCCGACCCCCACCGACATGCCGTCACCATCGGCGGTGCCTCAGTCTCCCCGTCCGCTGGTGGTGGCGGCACCTCCGCCGCCCAGCGTAACCCCCAGCCCGAGCAGCACGCCCAGCCCGAGCGCGACGAGCACGCCCAGTCCGACGCCGACGCCGAAGCCGCGTCCGCGCGGGGGTGGATCCAGTGCTCCATCCACGCCGACGGCGACCCCGACGCCGAGTCCGAGCAGCGTCGTTTCGACACCTACCCCGCAGGTGGTCCCGACAGCGACCGCAGGTGTGACGCCCTCACCAACTATGTCGCCCACGCTCACACCCAGCAGCACCCCAACTGTGCCCCCCACGGCCACGCCCACGCCCAGCCCCACGGCCACGAGCACGCCAACGCCAGGCATCACCCCGTGCGGCAACAACGGCAACTGCCGCTTTACCCAGACCGCCCTGGCGCGCACGCCGACGGCCACGCCGACGCCATGATGACGATCACCCCCGAGTTCCTGGGCACGCTGTTCACGGTCGTCGGCGCGCTGGCAGGCGCGATCACGTTCCTGTTCCGGTCGCTGATTGAGAGCAAGGACGCCACGATCAAGTTGCTGACCGAGGACCGCAACTACTGGCGGGGGGTCTCGCAGGGAATGAGCCAGCACCCTCAGTACCCGTACCCGCCGACGGGCTACCCGCCGACGGGTACAGGCGACTAGAAGGGGATGTCGTCGAGCCCCGCTGGCGCGGGCTCGGGGGCTGGTGGCTCTACCTTCTTGCGGCGCGTACGCTTGGTTGGAGCGGCTGGAGCGTCCTGCTCGGGGACATCGACGGCGACGACCTGGCCGTTGTCGGGCTCATCGGCGACCATCTGCATCAGCTTGCTGAGCATGCCATGCACCGCTGAGAGCACAGCGGTGTGGGCGTCCAGGCGCTCGAAGACCAGGGTCACCCGATCACCCACTGTGCGCAGGTCCTTGTCCATGCCTTCAACCATGGTCACCAGGCCCTCCAGCAGGGCCTGGTGAACGCTCTCGTCGGACTCGATGACGCGGATGCCCGCGTCGGTCTCGACCTCGTGCTCGGCGATCGGGCCTGGCACCGAGTCCTCGGACAGGTCGAACGGCTCGGCCTCGGTCTCGAACAG
>Ga0126381_100002261_pt1 | contig 20814 bp, 18 predicted proteins | sample PanSoiMetPlot_28_FD_96465 | JGI IMG/M metagenome (GOLD analysis project Ga0126381, IMG submission 96465) | Tropical forest soil microbial communities from Panama - MetaG Plot_28 | ecosystem: Environmental > Terrestrial > Soil > Tropical forest > Bulk soil | place: Panama | collected 2016-02-17
AGGTCGTGGTCATGCACAGAGGCAAAGTCGTTGAGCAAGCAAGCGCTGCGCAGCTCTATTCCAATCCCCAACACGAATATACCCGAAAGTTGCTGGCAAGCGTTCCGACACTGGATTAATTAGTCCGTCCCTAGGTAGGCTGTAAATGAGTTCTCTACTTCGCAAATTGCTGAGCATGAACTGGCTGCTTGTTCTGCTCGCCATCGGGCTGTCGATCTTTGGTGTGATGGCTATCTACAGCGCTACCTACATGCGGCAGGACGTGTATCTGACTGAGATGTGGCGACGGCAGATCATTTGGCTGGTGGTCGGGGTGGTAGTGTTCTTTGGTGCCGCCCTGATCGATTACCGGCGTTGGCTTAACAACATTGTTTTTCCGTTGCTAATGTACCTAATTGGCCTGGGACTCCTTGTGCTGACGCATTTTAAAGGGAAGACAACATACGGAGCGCGGAGCTGGCTCAACCTCGGGCAATTGAGTTTTCAGCCTGCTCAACTGGCCGTGGTCGCCACCTTGCTTTTGCTGGCGTGGCTCCTGGCGAACACGGAAAACTGGACCGGATTCTGGCCAACGATCGGTAGGATCTTGGGTTGCGGTGCAATCATGGCGCCGCCCTGGTTATTGATATTGATCCAACCAGACTTAGGTGAATGTCTCGTCTGGATCCCGGCTCTTCTGGCGCTGCTCTACGTGGCACGTGTCCCGAAACGATATCTTCTGGTGATCATTATCCTTGGCATCGCCCTTGTGCCAGTCGTTGCCAACTTGGGCCTGAAGAGTTACCAGCGTGAGCGGCTCACAACTTTCTTGAATCCGGATTACGATCCTTTGGGTGCGGGCTGGACGATTAACCAATCGCTCATCGCGATCGGATCAGGCGGTTTTTATGGAAAAGGCTTTGCCGCGCCCGACACACAAGTTCAGCTCGGGTTCTTGCCCGCAACCATTGTCCATAACGACTTCATTTTCGCGGCGATTGGTGAACAGCTCGGGTTTGTCGGAACGATCGCGCTCGTTTCAGCGTTCGGCGCGCTCTTGTTAACCGGACTGCTGATTGCCGCATCTGCTACAGATGATCTGGGAAGACTGGCGTCGGTGGCGCTTGTCACTTTGCTTTTCACCCACGTCTTTATGAATATCGGAATGACAATTTCGCTCACGCCGATTACCGGTGTACCCCTCCCCTTAATCAGCTATGGAGGCTCATTCCTGGTTCTGGTGATGTTTGCGTTGGGCGTGCTGGAAAGCATTTGGATTCATCGCAGGGTGAATCCGCGGAGGGCGCGCCGGGCGCGGTAGAGGTCCCTTGTCGCAAGGTGACAACAAATGAAAGCGAGGGGTGATCCCGCCTTGGCGGGATCACCCCTGGCTGAGATCTATCGTCGCTTTGCGACTCTTTTATCCCCCAACTGCCTGGTACCTCCGCAATCCAGAGCGCCATAGCATCGTCGTTCCCCACCAAGACAAGATCACCCAACAACTCTGGATCGCGAGCCCTTGCCAAATCTCCGTGCCACGCACTTTCCCCATGAAAATGGCGATTGGGAAATACAACTCGTAAGGAAATGGAAGCAGCTTTATCGCGGCCAGAACCGGTGCCGGCATCAGCGCGAGCGGAAACATGTGACCGCTGAGGAAGTACTCAAAAGAATAGAGAATGAAAACGACGGTTGAGATTTCAAGCATCCAAAACGCCAACATCGCGATGGAATAAGCGATGAAGAACTGTAGCAACGCCGCGAGAACGATACTGATGAAAGTCAGCCACCAGGTTTCTGGCGAGGTCGGCCAAACGAGATATTGCCGGAAGACGATGAAAACGCCGATCATAACCGGCAGCGTTACGAATGTATAAAGCAGCCGATTGCTTAGAAAGAGTGCGAGCCGGTAAACGAGATAGTTCATTGGCTTAACCAGAAACGCATTCATCAAACCGTCTCGGATATCTGCGGCTACTTGCCATTCGTCATCGGTCGGTGTGACGAGATTGTCCAACAGCATGACCAGCAGGAAATAGAAGACTGTTGTAGCGTAATCGAAGTTGTTGATTGCACCTCCCTTGGCTTCAAAGATGGCACCCCAGATAAAAACGGTTCCCAACAATGGAAACAGCCCGAACAGCGCCCGGAGCAAAAAGTTCCAACGGTAGACGAAAGTGTTCTGGAGGCCGATGTCGAAGACTTTGAAGTACTTACGCATAAGGAGCCAGGAGTCAGGATTTCAACGGGGCATCCATCAATATTCGACAACATTTAGATTTTCGGTTTTACTCTCGCCAATGAAGACACGAACGTTCGAAGATCTTGTTGTTTGGCAAAAGGCCCATCAATATGTACTCAGCATCTATGAACATACGCAGGCTTTTCCGAAGAGCGAGTTGTTTGGGTTGACGTCCCAAATGCGCCGCGCGGCAACCTCGATTCCCGCCAATATCGCCGAAGGATATAAGAAACGCGGCGCCAAGGACAAAGTCCGCTTGTTGAACGTAGCTCTGGGCTCACTAGAAGAGAGCCGGTATTATCTCATACTCACTCGAGACCTTCGGTACATTGATCCGACCGATCTCAGGACAAACCTGGAGGAAGTCAGCCGCCTTCTCGAAGGCTACATGAAGGCCATAGAACATAACCAGTGTCCCTCCTGACTCCTCTATTGATCCTCCGAAAGGAGGATCAATAGATCTTGATAAACGCCTTTTCGCGCAGGCTATCGATCCAGCGTTGGGTCGCTTTCTGGCGTTGCGCTTGTTCAAGTTTCTTTCCGATTCCATCCCGCACTTCGTTTAGCGGAATGAAATTCGAAGTCTTCTTTTCTTCGCAATAAAGAAGATAATAGGAATCGCCGATCTGGATGGTGTTGCTTACTTGGCCGGCCGACAGACTGAATGCGGCGTTGGTGAGGTCTTGATTCAGCGTCTTGCGATCAACCCAGCCCCAGTCGCCTCCCGACTCTGCTGTTCCATCCATCGAGTATGTCTTGGCCATCGTGGCGAAGTCGCCGCCATCTTTGACTTTTTGCCGGATCTCTTCCGCCATTTTCCTGGTGTTATCCGACGAGTTCGCATCCAGCGGATCTGCATTGAGAACGATCATCCGCAACTTCACTTGCTCAGGAGTCGCGAACTCTTGCCGATTCGCCTGATAATAAGCCTCAACCTCCTGAGGAGTTGGAGCGAAGTTCCCTTTCACGTTGTTTTGCCTCATGGCACCAACCGTGATTCGGTCCCGTTGAATCTCGCGAAACCGATTCAGGCTATATCCTTGCGCGTTAAGGGTCCGAATAAACGCTTGGCGATCCCCTTGAAAGTCGTCTTTGATGATCCCGTCGATCTCCTGCTCAATGGCATAATCAGGGATATGATATTCTTTTTTGCGGAATTCTTGTAAGATCAACTCCCGATCGATCAAATCGCCTAAGGCTGCCAGCCGCGCTTCCTTGATCTTATCGATGAGTTCTTGACCACTGAACTGCTCTCGCAGCGTTTTCTCTCGAGGACCCGATACTTCCTGCACCTGCGAAAACGTGATGACATTGCCATTCACAACGGCAGCAATACCGTCAATGACCTGTGCATCCGCAGCGCGGAGCGAAGGAGTAACAGAAGTTCCAATTAACAAAAAGCAGAATAACAAAGTCAGGCGCATGAGCATTCTTAGGAAAGTCTCTCCAAGAGGGATAACAAAGTGGCAAGCTTATTTTCAGGGTTTGGCGAAGTCAAGCGGGGAAACCGGTCTCCAATCAGCAGATAATCGCCCCCTCGAACCAGCATCACTTTCTGCTCTTTCACCTCGACTGACATCACCTTCTTATCTATCGATGCCAGCTTGATCTCATTAAGTGTAATGAGGTTTTGAACTGCGTCAGGAAAGGCACCAAAGCGGTCTTTCCATTCCTGGGCCAGCTTCTTTAGGGGTTCTTTCGAATCGATCTCCGCCAATTTTTTGTAGGCCTGGATTCTGAGCTGCGGCTGGCTGATGTAATCGGCCGGGATGAACGCGGGCACGGTCGAGTCGGCGAAACTTGAGTATTCGGCCTCGTTAGTCGAAACAAAATCCAGGCGAATCGGAACGCTCGGTCGGGCCGCTGGACGTTTTCCTTTCAACGCTTCGATTGCCTGTTGCAACAACTGGCAATAAAGATCGAACCCGATATTGACGATATGCCCGCTTTGGGCCGTCCCCAAAATATTGCCGGCGCCTCTGATCTCCAGGTCGCGCATCGCAATTTTGAATCCGGCACCGAGCCCGGAATACTGTTTGATTGCGTTGATACGTCTCCGTGCAGGGCCCACGGTCATCATATCGCGCGGCAACAGCAGATAAGCGTACGCCTTATGCTGAGCACGCCCCACCCGGCCCCTGAGCTGGTAGAGGTCTGCCAAGCCAAATCGGTCGGCCCGGTCGATGATTATTGTGTTGGCATTTGGGATATCGAGGCCGCTCTCAATGATCGTCGTTGAAATGAGAACATCGACTTTGCCCGAAACGAATCGCTGCATGACTTCTTCCAGCTCGTTTTCATCCATCTGGCCATGTCCAATCTCAATTCTGGCCCCCGGACAAAGAACGCGAATCCGATCAGCCACTCGCTCAATCGTTTGCACCCGGTTATGCAAGAAATAGACCTGGCCGTTTCGTTTCAATTCACGTTGGATCGCGTCCCGGATGATCCGTTCATCGTAGCCGCAAATCACTGTCTCAACCGGTAACCGATTCGGCGGCGGTGTTTCAATGATTGACATATCTTTCGCGCCGACCAGCGAGAGGTAGAGCGTTCGCGGAATCGGCGTGGCCGACAGCGTCAAAATATCAATCAGCTTGAACTGCTCTTTGAACCGTTCCTTGTGTTTGACACCGAAGCGCTGTTCTTCGTCGATCACGACCAGTCCGACGTCCTTAAACTCGATGTCGGGAGAAATGAGGCGATGGGTTCCGATCACAATGTCGACCGATCCAGTTCGAAGTCCCTGCAAAATCTCTTTCTGTTCACGCTGTGAAAGGAACCGGCTTAACATCTCGACGCGAACCGGATAATCGGACATCCGCTCGCGAAACGTATTGTAGTGTTGTTGCGCGAGAACCGTAGTCGGGACAAGCACTGCAACCTGTTTCCCGCTGATGACAGCTTTGAACGCGGCTCGAATGGCGACCTCTGTTTTGCCGTAACCAACGTCGCCGCAAATCAGCCGATCCATCGGCTGTTGGGATTCCATGTCGGCTTTTGTCTCGAGAATCGCTCGCGCTTGATCAACAGTTTCCTTGTACAGAAAAGACCCTTCGAATTCGCGCTGCCATCGACTGTCTGTTGGATAGGCAAATCCTGTGGCTGTGTTGCGTTCTGCCTGCACCTTTAGCAGTCTGGCCGCATAATCGAAAACGGCGTTCTCAGCCGCCTTTTTTGCCCGGCTCCATCGGGCATCTCCAAGAACGCTTAAAGGGGGAAAACGTTTCCCGATGCCGACGTATCGCGAAACGAGAAACGCTTGCTCGAACGGAACAAAGAGCCGTGCGTCATTGGCGAACTCGAGCATCACAGTTTCCTGCTCAACTCCATCGTGCTGGAGTTTTTGAATGCCGCGGTAGCGAGCGATCCCATGTTCGACGTGAACGACCAGATCGCCGTCGGCGATCTCTGAAAAATCGATCGGAGCGCGACCAGCTCTCAGCCTGGCTCGCCGGAGGGCTAACCGGCGTGCACTGGGGACTTGATACCTTCCGAAAATCTCCGCGTCACACAAGACCGCAAGTTTGCCGGTCGGATAGACAAACCCATTGTTCAGAGAACCGACCAGAAACTCCAGCCTCTCGGTATCGACCTCATTATCTCCCAGTACATCCCGCAGCCTTTCGATTTCGCCTTCGTTGTGACAAAGAGCGATAATCCGCCAGCTTTCTTCGATCCAGGTTCGAACCTGATTCAAAGCGGTTTCGCGTTTCGCCTCTTGGACCAGAAAGTCGCCCGCTTCGAAATCTTGAAACCCGGTGTCGAAAAACGCTCCGGCATAGTCTTCGATCGACTCACCGCTCCCGGCACCGGCGGTAACCACAAACTTAGGGTCAGGAGCTCCCGCATCGACATCAACAAGGAAACTCCCTTTGCTCAGGTATTCGCGTAAGGAGACCTGATTTTCCTCGAGTCCGCCGATCAAGATTTCCGCACGATCAAAGGTATGAACGGACCGTTGGTCATCCAGATCGAATTCCCGGAGCGAGTCTATCTCTTCACCAAAGAACTCTATTCGGGTTGGCAACGCATGGTGCCAGGAAAAGACATCCAGGATGCCGCCTCGGACTGCATATTGTCCGCGCGAGGTAACCTGTGAAACGCGATCATAACCACCGCCGGCGAGCCTTTCCAGCAACGCATCGCGATCGAGCTGAACCCCTTTTCGCAGAGGCACGATCTCCCGCCGCAGTTGATCTGGTGCAGGAACAACCTCATCGAGCGATTCGAGTGTAAGTACAAGAATAGTGCGCTTGTTTTCGGCTATCTTACGAAGCACATCCAATCGTTCAGCCACAATCTCCGGATCAGGCACTGCTCCTTCGATTGCCGGCAGCTCCAGCTGCGGAAAAAACGATGCATCGATCTCCCAGTTCAGAAGCCCGTTAAAGATCGATTCCTGTTGCCTGACATCCCGGCAAACGATCCAGCAAGATCTTGAGGAGTGATGCTGAACAATGCAGGCAACAACAAATGCTTGAGCGCCCTCGCAGACGTGTTCAAACGCAACTCTGCCTTCTTTCGCAAGAAGCTCCTGGAAAGAGGCCGAAGTCTGAACGGAATGAACAATGTCTGAAAGACGCGTCAAGCGCATGTCGATGGAATTTTGCATCACCCAACCTAAAATTCATCCCATGAGCGGCGAAGCCGCGACATGAGAGCAGCCCAGGGCGTAGCCGAGCCCTTGTCTGTTGGATTCCGCGGCTTTGCCGCAACAGGGTGTTTACTCGAAATTCAGTTCCTTCGTGATGCCGTAACGCTCGATTCTTTTCCGGAGCGTGGCGCGCGTCATGCCTAGAAGTGCGGCCGCCTTGACTTGGTTTCCTTTAGTCCTCCGCATGGCGAACAGCGTGAATTGCCGTTCCAGCCAGGGCAACAACTGAAGCGAATGGTCCGCGGCTGCAGCATCCAATAGGGTCTCGACCGCGACTTCAAGCGTTGGCTTCTTTGGAGGACCGACAGAGACTTCTGCTTCCTCGTCCGGCTGCCGCTCCAACTTCCCTAACGGGATGTCTTTGGGAAGCAAGACATCTCCGGCTGCCAGAACGCAGGCCCTCTGAATTGTGTTCTCCAGTTCGCGGACATTGCCGGGCCAGGAGTAATTCTGCATCAGCTTGAGCGTTTCCTCGGAAAGTTTCAGTTGCGGCAGGTGCTTCTGCGTAGCGATCCGTTTCAAGAAATACTCCGTAAGAAGCCGAATGTCCTCTTTCCTTTGTCGAAGCGGCGGCAAATGAATGCGAACAACGTTCAACCGATAAAACAGGTCCTCACGAAACTGTTTCTTCGCGACCTCTGTTTCCAGGCTCTTATTTGTGGCAGCGATCACTCGAACGTCGGTCTTGATCGTAACATTGCCGCCGAGACGAGAGAACTCGCCCTCTTGCAGGACTCGTAGAATCTTGCCCTGCACTGCCAACGGCATGTCGCCGATTTCATCTAAGAAAAGAGTGCCGCCGTTGCTTTGCTCGAACCGGCCGATTCTCTGAGTGGCGGCCCCTGTGAATGCTCCCCTTTCGTGGCCAAAAAGCTCGCTCTCCAGGAGGTTTTCTGGAATCGCTGCACAGTTGATCGCAATAAACGCCTTATCGCTGCGATTGCTGTAATGATGGATTGCTCTGGCCACCAACTCCTTTCCAGAACCACTTTCGCCGGTGATCATCACCGGGGCGTCACTATGCGAAACTCGGCCAACCATCTTGAAGACCTGCTGTATCGGCTGAGACTGTCCCACAAGATTGTCCTGATACTGCTCCACCGTAAGCTGAGGTTTGAAGGCAGTGGCTGATCGCATCTCCGCTTGTGCGGTTAACGCAGCATCGACGACAGGTTTCAGATTGAACGGCAGCGACTCTTTCCGCAGATAATCGAATGCCCCGAGCTTCATCGACTCGATCACTGACTGCGTTGTGCCAAAAGCGCTCATCAAGATGACAATGGCATTCGGGTCGACTTGCCTGACCCGGGCCAGGAGTTCAAGCCCGCTGAACGGCATCAGATGCGTCTCAGAAATAAGGAGATCCGGCCCTTCGCTGGTATAGATCCGATAGGCCTCATCGGCCCCGGTCGCGGTCAACACCCGTGTGGTCGGAGTTTTAAGCTGGCCTTGGGCCCATTCAAGGAAATCTGTCTCCGGGTCAACAATCAAAATGGTCTGCATGAATCGCTCTTCCTTGTGGGATAGCAGGAACCCACTCCCCGATGCCACAAGCAAGATCATATCATTTGCGCATCCGCCTGATTCCGCAAGCTTAGGTTGTCCGAACGAAATGAAGCCGATCCTGGCTTGATACGCCCTGGTTCCCGGTCAACCGTACGGGCATGGCATCCTACGATCTTGTTGTCCTCGGTGGCGGTCCGGCCGGTTATACAGGTGCTATTCGAGCAGCCCAGCTAGGTTTAAACACCGCGATTATCGACAAAGGAGAAGTTCTTGGCGGGACGTGTCTTAACATCGGCTGTATTCCGAGCAAGGCGCTTCTGGTTTCCTCTGAGCATATCCACTTTCTGCGGCACCAGGCGGGCCGGCATGGAATCAAGGTCGATAAAGTCGATTGTGACCTGGGCCAGATGATGAAGCGCAAGCAGGACGTGGTCCGGCAGCTAACGCAGGGGCTCGAGTTTCTGATGAAGAAGAACAAGATCGCTCGCCTGCATGGAACAGGGCAGGTTGTTGCGCCGGGCAAGGTCGCATTAAAGAAACCGGACGGAACGGTGGAAGAGTTGCAGGCCAAGCACATTATTCTGGCAACCGGTAGCGTTTCCTCCGAGTTGCCAAATATTGCTATCGACAGAAAAACGGTAGTAACAAGCGACGAAGCATTAAGTTTCGACGAGGTGCCGCCTGAATTTGTGGTCATCGGGGCTGGAGCAATCGGTCTGGAGCTTGGCTCGGTCTGGTCGAGGCTCGGATCCAAGGTCACATTCTTTGAATTTCTACCTCGAATCGCGGCCTTCTATGACCCGGACGTCACGCAAGTTCTGCAAAAAGCGCTTGAGGCGCAGGGCATGGTTTTCCATGTCGATACTCAGGTCACCGCAGTTTCGGTTCAGAACGGAAAAACGAAAGTCGAGGCAACGAGCAAGGCCAAGGGAAAATTGGAAATCACGGGTGACAAAGTCCTGGTGTCAGTCGGACGCCGGCCATACCTGGAAGGGGCAATCGCGAAGGATCTCGGGCTGCAGCTGACCGATCGCGGCAGGGTTGCTGTCGATGAGCTTTACCGAACCAATGTCCCTGGGATTTACGCTATCGGAGATATCATCGATGGTCCAATGCTGGCGCACAAAGGCGAAGACGAAGGCGTTGCTTGCGTCGAGCGAATCGCCGGCAAGGCGGGACATGTGAATTACGACGCCATCCCGAATGTGGTCTACACCAACCCGGAAGTGGCTGCAGTTGGGCTTACGGAAGAAATCGCCAAACAGAAGAATCTGGACGTGAAAGCGGGTAAGTTCCCGTTCGTTGCCAATGGAAGGGCCCTGGCGAACGATCAGAGTCAAGGCTTTGCCAAAGTGCTGGCTGACCCAAAGACCGATCGATTGCTCGGCGCACAGATCATTGGTTTTGGTGCATCCGAACTGATCGCTGAAGCGGTCTCAATTATGGAGTTCGGCGGAAGCGCGGAGGACCTTGGAAGAACTGTCCACGCGCATCCGACCATGAGCGAGGCTTTGAAAGAAGCCGGACTCGCTGTTCACGGCCGGGCACTATCAATCCCGCCGCCCAGGTGATTTGGACGGCCGCGCTCCGTCGCGGCCGTCGTGCGGCTACCCAAGACCCATTCGGCGACGACGGAGCGTCGCCCTCCAGCACACATGCATGGCGTCCTGCTTCGGAAGATCCGGTTTTCGGATACGAGCCTGATCACCACTTGGTTCACGGACGCACGCGGCAAAATCAAAACGATTGCGAAGGGCGCTCTACGCCCGAAAAGTCCGTTCGTCGGAAAACTGGACCTGTTTTTCAACTGCGATTTGCTTTTGTCGCTCGCAAGAAAATCGGAGATTCATACGCTGCGAGAGGTCTCTGTTTTGCAGCCTTTCGATGGAATCCGGCGGAACTACGTGACTACGGCTGTGGCTTCTTATTTTGTTGAGCTGATCGAAGAGGTGACAGAGCTCGATCATCCTGTCACAGAGATCTACAATTTGTTATTACGAGCTTTTGGCTACCTGGATGCGTCGGCGCCCAATGCAAAAACTATTACATTCTTCGAATCCGAGCTCTGCAAATACATGGGGTTACAAGGAAACGGAAGCCGCGTTTCGGCTGCTGAGCGGATCGTAGAAGCGTTCGGGCGCCTTCCGCGAAGCCGCGGTGAGGTCATGGGGATGTTGCAGGCGCGATAGCAACGCGCTGGGTTCAGGTCGTGCGTAGTGACGTGCGCTACCAAACTGGTGCTGGGCGAAACCTACCGCCGTCAGACTAAGCTTACACCAGCACTAGCACTAGCGCTCACGCTCACACTCATTCATACCTCAACGCTTCGATCGGGTCCAGGCAGGCGGCCTTATGCGCAGGATAAAGACCAAACGTGATCCCGACTGCAGAACAAGCAAGCACGCCTATCGCTGCCCAGCCCCAGGGAAAGACCACTGCCGCGTTCAGCCACATCGCCAGAGCATCTCCGGCAATAACTCCTAAGACGATGCCGGCGAACGCCCCAATCAGCGACAAGAATAGCGACTCGAGCAGAAACTGAAGCCGGATATCGCGTTGTCGGGCGCCCAACGATTTCCGGATGCCAATCTCTTTTGTCCGCTCGGTGACACTAACCAGCATGATGTTCATCACCCCGACTCCGGCAGCGATCAGAGCGATAGTGCTGATAACGAATGCCCCAATTCGAACCGTTCCGGCAATACTGCGAAAAGCGCCTGCCAGAGAATCATTGGCATAAGTGGCAAAATCATCCGGCTCCTCGGGACGCAATCCTCGAACCGCGCGAAAAGCGCCTGTCGCCATCCCGAGTGTGCGATCGTACACTAACTGATTCCTCGCTTCGACCGCTATATTGAGCGATCGCTCCTTCGACCCGTAGTTTTCGAAAAACTTGGTGATCGGTATCAATACAAGTTTGTCCTCGCTACCTCCGAACAATGATCCCTTTCCCTCGAGTGTTCCGATTACTTCATAGTTTTTGCCATTCAGTTTGATCACCTGCCCAATCGCGCCCTTTTGCGGAAACAAACGTTGCGCGATTTGTTTGCCAATCAGGCAGACACTTCGTGACAGCTCCACATCCTCGCGCGAAAGGTTGCGGCCCTCATCGATACTGAACCTGTTGACCGTGATAAATCCTTCGTTGGTGCCGCAAAGCTCAATGTTGGGATTGGTCTTACGATTCTCAAACACGGCTTGTGTCTTGTCGTCCCATGCCTTCGGGCAAATCGTTTCCACTCGATCCCTGATCAATCGAACCAGATCCTGATAGTTGCGGTAACTAATATTACGTCGGTTCCGGTACTTCGGATCGCCACCAAACTGGATCAAGCCGCGATACTTTGAGAACTGGAAGGTATTTGATCCGAGAAACGTAAGTCCACCCTCGATTGAGGTCTGTAAGGCAGATATCGCGGTCATTACGCCGATCACGGAAAAGATCCCGATCGAGATGCCAGAGATTGTCAACGCGGAGCGCAGTTTGTTAGCTCCCAACGAGGACCAAGCCATCCTGATGATTTCGAGGATCAACATCGTTATTCGTATCGCAAAGCTTCCACCGGATTCAGACGTGACGCCTGCCACGCGGGAGCAAATCCGGAAATGATTCCCGTAAGCACAGAGATAACCATCGCCACCAGAATAAGCACTGGAGAAAACTCCATCGGGAATTTCGGAAACGCGGACGCAATCAGCTTAAACAAACCAAACGCAATGACCAGGCCGGCGGTTCCGCCGACGAGACAGATCGACACGGCCTCAATTAAAAACTGCAACAGAATCGTTCTCCGGCGTGCTCCCAGCGCTTTCCGTGTTCCGATTTCTCTGGTGCGTTCCTTCACGCTGACAAAAGTGATGTTCATAATACCGATCGCTCCGACGAACAGCGCGAGACCAGTGACAAATAAGCCTGCAATTGCCAGTCCTGCTTTAATCGGTTCGATTGTTGTACGAAGCAATTTTTGCTCGTTGATGGTAAAGTTATCTGCTTGTTCCGGTAATAAGCCGCGGATTCTCCGCATGACTCCTCGAAGTTCTTCTTTCGCTTCCTCCGCCCGGGTTTGGTCTTTTACTTTTACGCGGATCGAGGCATTTTCCTGATTCGATTTGAAGAAATTGATGTAGGAGTTCAGGGGAATCACGATCTGCGAGTCCCAGCTGAAAAGACCGAGAAACGAGCCCTGCCTGGCAAACACACCGATCACCTGGTATTCCTGGTCCCGGACCTTAATGATTTTGCCGATCGGATCTTCGTTAGTGAATAATCCTTCGGCGATATCCAGCCCGATTATACACACATTCCTGCCTCCTCGACTCTCGGGCTCGTTTAGAAAACGACCTTTCTGGCAATCGGTGGAAGCGAGCAGAGAATACTCGTTCGTAGTGCCAGTCAGATAGACGTTCGAAACTTCTCTCTTTCCGTAGGTAGCCATCTCGATCGTTGCCGGCGCCGGAACCGCCAATTGCAGCAACGATCTGGGATTGCGCTCTATGTACTGATTAAGCTGGTTTGCGTAGACCAGCTTGATATCAGGTCTACCCTTAAACAATCCGTAATCTTCGCCGGTGTCCCAAGGGAATTGCTCGACGTACAGTACGTCGTCACCGAACCCTCCCATACTGCGTTCAAAGCCGATGTCGATACCGCGCACGGCTGTTCCCATTAACGTGACAGCAATAATTCCAATGATGACCCCTAACGCAGTCAGGAGGGAGCGCGTCCGGTTGGCTCCAATCTGCTGAGCCGCAATTCGGAAGCTTTCGCCCAGCTCAAATGAGAACCGCCTAAACATAAAATCCAGAACTCCGAACTCAGAACTCAGGACTCAGGAGATTGGGGCTGAAGTTCTGAGTTCTCCACTTCGTAATCGCTCTCAATAAGCCCGTCGCGCAGCCGGATCACTCTTCTGGCGTGGCAAGCAATATCCTTTTCGTGAGTCACCAGCACAATCGTGTTCCCGTGCGAATAGAGATTGTCAAAGAGGGTCATAATTTCTTCACCGGTTTGCGAATCGAGATTTCCAGTCGGTTCGTCCGCTAGAATGATGGAAGGGCGGGTTACCAGGGCTCGGGCAATCGCAACCCGTTGGCATTGGCCCCCTGACAACTCCGTTGGCTTGTGAAAAAGCCGGTCTCCTAAACCGACCGATTGCAGGGCCTGTTCTGCTCTTTCCTGCCGTTCGTCGGAGGGGACACCGGCATAGATCAGCGGAAGCTCAACGTTTCGTAAGCTGGTTGAACGAGGCAGAAGGTTGAAGGTTTGAAACACGAATCCAATCTCACGATTTCGGATTGCGGCGAGTTCGTCATCGTCCATGGCCGCAACATCCTTTCCGTTGAACTCATAGTGGCCGGTGGTTGGAGTATCGAGACACCCAATCATGTTCATCAAAGTCGATTTGCCGCTTCCAGAGGGGCCCATGATCGCCAGGTACTCATTCCGGTGAATCCTCAGATCGACTCCTTTCAGGGCGCGGATCAGCGTATACCCCATCTCATAGTCCTTGGTGATCCGCTCGATTCGGATCACCAAGTTTCCTTTGGGATGAGAGACTCTTTTGCCGGACATTCGCGCAGCGTTGTGCATGGCTGCTTGTCAACTAGTGGAACACCTTGGAGCATAGGATAACGGAAGTTCGAATCTCGAAGCTAGAAATCTTGAAATCGAATGACTCGTGACCCCCGCGAAATTCGAGATTCGAAATTCCTACATTCACCGTGCACTACCTGCCGCTCTTCGGTTTCTCTATCTCGACCTGCGTTCCATCCTTGAGCTCTTTGTTGATCGCCGTGTAAGAACCGGATATGACTTCTTCTCCATCCTTTATTCCGGAACGGATCTCGACATAATTGCTATCCGCAATGCCGGTCGTCACCGGGGCCATCCTGACTTTTTGACCTTCCTTGATGAAAACAACGCGCTGCAGTTCTCTGCGCACCTGTTTATCCGCTTCCGTCTCACTAATACCCATGTCGCGCTGGCGGCTTTCTTTAAGCTGCTCTGCGGTCTTTCCACCTTCTTTGCTCCGAATCGTTACAGACTGAATCGGCACAGAAACCACGTGTTTGACAGTCTGGGTCTCGATATCCACGCTCGCACTCATTCCCGGGCGCAATTCAACATCCGGGTTGTCCACCGTAATACGTACCTCGAAATTTGTTACTTCCTGCTGGGTGCCCTCGCTCTTTACAGTCGCGGTACTGGCGATCTGTCGCACCGTTCCTTTTAACTCTTTGCCGTTGTATGCATCGACTCGAATTCGAACAGGCTCGCCTACTTCCACATTCACCACATCGTTCTCGTTCACATCGACACGGGCTTCCATCGTTCCGAGATCAGCCACCCGCATCACCTCAGTTCCCGCGAAGGTGCCAGTCGCGACGACCCGTTCACCAATTTCGCTGCTGAGCACGGTGATCGCTCCGTCAATCGGCGAGAAAATCTGGCACTTGGCCAAAAGTTCTTTGTTGGAATCGAGGTTACTCTTAGCGACATCGATTTGATGTATGGAGGCCTCGTACGAAGAAACCGAAACTTGCGACTTTGTTTCTGCTGCCTTGTAGTCAGCTTCCGACATAAGCTTTTTCGCGTAAAGATCCTTAGCGCGCCGCAGATCGAGTTCGTCGTTGAGCATCTGGGCTTTGATTTGAAGGCTGGCAGCCTGGGCGGCGCTAAGCGCTGCTTCCGTTTGCTTCACCGCGGCGATATAGTTATCCGGCTTGATCTTGATCAGGAGGTCCCCCTTTTTGACCTTCTGTCCTACCACCACTGGCATTGCGATGATCTCGCCGGCAACCTCCGGTGAAATCTTAACCTCGACCTTGGGTCGAATTTTTCCGGTCGCCGAAACGAGCTGGGTCAAGTCCCGAATGGCCGCTTTCTCCGTCGTTATCGGAACAGGTTTCGGCCCTTGTCTGATGATAAGAACAATAGCAGCGGCTATTAAAAGTCCGACTCCCAGGAATACCCAGCGTTTCCACTTCTTCCGTTTCCTTCTTACAACGGGCGCCGTCGCAATCGGTTGATGCATGCGGGAGTCCTTGAGCCGGAGATCCTTAAGGCTGAACAAGGCTGAGTTCCGACTATGGTTAACGTTCCAGGCAAAGGCAAGTGCAATCCATAATGCAGTGTGAATAACAATGTTTCGAATTGGTAACACATAGGCCCAAAACGTGCCCTCGGCTGCGACACTCACCTCTAAAGCCTTCAATCATTGGACATCTCGCCTGCCTCAGAAGTTGCAGATTTTCACTGAAACAGGTAGTGAACCAACGTGACCTTTGGTTTTCTGGGATTCGGCAAAATGGCCTCAGCACTCGTTCGCGGGATGCTGCAGGCGAGCGCGTGCAAACCGGATCAGATCTTTGTCATCAATCGTCATCCGGAAACGATTCAACCGGAAGTTGAACAATACGATCTCAAGCTAGCGCGCTCACCGGCAGATCTGGTGGAACAGGCAGATGTTATCGTCCTTGGCACAAAGCCGGCCGATTCGCTTCAACTGCTCCGCGAGGTTCGGGCTTCTCTCAATGGCAAGCTGCTTATCTCGATTGCCGCAGGAGTAACGCTTCAAGGTCTCCAGGAGGCCGGAGGCCATCGAACCCGCGTTATTCGAGCGATGCCGAATACGCCGTCTCTGGTGATGACAGGGGCTACATGCTACGCCCTGGGCGATCATGCCACTGCCGATGATGCCGCAATTGCCGACCGTGTTTTCGGCTCAGTTGGACTGGTCTTTCGAGTCCGTGAAGCGACGCTTGATGCGGTAACAGGTCTCAGCGGCAGCGGTCCGGCCTACGTTTTCATGTTTATAGAAGCACTGATCGATGGCGGCGTCATGATGGGCTTGCCGCGCGAGATCGCAACCGAACTGGCAATCCAGACAGTGCTCGGTTCTGCTCAAATGGTACAGCAAACGAAGCTTCATCCAGCAGAATTACGAGCGATGGTGGCGAGTCCGGGCGGCACAACGATGGCCGGTCTGGAGGAGTTGGAGGCTCGCGGCATGCGCTATACCGTTATGTCGGCAGTCCGTGCCGCAGCTGAGCGAGCGCGCCAACTTGGCAGGGGGTGAAGGTGTATCGCTATTTGGAGGGGCGTTGCTTGCAACGCCCGGCAAAGCGGCAGAAAGCGATCGTGTTTCCTCTCCAGTCGCACCCGGGCGTTGCAAGCAACGCCCCTCCAATTAACGCGTTTGTTGCGGTTGCGGCGACGCTGTTCCTATTTTTTACAACCGGAACCGCCCAACAAACACCCGGTCAAGAGACTGCCCCTCTTTCAGCGGAAGCGCAGGAGGCGGCTTCCCAAGGCGTTTCTTTCTTTCGACAAAATCAGCTCCCGGAGGCGCGAGAACAGTTCGAAAAAGTTACTCAGCTGGCTCCGACACATCCGTTCGGTTGGGTCAATCTCGGTTCGACCGACTTCCGGCTTGGACAGACCGACCGCGCTGAGGAAGAGCTCAAGATGGCGATCCGTCTGGATCCGACAGCGGAGCAGGCGTGGTTGACGCTTGGAATTATCTGTTACCAAAAAGACGCATTGGATGCAGGATTGGCGGCGCTCAGCCAAGCGGTCTATCTCGATCCGAAAGACGCGAAAGCTCACCTTTATCTGGGCGTCCTGATCCGCAAAAAGGGCTGGCTTAGCGGTGCTGAAGATGAAATGCGCAAAGCGCTCGAGCTGGATGAGGGAAATGCGGAAGCACATTTCAATCTGGCGGTGCTCTGTCTTGAGGAGAAACCGCCTGCAACAGAGCTGGCGCGTCGTCATTATTATCGAGCCTTGGATCTCGGAGCCCAACCCGATCCAGAGCTTGAACTTAAATTCAAAAAGAAATCGCCGTAGCTCTCATCACACATGCCAACGTCGACCTGGAAGGTAAACCTGCAGGGTTGGTAGCCGAAGCTTCCAGCTCGACGCTGGCCACAACCTGGACCATCCCGCGCAACCGCTCGCAAACGCCCCGCGCCTGTGAGAATTTCAGGTTCCATGTTTTCTGCCGAAAACGTTTTGTCTGCTCTCACCCGCCAGTCGCTCCGCAGAGAACTGCGGACGATCGATCAGACCGAAGATACTCGCATTCAGATAGGAGATCGGCATCTGGTGAATTTCGCTTCAAACGATTACCTTGCACTTTCCCAACATCCAGCACTGGGAGAGGCGGCCAAGCAGGCGATCGATCGTTTTGGGGTTGGAACAGGAGCTTCTCGCCTGATTACTGGCTCGACCTCATTACACGCTCGATTGGAAGAGCAGCTCTCGCTTCTTAAAAGTACCGAAGCAGCGCTCACCTTCAGTAGCGGTTACGCCGCCGCGGTCGGTACTATTCCAAGTATCGTAACCTCGGACGACGTCATTATTCTCGACAAGCTTTCGCACGCCTGTTTGATCGACGCTGCAAAGCTATCGGGCGCAATCCTGCGAGTCTACCCGCACAATGACTTAACCAAGCTGCAGGACCATCTTGACTGGGCCCAGCAAAAGCATCCTGATCGCACAAAATTAATTGTCACCGAATCCGTATTTTCAATGGATGGCGACCTGGGAGCTTTGACTGCCATCGTCGATCTGAAAGATCGCTTCGGGGCAACGCTGCTGGTCGACGAAGCGCACGCAACCGGCGTTTTCGGCGAACAAGGCGAAGGACTGATTCATGAACTTCATCTGAGTGACCGAGTCGAGGTTCAGATGGGGACATTGAGCAAAGCGATCGGGGTCAGTGGAGGATTTATTTGCGGCTCACGTTCTTTGATCGATCTGCTGATCAACCGCGCCCGCAGTTTTATTTATTCGACCGCACCCCCTGCTGCCGTTGCCGCGGCCGCTTCCGCCGCTGTTGAGCTGATTCAGTCCTCGGAAGGGGGTCGTCTCCGAGAACAGTTATGGAAAAATATTCGGCATCTTTGGCAGGTCTTGCCTGAGCCCCATCGAATGGCAGAAGAACCATCCAGCCCGATCGTACCAATCATTGTCGGAGAGGAATCAAAAGCAGTTGCCGTTGCAAACGCGATGCTCGAATCCGGTTACTTTGCGCCTGCTATCCGGTATCCGACGGTCAAACGTGGATCGGCGCGATTGCGGGTGACCCTGTCTTCGGCGCATACCAAAGAACAGATCGATGGGTTAACGGAAGTGATCGGTAGCCAATCAGGAGTCTAGGTCGCCCAGCGCCAGTTTGGTAAGGCAGGTCACTACGCACCCCTCTTCGAGGCCAAACTGGTCTTGGGCGACTTAGTCTCAGAATATTGTTCTTTACTTATATAAGCATTTGATTATGTTTAGAAAGAGCATGGACCTCACTGATATCTACAGATCGTTCGCCGATGTCACTCGCCTGCGGATTCTGAACCTTCTGCTCCAGCAGCCGATCTGCGTTTGTCACATCCAGGATGTCCTCGGCCTGCCGCAAGTAAACGTTTCTCAGCATCTCGCCTATCTGCGAAATGCCGGCATCGTGACCTTCGATCGCGTTCAGACCTGGAAAATTTACCGCATCGTTTCGCCCGCTCCTCTCGAATTAACAATCAATCTCGAAGCACTCGCCTGTTGCGTGAAATCAAATCGAGCTTTTCGGGACGACCTTGTTCGTTTGAAGAAAGTCTTAAAGGATTGCCGCCTCTCTACTTGCGCGCCCTCTCCCGCAGATGGGAAGGCCTCGACTTCGACTCGAAAGCGCGGTGAAGAAATCGGTAGGGAGAGCGGTACTTGCGCCGCATCTGAAGAATGATTCAACAATTCCGAAACATAGGTGGGTCACTATGCATGAAGACTTAGATATCAAAGACAAAGTTAGGGAGCATTATGCTGGCGTTGCGAAAGGCGAAAGCGATTGCTGCGCGAGGGATACCTCTTGCGGCTGCGGCATTTCAGAGCAGATCGGTTATTCGAAGGAAGAACTAGTGTCTGTTCCAAAGGATGCCGAAATGGGGCTCGGTTGTGGGACGCCGGTCAGCCTGGCAGATCTACGGCCGGGCGAGACGGTTGTTGACCTAGGCAGCGGCGGCGGAATTGATTGTTTTCTTGCTGCTAAGGCGGTCGGGCCGAACGGGAAAGTAATCGGCGTGGATATGACTCCGGAAATGCTCTCCAAGGCACGGAAGAACGCGGTAAAAGGCGGTTACGATAACGTCGAGTTTCGTCTGGGCGAGATTGAGAATCTTCCTGTAGCCGACAATACAGCAGATGTGGTGATATCCAATTGCGTGATCAACCTATCACCGAACAAGCGGCAAGTTTACAAGGAGGCTCAGCGCGTTCTTCGACCAGGGGGTCGGCTGGCTGTGTCGGATATGGTGTCTCTCGCTCCGTTGCCTGATGCGCTGAAGAATGATGTGGCCTTGTATACAGGCTGTGTAGCGGGAACTGTATCTGTCCAACAGATAGAGAGCTGGCTGGCCGAAGCAGGGTTCGAAAGGATCAGTGTTCAGGTTAAGAAAAAGAGCAGCGAGTTTATTCAAGGCGGAGGCGAGACACTCGATGCCTTTATTGCTTCGGCAGACGTAACGGCATTGAAGCGCTGATGTAAGTCGCGGTCTTGCGGTGGAGGGCGGTCCGGCCTTGGCCGGACCGCCCTTAGAGTTGCTTTGCGTGCCGATCACGTGCGGTGAGCGCTTACGCCGCCAGGTTTTCTTTGACCAGAGCGGCGTTGATTGCGAGCGCGAGATCGCTGCGGATCCTGACCAAATCCTCAAAATGGTCTGTCCAGGCTCGTAACTCGAAGTTCAAAACACCGCCGGTGACGTTGGAAAAATAAACCTGTGGCGCGGGTTGTCTGGCGACTTTCTCGTTCGAAGCAACCAAATCTTGACTAGATCGCGGTTGACTTCTCCGATTGCGGGTCGGGCCGCGCAACCATATCATGGAGCGCTGCAAAAACAGCCTCGGATTGCCAGGCGGCTTCCGCCAGAGGAATGGGTGTTGGACTTGGCGCTGCCGGTTTCGCCGGTGAGGGGTCGCGGTTGGCGAAGGACTAGCGGCCGGAGAAGGAGAAGTTTGCTGTGCGTAAATAGTTGCTCCCGCGATGGCTGAAGCAATCGCGAAAGAAAGAATCAGTCTCTGCATCCGAGATACGTGTCTATGCCATGTATCTGCTGGGAGAAAGTCTGGATTCAGTGTAGTGCGTTTGGCAGCCGCCCGAGGCTGGCAAAGCTTTGTCCTCGTCCGCGTCCTCGATTGGGCTTCTCTCGAGACCCGGCGCCGGAAATCCCAATGTTAGGACCGCGACGTTTTTAAAAGCCGTGATAGGCCTTGCACGGCTTTTCGAGGACGACGACGAGGATGAGGACGAGCACAATGGCCGATACGAAATCCCCTCTATTCCACCGTTACGCTCTTTGCTAGATTGCGGGGTTTGTCGACGTCGCAACCCAGCTTCACTGCGAGGTGGTAGGCGAACAATTGGAGCGGGATTACCGACAGGATCGGCGA
>Ga0126381_100002262_pt1 | contig 20810 bp, 20 predicted proteins | sample PanSoiMetPlot_28_FD_96465 | JGI IMG/M metagenome (GOLD analysis project Ga0126381, IMG submission 96465) | Tropical forest soil microbial communities from Panama - MetaG Plot_28 | ecosystem: Environmental > Terrestrial > Soil > Tropical forest > Bulk soil | place: Panama | collected 2016-02-17
CCATCGACGAATGGCTGATGCTTCTAACCGGCGGGCTCGGCAACGCCGACGAGCGGACCAAGGCGCTGCCCGCCGGTGCTGGCTTGCACATACACGCAACCGATGACGGACTTGGTGGCCGCGGCGAGTGGATGATCCGGCACGACGCGGGCGGTCTGACAGTTGAGCCAGATCATGGCAAGGGAGATGCCGCCCTGACCGGCCCGGCCGTCAGCTTGCTGCTCGTGCTGATGCGGCGAAGGCCGGTTTCCGATTCGGCAGTGACCATTTACGGGGACAGCGCCGTGGTGGATGGCTGGCTGGCAAGCACTGCGTTCTGACGAAAGACCTTGCCCATCGTGCCGCAGTCGGATCGACCGAGGGCAGCGATTGACAACCCTCAGCCTCTGTGGCGCTCGTGACGCGCTGTCGTGCATTGCGCCGTGGCGCCATCCGATCGGGTGCGGACGTTGCCTGGTCTAACCTGGAGCGGTCTGCGAGCGTTGCCGGGAGGCATCATGGACTCCGCGTTTCCCGGAGAGTCGGCCGAGTACCGGGCCGCTCGGAACCGGCTGCTGGCACAGGAGATCGAACTGCGCCGTGCCATGGAGTCAGTGGCTTCCGCCCGGCGGCGGCTACCGCCCGGAGGGGTGGTGCCGGAGGACTATATCTTCCACGGCGAGGGACCTGATGGCAGCCCGGCCGAGATCCGGCTGTCGGAGCTGTTTGCTGCCGGCAAAGACTCGCTTGTGATCTACAGCATGATGTTCCCGCGCGCCCGCGACGACGACAGCCCGGGCCCTCAAACCGGGCAGACGGCGCTGCTGCCGCTAACCGAGGGCCCGTGCCCGTCGTGCACCGCTTTGCTCGATCAACTCGACGGCGCGGCCGAGCATGCTGCCCAGCGCGTCAACCTCGCGGTTGCAGCGAAGGCGCCGATCGAGCGCGTTCTCACATTCGCCGCCGAACGCGGCTGGCGGCGGCTGCGGATGCTGTCGTCCGCGGGCACGACCTATAACCGTGATTACTTGGCCGAAGCCGCGGACGGCGACCAGCAGCCGATGCTGAACGTCTTTCACCGCGACAGAGATACCATCCGGCACTTCTGGGGTTCGGAGCTGTTCTACGAATCCGCCGATCCCGGCCAAGATCCCCGGCATGTTGGCACTATCGAACCGCTGTGGAACCTGTTCGACCTCACCCCCGAAGGCCGCGGAACTGGCTGGTATGAGCAGTTCGACTACCGCAGTTACCCGCCCCGGGTAGTCACGGAATGACCGCAAGAATCAGGGCAGATCCAACGCGCGCCATTCGGCGAGATCGCCGAGTGCTGCGCGGTCGGCGGCAGCTGAGGAAGGCCAAGCTCGCTCACTAGGGTTGGTAGCCGGCCAACTGCGGCTCACCTGCAGCCAGAAGACGTCTTGCTGCCCATCGCGCGATGATGGCTGAGTGACGACCACCGGCGGGGAGGCAGTCTTGAGCCGACTCGCCGGTCTGGTGGCGCCGGCCCACCTCGGTCGGAACTTCCGGTGGTTGCTGGCCTCGTCGTGGGTGACCAACCTTGGTGACGGGATCACCCTTGCCGCTGGGCCATTGCTGGTGGCATCCCAGACGCACTACCCCCTGGCTGTAGCGATGGCGGTGTTTCTGCAGCGGCTGCCCTGGCTGATGCTCGGGTTGTACGCCGGTGTCGTGGCTGACCGGGTCAGCCGACGGCCTATCGTCCTCGTCACTGGCGTAGTCCGGGTGGTGATCCTCCTCCTGCTGACCACGTCGATCCTCACCCACCGCGTCGATACCGCCGTGGTGCTGGCCGCACTGTTCCTGTTCGGCGTGAACGAGACCTTCGGCGACACCGCGGCGACCACCCTGCTTCCCATGCTGGTCGGCAAACACGACCTGGGCATCGCCAACTCGCGCTCCCTCACCGGCGTGATCGTGTGGAACCAGCTGGCCGGGCCACCCATCGGAGCAGCGCTGTTCGCGGCCGGGATGGCATTGCCTTTCGTGACCGAGGCGGTGTGCGTGCTGGCCGGCGTGCTGCTGATCTCGCGGGTGCGGTTGCCAGCCCGCCCCAGGCCTGCCCGGCCGACCCGGGTGCGCGAAGACATCAGCGAGGGCTGGCGCTGGCTATGGGCGCATCCAGCAGTGCGGACACTAGCGGTCACCATCTTCACGTTCAACGTCACCTTCGGTGCCGCATGGTCGGTGCTAGTCCTGTACGCAAGAGAGCGGCTGGGCATGGGCGCGATCGGCTTCGGGCTGATCACCACCGCGATGGCGGCTGGCGGCCTGGTGGGCACCGCGTCCTACGGCTGGCTGGAGCGGCGCGTCCCGCTTGGCGTCATCATGAGGGGCGGGCTAATCATCGAGACGCTGACACATCTCGCGCTCGCGCTGACCCGGTGGGCCTGGTTCGCACTCGCTGTATTCGTGATCTTCGGCGCGCATGCCTTCATCTGGGGAACGACCTCGACCAGCGTGCGACAGCGCGCCGTGCCCGTGGAGTTCCAGGGCCGCGTTGGCAGCGTCTACCTCACCGGTGTGGTCGGCGGCATCGTGATCGGCTCCGCCGTCGGCGGTGTCGTCGCTTCAATCGGGGGCATCACCGCGCCGTTCTGGTTCGCCTTCGTCGGCTCAGCGATCCTCCTCGCACTCATCTGGCGATCGCTGTTGCATATCGCGCACACCGACGAGAACCGTCGCGCCGACCCTTCCGCCGCCCAGACCTGACCACTGCGGACCTGGAATGCGGACATAGCGCCCACCGCGCCTGCCATCTGAGCCCAGGGATCATAGGCTGCTGGCATGGCGTTCCGGGGGATTCCAGCCGAGGCGTTCGGGTTTTACGAGCGGCTGGAGGCGGACAACTCCAGGAGCTTCTGGAATGCGCACAGCAGCGATTATCAGATGTACGTGCGCGAACCCATCCGGGCGCTCGTGGGCGAGCTGACGCCTGAATTCGGCTCGGCCACAGTATTTCGGCCGCACCGGGATGTCCGCTTCTCCGCTGACAAGTCGCCATACAAGACCTATCAGGGCGCCTTCGTCGAGCGGTTCCCTGGGACTGGCTGGTATGTGCAGGTTTCCGCCGATGGCCTGATGGTCAGTGGCGGATTCCATAGCCACGCGCCGGACCAGGTCGAGCGTTATCGCGCCGCCGTGGATTCTGGACGCTCAGGCAGTCAACTGGTGGCCATAGTCGCTGGCCTGTCCGACGGTGGCCTATCCATCGGGGGCGACCGGCTCAAGACCAAGCCCCGCGGCGTGGCTGCTGATCATCGCCGGATAGAACTGCTCCGGCACCGATCCCTGACCGCAGGCCGGGACTGGCCCGCCGGCCCGCTGATCTACGACCGCGCAGCGCTCGGCCTGGTCCGGCAGGCCTGGCAGCAGCTGGTTCCGCTGATCGACTGGCTGTGCGAGCATGTTGGGCCACCCGACAGCTGAGTTCGCCGTTGACATACAACGGGCGGACGGGGACGACGCCAGGCCACCCGCGGGTCCACCGCGCTCACGCCCAGCGGTGATGATGCATAGACATGCGGTCTGGCTGCATGGCGGCACATCACCGCGTCGCGGAGGCCAGGTCGATGCCGAGGCCGATAAGGGTTGCACCGAGCACTCTCTCCAGCCGACGGCGGATCGCGGCGCGGGACAGCCAGTTTCTGGCCCGCGACGCGAGTAGCACGATCATGGTGCAGTACGGCCCGTCGATGACCACGACCTGGATGGCGGCGAGCGTGGCCGCCGTGCCGAGCACCGGTCCGTGCCGCGGCAGGAATTGCGGGAAGAATGTGAACGCGAATACCGCCGCCTTCGGGTTGGCGACGATGGTCACGAGCGAGGCCCGGAACGAGGCCGCTGGCGTGCGCCCGACCGGAAGGCGCAGCTTCAGCGCCTCCCCGAACTCGCCGTCCTCCCGGCGCGCCGCGCGCCAGGCGGTCACTCCCAGGTAGATGAGGACAGCCGCGCCGACCACGTGCATGCTGGCGAACAGGACCGCGTTGGCCCGCAGCAGCGCCGTCAGGCCCGCGCCGGCTGCAAGTGCCCAGCAGAATACTCCGATCTCGTTGCCGGCTACGGCGGCGAGCCCGGCCTTCCTGCCATCCCGAACCGTCCGGTGCAGAAACAGCGCCGTCGACGGTCCCGGCAGCGCGGCCACTGCCACGCAGGCAAGCAGGAACGCAGGAAGAACCGCAACGACATGCCCCATAAGAGCAATGCTAGTAATGAGGCGGTGATACGACCTGGGACGTCTGTTGGCGGATCACATCGTGGCGGCGCTGGCCAGCTTCGCGACGCCAGCGAGCAGCCGACCGACATTTTGGTCGTCAGCGGAACCGAGCAGTGTGGTGGCGCGCTATCGCGTGCTCGGCCAGGGTAACCAGCACATCGCGGCTCGAAGTGCGGCGGCGCGCGTCGCACCGGATGACGGGCACGCTGCCGGACAGGCTCAGCGCCTGCGTGATCGTCTCGAGCGAATGGTGCTGCGCGTCGTCAAAGCTGTTCACCGCGACAACGAACGGGATGTTGTTCCGTTCAAAGTAGTCAATCGACGGAAAGCAGTCCGCAAGCCGACGCTCATCAGCCAGGACCACCGCGCCCAGCGCGCCGTAGGACAGGTCGTCCCACATGAACCAGAAGCGCCGCTGACCCGGAGTCCCGAACAGATACACCACGAGGTCATCCCGGATGGTGATCCGGCCGAAGTCCATCGCCACCGTCGTCGTCGACTTCTGCTCCACGCCGTACAGCGAGTCGACGAGCTCGCTCCGCTCGCTCAGCGTCTCCTCGGTCTGCAGCGGCCGGATCTCGCTGACCGAGCCGACCAGCGTCGTCTTTCCCGCGCCGAAGCCCCCGGCAATGATGATCTTGACCGTTACCGGCGTTACAGCCGTGGCAGTGCCGTGATCATAGACGCCGTAGGCCATCGACCACCTCCTGGAGAATCTTCAGGTCGCTGAGGCCAGCCGACTTCGACCGGTGGATCGTGACCAGGCCACGGTCGCGCAGGTCGGAGACCAGGATCCTGACGACGCCGATTGGCAGGTGCAGGTCAGCCGCGAGCTCGACCAGCGGGACCGGAATCGGGCACCGCTGAAGCACGTCAGCCTGCTCAGGACTCAGCGGCATGTTCTGGCCGGCCATGCGAACCGCCCGCACCATGTCAATCAGGTCGAGGCGCTCACCAGACGGCCGGGTGAGCCCGCCGGTCAGGGCATAAGGCCGGACGACCGGGCCGGCCTCGCCGTCGAACCATTCGCCCTCGTACTGCACTGCTGGTCGCCGCCTCTTACGCCGCGCTCGTGGGACGCCGGGAAACGGCCATATGCTGGCCCACTCGCCGGACCAGCAAGGCCATCTCGTAGGCGACCTGGCCTAGATCAGCGCCGAGCGTCGCTAGCACGGCCAGGCAACTTCCCTCACCGGCAGCCATCACGAAGAGGATCGCCGATTCCATCTCGACCACGGTCTGCCGTACGGCTCCGCCACCGAAGTGCTGACTGGTTCCCCTGGCAAGGCTCTGGAAGCCCGCAGCCGCGGCGCACAGATACTCCGAGTCCTCGCGGGTGAGAGTGCTCGACGCCCCGATGGCCAGTCCGTCGCGTGACAGGATCACTGCCCTGTTGACCTCGGCGACGCGCGCGACCAGGTCGTCGAGGAGCCAGTCAAGCTGTCCTGGCTGCCGCATTCTCAGCCCTCCCAGTTCCCGTCGGCGTCGGAGTCGGCCGATGGCCCGCCAGTCGCGCTCCGGCCCAGCTCGAAGCCGCGCTGCAGCGAGGACATCGTGTTCCTGACCGCCTCGGCCGAGGCGGGCGGAGCGTCGAAGGCCGAAATGCCGCCGCCGGTCGCATCCGGCTCGCGCAGCTGCGGAGCCAGGCTCGCCTGGGGAACCCGGACAGGCAGACCGCCATCCGCGAGGCTGTCCGCGTACCCGTTCTGCGACGCCTCAGGAGCCGACCAGGTCTCGGCGCTCGGCCGGGTAAACCAGCCCGCCTCATCCGTGCTGCCGGCCGAGTGCCGTGGCGTCCACGGCTCGCCTGGCGCGGCGTTCTCCGCCTGTCCGTTCCCGTTGCTGACGTGCCCGTTCAGCCTGTCTCCGTGGCCGTTCAGGCTGTCTGGCTGCCCGTTCAAGCTGTCTGTCCGCCCGTTCCCCGCGTGGTGGCCGTTGCCTGTCTGGTGGTAGCCGTTGCCCGGCTGGTGGTAGCCATTGCCGCTGCCCAGCGCTGCCTGAACGACAGGTTCGAGCCAGCGGTCAGCCACCGGGAGTGGCCCGGACGGGGTGTCATCCTCCGACACGACCAGGTTCATCGGAATGATCACAATTGCCGTCGTGCCGCCAAAGGGCGACGAGCGAAGAGTGACCTTGATGTCATGCCGGTGAGCCAGCCGCGCAGTGATGAACAGCCCGAGCCTGTCGCTCTCTGCGAGGTCGAACGCGGGGACATCCGCGAGGTCACGGTTGATCTCCGCCAGCCTCTCGTCCGACAGCCCGAGGCCACGGTCCTCGACCTCGACGGCGAAACCGCGGCCGACAACCTCGCCATGGATCCGCACCTGAGTGCTGGGCGGCGAGAAGACCGTTGCGTTCTCGATCAGCTCAGCCAGCATGTGGACCACGTCGGCGACGGCTTGGCCGGAGAGAGCTGACCGGGTGCGGACGTCGACGTGGACCCGCGTGTAGTCCTCGACCTCTGCGACGGCGGCGCGCAGCACGTCGATGAACGGCACCGGCTGACTCCAGCTCCGGCCGGGGGAGTCGCCGGACAAGATGATCAGGCCCTCGGCGTGCCGCCGCATGCGCGTCGTGAGGTGGTCGATCCGGAACAGGTCCTCGAGCTGCTCGGGCTCATCCGCGCGGCGCTCCATTCCGTCCAGCAACCCCAGCTGGCGGTGGAGGAGGGCCTGGTTCCGGCGGGCCAGGTTCCGGAACACGTCGCTGACACCACGGCGGAGCTTTGACTCGTCGACGGCCGCCTGCACAGCGGTGCGGTGCACCACGGTGAACGCCTGCCGGACCTGGTCGATCTCGTCGGTGCCCAGCGCAGCCTGTGGCGCCTCGGTGTCCACGTCCACCGTCTCGCCAGATCGCAGCCGCGCCATGACGCCGGGCAGGCGGATGTGAGCCAGGTCCAGCGCTGCCTGACGCAGGGCGGTCAGCCTGCGCACCAGGCGACGTCCCATCAACAGCGAGAAGAAGATGGAGAGAAGAACCGCGAGCAGGCCTGCGCTAGCCGCCACGATGAGAGTGGTCAGCGCGCTGCGCGCCGACGAGACCACCTGGGCCTGAATCCAGGCAGGGCTCTTGGTCAACACGACGACGAGGTTGCCGGCGTAGCTGCGCACGGTGTTCTGCCACTGAGCGAGCGGGACCGGGGGAGCAGCGGCACCGGGCCGCGCGCTGATGATCGCGCTCTCCTCGCTGGTCAGGTTTGCATTGAGGGATGCCGGTACGTACTGCCGCATCAGGCCCGTGGCCTCGCTGTCCAGCTGCGGTACCGCGTCCCTGACGAGGAACTGCCGGATGCCGGCGAGCTGAGCGAACTCAGTCAGATCGGCTTGCGACATGTGTCCCTGGGCCAGCGCGGCGGAGTAGATGTCGTTCTCCTCGGCAGCGAGCATCGCAGCGTTGTACAGCTTGACCTCCGCGCGCGCGGTCGTGGCCAGCGACTGGCCGATGTAGGTCTCCTGGAGGCCCTGCTCCGCCACCGTGACGCCGTCGGCCAGGATGGCGCTGTAGGAGTTGATGGCGGCCGTCGTGCCGATGCTGCGGCGGGCCACATCACCACGCAGCACGCTCAGCGCGCGGAGGTCCCTGACGAATTTTGCTGCCGCGCTCTTCTCCAGCGGCGTCGCGTTGGCTACTACTGGCCCCGACCGGCTGACGCCCATGACGATCCTCGTCGCCTTGTCGGTGATGGCCTCCTGGTTTTGCAGCGTGGCCATGGCCTGATTGGACGGGACGACCAGGTCGTACACGGCAGCGTCGCGCTCAGCAGCGAGTGCCTGCGCGGCCTTGGAGATCGGATCGATCGTGGCGCCGCTGACCTTGCCCGCGTTGGCCAGGCCGACGGCCGTACCGTACTGGCCGATCACTGCGTAGCCGTAGATCCCGATCGTGGCCACCAGCGGGACCAGGACGAGCAGGAACACCCGAAGGCGGATGGACGTGTGACGCAACCTCATGCTGTAGCCCTCGCGTGGCAGGTTGACTGGATGATCACGGTCGATCTAGTACGAACTACGTGAATATATCGTAACTGACAGTAGGGCCAGATATTCACAAAGCTGACATCTGCCCCGCTCGGCGCCGCTGGGCCTCGAACACATCATCGAGCGGCACCTTGAACACGTCCGCGATCTGGAAGGCGATCTCCAGCGACGGCGAGTACCGGCCCTGGTCGATGGCGATGACGGTCTGCCTGGTGACGCCAATCCGGTCGGGGAGTGCTCGGCCACTGGCTGGCACCTGGCACGATGTTCTGGTGGTCGAACTGAAGACGCCCGCCGAGATCGAAGCCATGCGGCCAGCAGGCCGAGTCGTGGCGACGGCGCTGGCGCAGATCCGCAAGCAGGCCGCCGTCGGGATCAGCACCCTGGAGCTGGATGAGATCGCCAGGGTGGTGCTGGCTGAGCACGGCGCGACGTCACCGTTCCTGCACTATCAGCCGAGCTTCGCGCACTCGCCGTTCCCGGCCGTGATCTGCTCGTCCATCAACGACGCTGCGCTGCACGGCATCCCCAGCCGGTACCGGCTCGCCGACGGCGACCTGGTGAGCATCGACTTCGGCGCGACGCTCAACAACTGGACCGCTGATGCGGCCATCTCGTTCACGGTCGGCACGGCGCGGCCGGCCGACCTGCGGCTAATCGAGACCGCGGAGCGGGCGCTGACGGCCGGGATTGCAGCCGCGAAGCCGGGCGGCCGGCTCGGTGACGTCTCGGCGGCGATCGGGGCGGTCGCTCGCCAGGGCGGCTACGGCCTGCACACCGACTTCGGCGGTCACGGCGTAGGCCACACCATGCATGAGTCGCCGTCTGTGCCGAACGACGGCAAGCCCGCACGCGGCCTGCGCCTCGAGGCCGGCCTCGTCATCGCCATCGAGCCGTGGTTCATGGCCGGCGGCGAGGATTCCTACATGGTCGATCCAGACGGCTGGACGCTGCGTAGCGGCGACGGCAGCCGGGCTGCGCACGTCGAGCACACCGTCGCGATCACCGCCGGGGGACCGCAGATCCTTACGGTCCTGTAGCTGCCGATGCCTCGCCAGGTGCCACACCACGACCGGGACGCTGGCAGCCCCGCGGACGTGCTGGCGGCAAAGGCCGCGCTTCGCGATGAGGTCTGGGTCGCTATGCGCGCCGCCAGGGTGGCCAGGTTCCCCGGCGCGGCCGGCCGGTCCCGAACTTTACCGGCGCCGAGGCGGCTGCCGAGCGGCTCCGGGCAACTGCAGAGTGGCAGGCAGCCCGCACCATCAAGGCAAACCCCGACTCGGCCCAGCTGCCTGTTCGCCAGCGTGCACTCGAGGACGGGAAGACCGTGTACATGGCGGTCCCGCGGCTGGCAGACGAGCAGCCGTTCTTCGCCCTCGATCCCGATCACCTTGCGGGCACGCCCCGGACGGCGGCTTCTATCAGCGGCGCCGCCCGGTCCGCCCGCCGGGTGGCGCTCACCGACCTGGCTCCAGTCGATCTGGTGGTGATGGGCTCGGTCGCGGCCGGGGCGGACGGCGCCCGGCTGGGCAAGGGCGGCGGCTTCGCCGACCTCGAGTACGCCCTCGCGACGACGGCCGGCCTGATCGGCCCGCACACGGTCTGCGTCACCACCGTGCACGAGCTGCAGGTGCGCCCGGCTGGCACGATCCCGCGCACCGGCCACGACGTGCCGGTGGACTTCATCGTCACGCCCGATCGGATCATCGACTGCCGGGCCGCGCACGGCCCGCGCGCACCTGCCGGAATCCGCTGGGATGACCTGACCGAGGAGAAGATCGAATCCATACCGCTGCTGGTCACGCGACGCGCCGGCATGGCGTGACCAGCACGCGACGTCCCCGTTACGGTATGGAAAATGGGCAGACTTGACGGCAAGCGCGCGGTCATAACCGGCGCGGCGAGCGGCATCGGCGAGGCGACGGCCCGGCTCTTCGTCGCCGAAGGTGCGAGCGTGGTGCTGGCCGACGTCGACGCCGGGCGAGGCGATCGGCTCGCCTCCGAGCTAGGGGAACGGGCTGTGTTCGTGCCCACGGACGTTTCCCTCGAGACGGACGTCGACCTCGCCGTTGCCACGTGCCTGCGAGTGTTCGCCGGCCTGGACGTCATGTTCAACAACGCGGGCGTGCCTGGCTCGGTCGGCGGTATCGAGGAGATCGAGGTCGAGGGCTGGGACCACACTCTGGGCGTGCACCTGCGCGGTGTGTTCCTTGGTATCCGCGCGGCTGCCAGGGTGATGCGGCCGCAGGGGTTCGGCAGCATCATCAACACCTCAAGCGTGGCGGCCTTCCGGGCGAACATGGCCGGGCACGACTACAGCGCGGCCAAGGCAGCCATCAGGCAACTGACGCTGACGACGGCGAACGAGCTCGGCGAGTACGGCGTCCGGGTCAACGCGGTCTGCCCTGGTGCAGTAGCCACGTCCATCTTCGGGCGGGCGGCAGGGCTGGACAGCGAGGCCGCCCAGCGCACGGTCGATTTCATGACCGTCGCGCTCAGCGAAGCCGCGCCGATCCGGCGCGCTGGACAGCCCGTCGACATCGCTGAGGCCGTGCTCTGGCTGGCCAGCGACTCGTCGGCCTACGTGAACGGCCAGGCGATCGCGGTGGACGGTGGCCTGCTGACCGGTACGCCGCGGCGCAACCGTCCGGCCTCGACCGAGGACATGCTCGCGCTGCTGCGCCAGGCCGCCGAGCAGCCGGCCGACTGACTAGGCCGCGGTCAACCGGCTGCGTGCATCGCGCGGGTCCATTGCCATGCGGTGCCGCGGTGCAGCCCCGCATAGATGCGGTCGCGCAGGTCATTCGCCTCGGCGTCGGTCAGCGTGCGGTCCAGCCGGCGGAGCACGACGCGCACCAGCAGGTTGCGCTGCTCGGGGCGGGCCCCGAGGCGGGCAAGGGCTGCCGCAGGCAGGTCCGAGCACGGAGTGCTGGACAAGATCGTCACGTCCTCGATCGCGTCCGCGTCCTGGCCAAGGATTTCCCGGACCTGGTCGCCAACAGTCTCGTCGTCCTCGCCGGAGTCGACGGCGATGGACAGGTCGCGGCGGATAGCCGGCTGACTGGACACGGCCCGATACGGCAGCAGGTCGAGCATCTGACTGGCGATCCGCGAATCGGCGGACCGGAGCAGCCGGATGTCAGGGATTTGCTTGCGCAGCATCAGCAGCCGGTCGAGGCCCAGGCCGAGGGCGAGCCCGGTGTAACCGCGCAATCCGGCCGCCGTCAGCACGCCAGGGTGCGCGAGACCGCACTCGCCGACCTCGATCCAGTGATCGTCGAGCAGCACGTCCAGTTGCCGGCCGCCGGTGGTGTACGGATGGACCCGCGGGACATGCCTGTATTTCATGCCGGGCGCTATTGCACTGAGCAGCGCCGCGATCATCTCGTCCAGGTCAGTGCCGCCGAGCTCGCGGTTGCTAATCCGCCACAGGTCAAGCTGGTGCGGGGTACCGGTGTGCTGCCAGTCGATGGCGTCGCGCCGGTAGCAGATACCGGGACAGGCGAGTAGTACGTCGGCGGGCGGGTGTCGCTCCCCGGCGAGCTGGCGCAGCGCCTGCGGCACGATTGCGGTGCTGTGACTGCGTAGCATGCGCTCGTCGTCGACGTACCGGGTGTAGCGGACTGCCCTGGTGACGGCGGCCGGGTCATAGCCCAGCCGGTCGTAGTTGTCGGCAATCGGCACGATTCTCGGCCCGCGGCACCAGCGAACCTCGCAGTCCGCGCGTTCGCGCCTGTCGACTGCCGCGACGGCTAGCTCGGCGACGAGCTGGATCGCGTGCGGACCGTCTGCTGGGTCCGATAGGTCAGAGATGGCGAGGTCGCGGCCGAGCTGCTCGGCCGATAGTGGCACGCGCGTGCCAGGGACATGACAAGAGGTTTCCATGACGGCTCCCGATCAGGGCTGGGCGGACAGGGGGTTCGAACCTCCCGGCCCGGCGCTGATGGAGTCGCTCAGCGAGTCAGGGCATGCCGACGCGCCTCCGCCAGCCCGTAATGGGCCGGGAGGCGACGAAATCGCGATCCGGTCGGCATGATCACGATGTCAGGATACCGCTCCCGTCGGCGAAAGCGCGAGCTCGAATACAAGCATCGGTCGCTCTGGTCCGTTGTAGTTGTCAATCGGGCCGGTCACGGTGAAGCCCATCTCCTGGTGGAATGCGACCGAGCCGGTGTTGGCTACCGCAGTGATCGCCGAGACGAGGCTGCGCCCGTCGGCCCTCGCGAGCCGGAAGAACTCCTCGTAGAGCAGCCTGCCGTAGCCGCGGCAACGGGCTGCCGGGCTGACGCCGACGAAATGGATGTAAGCGCGGGCGGCATCTGAGGGGGACAGGATGCCAACCAGGAATGCGTCCGGGCCATTCACGCCGTCGATGATGAGGCTGCTCGCGTAGAACAGATCGAGGAACAGCCGGGGGAGTGAGCCGAGCACCGGCCTGCCCCACCAGTCATCGATCACAGCCGCGATCGCGTCGTAGTCGGCAGCCGTCGCAGTGCGCGTGAGCACAGAATCCATCCAGCCATCATTCGCCCGGCGAGCACCAGCGTTGCAAGCTGAAAGCCAATGGGGCCGGCGTTGCGGCCGGCCCCATTGATGATTAATCGCTCCGGTCGCTAGGGGGTCAGCTTGCTGATCCGCGTCGACCAGTTCGCGAGCGCAGTCCGCAGACCCGGGCCGTGGCTCGTGCCAGCGCACGTGCCGAGCAGGTTGTCGCCGGTGCCACCGGCGAAGAACGGGCCGCCCCAGTCGGTGTAGTCGCAGGCTTGGGCGATGTACTCGCTGGCGATCCAGACGGAGTTCCCATCGATCGCCGCTGCGCCGTAGTCGCCCCAGCGCGACCGGATCCGGTTCGGGAAGTTCTGCTGCTTGTAGCCCGAGAAGCCGTCATCCGCGGCAGCGCCGGTGCCACCGGGGACGTCGTTCCAGATGACGACGCCGATGCTCGCGTCGATGGGCGCGTACGCCGCGCTCGGGTACGTGCTGTCACCCGTGTCGGTGAAGGCCATCACGCCGCGGCCGCTCGCCGTGACGCCGATCGCCGGATAAGTGAAGTCGTGACCGCCCGCTCCGAGGTAGCCGGAGAGGACGACCTTGGGCGCGGATGGGTTCACGATGTACCACGCGATGCCGGCCCGCTGCGGCCCGCCATCGGGGTTCAGCGCCGTGTCCAGCGCTCCCCATAGCTTGCCGTTGGCGTACGTCACCTGCTGCATCCGCGTGTCGTTCGAGTCCGGTCTCGCGACGACCTCGGCCCGACCTGCGTGGGCAGCGGCGGAGACGAGCAGCTTCCAGCAGCCAGCCTGGCCGGTGAAGAGCACTGTCGTCTCGTCATTCAGGCAGAAGCCCTGGGGCGCAGTCGCATCAGGGGCGCTGCCTGAGCCGGGTTGGTGCTGCTTCGGCGGGACGCCGTACTGGCCGACGGTCAGAATCGTGTTGCTGAGGCTTACCGCCGGGCTGGCAGTGCTTAGCGAAGCGGTGTTAGTAAGTGACCACACAATGAGCTGAGTTGAGGTGCGGGTCCCAGCGTTGCCCGACACCGGGTTCTGCGTCTCGTCGGCGGCATTTGAGCTCAGGAAGTTCTCGGTGCCGTTGTTCTCGAGGTTGAATTGCGACGTTCCTGGTGACTGCGCCGGCCACAGGGTGAAGCCGGGCTGCGTCGAACCGGCGTCGCTCGGCGCGTTTACCATGCCGGAGGTGTCGATGTGCTGCATCGACACGGTCGCGGCCCCGGCAGCGAGCTGCGCCTTCGAGAGCGCATAGACCTGCGCTCCACCGAAACCGTTTTCGTGCCACGGATAGGCGTTGGTCGTGAGGTAGATACCGTTCGCGTCAGCGCCGATGTGGGGGTAGTCGCCCAGATACGGCCCAGGGTTCACACCACCCGTGTTCGTGCCGTCGTTAGTTACGTCGATCCGGTAGATATTCCAGCCGCCCGTCGGGTCACTGGTCTGGCTCACCGCCAGGTCGAGGTGGTTCACGCAGGAGAAAACGCCCTGGCACGGACCATGGACTTGAGGGTCGATGGTCAAAGAGAGGACGAAGAACCGCTGCGTCTGCGCATCGAAGATGCATGACGGGTCAGTCACGAACTGGCCGCGCACACCTGTCGATCGGTTGATCGCAGGCGGGTAGCCGTAGAACGAGTTCAGGTCCACCGCGTGGTTCACGTTCCGCGGGAAGCCGCCCACAATATTGGCGGCGGTGTTGTCCGGAAGCAGCGATGCTCCGGTCGCCGCGCTGTAGACGTTGAAGACGTCGTTGACAACCTCGACTACATAGCCGTTGCCGACGCACATGCCCTGGTCGGGCGGCTCGACGGAGAATTGGTTCCCGCCGCGCGAATAACGCTGCTGGTAGTGGTTCAGGCCCTGGAAACCGAAGTTGAACACCGGGTTCGACTTCGCCTTCTTGGCGCTCGAGACAGACGGGCCGCCACCGGCCCCGGTTGAGAAGCTGATCGTCCCGTTGTACGGATCGGGCCCCGGCTCGTTGGCACCGGTCGGGAACTCGTCCTGGTTGACGCTGTCCGCGCCCGATGGGGTGAAGTCCCCCGTCTGCGCGGATCCCGTTCCGCCGAGCGGAACCTGCTGCGATCCTGCCATGGCGGACGAAGCGGGCCACGCGGCGAGCGCGGCGACGACCACGGCGACTAGGCCGAGCCTTCGTAAGATACTCATCCTCAAGCTCCTTGCGAACGACATATCCCTACCAGGTCCCTATACCGTCGTCATTTTGCCCGCAAGGGATGGTGCCGGTCGCAGTTTCTTCGGTATACACGGCATTCCGGACCCTTATCGCCCGGAATGCCCTCCACGGTGGCGCCATGACTAAGAGCGACTACCCGTGGGAACCGCCCATGGCCGGCACCGGCATGCACAGCGACGGCCGCGCTCACGGCCGGGTGAATACGGCATGGATCGTGAGCGTGTTGTTCGACCCGACTGTGCCAAGCAGATTCCAGGTGAGACCGAATTCGACCTGGTTGACGTGGACTTCGGCGTCCAGCCAGACCTCACTGTTGCCCTGGACGATCGCCACGGCTTCAAAAGTCAGCGGTCGGGTGCGGTCACGGACGGTGAGCATGCCCGTCACAGTGACGCGCTGCCCGGACGGCCGGATACCGTCCGCGCTGAAGATAATGTCCGGATTGTTGGCACTGTCGAAGAAGTCGGCAGAGCGCAGGTGGGTGTCGCGCTTGGTGTTCCTGGTGTCGATGGACGCTGCGGCCACCGCGATCGTGCCGCTGACCTCGCCCCCCGCGGAGACGGTGCCGTGCCCCCGGATCTCGCGGAATTGACCGTTAACCGGTACCAGGCCCCACATGCTCTTGTTCTTCAGGGAGATGCTGGAGATTCGCGGATCGAGCACCCATTCGCCTGCCAGGTCCTGGTCCTGCAGGAGCGCCTCCAGCGCTTTGGTGGTCGATCGTCCCGACGTTGGCCGCATGCTGTTTCCTTGTCACATAGTGCTGATAAGGGGTGTCACATAGATGACACGTCCCGGCGGAGGCATGTGACGGATGGCTGAAGCGGACTGGCTGGCTGAGCGCTTCGAGCAGAACAGGACCCGCCTGCGTGCGGTGGCCTACCGGATGCTGGGCTCGTTCGCCGAAGCAGAGGACGCCGTCCAGGAGGCCTGGCTGCGGGCAAGTAAGTCAGATGTCAGCGGTGTCGAGAATCTCGGCGCGTGGCTGACCACGATCGTTGCGAGAGTGTGCTTGAACGCGCTGCGCTCGCGCCGCGGCCGGCGTGAGGAGCCGATAGGGGTGCACGTTCCCGACCCGGTCATCAGCCGAGCGGACGGTACGAGCCCCGAGGACGAGGTGCTTCTCGCCGACGCGGTCGGGCTCGCGCTGCAGGTCGTGCTCGAGGAGCTGACCCCGGCCGAGCGGCTGGCGTTCGTCCTGCATGACATGTTCGGCCTGTCGTTCGACGAGATCGCCCCGGTGGTAGGGCGTTCCCCCGCCACGGCGAGACAGCTGGCAAGCCGTGCCCGGCGCCGGGTGCGCGGGGCCGACGTCCACGCTCCCGATCCGGACATAGCCAGCCAGCGGAAAGTTGTCGAGGCCTTCTTCGCGGCGGCGCACAACGGGGACCTCGGCGCGCTTGTCGCGGTCCTGGACCCCGACGTCGTAGTCCGGACCGATTGCGCGCCGGCGTTTGCGGAGTTTTCCGGCGTGCGCCGCGGCGCGGAGGCCGTGGCGAGTCAGGTGCTCGCGGTCGCGAACCCCGCAGCACCGAAGCTGCCGGTCCTGGTGAATGGGGCCGCGGGTGTTGTCGTGATGTTCGGGGGCCAGCCGTTCGCGGTCATGGGCTTCACCATCTCGGACGGAAAGGTCGTGGAGATCAACACGATCCTCGACCCTGAGCGTGTCCGGCGGCTCGACCTGTCGGCCCTCGACTGACGCAGCGCGCTGTTCAATCCAAACGTTTCCGCGGAAACGCGAGGCTGCCGTTCGTGATCCTTTACGTAGGAATGTCAGCGGGCGGGTTTAGTATCAAATACATGAGCGAATCACTAGTGATGTCCAGGCCAGATGGTTCGAGGCTCACGGCTCAGGTGGATCAGCTGGAGCTTGACACACTGGAGGCACGCATCTGCGAGCTGGCGGGGCATCTGGCCGCCGCGACCTATCAGTTCCTGGTGCTGGTCGGCGACTTCGACGCCCGCCGGGGGTGGGCGGGCTGGGAGTTGCCATCGTGCTCGTCATGGCTGGCATGGAAGTGCCAGGTCGCGCCCGGCACCGCCCGCGAGCAGGTCCGGGTGGCCCGAGCGCTGCGGGAGCTGCCGGTCATCAGCGCCGAGTTCGCGGCCGGGCGGATGTCGTATGCCAAGGCGCGGGCACTGACCCGAATCGCTACACCAGACACCGAGACCCGCCTGACCGAGCTGGCCGGGCCGATGACTGCCGCGCAGCTAGAGCGATTCGCGGCGGCACACCGCACGGTGACGCGTCTTGATGACGAGCGGGCCAGAGCGATGCGGCGGCTGTCTTTCCGGGTCGAGGACGATGGCCAGCTCACCATGACGATCCGGTTGCCCGCCACCGACGGGACCATCGTGCTGCAGGCACTGCGCGCAGCCACCGGTGACGTCGCGGAACCGCCAGGCCAGCAATGCGACGACGCCGCCGAGCGGCTCAAGACTCCAAAGCACAGCCAGGACGGCCTGGCCGACGCACTAGTCCAGGTTGCCTCTGCCTACCTCGGCGGCAAGATCGATGCCGCCGCCAACCCGGACATCTACCAGGTCATCGTCCACGTCGGCACCGACGCCATGACCGCGATCACCGGCGCCGGCGTTTCCGCGGAAACGCCGACAGCCGCAGACAGCGAGCGCGCAGCCGGGCATCCGGCCGAGCCTTCGCGCCGCCATCTCGAGGACGGCCCGGCGATCAGCCCAGCCACGGCGCAACGGATCGGCTGCAGCGCCACCTTCAGCTGGATGGTGCACGACCACGAAGGTAACGTGCTCGACGCAGGTCGCCGCCACCGGCGGCCACCGCCTGCTTTGCGCCGCGCGGTGCGCGAACGCGACGGGTACCGCTGCCAGTATCCGGCCTGCAACTCGCGCCACGCCGACATCCACCACATCGTGCCCTGGGCAAGGGGCGGCGCCACAGAGCTGTCGAACCTCACCAGCTTCTGCGAAGCCCACCACGTGATCGTGCACGAACAAGGCCTGATCGTCACCCGCACCCCAGACGGCAGCCTCACCGTCGCCCTGACCGACGGCACCCCGGTACCAGCGAGCCCTCAGCTACCAGGGGCTGACGGCAACCTGCGGCTCTGGCACGACGCCGACATCACCACCAAAACCATCACCCCGTACCCGCACGACAAGCTCGACCTCGACTTCGCCATCTGGGCCTGCTTCGCCAACGCCCGTGTCGCCGAGGAACGACGTTTGGACCGGGAGCTAGCAGCGTGAGGGCTGGTCGCGGTCGAAGTCGATCCGCATGACGACGCGCCGGTTGGTGGGGTGGCTGACTTCGGTGAAGCCTGCCTCCACGAAGACCTGACGGGCACCGACGTACAAGTCACCCCAGGGGATCTCAATGCCGGGCTGGGTGATGATGGGGTAGGCCTCAAGCGCGCGTGCGCCGCGCGAGCGGGCGAAGTCGACCGTGGCGCGGGCGAGGGGGTAGGTAAGCCCACAGCCCCGGTAGCCCTTGCGAACCACGAAGCAGGTCACCGCCCAGACACCGTCATCGTCCTTGTCCTCGGCCCGCTCGCGCCACGGCACGCGGGAGGTGCGCAGCCTGGGATATGCGGTCCGCGGCTCGACCGCGACCCAGCCCACCGGCACGCCCTCGAGATAGCCGACGAGTCCGCTGGTCGTCGTGGCGTCAGGATCGCCGCACCGGGTCTGCTGGCGGAGCATGACCATTCGTTGCGGCTGGGTCGAGTCCAGCCACATTCTGCCGGCGACCTTGAACCACTGACATAGGCACAGAGCCGGATAGCCGGAAGTGCCGAAGACCGCCACGAGGTCGTCAAACGACGCCACGTTGGCTGGGATGATCGTCAGCTGCTCCCCGCGAGTCGTCACGGCTGTGGTGGGTCCTCTCCCACCAGGCCGTCGATTGCCTCGCGGAGCAGGTCCGCGTGGCCGACGTGACGGGCGTACTCCTCGTGCAGGTCGACCAGCACGCGCCGGAGGTTACGCCCCTCGCCGGACTCGGGGGTGAACTTGGTCGGCTGGTCGAGACCACCCTGCGCCAGCGCCGCCGCCCAGGCGGCCCGCGAACGCCCGACCGCGCCGCGCCACAACTCGTACAGCGCCTCGGGCGTGTCGCTGCCCGCAGTGTGCCACTCCCAGTCGGGATCGGCGTCGAAGTCGGCCTGACGCCACGGCGGTCCCATCGGCTGACCGGTCACGTCACGGGTGGCGTAGAAGTCCTCGACGAGAGCCAGGTGCTTGAGCAAGCCCCCGAGCGTCATCGTTGACGGAGGCAGCCGCTTATTGAGACCGGCCGCGTCCAGGCCACCGCACTTCCACGCAAACGTCGCCCGCGAGCGGTCCAGCCCGAATAGCAGCATCTCAGCCTCGTCAGCAGTCGCCGACGGCTCGCGAAGCGTGATGTCCAGAAGGTTCACATCAGTCATAGCCTGAGAGGCTAGGCTCGATTCCGGACGTTGTACTGCCGGTTAAGCGAGAGAACCGTGAATTCCGATGCCAGCCCAACCGCACGGGCCCTGCTGGCGCTGGAGCTGATCCAGGGCAGCCCCGGCATCACGGCGGACCGCCTCGCCGGCAAGCTCGGCGTCTCGGAACGGGCCGCCCGGCGGTATGTCGCCATCCTCCGGGAGGCAGACGTCCCGATCGAGTCCGTCCGCGGACCGTATGGCGGCTACCGCGTGGGAAGGGGCGTCCGGCTTCCCCCGCTGATGTTCACTGCTACCGAGGCGCTCGGCCTGGTCATGGCCGTGCTCGACGGCCACCACGACGCGAGCGACCCAGCTGGCCCGGTCGGCAGCGCGCTCGGCAAGATCATGCGGGCGCTCCCGGAGGCGGTCGCCGCGCAGGCCGAGGTCGTCCGCCGGACCACGGCGCCTGCGCCAGATCGCGGCGCTGTACGGCCGGATCCCGCCACCACCATCGCGCTCGTGCAGGCGTGCTCGAGCCACCGGCGGACGCGGTTCGGTTACCGCAGCGAGGCGGGCTCCGAGTGGGTCACTGAAGTCGAGCCATGGGCGGTCGTGGTCCGGCACGGCCGCTGGTACCTGCTGTGCCAGACCCGCACCACTGGCGCTCGCAGGGCGTACCGGATCGACCGGGTCCAGCACGTCGAACCGCTCGACGAGATCTTCAGCCCGCCGCCGGAGCTAGACCCGGTCGCCGCTCTCGAGGAGCAGCTCGCGGTGGGCTGGGAGTTCGAGACCGAGGTCATCATTGACGCGCCGGCCGACACGATCTGGCGGTGCGTGCCACGTGCCCTCGGCAGGCTCGAATCAGTCGATGCCGCCACCTGCCGCCTGACCGGCAGCACGAGCAACCCAGCCTGGTACGCCGAGCAGCTCGCGGGTATCCCGGCTCCCTATCGGATCCTGGGCGGCCTGGAGATACGGGACGCCGCGCGCGTCATCGGGCAGCGACTGCTCACCGCCAGCGATTCCTAGGTCCCGCCCTCAATCGGCGAGCGCCAAAGATAACGGTGCGGCCGGGCCCGGCGGGGGGACGGGCCCGACCGCACCGGGTCGGGGTGATGGGCTAGCGGCAGTTAGCTCGCGTAGTCGAGCAGCGGCTGAGCCCGGCTGGGGTGCCGGAGCTTGGATAGCGACTGCTTCTCCAGCTGGCGAATCCGCTCCCTGGTGAGGCCGAGCGCCTTGCCGATCTCGTCCAGCGTGTGCGGGTTGCCGTCGTAGAGGCCGAACCGCATGGACATGATCGTGGCTTCCCGCGGCGTCAGCGCGGCTAGCGCGTGCCGCAGCTGGTCAGCCATGAGCTGGCGGTCGACCAGCTCACCGGCCTCGGGCGCGTCGACGTCCTCGATCAGGTCGCCGATGCTCGTCTCGCCGTCCTCGCCGATGGTGGAGTCCAGGCTGATCGGCTGGCGGCTAGTCCGCAGCAGCTCCTCGATCTGGTCCGGAGTACGGTCCAGCTCGATCGCC
>Ga0126381_100002263_pt1 | contig 20806 bp, 19 predicted proteins | sample PanSoiMetPlot_28_FD_96465 | JGI IMG/M metagenome (GOLD analysis project Ga0126381, IMG submission 96465) | Tropical forest soil microbial communities from Panama - MetaG Plot_28 | ecosystem: Environmental > Terrestrial > Soil > Tropical forest > Bulk soil | place: Panama | collected 2016-02-17
GCAGGGGTTCGGCGTGGTGCCGACCGGCGCCAAGGTCGGCATCGATGCCACCATCCCGGAAGGCATTCCGCGCGAGCACTACGAGCGCATCACCTATGCGTACGCGGATCGCGCCAAGATCGCCGACTACGTGAACGGCAAGGCCGACGAGCGCGGCGAGGCCGGCGACGAGGCCGCGGTCACCGCGCTCGCGCAGGAAATCCTGGCCATCATCGCCAAGGAACCGCTCTACTACACCGACATCGCCGAGCAGTTCGCGACCTACGACTTCCGCACCGTCGCGCGCGCTCTGGGCCACCTGCACGAGACCGAGAAGCTCTGGCAGGATTCCCGCGGCCGCATGTGCGTGCGCGGTTCGGAGTTCGCGGCAAAGCCGAAGGCCTGATCACTCGTCGTCCCTGCGAAAGCAGGGACCCATACGCCGTGTCCTCTCGATAAGCTGCGGAGTATGGGTCCCCGCTTTCGCGGGGACGACGGCCGAACACTAGGCGTGTCGCAATACCAATCCCACCCTTCAAGCCTTCACCGGCATCCGCTTCAGCGCCACCGCGGCAAACGCCAAGAGCAAGTAGCACGCGCCGCCGATCCAGAGGCAGGCGCTGATCGAGACCGCGATGCTGACCAGGACTGCGATGCCGGCAGCAAGCACGCCGGCAGCGCCGTTGATCGCCCAGAACCAGGGGGTGGGCCGCGGATCGATGGCGTTGACGATCCGCATCCCGGTCGGGAAGCCGAAGCCCATGAGGAGGCCGAGCGGTGCAATCACCGCGATCGCAACGGTGGCGCGGCCGGTGATCGGCAGTGCCTGGTACGCCTGCACGATTTGCGGCAGCCAGAGCGGCATGGCTGCGAGAGCGAGCGCGGTCAGGCTGCACCAGACAAGGAGCCGCCCGGCGTTGCGCAGCGGCAGGAGCTCGCTGATCAAGCTGCCGATGCCGGTCGAAAGAATGAGGCCGAAAAGCCCGATGGCGAGTCCATAGACCGGATGGCCGAGAAACAGCGAGAGGCGCTGGATGAGCCCGATTTCGACAAACATGAAGCCGAGCCCGATCAACAGGAAGTAGATCGTTCCGGCGCCGACCAGCCGGCGCGGCACCTGCCGCACCGATGGCGCGGCCGGGATGACGATCGTCAGGACCACCAGGATCGCGGACAGCGCGATCAGCATCAGCAGCGTCAAGGTCGCCGACAGGTTGCCGCTGAGCACGCCGGGGCCTGCTGCGACCGTTGCAAACGCGCTCAGCATCGGGAGCGCGTCGGAGAGCCGCAGCTGATTGAAGAAGAACGGACGCTCGTCCGTCGGCGCCGTTACGTCGAGATGATACACGGCCGAGAGCGCCGCCAAGGTTTCGGCATCGGGGCCCGTCACGACCTCGCGCAGGATCTCGTTCTTCGCCAGCGCATCGGGGCTGACCAGGACCGTATAACCGAGCTTGTCGGCGGTCGAGCGCAGCGTGGCGATCTCATCGGCGGTGAGCGGGGCGCGGGAGAGCACCAGCGTTGCGAGCGTGCCCACCCCGGCCAGGAAGATGTGCCGGCTCGGGGCTTCCACGCCCATCTGTCGGAGGCTCGCGGCGGCGAGGCTCACGAGCCGTCCGGTCTCGCCGATGTTGTCGGGCGAGTACCAGCGCGAGACCGTAAGCACGCCGTCGGGCGCAAGCGTCGAGATGAAATCGCGCCAGCCCTCCACGGTGTAGAGCCCGTTCTCGGACAGCGAGAAGGCCCCGACCCCGGTCGCCGCCCAGGTGTCGATCATGCTCATCTGGATGAGGTCGAACTGACGATCCTTGCCGGTCGAGGCAAACCAGCTGCGCGCGTCGTCGACCTGGAAGCTCACGCCCGGCAGCGCGGCAAGCTTGTTGAAGTCGGCGAACCGGTGCTGCAGCAGATCGATGAAGGTCGGGTTGAGCTCGACGCCGGTCACGTCGCGAAAGCCGAACCCGTAGGCGGACAGCAGATCGCGGCCGCCGCCGACCCCGATGATGGCGGCGCGTCCCTTGTTGCGGATGAAATAGGCGAGATTGGTGATGTCGTATTGCAGGAAGCCGATCTCGTCGAAGCTGCCGCCGAACCGGTAGATCGTGGTGCCGGCATCGCCGTCGATATTGAGAAAATGCTGATCGATCTTGCGGGACGGCACGGACGGAGAGGGGCCCCACATGAACTGCCAGTCGTTGACGGTCCGCTCGACCCTGACCCGCGAATAAGAATTCCAGCGCATCAACTCGACGTTGAAGGGAATTTCCATGACGCCCTTGGTGAAGGACAGCACCAGGCCGTTGGGATGCAGCGCCGCGTTGCCGAGCGCCACCACTGCAAGGCCGCCGGCAAGGAGCGCGGGCCGCTGCAGCCAGCGCATGATCCGCGATGGCGTCGCAGCAGCGTCCTGCGGCTCGCCGGCGGGGCGCGCGAAGAGCCACGCGGCCGCCGCGCCGAGCGCGCCCACCATCAGGAGAGCGGAGACGGCATCGATGAAGGTCAACAGCGCGAGCGAGCCGAGGCAGCCGAAGGCGGCGCCCGCAAGGTCGGCGGCATAGACCTGGCCGACCGGCCAGGGACTGCGGGTCAAGGCGAGCGAGATCGCCATCCCGGCGAAGATATAGGGCGGGACGAGCGCCGCGATCAGCTTGAGCCACAGCACCGCCGCCATGAAGAGCCCGTTCCAGGGATTGAGCAGCACGGTTGAGATCATGACCAGGGCCGAGATCACAATCGAGAGCGCGAAGGCGGCCGCGATCCAGCTCAGATTCCGTGCCAGCCGCTCCGAGATGAAGAACGTCTGATTGAAATAGACGAGCAGCGAGCCCGCGGTCATGCCAAACATCGCCAGGCTGATGGCAAAGAACGCGAGATGGTAGTAACTGATAACCGAGAGGATGCGCGTCTCGATGATCTGCAGCATGAGCACGCACATGCAGATCACGAACAGTCCGGACAGAAATGCTGGCTTCCTGGTCATGGCCGGGGCAACCTTGCAGCATGGCCGCGCGCTGGCAAGGGGTCACGCAGCGGCGCAGTCTTTGGGGGCGCTGCGTGCCGATCGCCTGGAACGAATTTTCCGCAGCATCGTCCGGCGGGACCGAGATCATGGCCCGCGAGCTCGAGCGGCGCCTGCCGCCCGGGCTGCTGGACCGGTTCCAGATCATCCCGTCGCGGGTGCGCCAGCTCGATCTCGCGCGCATCCGCGTTCTCTGGCTGCACAATACGACGGTCGATCCGGAGGCGCACTCGGCGCTCGCCGACGGCGGCTGGCGGCGCTTCCATCGCCTGGTGTTCGTCAGCCATCATCAGATGCAGGGCTTCATGGCCGCCTACGGGGTCCCGTGGGAGCGCTGCGCGGTCCTGCCCAACGCGGTCGTGCCGATCCCCTCCCACGAGAAGCCGCCGCAACCGGTCCGCCTTATCTACACCTCGACCCCGCAGCGCGGCCTCGACATCTTGCATGCGGTGTTCTGCCGGTTGGCGGAGAAACATCAGGACATCGAGCTCGAGGTCTTCTCCTCGTTCAAGCTCTACGGTTGGGACGATGCCGATGCGCAGTTCCAGCCGCTGTTCGATCGGCTCATGGAGCATCCGGGGATCAGGTGGCATGGCACGCGGCCCAATGAGGAGGTACGCGAGGCGCTGCAGCGCTGTCACATCTTCGCCTATCCGTCGATCTGGGAGGAGACGAGCGGAATTGTGCTGATGGAGGCCATGTCGGGGGGATTGCTGTGCGTGCATCCCAATTACGGCGCGCTCCCCGAGACGGCCGCCGGGCTCACCATGATGTATCAGTGGTCCCCGGACAGGAACGTGCATGCCGGTTTGTTTGCGCACCGGCTCGATGAGGCGATCGTGCTCCTAAAGACCGATCCGCAGCGCGTCCTGCAGCTCGCTGCGCTGCAATGCGAATATGCCAACCACGTGTTTGATTGGGATCGGAGGGCGGCGGAATGGGACGCCTTCCTGCGCGATCTTTTGGCTCAATATGGGCAGCGGCCCCCTCTCTAACTCTCCCCCGCAAGCGGGGGAGAGGACCCGCCTGATGTATCCGACTTCGGCTGGAGGGATGGGGAGGGGGCTAGCCCCACGGCACTGCTACCGCCACTCGTCGATCGAAACCGTCTTGCGATACTTGCAGCCCATGATGCGCCAGTAGCCGTTGGCTTCGCCGCCGACCACCACCACGTTGATGTCCTCGAGGGGGAAAATCCGGATCGGCTCGTCCGGTGCCGCCTTGAGCCATGTCGCCATCGGCTCTTCCCCGAAGGTGGCCCAGGGATAGACGTAGTTCTGCACGAGCTGCAGGTCCCAGTAGCGGCCGGCCGGCATCTCGGCGGTCTCATGGATGAAGCGGATCAGCTTCTCTTTCGTGTCGAAGCCGCCGCGGTCGATGAACTGACGCGCCGTGATCGGATCGAGCAGCAGGCATGGAGCGGAATGTCCGTCGACGCCGAGCAGCATGTCGCGCACGTGCTCACGCCAGTATTTCTCCCGCAGTCCCAGGCAGAAGGTCGTGGAGCGGCAGCCGTAGAAGATGCTGACCGTGCTGTCGCCCGCCTTGAAGCCCTTCTGCACATGCAGCGGCTCCCAGGGACTGCGCTCCTCGTTCTCCGCGAAAGTGAGATTGTTGTAGGTGTAGCCGTTGCCCTGCGAGCCCATGAAGGTGACGCCCGGCACCGAGCCGCCCTGCAGGTTCTGCGACAGGAGCCCATAGGCGCGGCCGATGGTGGCATTGGCGTGATTGTAGGGGCCCATGGCGCCGATGCCGGCGTTCATGCCGATCTCGTGGCGGATCGGCCCGTTCACCACCACCATGGCGGAGGCCGAGCTCGAGGTAGAGCTGCGCGCCGACACCTCCGAGGCCGCGATCGCGAGAATGACCGGAAAATATTCCGGCCTGGCGCCCGCCATGACGGCATTCACCGCGACCTGCTCGACGGTGTATTCCCAGGCCACGCGGAACTTGACCGGCTGCATGTGGCCCACGACCTCGTCGGGCTTCCGACTCGTGTGAGCCAGCATCGCGGCGACCCGCTTCTCGGTCGGCAGCACGATCGGCAGCTTGTCGGTCCAGTTGTTCTCGAGGAACAGCCGCTGCAGATTCTCCTCGGTGTCGGGCTCGATGAGGCGCGGCGCCGTGGTTTCGAACGCCGACGTGTCAGGCGCCGCCATGATCACGCGCCCGACTGCGCGGCTTCGAGGGCCACCGTCAGACCTTCGATGATTTCCTGCATGACCGCGCGGCCTGTGATGGGATCCCGGCCGTGCACGTAAGCTTTGAGCTCTTCGGCGGTCTTGCCCATGACCGGCTGCGGCACGAAGGCGCGCGCGGCCTGCGGCAGGCCCGCCATTTTGGTCACCGACTGCACGACGCGGTCGAACTTGTCAGTATGCAGCGCGACCGTGGGCACGCCGTACTTCGTCTCCAGCGTGATCGCATGGGTGGCGACCGCCGGCGAGCAGTTGCTGCAATGCCCGACGCCCACGATGGCGGCATCGCCATTCTGTTTGATCTCCTCCCAGGTCCTGGGATCGTCCTGCTGATAGGTTGCCGAGAGCGACACGATGCGCGTCTTGACGGAGGGCATGTGCTCGGCGAGCCAGGCCTGAACCTGCTTGAGGAGCTCGATCGAGTCGTCGAACCGGCAATCGACCAGATAGATCGTCTTGCCGTCGAGGCTCTCGAGCCGCGGCGCCGCGGACTTGCGCGTCACTTTCGGGGGACGCCCGATCGGGCTCAGCACCGTGATCTTCTCGTCGGAGCCAGGGAGCTCTTCGAGCTTCTTGAGATCGTTCGGTGTGGTGACGATGTTCATGGGCGGCTTCCCGGATTGGCGATAATTGCACGAGTATAGGAGCGGCATCGGGCCAAGTACAGGCGCGGCCTCATCGGCGCTCTTGGAGATAGCGGAACGCGGCGAGCGCCGCGGTCGCGCCGTCGCCGGCCGCGGCGGCAAGCTGTGCCACCGAATGCGCGCGAATATCGCCGGCCGCGAAAATGCCCTCGACCGATGTGCGCAGCATGATGTCGGTCTCGATATGGCCCATCGGATCGAGCTTCAGCATGCCGCGCAGGAACTGCGTGTTGGGCTCGAGGCCGACTTGAATGAAGATGCCGCGCAGGTCGAGAGTTCGGCTTGCCGGTGCCCCGGCCGTGCGCAGGCGCACGCCCGTGACGGCAGCTTGTCCAAGAATTTCCTCCACCGATGCGCCAAGGCAGATCTCGATGTTGCGTGTCGCGGCGGCCCGGTCCTGGAGCGCGCGCTGGGCATCGAGGTTTGCGCCGCGATGAAACACCATCACCCGAGCGGCATGACGGGCCAGCACCAGCGCCTCGTCGAGCGCCGAATCGCCGCCGCCGATCACGCCGACATCCTGGGCGGCAAACAAAGGTCCGTCGCAGGTCGCGCAGTGCGACACGCCCTTGCCGCGCAGCCGCTCCTCGCCCGGAATGCCGAGCGCGCGCGGCGTCGAGCCGGCCGCGAGGATCACGGCGCGGGCCCGCCATGTGGCGGCCGCCCCGCGCACGATGCGGTCGTGGCCGGCAAGCTCGATCGCCTCGACCGCATCGAGCGCAAGCTCCGCACCGGCTGCTTCCGCATGCTCGGCAATGAGCGGCCCAAGCTCATGGCCGCCGATGCCGGAGGGAAATCCGGGAAAATTCTCGATCACATCCGCATTGACGATCTGCCCGCCCGGCGCCATCCGCTCGACCACCGCGACCTTGAGGCCGTGGCGGGCCGCGAAGATCGCGGCAGTGAGCCCGGCGACCCCGGCCCCGATCACCACGAGATCGAGATCGGACATGCGGCTACGATGCACGTGCGGCCGCGACCTCGGTCGAGCGCGGCGGCGCCTCCTCGGACACGCAATAGGTAGCCTTGACGGCGGGCCGCGCCAGCATGCGCTGCAGCCAGTCGAAGGTGCGCGGCGAGACCTTCTCGTTCATGAGATCGGGCGCCCAGCGCGGCATGCGTTCGGCAGACGACAGCACGTTGATGTCCGCGAGCGAATATGTCGGTCCGGCCAGATAGGGATGGTCCGCGAGCACACGCTCCATCCGCGCAACCGCGTAGCTCACGCGTTCGCGTGCCTGATCGATGTCCTCCTGCGGGAAGCCATAATAGGCCTTGAACCATTTCTCGCGCTTTGACGGGACCGTGATGTGGGAATAGGCCCTCTCGAATTCCGCAAGCCCGCGCTCCCGGAGGAGCGGGCCGATACCGAAGGCCCAGCCGATCGTCGCGATGGCATGAAACAGATGCTCGTCGACGATCTGGCTCCAGCGCCGCATCCGCGCCCGCTCGATCGGGCCTGCGGGCTTGAGCGGCGGATCCGGAAAGGCATCGTCGAGATATTCGTTGATGACGGAAGTCTCGGTGATCACCTCGCCGTCATGCACCAGGGCCGGCAGCTGCCCGTCCGGATTGATCGCCAGAAACTCCGGCGCCAGGTGCTCGCCCTCCGGAATGCGCAGGTAGTGGCTTTTGTAGGTGAGCCCTTTCTCCTTCAAGGTCGTGCGCACCTTGACGGAGGCCTGTGACAGGCCCGCGTGATAGAGCTCGAGCATGTTAATTCCTCGGCAGGTTCTGTAGCCCGCATGGAGCTCTTGCGAAATGCGGGAACGGCCGTCCCGCATTTCGCTTCGCTCCATGCGGGCTACAGATGTTCCACATAGCGCCGGTATTCCTCGACGGTCTCGGCCGGGAACGCGGTCAGCTTGGCGGCAAACTCCGCAAGCTCCTCGCCGGTGTTGGGCTTCCCGATGTCGAGACCGCGCTTGACGGCCTCGTCCTGATAACCCTTGTCGGCGACCATCTTGAGGTACGACTGGCGCAGAACGCTGGTGACATCGACGGGCAGGCCGGGCGGCGCGATCACCGGCAGGCCGAGACGCTGTGGCGCGCTCAGCAAGTCGAGCAGCGCCTTCTCCTTCTGGTCGCTGATGAGGTCGTCGAGCAGCGGAACGCCGGGCTCGAACGCCATCACCTGGAACACCGGCACCACGGCGCCCGATGCGATGAGATCGGCCCGCAAACTCGCCTTCTGGCAGAGCACGCCATCGGCCTCGCCGCGCTCGACCGCCAGGACCGCGTCGTTGATGCCCGGATAGCCGCGCACCACCCGCAGCGGCAGCTTCTCGTAGCGGGCGAGAACCTCCGGCATGACCGAGTTCGCGGTGGTCGAGCCACTGCCGGCGATCACGATCTGGCGCCTGGCGTTGCGCAGGTCGTCGAAGCTTTTCACGTTGGCGGCGCGGCGCATCCAGAGCACGAAGTTGCTGCTGGCGGAGCTGCCGATCCAGGTGAAGCGCCGCAGGTCATATTTGGTATCGGCGGCGCTGATGATGGGCGCGAGCGCAAACCCGGTCCTCCCCGGCATGCCGAGCGTCAGGCCGTCCGGCTTGGCGACGCTGTAGAGATAATTGCCGAGAATGATGCCCCCGGCGCCCTGCATGTTCATCGGCAGAAGCTTCGGCTCGCCCGGAATGAACTTGCCGAGGAAGAGCGCGACCAGCCGCATCTCGCTGTCGATGCCGCCGCCTGGCGGCTGGCCGGCAATGAGCGTGATCGGCTTGCCGCGGTAGTAGTCCTGCGCCGCGGCCGTGTCCACCTGAAGCGCGGCGACAAGCGCGATCAGCACCGCGATGAGGATGCGCATCGATGAGCGAATTGGCAAGGTGACACCGCACGGGTTGACTGAACGTGAGGTTAGCACGCGGCTTGCCGTGGCGGAAATTCTAATCTGACAAGTCCATGGCGATCATCGGTCGTTCGGAATCGTCCTTCAACGCGACGCCCGACATCTGGCGCTGCCGGATCATCCGCAGCAGATGCATCAACTTGCCGGCTGCGGCGGCGTAGTCGATGCCCTCGGGCCGGATGTTGGAGATGCAGTTGCGATTGGCGTCGGTGGTGTGCGGTCCCGGTTGCCAGGTCAGATAGATCCCCAAGCTGTCGGGAGCGGAAAGGCCGGGCCGTTCGCCGATCAGGATCGCCATCATGCGGGCGCAGAGCGCAGCCGCGACTGCATCACCGATTGCGACCCGGCCGTGGCGCACGATGACGAGCGGCGCGATGCGCCAGCCCTCGGCGGCGAAGCGCGGCAACGCTTCGGCGAGGACCGGCCGTGCGTGGGTGGCAACCGCGCGCGCCGAGAGGCCGTCAGCGATGACGAATGCCAGGTCATGGCCGGTGCCCGCATGGAGCGAGAGCGCCGACTCGTCGCCGGCCGCCAGTTGCCGACCGAGATCAGGCCGCATCAGATATTGCTGGCGGTCCTGCGCGGCGCTTGCCGCCACGAGCACCGGGAGGCCGAGCTTTGCGAGATCGGCGCGCAACTGCTGCGCATCGAGCGGCGCCAGCACGGCGTCGCGGGCGCGGGCATGGGCCAGCCGGAATTCCAAGAGCGGCGCGGTCGCAAGTGATGCACCGCTGCGAGCGAGCCCGATGCGTGCTGCGGTCAGCGTCCGCAACGCGGTCCACTGATCGCTGTCGGGCGGCAACGGGGAGGGCGGGTCGGGACTGGGCATTGCGGTCACGCGGGCAGGAGAGCGCGCAATCGGCTCGGCACGCTCTGCGGCCGGATGCGCTCGGCACGATCGAGCAGGCCCTGCCGAGCAAGCCAGGCTTCGAACTCGGGCGCCGGCCGGCGGCCGAAGAGGTCGCGCATCGCCAGCGCGTCATGAAACGAGGTGCTCTGGTAGCCGAGCATGATGTCGTCGGCGCCCGGAACCCCCATCACGAAATTGACGCCGGCCGCCACCAGCAACGCCAGCAAAGCATCCATGTCGTCCTGATCGGCCTCCGCATGGTTGGTGTAGCAGACGTCGATCCCCATCGGCACGCCCAGGAGCTTGCCGCAGAAATGATCTTCCAGCCCGGCCCGCGTGATCTGCTTGCCGTCGAACAGATATTCGGGCCCGATGAAGCCAACGACCGAGTTTACCAGCAGCGGCGAGAACGCGCGCGCAACCGCGTAGGCGCGTGCTTCGAGCGTCTGCTGATCGACGCCGTGATGCGCATTGGCGGAGAGCGCGCTGCCTTGCCCGGTCTCGAAATACATCACGTGGCTGCCGACCGTGCCGCGGGAGAGCGCGAGCGCGGCCTCGCGCGCCTCCTGAAGGAGCGTGAGGTTGATGCCGAAGCTCGCGTTGGCGGCCTGCGTCCCGGCGATCGATTGGAACACCAGATCGACCGGCGTGCCGCGGCGAATAAGATCGAGCGTCGTCGTCACATGTGCCAGCACGCAGCCCTGGGTCGGGATGTCGAGCTTGAGCCTGATCTCCTCCAGCATGCATAAGAGCGCATGCGCCCGTTCGGGGCTGTCCGTCGCCGGATTGATGCCGATGACGGCGTCGCCCGCACCGAGGAGGAGGCCGTCGAGAATGCTCGCCGCGATTCCGCGCGCATCGTCGGTCGGATGATTGGGCTGCAACCGCACCGACAGCCGGCCTGCAAGGCCGAGCGTGTTGCGGAAAGCGGTCACCACCCGGCATTTCGCCGCCATCAGGATCAGGTCCTGCAGGCGGCTGATCTTGGCGACCGCCGCCGCGATCTCCGGCGTCACGCCGGGCGCGAGCGCGGCGAGCGCGTCGGTGGTGGCGAGATCGGAGAGAAGCCAGTCGCGAAATCCGCCGATCGTCAAGTGCGCGATCGGTGCAAACGCCGCCGGATCGTGGGTGTCGACGATGAGCCGCGTCACCTCGTCGGTTTCGTAAGGCACGGCCGGATTTTCCAGGAGCGCGCGCAGCGGCAGATCGGCGAGCGTGAACTGTGCTGCGACGCGCTCCTCACCCGAGGAGGCGGCGATCCCGGCCAGCACGTCGCCGCTGCGTGCCGGCGAGGCCTTGGCGAGGAGCGTCACCAAGTCGGGGAACACGTAACGCTCGTTAGCGATCGTTGCGCTGTACATGTCGCGGTCCTGCGGAGCCGTTCGGCTTGCGCATCGTAGCATCCCGCGAAAGCTTGCGGGATGGTTGCGCAGCCCCGCCTTGCTGGACGGGTCCGCAAGGTCCATCTTGGTCTGCTTCAAGGAGCATCAAGACGATGAGTTCACGCAAGTTTCTTCGATACGCCGCGGCTGCGGTCGCGTTGGCGCTGCCGGCCGGCCCATCGGTCCAGGCCGCCGATGTCATTGCCGAATGGGCGAACGCGAAGGCCCCGCCGCCGCCGCAGCTCAAGCCGGTGTCCGCCGATCCCCGGACCACCGCGCTCCTGATCCTTGACGTTAACAAGCCGAACTGCGCGCCCGATCGCCGCGCGCGCTGCTTCGAGACCCTGCCGCATATCAAGAAGCTGATGGATGCGGCCCGCGTTGCCGGCGCGCCGGTGCTCTACACGTTTGGCGGCGGCGGCACGCCATCGGATATCGCCGATCCGGGCCTTGCCTGGCGCGAAGGCGAGGTGGTGACGGCGCGCGGGGCCGACAAGTTTCTCGGCTCCGATCTCGAAAAGCGGCTGCAGGACAAGGGCGTCGCGACCGTCATCGTGACCGGCACCGCTGTCAACGGCTCGGTGATCGGGACCAGCAGCGGGGGCGCGAGCCGCGGGTTCAAGGTGATCGTGCCGGTCGATTGCATATCGGGCGACAGCCTTTATATCGAGCAGTATGTCGCCTTCCATCTCGCCAATGCGCCCGCGATCTCGAGCCATACCACGCTTACGCGCGCCGACCTGATCCGGTTCTGACGTCGGCGGTGCCGCACCCATCGGCTGCAGCCGTTCGTCGTCAATGAACTGTTGACAGGATGGGCTGTAAGCATGGGCCGGTAGCGCGGATTCGATTGCGCGAGAACTCTCCTTTTCGGGCGGCGCGGGGTCGAACTGCGATGGAAACGGCGCGCATGGGCGAGTTCCAGGATTTCGAGCACCACGCGTTTGATTTCAGCAACGCCGTGGTGGCGCTCGATGTGGACGGAACCATCGTGCCCGATTGCGCGAGCATCGCGTCAGAGGCAGTCGTCCGCAAGGTCGAGGAGCTCAAGCAGCGCGGCAACGAGGTCTGGCTTTGCTCCAACAGCCGCCGCGGCGATTATGCGCAGCGGCTGGCGGCGCTCGGACGGCAACTGGGCGTGGAAGTGTGTCCAGTCGTGTTTCGCAAGCCGAGCCTGCTTGCGCTGAAAGGCCTCAAGCTCGATGGCCGCAGGCTTGTCGTCATCGGCGACAAGGACCTCACCGACGGACTGCTGGCTCGACGGGTGGGGGCCCAATTCATCAAGGTGCGGCGCAGGCTCGATCCGGCCGACCGGCTTTCCTCCAAGGTGGCGAATCTGTTCGACAATGTGTTCGGGCCGATCGCGCTTTATCTCTGGGACCTGCAGCGGGCGCTGATTGCGCGTTTGCGGAGGACGAGGCCCTAGTGTTGTGATTCTGATGCTCGTGTCCCGGGCGCAGCGCAGCGTGGAGCGCGAAGCGCGGAATGGCGCGCTGCAGAACCGGGACCGTCACGCACTCCGAGTGTGGAACGATCCCGGGTCGGCGGCGCAACGCCTTCGCGTTGCGCCTTGCCCGGGAAATGGCGCGGGCGTCAAGCCTACAGCTCGTCGAACAATGCTGTCGACAGGTAGCGCTCGGCAAACGAGGGGATGACCACCACGATCGTCTTGCCGGCCATCGCGGGCCGCTTGCCGACCTCGATGGCGGCAGCGACCGCGGCGCCCGAGGAGATCCCGCCCGGAATCCCTTCGTGACGGGCCAGTGCGCGCGCCATGTCGAAGGCGGCCTGGTTGCCAACCGTCACCACCTCGTCGATCACCGAGCGATCGAGAACTTCGGGGATGAAGCCCGCCCCGATGCCTTGAATCTTGTGCGGGCCGCCTTGGCCGCCGGAGAGAACCGGACTGTCCTCCGGCTCGACCGCGATCACGTGGAGCGATTTCTTGCGCGGCTTGAGGACCTGGCCGACGCCCGTGATGGTGCCGCCGGTGCCCACGCCTGCGACAAAGACGTCGATCTCGCCTTTCGTATCGTTCCAGATTTCCTCCGCGGTCGTGCGCCGGTGAATCTCCGGGTTGGCGCGGTTCTTGAACTGCTGCGGCATCACTGCGTTCTTGTCCTGCCGCAGAATCTCCTCCGCCTTGGCGATTGCGCCGCGCATGCCCTGGGCGGCGGGAGTGAGCAGAAGCTCGGCGCCGAGCAGCTTGAGCATCTTGCGCCGTTCCATCGACATCGAGTCCGGCATCACCAGGATCAACCGATACCCGCGCGCGGCGGCCACGAAGGCGAGCGCGATCCCGGTATTGCCGGAGGTCGGCTCGACCAGCACGGTCTGCGGCCCGATGACGCCGGCCTGCTCCATCGCCTCGATCATCGCGACGCCGATGCGATCCTTGACGCTGGCGGCGGGGTTGAAGAACTCGAGCTTGGCAAGAATCCTGGCCTTGGCCCCGTGCATCGCGGGAAGCCGCTGCAGGCGCACCAGCGGCGTGTCGCCGATCGCATCCGCGATGGAATCAAAGACGCGGCCGCGGCCGGGCCGGCGCGTATCGGCCGCGCCGTGCGGCTTGATGGGGGCATCGCTCAATGACATGTCCGGTCCTCGCAACCGTTCAAATGGCAAATTCGCCGCCCTGTCGCTCGGTTCCGAGCACGCCCGCGGTTTCGAGCAGATGCTCGATCTGCAGCGAGTCGGTTTCGATATCATGCCGGCCGGTATCGATGCGAAGGTCCGGCGCGGGAGAGGGCCCGTCACGATCGGCGGTCTCGCGCGCAGCGGCGACATGAACCTCGTAAAAGCTCTTGCCGCTGTCTTCGCGCATGCGGGCACGCTCGGCCGTTGAGGCTGGTCCGGCGGCCACGATCGCGATGAACCCGTTCTCGGCGAGATGAGCCGCGACGTGGGCGATCCGACGCAGCGCCTCGGAACGCTCGGGAGGCGTGTCGCCGAGATCGGCATTGAGGCCCGCCTGCAATGCGGCGCGGTCGAGCACCATCGGCGCGCCGCCACGGTCGAACAGGCGCCGCTCGGCTGCGCGGGCGAGCTTGGCCATATCGGCGCCCTCCGCGCCGGTCAGCCAGACCACCGCGCCGCCATGCTCGTGCCGCGCCGCGCGCTCCTGTGCGGTCACCGCGGAATGGACCGGCACGCTCTGGACCGCCCGCGGCCTCTCGTCCACATCGAGGGACAGCACCAGGCCGCCGCCGGAAATGCGCCCGTTCAGATCGAGCACGAGGCGGCCGGTGCGCGCATTGATGGCGTAGGGATCGGCTGCCAGCGGCCGCGTGAGCGCGATCTCGATCTCGCCCACATGGTTCTGCGCTACAGATCTCGCCTCGGTCGCGGAGAGCTGTCCTGGGTCGACGGCGTTCTCGATGGCCGCGACGGTGCCGCGCGCCTCGGCGGTGCCGATCCGCACATTGAGCCCGGCGCCTGGCGTAATCGGCGCCTCGTTGAGCCAGAACACCCGCGCGCGCAGGCGCTGCGCGGCCTTCGGGCGGACCGCCGCAGTCGACACGATGTCGCCGCGCGCGACGAAGATCTCGCTGTCGAGCGTGATGCCGATCGATTGCCCGGCAGAAGCCTCGCACGGCCCTTGCCCCGCAACCGGCTCCGGCCAGGACTCGATCGATTTGACCCGCGCGGTCCTGCCGGCGGGCGCGACCACGATTTCGTCGCCGACCGCGATGCGCCCGGTCTCGATGCGGCCCGCAATGATGCGCCGGTCATCGAACTTGTAGACCGCCTGCACCGGCAACCTCAGCGCCAATTCGTCGTCGGCCCGCGCGGGCGAGAAGCCGTCCAGCGTCTCGACCACGGTGGGCCCGCGATACCAGGCGAGCGCCTCGCTCGCCTGCGCCACCCCGTCGCCGTCGCGCGCCGAGACCGGAACGACCGCGACGGGGGTGAGCCCGAGATTGACCAGATGGGTGGAAATCTCGCTCTCGATGTCGCGGAAGCGCGCTTCCTCGAAGCCGACGCGATCCATCTTGTTGATCACGACCGCGATCTGCCGGACGCCGAGCAGATGCAGGAGATAGCCGTGGCGCCGGGTCTGGTCGCGCACGCCCTCGGCCGCGTCCACGATCAGCAGCGCCGCGTCGGCCTGCGCCGCCCCGGTGATCATGTTGCGCAGGAACTCGGCGTGCCCGGGCGCATCGATCAGCACGAAGTCGCGCGCGGCAGTCCGGAAGCGGATCTGGCTGGTGTCGAGCGTGATGCCCTGGTCGCGCTCGGTCTGCAGCGCGTCGAGCAGGAACGACCATTCGAACGGCATGCCGCGGCGGGCTGCGATAGCCTTGAGCGTCTCGAACTTGCCGTCCGGCAGGCTGCCGGTCTCGTAGAGAAGCCGGCCGATCAGCGTCGACTTGCCGTGATCGACGTGCCCGACGATGACGATGCGCACGAGCGGGCGCTTGAGCGCAGAGGAGGGCGATGCGAGCGCAGGGCTGACGGCGATGTTCATGGCGACGGCTTACTTACAGATATCCGGAGACGCGCAGGCGCTCGAACGCGTCCTCGGCCTCGTGGTCCATGGCGCGGCCGGAACGCTCAGGAATCTTCGTGGCGTCGAGTTCTTCGATGATCTCGTCAATGGTGGTGGCCTGCGATGCGACCGGAAACGTGATGTCGGCGTCGCCGAGCGAGCGGTAGCGCCGTCCGTTGCAGGCAAGATAGAGCGGTATGATCGGAATGCTTTCGCGCCGCGTATAGGCCCAGATGTCGGCCTCGGTCCAATGCAGGATCGGATGGACGCGCAGATGCGCCCCTTGCGGCGGCGACGCGTTGAAATGGTCCCAGAACTCCGGCGGCTGGTCGCGCACGTCCCATCCGCCCTCGATCCCGCGCGGCGAGAATACGCGCTCCTTGGCGCGCGTTGCCTCCTCGTCGCGGCGGATGCCGGCGAACAGGCCGTCGAAGCCGTATTTGGCCAACGCAAGCTTGAGCCCCTCGGTCTTGCGCGCGGCGGAGCGGGCCGCCGGCGGCAGCGTCGCATCGACCGCCTCGATCGGCGGGCAGGGCTCGACCAGGAGATCGAGATTCCATTCGCCCGCATAGCGTTCGCGAAAAGCATACATCTCGGGAAATTTCTTGCCGGTATCCACGTGCAGCACCGGGAACGGCAGCCGCCCGAAAAATGCCTTGCGGGCCAGCCAGATCATCACGTTGGAATCCTTGCCGAGCGACCACAGGAGCGCGAGCCGCTTCAGGCGCGCGAAGGCCTCGCGAAAGATGAAGATGCTCTGCGCTTCGAGATCGCCCAGCCGGTCCATGACGTTACTCGCGAGGGGGATGCCCGCCTGCGCCAAGGCTGCGGCGGACGCCTGCCTTCTCGGCGGCTTGCCCGCCGAAGCCTTGGCGCAGGCGGGCGGGGGAAAGATCAATCTCGCTTCGGCGGGGTTCGGAGAGGGCTTGTTTCACGCGCTTGCCGTTACGTAGTAGAAGATTTTTCTATTTTTTGCCTTGAAATACCTATCTAAATGGAAAATATTTCTAGTCAACGGAGATTTTTCCAGCTATATCGCTGCTCCCCCGCCAAGCGTCGCTGTGATGTTGTTGAGGACCTCAAGTCATGACCTCCCCGCTGGACAAGAAGCTCAAGATCACGGGCCCGGTCTTGATCACCGCCAACCGGCTTGCTGACGGCGCGGTCATCTACCGCACCGCACATGGCGGCTGGACCACGCAGTTTTCCGGCGCCTCCGTCGTCAACAGCGCGCCTGCCGCGATTGCGCTTCTCGACGCCGCAATCGCCGATGATGTGGGGGCGGTGAACGCCTATGTGGCGCCGGTCAAGCTCGATCCGGACGGCAGGACGCGGCCCGGAAATCTGCGCGAGCTCATCCGGCTCGCCGGCCCGACCATCGAACTGCCGCAGGCGGCCGAGCTTCCGGTCGCCGCCGGATAGCAACCGATGTACGTCTACGACGCATTCGACCGCACGCTCGTCGCAGAGCGGGTTTCCGAATTCCGCGGCCAGGTGGCGCGCCGCCTCTCAGGCGAGCTGACCGAAGAGGAATTCAAGCTGCTGCGGCTTCAGAACGGCGTCTATCTGCAGCTGCACGCCTATATGCTGCGGATCGCCATTCCGTACGGCACGCTCTCGTCTGAGCAGCTGCGCATGCTGGCGCGCATCGCGCGCAGGTACGACCGCGGCTACGGCCATTTCACCACCCGCCAGAACATCCAGTTCCACTGGATCAAGCTCGAAGAGCTCCCCGATGCCATGGCCGAGCTCGCGAGCGTCGGCATGCACGGCATGCAGACCAGCGGCAACAACGTGCGCAACATCACGACCGACCAGTGGGCCGGCGTGGCGCCCGACGAGATCGAGGACCCGCGCGTCTGGGCCGAGGTCATCCGCCAGCATGTGACGCTGCACCCCGAATTCTCCTTCATGCCCCGCAAGTTCAAGATCGCGGTCGGTTCATCGAGCCACGACCGCGCCGCCTTGCGCATCCACGACCTTGCGTTTCGGCTCCATCGCAACGGTTCCGGCGAGACCGGGTTCGAGGTCATGGTCGGCGGCGGGCTCGGCCGCACGCCCTTCCTGGCCAAGACCATCAGGCCGTTCCTGCTCAAGCGCGATGTGCTGAGCTATGTCGAGGCGGTGCTGCGTACCTACAACCAGTTCGGACGGCGCGACAATATCTGGAAGGCGCGTATCAAGATCCTGGTGCACGATCTCGGCGCCGAGACCTTTGCCAAGGAGGTCGAGACTGAATGGCAAGGCATCAAGGACGGCCGCCTCGCGCTTGATCCCGCCGTGGTGGCGGACGTCGCCAGCCGCTTCGTCTATCCGGCCTATGAGGCGCTCGCCGACAGCCCCCCCGACCTCGCGCAGGCGCGCCGCGCCGACCGCCGCTTCAGCACCTGGGTCGACAACTCGGTCTCCAACCACAAGATCCCGGGCTACGCGATCGTCACGCTCTCGCTCAAACCGGAGGGCGGCACCCCGGGCGATGCCACCGCCGAGCAGATGGACGCGATCGCCGATCTCGCCGACCGCTATTCCTTCGGCGAGATCCGCGTCGGCCACGAGCAGAACCTGGCGCTGCCGCACGTCGCCCAGCGCGATCTGTTCGCGGTGTGGCGGGCGCTCGACAAGATCGGCGTCGCCACCTCGAACGTGGGCCTCGTCTCCGACATCATCGCCTGCCCGGGCCTCGACTATTGCAGCCTTGCCAATGCGCGCTCGATTCCGGTGGCGCAGGAGATCACCCGGCGGTTTCGCGATCGCGATCTCGCGCACGACCTGGGCCGCCTGCACATCAACATCTCCGGCTGCATCAATGCCTGCGGCCATCATCACGTCGGCCATATCGGCATCCTGGGGGTCGAGAAGAACGGCGAGGAATTCTATCAGCTCACGATCGGCGGCCGCGCCGACGAGGAGGCGCGGCTCGGCACTTTGATCGGGCCCGCGGTCTCCTACGGCGAGGTCGCCGACGTGGTCGAGGACATCGTGGCGGCCTATCTCGAGCTGCGCGCTCGTCCGGACGAGATTTTCCTCGAGACCGTCGAGCGGGTCGGGGTCGAGCCGTTCAGGGAGCGCGTCTATGCGACTCGTTAAGGCAGGCCAGGTGGTCGAGGACCGTTACGTCCGCGTCCTCGACGACGCGCCGATCCCCGAGGGCGTGCCGGTGATCGTGCCGGCGGGGCGCTTCCTGGCCGACGCCGCCGAGATCGCCTCCCGCGAGGGCGCGACCGGCGTGCTCTGGCCCAACAACCGCAAAATTGCCGAGCTCGCGCCCCATCTCGACCGCCTGGCGCTGGTCGCGCTCGAGTTTCCCAAGTTCAGGGACGGCCGTGCCTACAGTCAGGCCCGGCTCCTGCGGGAGCATTACGGCTTCCGCGGCGAGCTGCGCGCCACCGGCGACGTGCTGCGCGACCAGTTCATGTTCCTGCTGCGCGCCGGCTTCGATGCCTTCGAGGTCAAGAAGGACGCCGATGCGGCGGTCTTTGCCAGCGAGGTCACGCGCAAGACCGTGTTCTACCAGCCGACCGGCGATGGCCGCGTGCCCGCTCCGCGCGCCCGCCTCGACGGCGCCGAGGCACCGCCGGTGGCATCGCGCGACGAGCAGGTTGTATAGCGGTTTCCTGCACGCCGCTCCCTTCAATCGACCGCCCCTTAGATCCTGCCGGAAATCGGTGTAGGCTCAGCAGCGAGAGCTGCCCCGAGGACCCCTCCGAAATCCATTTAAGCGGCAGCGGGAATGCCGTCGGCGGGCGGACTCCGACATTAATTCGATCGGCTTGGCGAGGCGCGACCGCGCAGGGGACGACGAATGAATCTTCCTCATCTGGGATGGACGAAATGTCCGGCATTGGCAGTCGCGCTCGCGCTGACGGCGGCTCCCGCACAGGCGGCGGCGGAGATGAAATATCCCAGCTGGCCCGGCCAATGGGACCCGATCAACCCAGGCTTCGGCGGCCAGTTGGCCAAGTACGATCCGACGAAAGCCTTCGGGCCGGCGCAACAGGCGCCACTGACGCCGGAATACAAGAAGGTCCATGAGGAGAGCATGGCCGACCAGGCCCAGGGCGGGCACGGCAATTTTCTCGATCACGCCCGCTGCCTCCCGGGCGGGATGCCGTTCATGATGTCGATTGCGGCCATGGAGTTCATCATCACGCCGGAGACCACCTACATTTCGGTCGGCAGCGACCTGCGCCGGATCTTCACCGATGGACGGCCTTGGCCCGCCGAGGTGACGCCGACCTATCAGGGCTATGCAATCGGGCGCTGGATCGACGAGGACGGAAGCGGAACCTACAGCGTGCTCGAAGCCGAGACGCGAGGCCCCTTCAAGGGCCCGCGCGCCTTCGATGCAACCGGGCTGCCGCTCGCCTTCGACAATCAGTCGATCTTCGTCGAGCGGTTCCATCTCGATCGCAACAACCCGAACCTGCTCCATGACGACATCACCACGATCGATCACGCCCTGACGCGGCCCTGGAGCGTCGGCAAGACTTTCCGCCACAACCCCAATCCCTATCCGGCTTTCAGCCGGGTCACCTGCATGGAGGGCGCCTCCGATGTCGTGATCGGCGGGGAATACTACTACATGAGCGCCGACGGCCTCCTGATGCCGGTCAAGAAGAATCAGCCGCCGCCGGATTTGCGGTATTTCAAACAGCCTGGGAAGTGAGCGCCAGCGCTTGGTCTTGTTCAGTGCAAGGCGCCCGGTCCCAACTGCCGCGTCCAGCTGCCGACGCAGGATTGTCAGGCGGTTCTTGCAGCCGATCGATGACCTGGACGCTGCTGCGCTCGATCATAACTGAAATCCGGTAATCCAAAAATGCGTCCAGTGATCTCCGAGGATTACTTGAAGGCCCAGATCGAGCTCCATAAAAATCCGGCCTATGGCGTAGCCTCGCTGTCATATGCGCCGATCGTCAAAGACCTTTTTAGCCAGATCGGCGGCCAATCCATTTCTGACTATGGAGCCGGGAAGTGCAATTTGAAGAAGGCGCTGCTGAGCCTTGGTCTGACCAGCTTTGCTTATTTCCCCTACGATCCGGTATTTCCAGAGTACGGGCCGCCGATGCCGGCTGACCTGGTCTGTTGCATAGACGTTCTCGAGCACATCGAGCACGAGTTTATCGACAACGTCATCGGCCAATTGTCCGAGATCACCGTGAATTTTGGTTTTTTTACAATTGCAACCGGGCCTGCGGTGAAGTCCCTTCCCGATGGCAGAAATGCGCATTTGATCCAAAAGCCCAGCTCATGGTGGCTTCCGAAGCTTGTCCCTTATTTCGAGGTGCAGCACCTTCAAACAGAAGGGGAGCACGGGTTTTGGACTGTTCTGGCGCCGATCAGGAAATAGGCTGCTGACGCAATGCGCATCGGGGCGGCGCTGCCGGCGGCTTTAAAGCC
>Ga0126381_100002264_pt1 | contig 20804 bp, 19 predicted proteins | sample PanSoiMetPlot_28_FD_96465 | JGI IMG/M metagenome (GOLD analysis project Ga0126381, IMG submission 96465) | Tropical forest soil microbial communities from Panama - MetaG Plot_28 | ecosystem: Environmental > Terrestrial > Soil > Tropical forest > Bulk soil | place: Panama | collected 2016-02-17
AGGCTCCGACGGTTTCGTTTCCTCCACCGCCGCTCCGATTGCTTCCGGGTGGAGCGAACCCAGTTCCCGGGCGGGACTTGCACTCGCAGTCGACCAGCGCCTTTTCACGGCGCACGCGCAATCGAGATTTATCGCCAATTGGCCCTTGTGACTCTTGTCATCTCCCCAGCCTTCATTGACTTGCATCATTCATGGCCCTAAGATTTCACCCCAATGATCGGCCAGACCATCTCGCACTACCGCATCGTCGAGAGGTTGGGCGGCGCGGTTCTATACGAGATGGCGGCAGGAGCGTTGCCGTTCCGAGGCGAAAGCACGGGGATACTCTTTGAAGCGATCCTAAACCGCACCCCGGTGCCTCTCCTACGTCTGAATCCCGATGTACCAGCCGAATTGGAACGCATCATCAGCAAGTGTCTAGAGAAAGACCGGAACCTGCGTTACCAGCATGCCTCCGAGGTTCGCACTGACCTGCAACGGGTGAGGCGCGATACAGAGTCGGCGCGGCTACCTTCCGTGTCAAGTACCGCCTCGTCCTCTCATCTGGGAATACCCCGCACGCTGGTAATCTCGGTCGCTTTAGCGGTCGTGGTGCTAGCCGGACTCGCATACTTCTATTTTCATCGCACACCCAAACTTACACAAAAGGACACGATTGTTATCGCCGATTTCAACAATACGATGGGGGATGCTGTATTCGACGATGCGCTGAAACAGGCATTGGTCGTGGCACTGGAGCAGTCTCCCTTTCTTAACATGTTATCTGACCGCAAAGTCAGTGAGACGTTGCAAATGATGGGACGTCCACAGAACCAACGAATCTCAATGGATGTAGGGCGAGAGATTTGCTTGCGAACGGGTAGCAAAGCTGTCCTTGGCGGGACAATTTCCAGTCTGGGCAACAGTTATTTGATCGACCTAAACGCAGTCGCGTGCAGCAATGGGGACAGCTTAGCCAAGGAGCAAGCAGAAGCAAGCAGTAAGGAGGAAGTTCTGAATGCTGTCAGGCCGGATTTCGGCGAGCCTACGGGGCAAGCTGGGAGAGTCACTTCCATCGGTGCAGAAGTTTGATGTGCCTGTGGAAGTGACAACTGCCTCGCTGGAAGCTCTAAAGAGTTTCAGCCTAGGTATGACGACGCTAAGAGACAGGGGAAGTGTACCAAGCGCGGCTTTCTTCAAGCGAGCCATTGAGCTTGACCCGAATTTCCCAATGGCTTACGCCATGCTGTCGGTAACGAGTGCTAATACCGGACAAGCGTCGCTCGCAATGGAATATGCAAGTCGAGCGTATGATTTGCGCGATCACTCTACTGAGGTGGAAACGTCGGTAATTTCCGCGCTGTACTTTCGTGCGACCGGAGACATCGAGAAACAAATGCAGACTTTGCAATTACGAGAAGCAGATTATCCTCGCGATGCTGCCCCGCACAACAACCTTGGCGCGTGCGAAGGGGAATTGGGTCGGTATCAAGACGCGCTTTCCGAATCTAAGGAGGCTTTCCGGCTTGATCCGAACTCCATGAGTCACTACACGAACCTTGGAGTGTCCTACCTCCGTCTTAATCGACTTGAGGAAGCCAAGGGCACTTTTAATCAGTCTCTAGCACACAACCTAGATGGCGTAAGACTTCGTCAGAACATCTACTACCTAGCTTTTGCTCTTGGGGATGAGGCAGAGATGCGGCAGCAGGTCTCATGGGCAGCGGGCAGGCCCGGAGAAGAAGACGTTTTATTGTCGTCAGAATCCGACACCGAAGCCTATTACGGACGGCTAGAGAAGGCGCGGGACTTCTCACGGCAGGCAGTGGAATCGGCTCTTCGCGCCGATTCCAAGGAGGTTGCGGCCATTTGGAAAGCAAATGCCGCATTGCGGGACGCGGAGTTAGGAGCAACAAGCTCTGCCCGGAACGAAGCTAAGGCGGCTTTGGGCTTGTCGCGGGGACGCGATGTGATAACAGTAGTAGCCCTCGCCATGGCTCGAAACGGCGACACTTCGGAAGCCAAGACCTTAGCCCAAGAGCTGCGGAACAAATACCCGACGAACACTCTGATCAAGCTCTACTGGTTGCCGAGTATTAACGCGGCTATCCAGCTCAAAGCGAACAATTCTCCTGTCGTGCTGACGGAATTAGAGCCAGCCATTGCCTACGAGTTAGGTAATCCTCCACCGATGGAGACGGGAACGTTGTATCCCGCTTATCTGCGGGGTCAAGCCTTTCTTGCGGCTCACAACGGTGGTGCAGCCGTAACCGAATTCCAGAAACTGCTAGATCACCGAGGCATTGTGCTTAATTTTGTTACTGGCGCATTGGCAAAGCTCCAGATCGGTCGCGCCTATGCCATCACTGGTGACACCGCCAAGTCGAAAGCTGCATATCAAGACTTCCTTACCTTCTGGAAAGACGCCGACCCCGACATCCCCATCCTCAAAGAAGCCAAGGCGGAGTACGCGAAGCAGCAATAGTCAATTGTTGCAACCCAAGCGATTACACGCTTTAAGCGGCAAAGTGGGATTTCGAGCGTAATTGATTCCATAACAACTAGATGTCTAGTCGTATCGGGCCGTCGGGGCGGAACGAGGTCTACATCTGGGTGAAACACGAACATCGACCCGATCAGCAACACGATGAAAACGGCGCACAGAATTGTGAACCAGAAGAGAAGCTGCAGCAGCTCGATTTGACTTGGAAACCAGTAGAAAGTCACCACGATTGCAAGCCCGAGGCTAGCGAGTCCCCTTAACCACCCCCAGCAACGGTCTGATAGGTAGACCTTGATGTTGCAGCACGGACAGCGTTGTCCCGCTACTTCCCGGAAGGTGAGTCGAGAATGGCACCGAGGACATTCCATTTGTCGTAGCTACGCGCTATCGCCGTCGTTCCACCCACTCAACAGAAACCGATACCAAGCCGTACCAAATAGACCTAGGACGAAAGCGGCGATACCTGCGGTAACCGAATGCGCGTGAATGTAGCCCCAAATGAAATCGAAGACTCCACAAAGGATAACCGCCAGCGGGATGAGTCGGGCTCGATTGCGACTCGCCATCATTGTGTTTTAGTTGCGGCTGGTGCCGAAACCTCTCTTAAACAAAAAGACAATGCATTCATCGACAAGGTAGATCACTAGACCAGCCGGAATGAGACCATATACCGGCATTGACTCACCTCCAAAAGGAACAAAACCTATCACTATGAACTGAAGAATCAGACTCAACGATATAGCACACCAAAACCACAGATTTCTTCTCGATTTCCATCGAATTCTTACAACCAAAAAACCCGCTCCAGCGCATAGCCCAGCCGCTCTTCCTCGCCCCAAACCCGCAAAATAAGCCACCACAATAAAAACAGAAATCGCAACTAGGAGGCAAAGGAACATATCTCTGGATCCAAAATCCCCAAATGCACTTTCATTGCTTTCCATCGGGGCAGTATCAGGGAAATCTGAGGCCACTAACGGAACAGGAGTTCGGAGTGCTGCGCCGCATTTCTCGCAGAAGATGCGGCCACCAGCAGCAGAAGCACCACACTGAGAGCAAGTCGCACTAGGAGTGCTCATGAATCGTAAGCAGTTATTATCATACTCGCGCCCCGCAGGCGATTTCACGTTTTGACCGTCTGGCGGGGGTTTTAAGCGCAATCGAGAGTAGAGGGATTTATCGCGAGTAACAAGCGACCTCAAAACCCATCTCCAGGGGCTATACACTACTTGCAGGTCAGAGTCGCAGAAGTAAACGGCTTTCCACGGATCGCACTGCTGTTGGTAATTGTAGCTGCCGCAGAGGTTGCTCCAGTGCAGGTGGCAAGTCCTTTGCTGTTGATGCTGGTGTGAATCGAATCTGATGTTGCCCAGGCCCCAACCTTGTCTGGCCCCAACGGGCATTTTCCACTCACTGAGGATTGCAACGAGAACTGTGCCTGATTTCCAGGAGGCGCGAGACTGTGGTCTGCGCTGGCGCTAGCGGGAACTATGTTTGCAGTGATGCTGCAGGTGCTGTTGGCGTAACCGCCGCATGGCGTGAGAAGGAGAGAAAGGCCAAAGCGTGAGCAAAGGAGTGCGACTTTTCGCATCGAGGTCCCCTCCGACCTGTCATTATATTCAATGATCACAACTGTCGCGCGTTCGGTTGCTAGTCATTTGCTGTAATCAGGCGGTTACGCTCAAAGTCCTGCCTCGCAGGGAATTTGAGTTCAATGGCGATATTTCAACAATTGACCAACGGTTTCGTGGCTTCGGAGTAAGCCGACGGTAGGGGAGTTGATTGCGATAAGCCCGTTAATCAGTGCCTATTCGGAGGAAACTGCGAAGCAGGGCCGGAAAATTTATTGGACGCTTTGTCGAATTCCGGTCCGGCCGTTCGTCTATATAGTGACTACAGGGCCAACCCCGACGGCTTGGCAGAAAAAGGCCCATTCTCTAGGAGGAAAACAATGCGGAAACAGACGGTTGGCGCAATCGCAATCAAGACCTTCGCACTGCTTGTTGTGCTCGGTACGGCGTACCAAGCGATGTCACAGGATGCCACGACACCTTATCCGAACATGGCCCCGATCGAGCAGTATCTGATGGACCGAAGTGCCGAGATCGCGCTGGCTCGCAGTGCTGCACCCAGTTCGATCTCCGATGGCGCCGAAGTCATGCTGCTGGGACGGGAGGGATACGAGACCGCGGTGAAGGGCACCAATGGTTTTCTCTGCATCGTGGCGAGGTCCTGGGCGCAGAACGAGGATAACGCGGAGTTCTGGAATCCAAAGATGCGTGCGCCCCATTGCTTCAACGCGCAAGCCGCCAGGAGCTTTGCGCCCATCTACCTCATGAAGACAAGGCTTGTGCTGGCAGGAAAATCGAAGACTGAAATCGCGCAGGCAATCGCGACGGCGCTCGACAACAGGCAGTTGCCTACTCTCGAGCCGGGCGCGATGGCTTACATGATGTCGAAGCAGCAGTACTTGAACGACCGGGGTAAGAGCTGGCACCCGCATGTAATGTTTTATTCTCCCGGCGACATGACCAAGAACTGGGCAGCCGACGATCCCAACTCACCCGTCATGGTGAACGTTGACAGGGAGGATCGAGTGACGGTTCTGTTCATCCTGGCAGATAAGTGGTCCGATGGTTCGGCGGCTCCGTCGACTATGCCCTGATCAGCAGGCTGCCGTTTCTAGACGAGACATTCCGTAGGCAGAAAGTTCCCGGCCCGGCCCCGGGGATTTTGAGTGATATCTCATTACGGTGATCTCCGGGACCTGGTGGGTAGGCAGCAAGTTTGATCCCGATAGCACCGTTCCGATGCCAGCGGGGAGCTTTGTCACGCACTTCGCAAAACAGGTTCACTATGACGGGGCGAAGGATCAGGAGTGCGTGTTGTTGATTGTTGGCGAAGGACCGGACACCACTACCGACGCCGAAGCCAAGTAGAAGAAGGAGATTCAGGCCCTTTTTTACGGGAGCCGGTTCCGCTACTGCGGCTGGGTTTGCCTTTCCATGAGCGAGAGTAGCGCACACCAGCACGATCGCGAGCTTCCAAGGCAACCTTCCTCTTTTCACTATCCTCTCCTTAACAAGTCAGTTCGCCAGGTATCGATCATGGTATTTGGAACGTTCCCAAGGTCGTCAGGTTGCGTGAGGAGTTGCCGAGATAAACCGTGTACGTCCCAGAGGCAATCGTCCAGGAGTTTGTCGCAGTGTTCCAGTACCCCAGCGGATGTGATGAATCATTGGCATTGATTTGAATCGTTATGCTTGGCTGGGTTTGGCCTGCCGCAACGGTTGTTTTCGCCCATCCGACCAACCGCCTAGACTCGTTCGTGCTCGCAGGTAACTGTAGATAAAGTTGAGCGACTTCGGCACCATCACGAGTACCAGTGTTCTGCAAGTCGAACGAAACCTGGAATCCGACACTGCTCCCGGTTGTGGTGGAGCTGAGCTGCGGGTTATTGATTGAGAACGTGGTGTAGGAAAGTCCGAAACCAAATGGGAAGAGTGGCGTCTTTCCCTGTGTGTCGTACCACTTGTATCCGACGTTGTAGCCGTCGATCGTGTAATCAACATTGAACGGCGTGGTCGTGTCTGGAGGTTGGTCGATTACCGGGCGCGGCAGATCATTGACGCTTGCGGGGAAAGTCAGCGGCAATTTTCCGGATGGATTGACTGTTCCGAACAAAAGATTCGCGATAGCCTCGCCACCTTTCTGGCCAGGAAACCATGCCTCAAGGACCGCCTTCACATTAGCCAGCCAAGGCATGACTTTCGCAGTATTGTTCTCCATAACCACAATTGTGTTGGGATTTGCCGCGGCCACGGCACTTATCAGCGCATCCTGATCAATCGCTGGATTGTGAATCACATCTGTGAAGTTCAGGCTGGGCACATCCATGCCTTCACTTTCCCACTGGCTTGCGAAAACGATAGCGACAGATGAGGAGGCTGCCAGCGTCGCAGCCGACGAAGCGTTCGTGCCATCATTGAACTGCACATTCGCGCCGGGAGCGAGCGCCTTGATGGCGTTCAGCGGTGAGGATGGAACCCAAATAACGGGCGCCCAACCCGGAGGATTCGGATATCCCTCGGTTAGTGCCGCACCTCCAACCGGGTCCACTTGTGCCGAACCACCGCCGGAGAGTACGGCGATGTCGGAATGCGACCCGATGACTGCAATCGACGGCACACTCGTGCTTAGCGGAAGAATGCCGGAGTTCTTCAGCAGAACAGCGCCTTGCTCTTCCTCTTCCTGGGCGATGGCCGCATCTCCCGCGACATCAATGGCGTGAACTGTCTGAGGATGGTCCATGAGGCCGTCGGCATACATCGCCCGTAGAATGCGATGAACCATATCATCGAGCCGCGACTGCGGCACACTGTTGCTTTGAACGGCAGTTTTCAGGTTGCCGAAGTAAACGCTGTTGGGTTGCTCAAGATCGAGGCCGCTGTTGGCTGCGTTAACGGTACTGTGGGTCGCTCCCCAATCGGACATCACGTAACCGGGGAAATTCCAATCGTTTTTGAGAACCTGGTTCAGGAGGTAAGCGTTTTCACACGCCCACGTGGAGTTGAGCAGATTGTAGGAACACATCACCGACTGGACGCCGGAGTCCTTCATCGAGATTTCAAACGCCAGCAGATCGCTCTCGCGTGCCGAGCGGTCATCGATTATCACGTTGGCAGTGTTACGTCCGCTCTCCTGATCATTGAGGGCATAATGCTTCATCCCGGCCATTACGAACTGGTCCCGAATTGCCTTGAGGTGCGCAGCGTTGATTTTGCCGGCCAGGATCGGGTCTTCTCCTTTAGTCTCAAAGGTGCGGCCATCGCGTGGCTCGCGCCCGGTATTGTTCACATTACCGCCGAGGTTTACGTTGATCCCGTAGGCGCTCAATTCGGAGCCGATGACCAACCCGTATTTCGAGGCCTCATTCAGGTCCCAGGTGGCGGCACTCGCCATGGAAGAGGGTAAAGCGGTACCTTGACCGACGCATCCGCAGAGTCCGACGCTGCCGTCCCCGAAATACAGATCGGGAACTCCGAGCCGAGGGATTCCGGGAACAAAGCTGCCTACACCTCTCGGCAGCGACTGAGTCCACCACTGGGGCGGGGACGAACCATGCACGATTTGAACTTTCTCGTCGAGCGTCATTTGCGAGACGATATAATCAGCCCGAACGTCGGGGCTGGCGGTTGGTGGCGGAGGAGGGTTCGTGTTGGTACTGCTGCTTCCATCGCCACATGCGACGGTTAAGAGGCACAGGAGTAACGCACCTGTGCTTGGGATTCTGAGAAAAGGCGATTCCATTCCTGCTAATTGTAAGGGTTGGGTCCAGCCGACGACCATTACTGTTGTATTCAGGCATGTCTATGGAAAAACTCCTTTCCCTCGAAATTCACGAAAATGAAATCGCGTCAGGATGCGTTATAAGCAATCTTCTTGAATTTCAAGACATTTTCTATCCTCGAAATTTTGGCCATTTGTCCGAAAAGGGAGTTTTTCAGCAGACGCAGGCGATGTCACAACTTTGCGCTTTTAGTACGCCTTTTTTGGGGATTTGAGCGAATGGGGATGTTTCGTTAACAATGCTTTCCTTTCTCGGGAATATCCGTCCTACACCCTTACCAATAAAGACGGCCGTCGCCAGGTCATCAAACCCTAGAATGAACAAGACAGGCGATTACGATCAGAACCCGTCCGAGGGCATTTTGAGCATACCGGAGTCGGGAACATGACCAGCAGCGATCGAGGTCAAACCAGGGGACATTCGAGCTGTTTCCGTTTTTCGAGAGTTGACGGAATTTGAAACATCCCGAGTTGTGAATCTTTTTATTTCGTGGACGAATCTGTTATGGGGATTGCGGGAGCACCCAACCATGTGGCTCATTCTAGCCTCCATCAGTGCTGTCGCCCTTGGCGTCGTGATTTTTCTTTGGATGATTCGCGAAAGAGGGCAGCGCGAAATGGAGCAGCATAGCATCGGCCCGGAGGAACTCTATTCACTGCAGAGTTCCGGGCAAGGAGTGCTGGTTTTCGATGTTCGTCAACCGCTCGATTTGTTGGCGTATCCGGAAATCATTCTTGGAGCGAAGAGGCTTCCTCCAACCGAAGTGCTGGAAAAGCCGTCGCTGATTCCGAGCGACAAAGATGCGGTGGTCTACTGTACTTGCCCAAGCGACAAGACCAGCCAGAGAGTCTTGCGGAGCGCGCTGGCACTTGGATTTCGCCACATTAAGTTCCTCCGGGGTGGGTTGGAGGGATGGAAAGCAAGGGGGTATCCGGTCGAGCCATACAAGGAGACCTTTCACCTCTACTCTGCAACTGTCTAGACGGTGCTCTTGTAATCAGATGTCCGAAAGGCCATTGTTTCTGGGGTCGCCGACAACTCCGGAGCTAATCGCCGGCCAAGCGTGCTGCTTGCGCCATGAGGTAATTCCGTTCCGGCATGCTCGCGGTCCTCGCCGCTGCAATTCGGTAGTGCTTGATGGCGGCTTCGTGATCGCCCATCTTTTCATATAAATGGCCGCGAACGGCGTCGAGACGATAGTGACCCACAATACGCGGATCGCGGTCGAGAGCCTGCAGCAGTTCGAGGCCCTTGGCAGGGCCGTGCACCATGGCGGCCGCGATGGCGCGATTGAGGGTGACCAGGGGACTGGGAGAGACGCGTCTCAGCAACTCATACAAGGCAAGGATCTGTGGCCAGTCGGTATCCTCTACTCTCTCAGCTTCGTCGTGAACCGCGGCAATCGCTGCCTGAAGCTGATACAAGCCCACTGATGCTTTCGACAGCGCGGCCGTGAGAAGCTCAATGCCTTCGGAGATCTCCGCGCGATCCCAAAGCGTTCGATTTTGCTTGTCCAAGGGAATCAGCTCCTCATCCGGACCGGTTCGGGCGGCGCGACGCGCGTCGGTTAAAAGCATGAGCGCCAGAAGTCCTGCGATCTCGGGATTATCCGGGAGAAGCGCCTTCGTGTTGCGGGTTAGCCGGATGGCTTCGCGCGCCAAGTCGAGTCGCTGCAGATGCTGCCCTATGCTGCTGGCATAACCCTCGCTAAAGATCAGATACAGCACATGCAGAACCGCGGGCAGCCGTTCCGCTCGCTCGTGAGGAGAAGGCAGACGGAACACTACCCCCGAAGCTTTAATGGTTTGCTTCGCGCGGCTGATCCTTTGCGCCATTGTGGCCTCGGGAACCAGAAAGGCATTGGCAATTTCAGCCGTGGTTAAACCGCCAACCGCCCGCAGTGTCAGCGCAATCGCCGAGGATGGAGTGAGGGCGGGATGGCAGCACATGAACAACAAAGTCAGCGTGTCGTCTGGATCCACTTCGGCCTCACTCTCGAGGGGTGGTAGCAAGTGCTCTGCTTCGGCGGCCACTGCCGTTTCTCTTTCGCGGCGGGCGACCTCGCTGCGCACATTGTCTGTCATGCGGCGGCACGCCACCTGAATCAGCCAACCACGAGGGTTATCGGGAATACCCTCCTGCGGCCATTGCGTAAAGGCGGCGATCATGGCCTCCTGCACGGCGTCTTCGGCCGAGGAGAAGTCGCGGAAACGGCGAGCGACAGTGCCAAGCACCTGCGGCGCAAGTTCACGCAGCAGATGGTCGACGGGAGCGTCGAATTGATGGTCTGCCATCTCCAGTTCTTTCCGCGGCGATGTTGTTCAGAGGCCCAAATCCGCGTGACCAGTTAGAACACGCCGCACTTCGATCGGCATGTTTCCAGGTTTTCCGCCCGGACCCGGCGCTTGTGAGACTCGGGCGGCAATCTTATAAGCCTGCTCCGGGCCGTCCACATCGATGATCCAGTATCCCGCGAGAAACTCCTTGGATTCTGGAAATACGCCGTCCGTGATCGGGTCTCCGTTTTTTCCGGCCCTGACAAGCTTGGCCTCGCTCGGCCATCCCAGGCCTTCGGTCGAGACAAAGACACCTGAATCTTTCAGTTCTTTGCTGAAAGCGCGCATGAAACTCACATTCGCCTGAAGATCCTCCTTCGACCACTTCGCATATCCCTCGAACTCGGATTTCTTGCCGGTCATCATCAAAATGTATTTCATCGGTCTCGCTCCTTGGAATTCGCTTTGCCCCTGGTTCATGCATTCGGTCGCAAGGCGGAACTCGCGTTACCTTCTCGACCTTGGTTATTGAGGCTTGGATTCGTAACTCGCGAAACCCCGTACCTCGATCGGCATGTTTGTGGGTTTGCCGCCCGGCCCGGAAGCTGCAGAAATCTGTCCCGCGATGGCATAAGCGCGCTCGGGGTTGGCAACGTCAACGATCCAGTAGCCCAAGAGAAATTCCTTCGACTCAGGGAAAATACCATCGGTGACTGGCATGCCGTTTTTCTCGCCTCGTACAATCTTGGCCTCACTCGGTTCGGCCAAGCCCTGTGTGGCGACAAACTCTCCGGATGCAGTAAGGTCCTTGTTGATACGCTGAAGAATCGCCATGTGCGCTCCGATATCCTGTTTCGACCACGCGTGATAGCCTTCCACGCCGGCCCTCGTACCCGACATCAGCAAAATGTATTTCATTTCCTTCGCTCCTATGTCATCGGTGATTTTCGTTCCATACTTGGCGCTGACCGTGTCTGTCATTGCCCGCGCCTGTGATCCGTCTTTCATCCGGTAGTCGGAGCCGCCCCGGGGATCTCTACATCCCTTCCAAAAATATTTTCACCGAAAATCTCGAGCCGGTGTCGATTTTGGAGGCGAGCAATCGACATACCGGTGGAGGCGAGAAACATGACGACCGAGGAAGTGGTGGTGGACGTCAGCCAGGACTGGGCACTAGCCTGCGACGTGCAGCAAGGCTTTATGCAGACGCCCGGTACGGTTAGCGATGCCTTCGACTATAGTGCCCGCTGTCGTCAAATTCGAGCGCTCGGCGGCGATTGCTACAGTTTCATTCCGCTCGAGGGCAACCAATTGGGATTGGTGGTTGGAGATGCATCGGGCAAGGGACTGGCGGCGGCGCTCATGATCGCCAATGTGCAGTCTTCCCTCCGGACGGCGGCATTGTTCAAGCGAGACGACTTGGCAGGTCTGCTCCAGGTGGTGAATCATCAGGCATACTCTTCCTCACTGGCGAACCGGTACGCCACCTTGTTCTATGGTGTTTTCGACAACGCGAAACGAACGCTACGGTACATCAATGCAGGACACAATCCACCCGTAATTCTGCGACGCGACGGTGCGGTCGAATGGCTCGAGAGCGGCGGGGCTCCGGTTGGGATGTTCGCGGATTTGATCTATGAGGAACGAGTCGTCGAGCTGGAGGCTCGGGACTTGGTTATCGCCTACACCGACGGAGTCGTGGAAGCGACGAGTCAGAACGGGGAAGAATGGGGAGTTCAGGGTTTATTGAAAGCAGCCGTTTCGGGAGCACAACGCTCTTGGAACGCCGGCGACCTCGTCGACTTAGTCTTCCATTCTATGGATGACTTCTCAAAAGGGCACCAGACCGATGATGCGACACTGGCAATTGTGCGGGCGATGTGAAGGCCGTCACTTTGCTGGATAAGGGGTATCCTGCCAACCACATACGCGTAGGTCGGTCCGGTTTCTTCGCGGTAGACGGCTGGCATTAGGGGCCAGGGTCGGTGCCGGGGGACCTACTTTTGCATCTCCTTCCTGTCGCACACCGCTGTGGTCAATGCAATCGCAATAATTACGAGGACTCCGCGATGACCGGTGGAAGAAGAAGGGGCCGCTCCAGGGAGGGAGATCCCAAAGCGGCCTTGGAGAAACCTCAGGAGTCCCTGAGGTTTGCGTTGTCAGGCGACAACAATAAAGCCGTTCTATGTTCCTATTCACCTGTCAAATCTTACAGGCCCCCTGTGAACCGGGCGATTCTTCCGGATAACTCGAAACGGGAGGATTGAAACCGCGCCAGATGTCGGCGGGTGAGCGGTCTTCAGTCTTGATCGAAAAGAAAACCTGGTGCATCGCCCCGCCTTGCGTACAATTCCAAACGCATGCACAGAATGTCCAACGATATCCAGTTTGGCCGATTGGCGAAGGCTCTGCTACGGGTTCCGGTCCCGTGGGTATTTGTCCTGACGTACCTCGCCGGAGTTGGCATTGAGGCCGCATTCCATCGGGGCGGTTTCCTCCGGGATTACCAATTGCTGACCCCCGTGGGTTTCATTATTTTTGCGCTGGGTGCGGGATTTGCTGGGTGGGGCTGGTTTATCTTCCGTCTTGCGCGAACAACGCGGGTCCCTGGCGAGGCTTCTACTGCGCTGGTGACCAGTGGCCCGTATCGATTGATGCGCAATCCAATGTACGTTGGTCTCTCGGTGGCATATGTCGGAGAGGCTGTCATTCTTCACCAGATCGTACCCGTTGTACTCCTACCCTTGACCATTGCCTATTTGAACCGAGTCGTCATTCCGGTCGAAGAAGAGCGGCTGCACGCGGTATTTGGCGCTGAATATGCGCAATATCAGAGTGAGGTTCGCCGTTGGCTCTAACAGGCGTCGTGTGTCAATGAGCTCTTCGATTTGTGAAGGGCCTTCAATTCCAAGAGCATAGAATCCTCCCACGGCGGTCTGACGTTTTCGACAGCGAAAGAAGCGCCCTAAAGGATCGCTTTGAGGCTAAAAGTAGTCTCGCTCGCTAGGCAGACGCTTGCGGCTCCGAAATGCGGTTGGCGCAGTGGCGGATTGAACGTCCTGCCTAGCGAAATAATGAAATGAGAGGTTTTCAGGCGGCCAGACCAGTCGATGGTGCCTCAAGCACCTCGCGCAAGGCCTTTTCATCATCTTTGCTGAGCGAGGACTGGAACACCCTGCCCCTGCCCACGAACTGCTTCAGACCATCGAGCACCTTGTCCGCCGTAATTTTTTTCAGCAGGACGAACAGAGCGGAGGTTCCCGGTTTCAGCGAATCGCCGATGTCTTTCATCATCTTGTCGTCCAACCCGATGTCATGAAATTTGGCCGATAGGGCTCCAGCTCCGGCCCCCACAGCGGCGCCAAGCAGCGGGTTGAGAAAAAGCAAGCCGATCAGCATGCCCCAGAAGGCGCCAGAAACCGCGCCCGCAGTGGTAAGCGATGTCGCCTGGTGCAACTTGGTTTTGCCGTCTGGATCCCTGGTAACCACGACCGCATCTTCCATCTCGAGGAGATACTGCTTTTGCATCTTGACGAGTGCTCCGCGCATTTCAAACGCCGTCGATTCATCGTTGAATACAACCGCCACGAGGGTTGCCATGCTTACCTTCCTTTCTTTTCTTTCGTCCGTAATGGCCTGAAATCAAAGGTGAACGATTTCGCATCTGAAGTATCCTCCTACATTTCCAAGCGATGAAGACACTGTAATAAGTAACAGTCGTTGGCACATGCCGAGTCTGGCAAAATGCAGCTCAGGCCGGGAGATCTGTCCCCGAAGCCTTAATGTCGGCCATGACTCCTTAGGCAACGTAGTGGATTATGACAATGCGAAAACCAAGATGGAGGAATTGGAAGCGACGGCGGTGACGTTGATGATTTCATCCGTGGATACCAGCCCGGCCTGCCAAGCCAAGGTCGACGCAAAAGGGTCTGCGCTGATCCACCTGCACAGGCCGACAACCGCGACCTCGCCTTTTCCTTCCGTAAGCTCGCCTTCTGTTAACGAATCCCAAACAAGCCCCGACAGTGGCCTGGGAGTGGAGGAGACCTATGACTCGACGATCGACAAGCGTTATCGGCTTAGCCACTTTATGCCTCACCCTTTATGTTTCCTTAGGGAGGGCTCAGGAACAAACCAGCGAAAATCTAACTGCTAGTCAGGAGAAGACTCTCAGAATCGCGGAGGAAGTTCGCAAGCAGATTGTCACCCTGCCACAGTTCGGGGTCTTTGACAATATCCATTTTGGGGTCAGCCCCGACGGCACAGTTGTGCTTCGCGGGGAAGCGTCGCGGCCCACCCTTAAATCCGGCGCCGAAAACGTGGTCAAGAGGATCGAGGGCGTGCAGAAGGTCGACAACCAGATTGAGGTATTGCCCACCTCGCCGAATGACGACCGTATTCGTGCCGCCGTCTACCACGCCGTCTATAGTGCCGCTCCGCTGCAGAAATACACCGTCAACCGTAGACTGCGACAGATGCCATCCGTCGCCCGAGCTGCGGGCGGCATCACAGCCGATCCTCCGACCGGCTTTCACGCCATCCACATCATCGTCAGAAACGGCAACGTCACCCTGACGGGCGTGGTGAACAATGAAGCCGATATGGCTATTGCCGGAATCCGCGCCAGTGGAGTTCCCGGGGTGTTCAGCGTCGACAACCAGCTGCAAGTGGCAAACGAAGGAAAGTAGCCTCGGAGCTACCGACTTGATCGATTAAGCAAGCCGATTTTGAAGACCACGGTGAAAATCGGCTTGTACCGCTTCAACGTGCCCCGCACAGGTGAACTGCAACCGTCTTACCTCATCTGAATGCAGTCATCAGATGGGTTTTCGGATGTCCTGATCGAGGCTGCCCGGATTCTGCTGTGTCCCTAGACCTGGAGCCGCGATTTGGTTTTGCGCATCGATAGCGCTTGGGTTCTGGCCGCAACCGGACGAGTCGCCGAGGCGCCCAAAATTTTATTGTGATCGAGTTTCATCCATGGGTAATCGACAACCCATTGGAACTTTGCGGACCCGGGGTTCAACCGTGGGTCCTTTCTTGTGCGGGGGTATCGCTAATCGATTGCTCGCGTTTCCCCAGCGGATATTTCGGCCCTGGCTACGCGGGCACTCATTCCAAGCGGGGATCGCGTTTCCTCAGAAGAGTAAGTGCAGTGACATCTGAAGGAACCGTGAGCTGCCGATAGAATGTTCGATGACTCCCAGATGGCCACTAGGAGTGCCGCTGTAAGAGCCAGGATAGTACCCAGGGAAAAAGCTCACATTGTTATTCGGCGTATCAAAGCTCGGATGATTGAAGAGGTTGAATACGTCGAAGGTGTACTTGAGGTTGAACCGCTCGCTGAGCTTGGTCTCCTTTAATACGGAGAAGTCGAAACGCGTCTGGAATGGACCGCGAAAGATGTTTCTTCCGGTATTGCCGAAGGCAGTTTCGCCATTGCCATACGCAGGAGTATCACAGATCACCGTGCCACCCGTGCTGGGGCCGCACGGCGGCACTCCATCTTGTCCCGGCTGCAGGAACTGAATAGCAAATGCCGCCGGATTCAGCACTGGCGTACCCACAGCGGCGCTTCCGTGAGCCTGCGCTGAAGCGGCCGTGAAACCCGGAGCCAGGGGAACGATTGGATTGGTAATGAAGTCGTTGGAGCTGTAGTAGATTCCGCCGACTGCGCCAGAAAAATCAATCACGCTATACGGCTGGCCGCTCTCCGCCACGGTGATTCCACTCACTCCCCAGCCGTTGAGGAACTTTCCTGAAATGGAGTCTTCCGTGCCAAACCTTGGCAGCTCGTAAAGGTAGTGCAAGGTGAAGACGTGGGTGCGGTCAAAATCAGAACTGCCATAGGCAGACTTCAGATCGAGGGGATCATTCCCGTTGAAAAACAGTCCCAACCCACTCTGTTCATCAAGAGTGTGCGACCAGGTGTAGTTGCCAGCAAGTTGGAGTCCGTGACCGAGGCGCTTATTCACTCCCAACTGCAGAGCGTTATAGTTCGAGTTTCCAGTCGCCTCGTACAACACTGAGTTGGGACTGAATCCGACAAAAGGCACCCGCAAATCCGTGTTGCCACCGGTGGAGGTATTAAACGGCTCGGTTTGGAGGGGGTTAAAGCTGGAATCCGTCGCCTGAAAACCGTAGGAGTAGGTTTGGCCGTGGATCGGATTTGAAGGAGTGGCGATCTGGGCTTGATTGAAGGGAATCGGTACGGTTTCATGAACGCCATGATTTCCGACGTAACCGGCCGTGAAGGTGAGAGTATTCCAAGGCTGCCATTGCAGATCGAAGGTCCAGTTCTCGGAGTAGGGCAACTTGTTTCGGGCATCGTATCCACCGAAAAGGAAGGGCGCACTGCCGGACTCGAGAGAGGCGAGATTGGGCAGCAGCGCGGTAACGCTGGAAAGATTTGTCGGCGGTGCGACGGAGCCGCTGAATGGGTTCGCAAACGTACCCGAACTGGTGGCGTACTGCGGAACCACAAAGGGAGGTTCGAGCGTCACACCGAAGGGCCCATTAAATCCGCCGCCGGCGCTCGGCGAAAGCTCGCTGAAGAACTGCCCGCGATCGTAGTAGATGCCGAAGCCCGTGCGCACTACAAAATTCTTAATGAACGAAGGGCTCCAAACCAAGCCGAGGCGCGGCGCCACACCCCATTGACGCCCATTCAGTGTGGAGTTACTGACCCCCTGCGTGCCGAATTGCTTGTTGTTGCCCGGGAAAACCAGACCATCGTTCACAATCGTGTCGGTGGCGAAATCATACTTATAAAGATCAGGACGGAAGTTAGTCATGAGCCCGTTGATTTCTGTCAGCGGCCCATCGTAGTCGTAACGTACTCCCAAACTGAGGTTGAGAGTGCTCGTCATTTTGATGTTGTCCTGCACATAAGCCCCAGTTTGCTTCGCGCGATAGTGGCGGTTGCTCGCGCCATCGAACAAGACCGTGTGACCAAATCCGGTGCGCAGGGTGCCGGTCAGAAAATCGGGGAAAGTGCGGAAATCAATGCTCGCGACCTGGGGGGCCTTATTCAGAACGTTGATCTGGTTGTAATCGAGATTCCAGCCGAAAGCAAAGGCGTGAGGCCCCTTACCCAGTGGAGGTTGGTTCCAGCTTCGTATTGGCTTTGGAAGACGCCAGCATTTGCGAAATTGGAGGTCGTGCCGATATTGAATGAATCGAAGTTGCTATCCACGTTATCGATCGAAATTCCCGGAAATGGCGTATCTGGCAGCGTGATACCCACCTGCGAAGGTCCAAAGGGCTGGCCGGTTTCAGCAAAGGCGATCTGGCGCGTAAAACCCAGTCGCTGCTCCCAGACCGTATTCGTCGTAAGATTCGTCGTATTGTTCAAGGAAAATACCTGGCTGTCTGCCCGCAAATGCTGTGGAAAGCCAAAGGTATTGGTATTGCTATCACCACCGCCTCCGAAGGGTGTTTGGCTCGGGTCGCGCTGGAAGTAATACTTGCCCGCGAGCCGGTCTTTATCACTAATGTTGTAATCGATATTTCCGTTTATCTGGTCAGCAGTGAAGGTCGAGGACGGGCCTTGCAGGGTGACATCCACGCCCGTATTGGAAAGTGCCCCGGTGGCCGCCGGAATCAAAAAATTGTTTCCCACTTTCGCGTTCAGCAGGTTGATCGCAACCTGGTTGACTTGACTCGGGGTGATAGAAGTCCCGAATAAGCTGTTGGCCAGATTGGCTAACGCGACGGGGTCCTTGCGCATGGAATCGTTGAACCCAGGTGGAACCGCATCACTACTGACGGCATCCTGCTGGTCAACCGCACGAACTCCTTGATAGGAGACAAAGACGAACAGTTTGTTTTTTACGATCGGACCACCCAAGGTTGCACCAAAAGTGTTGCGATGCAGCTCAGGGACAGGTTGCGATCCAGGTGGAAGATTTCCCAGAAGGAAATTTTGTTTGCGAAAGAACGGCGCGGCGTTCCAGAAACTGTTCTGGAAGTACTCGTAGGCTTGGCCGTGCCACGCATTAGCTCCCGACTTAGTGAGCACTTCGATGTGCGCACCGCTGTTTGCCCCTTGCGAGGCATCGTAGAGGGAGGTGTTGACCCGAAGCTCATCGATGGTTTCGGGTGGAGGCGTTGGCAAAGCTTCGCCGATCGCATCATAGACCGAAGTCGCAGTGCCGATTGAACCATCTTGGTTGAATCGTTCGCCGGTATTTAAGACGACTCGATTGGCGCCAATCTGGCTGGTGGAGTTTCCGTTAAACAAGTTGTTGCTGCTGATACCGTTCATCGAGAAACTGTTGCTGGTATCGCGTTGACCGTTTGCCCAGATGGCCTGATTGCCGAGACCCGCGTCGACACCGGATCCACCAAGAAGGTCGGCGTTCACTCCTGGGCTCAGAATCGCAAGCTGGGTAAAACTTCCCGTGCCTAGAGGCGTGCTCTCAATGATCTCGGTGTGCAATACATAACCGTTGGTAGTATCCACCTGGTTGAGCCGGTTGGATTCGCTGACTGTGACCGATTCGTTGGCGGCGCCCACATTTAGTTTGACCGACACCGTGGTGGTGCGCCCAGCCTCCACAAACTCCTGGGTGAATTGGGTGGTGCTGAATCCATCCCTGGTAAACGTCACCGTGTAAGTGCCAATGGGCAAGTTGATGAAGCTGTAGTTCCCATCTGCTTGAGTGAGGGTCCTCTGCCGCAAGTTGGTTTCATGACTCTGAATCGTAACTTGTACTTTCGGCACGACGGCCCCGCTCGGGTCAGTCACCGTACCGGTGATGGAACCCAGCAGCTGTTGAGCGTGTGCCGCTGCAAGCAATCCATGGAAGATGCACATTAGTGCAAAAGACTTACGGAGTCCCGTCCAGCATTCTCTGAACCTAAACATAGGCCTTTGTGCTCCTTATGTGGTTAGCGCTGTAGCCATTGCCTTGAGCGCGAGTTGAAAGCGGAACAGCCTCACAAAGCAGAGAGCTACCATCGATTGGCACGTCGAAAGATTTCAAGGCTGAAAGCGAATTGTATTCAGGTCCCTCTTCAGGGTTCAAGGAGGAAAGATTAAAGTTCGGTGAAAAATTGCTTTCTGCTGAGTCAAGCTGGTTTCATCATCGTCGTAACAGTTTACTGAGGTCGATCACTCAGTCCGGTCGCAGACGCTGCGGTACTTAATAGATGTTCCTCAGTTTTGGGCCCGCGAAATCAAATGAAAACGTTCTCATCCTGGGTCTCGCGAAAGTTAGACTCCCTAGCCGAGTATTTGGAGTGTCCGGACGGTTCATTCCGCACTACCGAGAGATTAAGGGCAGCATTCTCGGGCCTTGGAATGTACATGGTTCATGTTGTCAATCACTTGCCTCGATTTTCGATGCAACCTAACGTAAAGTTACGGTCTTGCTCTATGGTGGTTGGAATACTTTTAGGACCAAGGGACATGTGCTGTCGAAATTATTGGGAGTACCCGCAATGCACAACCGCCCTCCTTGGCGTGCGTGCCCCGACACCGCTGAGTCGAGATCGCTTTGCGGGATGAGAATGTTGCTCGTGATCGAGGCTGAAGGAGGCCGACACCGATGTCTCCAAGTACGGATTTGACCGGAAATTACTTGAGGAAAACCCTCCAGCGACTGGCGATCGTGCTGCTCATAACGTTGCTTGTCCTCAGCGGTTGCTCCGCTGCCGCCGCAGCCAGTCGCACGCTCGTGTTCATGACGGATTTTGGCGTCGTTGACGATTCGGTCGCCATTTGCAAAGGCGTGATGCTATCCATTGCTCCCGATCTCCGTATTGTCGATCTCACGCATCAGGTCACGCCATTTTCCATCCTCGAGGGCGCGCGTTTCTTGTACGGAACAACTCCTTACTATCCTGCCGGAACTGTCTTCGTAGTTGTGGTCGATCCTACGGTTGGCAGCACGCGCAAGGCGATCGTGGTCAAGTCCAAACGGGGACAATACTTTGTGCTGCCCGACAACGGTCTTATGACCCTGGTGCAGGATCGCGATGGCCTCGAAGCGGCACGGAAGATCACGAATCCCGGTTTTATGATCGGCTCAGCGCTTTCTTCCACTTTTCACGGCCGCGACATTTTTTCTCCGGTTGGCGCGCATTTGGCTCGCGGCGACGACTGGACGCAGGTGGGACCGCAGTTGCCCATCGAGCAGTTAGTTCGTCTGAAACTCGCCCCGGCCATCCTGGACGCGAACGGACTGCATGGCGAAGTGATCGCCACGGATGGCCCATTCGGCAACCTGGTCACCAATGTCAATGCTGAGGATTTCCTGAAGCTTGGCTATCAGCACGGCGACACGGTGCACATTGTCCTCGGCACAACCGTGCTCGACCTGCCCTTCGTACGCACGTTCAGCGATGTGCCGCTGAAGCAGCCGCTGCTTTACATCGATTCGCGCGGACGGTTGGGCGTGGCCGTCAACCAAAGCAGTTTTGCTGCGACCTACAGTATTAAACCGCCAGTGTCATTGGAAGTGCACGCGAAGTAAGCTTGCTGGAGTCGGAGCGCGGGTCTCGTGGCGCTCGCGGAATATCGTCGCGCCAATGGCTGCAGACATTGCTCATTTACGGCCTTATCCCTTCGCGTGTGAGATAACTAAGAAACCATGCTCGACGTTCAACAACAGCAGCGGCGACCCTTCCGAGAGGACTTCCGCCTCACTCTCCGGCTGGCTCTGCCGTTGATCATCGCTGAAGTCGGCTGGAT
>Ga0126381_100002265_pt1 | contig 20799 bp, 16 predicted proteins | sample PanSoiMetPlot_28_FD_96465 | JGI IMG/M metagenome (GOLD analysis project Ga0126381, IMG submission 96465) | Tropical forest soil microbial communities from Panama - MetaG Plot_28 | ecosystem: Environmental > Terrestrial > Soil > Tropical forest > Bulk soil | place: Panama | collected 2016-02-17
ATCGTACTTTAGACATAAGGCGACCAACTCCTTTCGTATGCGGCTCTGCGCCGCTGGTTTTCACCTACTCGCAGCGTAATCCGCGTCACTGCGATCGGTGTTGGTCGCTCCATATTGACTGACGCCTTCGATATTCCCGAACGTGGTCCTGGAATGGACTGTCGGGTCCTATCTCGGGTGGTTACGCTGCGCCGGGGGCGATGTCCTGGCCAGTAAAGGTGGCGAGAATTTCACAGTTCCGTTTCTCGACGCGCTATTCGAATCGCTTATTTCAGAAACGGCAGACTAACTGTTCTTACTCGTGGCGGAGGGCGCTCATGGGATCGATTCGGGAGGCGCGCCAGGCCGGCGCGTAGCCCGCGGCGATCGCGGCCGCCGCGAGGATCGCGATCGACACCGCGTATGATGCGGGGTCGTTCGGTTTTACGCCGAAGAGGAACGAGGCGACGAAGTGCGAGGTCTCTGTCGCGACCAGCGCTCCGATCGAGAGCCCGATGGCGGCGAGAACGAGCACTTCGCGCATGACCATCCAGAGGATGCGCCGCCGCTCGGCGCCGAGCGCCATGCGGACGCCGATCTCGCTGGTGCGCCGCGCGACTGCGTACGCCATTGTTCCGTAAAGGCCGATGCACGCGATGATCAGCGCGAGCAGCGCGAAACACGTGCAGAGATTCGCGAAGGTGCGCTCCTGCGAGATTGTTTCATCGATCTGCGCCTGCTGTGTCCGGAATTTCGCTACCGGCACTCTTGCGCTGGCCTCGTGAATGATTTTCCGGACGGTGTTCGAGAGAGCCAACGGATCGCCGGCGGTGCGCAACTCGAACGTGACCCCACCCAGACCCTGCAGGTCGTGGGTATAGGGGACGTAGGCCAGCGGGGGAGTGTTTTTCTCTTTGATGTTGTTGTAGAGAGTTGTCTTGGCTACCCCGACAATTTCCAGGTCGGCGGCCTGGGCCTTCTCTCCGATTCCGAAATGCTGCCCGATCGGACTCATACCGGGGAAGAACTTCTTCGCGAACTCCTCCGTGACCACCACGCCTTTGCCGGAGTTGATGTCGCGTTCGTTCATATCCCGGCCCAGGGTTATCGGAATCTGCATCGTCCGCAGGAATGCCGCGTTCACCTGGAGATACGCAGTCGAGGGAGGTCTTCCATTTTTTTCCGCTGGGGCGCCGGGGATGGTTACCGATTCGTCGTCCCAGTTGTAGGCAAGCAGCGGGTAATTCGACATGCCTGCCTCGCGCACTCCCGGTATGGCTGCGAACCGGCTGCGGAGGCTGTCGTAAAACTGCGCGAGCGCGGCGTCCTTGTATCCTCCCTGGCGCGCGTTGAGGTTAAAGAGCAGGATGTTCTCGCGGTTCAGTCCGGTGCTGACGGAATGCAGGTTCGAGAGCGTTCTTACAAAAATGCCCGCGGCGAACACGAGCAGCAGCGAGAGCGCGATCTGGGAAACGATGAGCAGCCGGCTCAGGCTGAATCGCGAACGTCCGGTCGAGGCGGCGATGCGGGATTCCTTGAGAGCCGGAGCGACGTTCATGCCGGTCGCCTGGAGGGCGGGCGCGAGACCGAATACGATTCCCGCCAGCGTCGCGAGCGCGAGCGTGAATCCCAGGACTGGTAGATTCAGCTCAGCCCGGAACACCTGCTCCCGGCCGGTCGACAGCAGCCAGATGATCGAGCGAATCGCCCATTGCGCCACCAGCAGACCCAGCGCTCCCCCGATGACCGAAAGCAGGATGCTCTCAGTGAGCAACTGACGAACGACGCGCCAGCGGCTGGCCCCGAGACTCATCCGGATCGCGATCTCACGGCGCCGCGCCGTCGCGCGCGCCAGGAGTAGATTCGCGATGTTTGCGCACGCGATGGTCAGGATCAGGCCTACCATTCCGATCAGCACGTAGAGCGGCTTGGAGTATTCGCGGCGCAGCGAATCGAGGCCGAGCGCGCCGGGTTCGAGGAAGAGCTGCGGCAGAACCTTCTTATCTTCGGTTGCGCCAGCTGTCGCCAGAACGTACGAGCGGAAGTTACTCGCGACTCGCTGTTGCGCCATCTCGAGCGTGACGCCCGGCTTGAGACGCCCCATCATTTCGACCCAGTAGAACTGCTTGTTGAAGAAGCGTCTCTTTTCGTCATCGGCGGGTTTCGGCGCTATCGTCGAGATCGCGTGCAGCGGAAGAAATACGGACGGATCTCCCGAAGTGTCCACGCCGAAAAATCCACGCTGCGTCACACCGACGACGGTGAACGGAATGTTGTTGACGACGATCGGCTGGCCGATGGCCGAAGGATCAGCGGCGAACCGGCTTTTCCAGTAATCGTACGAGAGCATCGCGACCGGCGGGGCTCCGGGGCGATCGTCCCTGACGTCGATCAGTCTACCGGCGGCGGGCGAAACGCCGAGTCCCGAATAGAATTCGCCCGAGACGTACATTCCGCGGGCGACCTCCGCCTGGTTCCGCGCTACCAGGTTGAGCTCGTAGGCAGGGTTGTAGGCGAATAAAGTCGAGAACACGGTTTTGTCTTCGCGAAGCTGCTCGAATGCGGCGTATGGGAAGTTCGGACTCATTCGGCCGTGATCGCCGTCCCCGAACATGCTTCCGTTAACGCCGTGAATTACGGCGCTGCGTCCGGCCACGCGCCACCGGAGCACGGCGAGAGACGCCGGGTCCTGGACCGGAAGGGATCGGAGAAAGATCGCCTCCATGAAGCTGTAGATGGCGGTGTTCGCGCCTATGCCGAGCGCAAGGGAGAGCGCGGCCATAGCGGTGAAAAGCCGGTTCGCGCTCATCGATCGAATGCCGTAGCGAAGATCCTGCGCCAATTGTTCCCAGAATGCCCATGTCCACATAGCCCGACTATCCTCCTTCACCAGTTCGATGTTGCCGAACTGCTTTAGTTCGCTTTCACAACCTTCCTCGCGCTTCATTGCTTCCCGTTTCAGGCAAGGTGATGCTGAATTTCTTCGTCAAGATCGCGTTCGAACTGCTCGCTGCGCAGGCGCCACTGGAGTTTGCGGAACAGCTCACTCATGGCGAAGCGCACGCATCGGATCGATGCGCGATGCCCTCCAGGCTGGGAAGTATCCGGCGAGAATCGTGGCGCATGCGAGAACGGCAACAGAGACGGCGATCGAGGCGAGGTCGTTCGGTTTCACGCCGAAAAGGAACGAGGCGAGAAAACGCGATGCCCACCACGCGACACTGACGCCGATGGCCACGCCAGCGATCAGCATTACTGTGGCCTCGCGCAGAACCATCCACAACACGCGCGGGCGCTGCGCTCCGAGGGCCAGGCGAATGCCGATTTCTCCGGTGCGCCGCGCGACTGCGTACGCCATGGTTCCGTAGAGCCCGATTGCCGCGATCAGGAGGGCGAGGACGCCGAAGCACGCGCAGAGGTCGGCGAAGGTTCGTTCGGACACGATGGTTTCATCGATCCGGCGCGCCTGCGTCGTGAGATCAGCGACCGGAATGTTGGCATCGGCCTGATGAACGAGTTGCCGAACCGTGTTGGCGATTTGCATGGGATCGCCCATGGTCCTCAACGCAAAGAATATTCCACCGGCGCGCCAAAGCATTGGGGGCTGTGTCCAGGAAATGTACGTTACCGCCGGAATCTCCCGCTTGAGAGACGCGTAGCGGCTGTTTCGTGAAACGCCGACGATCTGCGCTTCGATGGCGTTTTTATTTCCTCCCAGCGTGAAGCGTTGGCCGACGGGATCGCGACCGGGGAAATACTGCTGAACGAATACCTCGTTGACGACTACCGATGCGACGCGCCCGGTCTGGTCCCGTTCTTCGATGGATCGGCCGCGAAGGATCGGGATCTGCATGGTTTCGAAATACGACGGTCCGACGAGGGCGACGTTCGTCGCTGGCCGCTTGCCGTTCGGCTCGGGAACCCCGGGAATCGTGGCGCTCGTGCGACTCGACCATCCCGCCACGAGCGGCATGTCGGTTATGGTTGCGGAGGTGACGCCAGGAATTGACGCAAACCTGCGGCGCATTCGGTCGTAGAACTGTATTCCGCTTTCGTCGTTGTATCCGGCCTGCTTCGCGTTCAGGCTGAAGAGCAGAATATTCTCGCGATTGAAGCCGAGGGTGACGGAGTGAAGATTCGAGAGCGTGCGGACGAAGAGGCCCGCGGCGATCGCGAGCAGAAGTGAAACCGCGATCTGCGCGACGACAAGGCTGTGCATCAATCCGAAACGCAGGCCGGAATGCGACGAGCGGCCTGTTCCGAGGCGGGATTCCTTCAGGGCGGGAGAGATCTCGACTTTTGTGGACTGCAGCGCCGGCGCGAGGCCAAAAACGATTCCCGTGAAGAGCGAAACGGCGGTGGCGAAAAGCAGAATGCGAATATCGATCTGCGCGTGCAGGGTGAAGTTCTCTCGGCCGTTCGCGAGAAGCGAGGTTAGTGTCCGGATGCCTGCCGCGGCGATGCCCATTCCGGCGATGCCGCCAGTCAATGAGAGGAGCACGCTCTCTGTGAGCAACTGACGGATTACGCGCAAGCGGCCCGCTCCGAGGCTCAGCCTCACGGCGATCTCGCGCCGGCGCGATGTGGCGCGGGCGAGCAGTAAGTTCGCGATATTCGCGCAGGCGATGGCGAGAATGAGGGCCACCATCGTCATCAGCACGTACAGGGGTTTGGAATACTCGCGCTTGAGCGAGTCGATGCCGGAACCACCTTGCTGAAGCCAGAGGGCGGGGAGGTTCGCCCGTTCCTTGTCGGTTTTTGCCGAATCCGCCACGAAGGCGTGGAACTGGGGGGCGAGTGATGCTTCGGCCTGACGAAGCGTGACGCCGTCGCGAAGCCTTCCCACCGTTTCCACCCAGTAGTTGGTGGCGTCGTGGAAGGCTTCGGGCTGCGAGCGCGGATCGAGGAGGGGGCGGGTGTGGATGGGAAGGAACAGGTCCGGGGCTTCGCTCGGATTGAGGCCATAGAAGCCTGGCGCCGCGACTCCGGTAATCGTGACGGGAACTTCGTTGACAGTGATGACGCGGCCTACTGCGTCGGCAGAGCCCGCGAGTTTGCCCTGCCAGAACGGGTAGCTGACAACTGCAACGGGAGGAGCGCCGGGCTTGTCGTCCTGTTCGGCGATGAGCCTGCCAGCGGCCGGCCGCATTTGAAGACAGTCGAAATAATTGCCAGACGTATAGGCTCCGTGCGCCAGGATCGCCTGATGATTGACCACGACGTTCAGGCGTCCCGCGCCGAGGAACGCGAGCAGGGATGTGAAGACGTTATTGCGTCCGAGGAGTTCCCAGGCGGGATAGGGCATGGTGTCGCTGACCGAAATTCCGCCTGGCTCTTCATAGCTCGATCCGTGCTGTGAGTGGGCGACTTCCGGCCATCCTTTCGCGCGCCAGTTCAGGACGACCAGTTCTTCGGGATGGGCGACGGGCAGAGCGCGGATCAGGATGGCATCCATGAAGGAGTAGATCGCGGTGTTGGCCCCGATTCCCAGCGCGAGGGAAAGAACCGCCATCGTGGTGAAAAGCTTATTGGCGGACATCGATCTCAGGCCATAGCGGATGTCCTGAATCAGTTGCTCCCAGAAGACGGACGTCCAAACGGCGCGGCTGTCTTCTTTCAACAGGGCCGGATTGCCGAACTGCTTCATTTCGCCGCCTTTCATGTCGGCTGCTTTCATGTCCTGGGCCTTCATGCTCAGGTGGTGGCGCATTTCTTCGTCCAGTTCTTCCTCAAAACGCTTGCGGTGGAGGAACCAGTTCACTCTGCGCCACAGTTGATTCATACGGCTTCGATTACGCGTGAGATCGCCGCGATGACCTGGTCGAATTCTTTCAGTTCGCGCGCAAGCTGTTTGCGGCCTTCCGGCGTGAGTTTGTAATAGCGCGCGCGGCGATTGTTTTCGGATTGACGCCACTCGCCGACGACCCATCCTTTCAGCAGCATTCGCTGCAGGGCGGGGTAGAGAGAGCCTTCTTCGACCTGGAGGATGTCTTCGGAGGTCTGCTGGATATACTGCGCGATTCCGTACCCATGCATCGATCCGAGACGCGCGAGTGTTTTCAGAATCAGCATGTAAAGCGAGCCCGGCGGAATTTCCGGCCGTGTTGTTCCCATAGTCGGACTATACAACAGTCTGACTATGTGAACGGCTTTTGGTTAGGCAGGAAGCTGAAAAAAGTCGTACGCGACTGAAGTCGCGTGTCCCAGATGCGTTAGGTAGGATATTTCGAGAATGAAATCCCGTTTTGCGATCGCTGCCTTGTTTTGCGGCGCGCCCGCGCTTGCCGCGAACTGCGAAAGCCTTTCCGGCCTGAAACTGACGGACGGGAAGATCACTTCGGCCACCGTAGTCGCAGCGGGCGCTTTTACGCCTCCGGCAGGGCCGGGGCGCGGGCCTGCCGCAAATGCGTTCCATGCAGTGCCGGAGTTCTGTCGCGTCGCCGCTACGCTCACGCCCTCCAGTGATTCGGATATCAAGGTTGAGGTCTGGCTTCCTGTCTCGGGGTGGAACGGCAAGTTTCAGGCGGTCGGCAACGGTGGGTGGGCGGGGACGATCAGCTATCCCGCGATGGCCAAAGCTGTTCAGCAGGGATACGCGACGGCCAGCACAGATACGGGCCACTCGACGCCTGGCGCGGCGTTTGCGATGGGCCATCCGGAAAAGCTGACGGACTTTGGTTATCGCGCTGTTCATGAAATGACCGTGCAGGCGAAGAAGATTGTGACGGCGTTTTATTCGTCGAGCGCTTCCCGGGCTTACTGGAATGGATGTTCTACGGGCGGACGGCAGGGATTGATGGAGGCGCAGCGTTATCCGGACGACTATGACGGCGTCATCGCCGGCGCTCCGGCAAATTACATGTCACATCTGCAGGTGTGGTCTTTGTGGGTTCCGAAGGCCGTGCACGATACGGAAGCCAGCTACATTCCGCCCGCCAAATATCCGCTGATTCACAAGGCGGTGATCGAAGCATGCGATGCGGCGGATGGGGTGAAAGACGGGGTTATCGACGACCCGCGGCGATGCCGGTTCGATCCGGAGTCGCTGAAGTGCAATGGCGAGGATACCTCGGGGTGCCTCACATCCGAGCAGGTGACGGCGGTTCGCAAACTTTATAGCGGCGCCATCAGCCCGGCTACGGGGCTGAAGATTTTTCCGGGATTGCAGCCAGGCAGCGAGATGGGGTGGGGCGGGCTGGCTGGCGCTCAACCGATGGCGATTCCCGTCGACACCTTCAAATACGTCGCGTATAACGATCCCAACTGGGACTGGAAGACGATCGATTTCGACGCTGGCGTTTCAATGCTGGAAAAGAAGTTTGCGGAAGGCATGGACGCAGTCAATCCCGATTTGCGGCCTTTTTTCCGGCATGGCGGAAAGCTGCTGATGTATCACGGCTGGAATGATCAACTCATTGCGCCGGAGAACAGCATCGATTACTTCAGCACCGCACTCTATACGATGGGCATTTCGGCGGCGACCGATGCCATGCGTTTATACATGGTGCCGGGAATGACGCACTGCGCAGGAGGCGATGGGACATCGAATTTCGAGATGATTCCGGAACTGGAGAACTGGGTCGAAAAGGGGCGGGCGCCGAATCGCATCATCGCTTCGCATGCGAATCCAGCGCGCACTCGACCGCTTTGTCCGTATCCGCAGGTGGCTGTATATAAAGGTTCCGGAAGTTCGGACGACGCCGCGAACTTTTCGTGCGCTCTGCGCCCGTAGTTACTGGGCGCGGCGGAGAGTGGGGTGCGCGGAGGCAGGTCTGTCAGCTGCTTTCGACACTTTTTCGAGGCGCGCGCGCACTTCCTCGTACTCCGACGTGTTCAGAATGTATTCGTTTTGCGTTGGGAGAATCTCGTTGATGTTCTTCTGCGTTTTCTCAATTCGGTCGGCGGTCAGCGGATGGGTACGAAACAGTTTCGAGACGCTTCCGGGATGACGGCGTTCGGTGGACTCCACGCGCTCGAACATATCGACGCTGGCGCTCGGGTCGTAGCCGGATTTCCAGAGATACTGAATCCCGAGTAAATCGGCTTCGGATTCGAACTCGCGCGAGAAATAGAAAAACGCCATGGGTTCGAGGACAGCGGCCGCCGGACGCATGATCAGTCCGGCCACTCCGCCGAATACGTAAAGCGGAATTGTGGTTGCGGCGAGGATGTCGTTGCGGGTCGCCTGACGGGTGGCGTGCCGGGCCGCTGCGTGACCCAACTCGTGTGAGAGCACCGACGCGAGTTCGGCTTCGTTATCGGAAAGCCGGAACATCCCCGTGTTGATGAAAACGAAGCCGCCCGGCAACGTGAAGGCGTTGATTTCAGCCGAATCGAGAAGCGTGCAGGTGACCGGGAATGTCACATCGGAATTCCGGGCGAGGGTCTGGCACAGACGGTTGAGATATTCGGAAACGATCGGGTCGTCGATGACGCGCGCCTGCTTACGAACTTCGATCGATAGCTGGCGGCCTAAGGCCAGTTCCTTATCGATGCTGTAGAAGTTATTGAAGCGTCCCGCGACGTTGCGTTCACCGATCTCGGTGGGGTCTTTTTTCTTGTCGGGCTTCTTATCGGGTTTCTTCTCAGCGGACCAAAGCGATATCGCGCAGCACAACAGCCCAAAGATCGCCTTCCGCTTCATCGCGTTCCCCCAGTTTAGCGCGCGTTGCGGACTACCCAAATAAATCTTCGTAAAAGCGAAAAAAGTAGCGATCGGTCATCCCGGAAATAAAATCACAGACTGTGCGGTGCAGCGGTCTCGCGGCGTCTTCGACGCCGGGCACCTTTTGAGGGTTGGCCATCAGATGCTCGAACGTGCGGGTAAGCCTTGCCACCGACTCACGTCGATCGCGCTCGAGATCGTCGGAGGAATAAACGTGTTCGTACAGGAACCGTTTCAGGGCCCCATTGGTATCGCGGACTCCATCCGAAAAAATCGCGATACGCGTTGGATGGCGCCGAATGGCCTCCACATCATGGAGGTCGGCCGCGCGCGCGGCGTTCGCCGTTCCTTCGATCAGTCCGGATACCAGATCGTCAATTAAGCGCCGGATAGACTCCTGAAAACGCTCGCGATCTGTCGCGCCCGGAAACTGGGTATCAACGACCGCCAGAATCTCCTTGTAGGCAGGGACCGATGCCGCCGCGAGTTCGGGCGTCAGCAATCCCGCTTCGTATGCGTCGTCAAGATCCGCCGCATTGTAGGCGATCTCGTCCGCAAGATCGATCAACTGAGCCTCCAATGGAGGGCGCTGTGAAGGAAGGTATTGATCGAGCGCGGGAATTTCGCCGGGCGCGTAATCGCGCGAATGCTTCACGATGCCTTCGCGCAGTTCGAAAGTCAGGTTCAGTCCCGGGAAACGGGGATACCGCCGCTCCAGCGAATCGACGATCCGAAGCGACTGAATGTTGTGGTCGAATCGCTCGCCGTAGCGCTGCATCATCCGGTCCAGCGCCTCTTCGCCGGCGTGGGCGAAAGGCGGATGACCGACGTCGTGCGCGAGGGCGAGCGCTTCCGTCAGATCTTCATTGAGTTCGAGGACGTTTGCGACCGTTCGCGCAACCTGCGCGACTTCGATCGTGTGGGTGAGGCGGTTTCGGAAATGATCGGAGAGTGCGGGCGCAAAGACCTGCGTCTTGTGTTCGAGCCTGCGGAAGGCGCGAGAGTGAATGATGCGATCGCGATCGCGCTGAAACGCGTTCCGGTAAGGATGCTCGGGTTCCGGATAACGCCGCCCCGCGGACGCTTCGACCGGAAACCGCAGATGTCGCAGCATCAGCGCCTGAGCATGCTGCCGTTATTTCGAGGGAAGCTCTCCCAGTGCAGTGACGGCGAGCTGGCTTACATCGGACGGAGCGCTTACGAGGGTCAGCAGGAGTTTGCGCGCCTCTTCGGGCTGCGTCGGCGCGAGTCCTTTGGCGAGCGTGTACGTCGCCTGGTTTTTGGAAACCATTTCGGTCGGATGATCCTGCAGGTCTTTCAGGATGCTTTGAGCTTCGGCAGTCTTGTTGTCGGAGAAGTCGAGTTGCGCAATAGCGAGCTTCGCCATCGACGCGAATCCGGCCGGCGCGTGGTCGGCAATATCCTGATACCGTTTGCGGGCATCGGACATCTTGCCCGCGTCCGCATCAATGGTGGCGAGCGAGAGTTCCGCCGTGTAGGCCTCGGTAGACCCGCCGTGTTCGTCGATGACCTTAGTAAAGGCGCGTCTCACTGCATCGTTTTTTGCGGCGTCAGACGGGAAACTCGGACCACCAGTGGGAGGGGCAGTTCCTACGGGAGCGGACTGCAACGTCAGGGCGTCGGCCAGCATCTGCTGCCGAACGTCGCGCTGTGCGGAGCGATAGTAAAACACTCCCGCCACAATTACGACGACAGCTAATGCGGCGCCGCCGTAGCGGACCATTTGCTGGCGGTTGACTTTAAGGAAGTCGACAGTTTCTTCGACTTTGAGCGCAACGTTGTCGTGCTTCAGTTCTTTGCGCGTGAGATGGGTTGACACTAAAACCTCTGGATGGAGTTGAAGGTTTATTTTAACACGTTCAATAAGTTAGCGAGCTTGAGCACAGGCGAGCGCTCACTGCTCCGAATCGGGGTTCGGTTCTGCCAGCCAGGCGGCGGCGATTGTTGCGACCTGGCTGGCGGTATTACCCCGTATCTTCTTTGACCGAAGAACGCGTCCGGCTCTGCCGTCGACCAGCCAGGTTGTCGCCTCAATGCCATTTTCCGGAGCGCGGAGGCTCCCCTCGACGATTAAGTCGGCCCCACACTCTGCCGCAAACTGTCGCACGTCGCCAGCGCGTCCTTGGTATGCCATCGCTGTTGTCCTTGCGACCAGGTCGTAGCGGCCCTGCTCGCTCAATCCAAACATCAGGTCTTCGAGTAGCTGGTTGCCGGCTTCTTCAGCGCCCGGTTCGCAGCGAAACGGAAGGACCAGGCAGCACGGCCTGCCGGTTCCGCTCGGAAGGTTCTCGCTGCGCTCGAAAGTAAACAAGTAGCCGGCGCCGGCGGCGATGCGGATTTCGTCGGCTGTGCCTTCAAGGTCGTAATAGCGCGCGAGCTTATCGCGCAGCCTGCTCATTTCCTTGCGAACCAGCGAATCAGTCTGTGGATCGAAATCCTTACGGCCCAAGACCTCAGCCGCGATCTCCCTCTCTGAAGGACTTGGTAAGGATGATTCGATCGAACGGCTGCCGAGCCAGCGAATGAGGCGGCGGAGTTGTTCCGCGCGGCTGAAAGTAACGCTTCCGGCAACTCTTTCTATGGCGGCTTTGCACACCATCTCAGGTATGACTGGTTTGATCCTCAAGCCAGTCACGGGTTTTACCGCCGCAAGGGCGACAGAAAACGATGTGGCGAGATGTGATGCGCTAACCATTCACACTGTGCCTCTCTTGTTATAGGTCTTTTGTGCGCCGCAACGCTCCTTCGTGTCGATGAATTCTTAGGATTTCGGGAATTTCGGGGATAATAAGGCGATTGACCCCCGCTCCGATTCGGGCAGACGTGTACGACGTTACTCACGCTCTGAACTCCATTCGAGTAAGTGGCGTGCTGGCCCCGGGAGAGATTCGTCTTCTTTCATATTTGGTCGAGGAGACACTGGCGGGGCGGGCATCGAATCTGCATCAGAAGGTGATCGCGGCCGATGTCTTTGGCAAAGAGATCACGTCATTTAATCCGCGCTCCGATTCCATCGTTCGCACCACTGCGGGAAATCTGCGAGCCGCGTTAGGTTCCTACTACGCGACGCGCGGTCAGTCGGACCGGGTTCGGATCGAGTTGCATCCCGGTACCTATGTCCCGGAGTTCTGCTCGTGGGGCGTGCTGTCGCCGCAGGCCGGCTCGCAATTGTGGAGCGCGCGCGCGTCGATGGAGGCGCGCACCGTTTCGGGGTATCGCGCGGCGATCGGCAAACTCGACACTGTGCTTACGGAGGATCCCAATTGCTCAGTCGCTCTCGCGCTCAAGGCTGAAGCGCTCGCATCACAGGCGATTCACGGAGTGCGGCCACGGCCCAACCTCGAACAGGCGCGAGTGTTCGCCGGCCGCGCAGTCGAACAGCTTCATCCGGCCTGGCAGGCCTGGCTGGCTCTTGGGATTGTCAGGCAAGCGCTGGACCGGGACTGGCAGGCAGTCGAAGAGTGCTACAGCAGAGCGATAGAGTCGAGCAGCGGACAGGCCGAAATGAATGTTTGGTACACGGCTTTTCTGGCTGGGAGAGGCCGCGCCCGGGAGGCCGCGCGCAACCTGCAAAGGGCAGTGGATCACACCGGTTACAACAATCACACCTGCATGGGGGACCTGTCGCTCATGTTAATTCTGGCGCGCGATTACCGAGGCGCCGAAACAGTGATTGAAACGGGACTGCAATGTTCCCCGGCCTATTATCAACATCATCTGCACCGCGCCATTCTTCTGGAAGCGCAGGGAGATCCGTCAGGAGCGCTGCGCGTGCTCAATGAGACTCCCCTGCGGCTTATGGAGCGGCCAGTAACCTGGGGATTGCGCGGCCTGTTCGCCGGACTCAGCGGGTCGCCGGAGGTTGCTCTGCGCCGAATTCAATGGCTTCGAGCGGCAGGGAAGACCGGAAAGCATATTCCTCAGAGCCAGATCGCCGCGTGCTGGATCGGAGCGGGCAATCACGAAGAGGCCGCATTATGCCTGGAGCGCGCCGCTGAGGAGCGAGATCCTCTCACTGTTTTGTTCCGGGCCTATCCGATGACGCGGCACCTTAAAGGCAACGCGCGTTACGATTCGCTGATGACTGGGCTAGGGCTAATCGAGAATTGACTTCGGAAAATACTTCCCCGTGAGCCTTTTGTAGGCTGCGTATTCGGCAGCCAGAACGCCGCAAAGGAAGCCGCGTTCTTCTTCCCTCACAAATCGCTCATAGAGCGCAGCCATCGCGATTGCGATCACTGCGAGCGGCCACCACGCCGTGGCGACGAATCCGCCGATCCAGGCCAGGTCATAGCTGAGATAGAACGGGTGGCGCATGATCCGATAGGGTCCTCGTGTCACCAGACAAGGAGACACATGGGACTGACCGCAGGCGGCGAGGGCGCCTTTCGACACGCTTACGCTGCTCCAGAACAGGCTAAGACTCGCGAGGTATAGCATCGAGGCGCCAAGCGGAAACCGGATCTCACGCCAGAAGAGCGACGCGAGATTCGCCAGAGCGCAGGGAATGGCGAGACTTGCGGTCACTCGCGTCCACGCGGCAGGTTTTCCGATCCTGCGGAAGTGGCGCACCATTCCCCATCCGAAGCTGACGAAGCACCCCACGGCCAGAATCTGCGTGGCGTTGTCCGTACTCATGCAGCGCTCCGATGGCCCGCGCTGTAGGCGCTTCGGAGTCCGGAGAAAGCGCACAGCCACATCTCCACTCCGAACACGGTTTCCAACTCCTCATATCTTCGGAACGGGACACCGCGCCTTCGCGCATTCATCGCGTTGATCCGAGCCGGCTTCTCCGGGCAGATGGAAAACACCACGTCGAGCCCGAGCCGGGCCGCGGCGCCACAGAGCATATCTCCGACGCCCGCCGACCCTTCGAAGCCGCGGGCCAACGAAGGATCTACCGCCATGCGCGAGATTTCTCCGTAGGGATTGATGTCCAGGCGGAACTCTCGTGTCGGCAGGTAGTCCTTGAGGCGAAAGCCGCCTTCCTCGAGGGGCAGTAACTGGTTGTCATGGGGGCTCGAGATGGTGAGGCGCGCTCCTGCTGCTACCGCGCCTCCCGACAGAGCCACCGCGATCAGGCTATGACAATCCGTCTCATCTTCTGTCCCGAATTCCGCGGGTAGCCACCGATATTCTTCCGAGTACGCGCGCCGTCTCAGTTCGACATACTCCAGGAACCGTGCGCGGTCATCGATGGTTATGAAAACAAAATCGAATCGGGCATTAGGTTTCATGCCCGAGGAGCGAAGGTCAAACCTCGCGCTTGCTCAAATTAAAGCCGGGAATATTTTGACCAAAACCGCCCGTTCCTCACGCGCGGTTAACGGGCGTAACTCACTTCCGCCCGACGGATCGGACCGGTGATACTGCTTTTCGAAAGTTAGAGGAGCGCCGAAGCGGCGATGAATCCCAGGTAGTGTTCCTTTCCTCACCCGAGCGTTTCGATATCAACGCGCGCAACGCATTTTTGGAGAAACGCGCGGGCTGAGGAAGTCACTCGCAATCTTGAGCCAAGCAAAAACGGCTCACTTGCCCTTGTCCGAACCGCTAGCCCGGCGCACCCACATAAGGAAATTCCACGGAGATCGAAGAATGAGTAAGACACGCAGTTTGTGGTTGCGACCGGCCTTTGTAGCCAGTGGCTTTTTCGCGATGGCGGCTACGGCCCCCGCGCAACAGAATGTTCTGGGAACCAACCTTATCGTTAACGGGAACGCGGAGGCCGGCTCCGCGGGGACCAATTTCACCACTCTTGCCTCCAGCATTCCGGGTTGGACCGCTACGGGAAAGCCCAACGTTCTTCCTTATGGGTTGAGCGGCGCAATCCAAACCAACAGCCCGGCGCCGATGGACCGCCAGTTTCAGTATTTCGTTGCAGGACCGGCCGTATCGACGCTGCAACAGAAGATCGACGTTTCTTCGGCCGCCCCCGCGATTGCGGCGGGAACAATTGAATATTCCATTTCCGCTTTTCTCGGCTCGGCGAGCGCGGCCGGGTATGTGTCGAATGCTCAAATGTCTGTTGATTTCGAGAATGCCGCTGGTCAGACGTTTACGACCGCGAAACTGGGTCCGCTCGGATTTAATAACGGTCTGAATCTTCAGCAGCAGATCGGGCTGGTACCGGCGGGCACCGCGCAGATTGTCGTTACGCTCACACTCAATTACGGCTGCCTGAATGCGGCGGAGTGCGGCTATGGGGCAGCGGACAGCCTGTCACTGGTGTTGAATCAGATCTCGACCAATCCGCTGACGATTCTCGGTAGCAATCTGGTGGTCAACCCCGGCGCTGAGGCTGGCCCCGGTATCGCGAATCCTGGCTACGCTGCTTACATTCCGGGCTGGTCCACCTCCGGTGGCGCGTCAGTCTCGCCCTATAACGGGTACCAAGGCTTTATTACGGATGCGGATCCTGGCCCTTCCGACAGAGGCGTGAACGTCTTCTATGGCGGTCCGACGGCGGCTACCTCCGACATGTATCAGAACGTTGATGTTTCCGCGGCCGCGTCCGTGATCGATAAGGGTGGCGTGCAGTTCGAGATGTCGGCATGGCTTGGCGGGCTGTCGGCGCACCAGAGCCCCACACTCACGTACACGTTCTACGACTGGACGGGAAAACAGCTTGCGGCGACGGGGCAACTCGGTCCTATTGGCATCACGCACACATCCCTTGTAAGCCAGACTCAGACGGGAGTTCTGCCTGTCGGCACACGCTGGGTAAATATCTTGCTCAGCTTCCATTTCGGTATTAATGCCGCCGATACTGGCGGCTCGCTTGCGGACAACATTTCGTTCATCATCGGAGCGCCGGGCGCGCCGATAATCACTTCCGAGAGCACGGTCCCCGTTTACAGTACGGCGACAACGATTGAATCCGGTTCCTGGGTTTCCATCTATGGAACGGGCCTTGCGAGCGGCCAAACGGTGTGGAACGGAGATTTTCCGACGACGCTCGGAAACACGACCGTCACGATCGATTCCAAGCCCGCCTATCTGTGGTTTGTCAGCCCGACGCAGATCAATCTTCAAGTGCCCGACGACACGTCGACCGGAACAGTCAGCGTCGTGGTGACTACGCCGGCGGGCAGCGCGACGTCCGTGGTGACGCTGGCTCAGTACGCCCCCTCTTTCAGTCTTTTTGACAGCAAGCATGCCGCGGCGATTGTGGTGACGTCGGGGCCGGGCAACAGCGGAAACGGATATGACTACATCGGGCCGACGACGGGCCTGCCATTCGCCGCAAGACCGGTAAAAGCAGGCGAAACCGTAGTGCTTTATGGCGTGGGATTCGGCGCGACTAACCCACCGGTACCGGCGGGCGCCCCGCTCGCAAGCCCTGCTCCTTCCGTAGCGCTGCCCGTGATCACCATCGGTGGCGTTAACGCCCCTGTGGCATACGGCGGAATGGTTCAATCCGGTTTGTTCCAGTTCAACGTGGTTGTGCCGAACGCAGGATCGGGTGACAAGCCGCTGTTGGCGACCATCGGCGGAGTCACGACTCCTTCGACCGTCGTCCTGACGCTTCAGTGATGTCCCGGAAGTTCGTCACTGTGGTAGCGAATCGTTCACCTGGATGTTCACTTCCTATAGGTCTTTAACGCGAGGATACTGGTTTCCATTCATGGCTGCGGACACGGCTGAGATCACGAAGTTGTTATGCGAGGTTCGCGCCGGCGATCACAACGCCGCCGAACAGTTGATGGATGCCGTGTACACGGATTTGCGCGCAATGGCTCATCGGATTTTTTCGGGTGAACGATCGGATCACACGCTGCAGCCCACCGCCCTGGTCCACGAAGTCTGGCTGCGGATTTTCTCCGGCGCCGACGTGCCGTGGAACGACAGGGTGCATTTTTACGCGGTTGCGGCGCGCCAGATGCGTCGCCTGCTCGCCGACCACGGCCGCGAATTTCGGGCGCTGAAGCGCGGAGCGGGCCTCAAGGTTTCTCTCGACGAGAAGCTTCATGGCTCGCCTCTCAACGATTGCCAGTTCGACGATCTGAACAGGCTATTGGACGTGCTGCAGCGAAAGGATCCGGAGGCTTTCCGGGTAGTGGAAATGAAGTTCTTCTCCGGCATGACGGATGAGGAGGTCGCCGCCGAAATGGGATGCTCTCACTCGTCCGTCAGGCGGCATTGGAACTTTGCGAAGGCCTGGCTGGTACGTCAGATGACGGATTCGGTAGGCGAAAAGAACTGACCATTTAGGGCATGCGGTTTTCGCTTACGGAAACAGGGCCGCCCAAGTAAAGAAGGAGCCGTTAGATGTTTCGAAAGATCTCAGTAATATTGGCGCTGGCCGGCCTGCTGGCGCTAGCACAGGACAAACCCACGGCCACTCCGGCGCGAAAACCCGCTGCTGCTGCGGCCGCATCGCCTGTTGACAGCGTGGTGAAGCTGCTCAAGAGCGGCATGTCGGAGTCTCTGATTCTGAAAACCATTCAGAAGCAGAAGCCCTACACGCCGACTGCGGACGAAATGGTGAAGCTGAAGGAGGCGGGCGCATCGGATAACCTCATCGGCGCGATCATCGATCCATCATCGGCTGCGGCGCCCGTATCGCCAGCGCCTGCGGCAGCGCCGACGCCTGTTGCGGCAAAGGTGGCCCCGGCGGCCGCCACGGCTCCCACCGCGACCCCGGCTGCAGTTCCCGCCGCAACAGGGGGAGTGGACTGTCCCGCGCCTGCCGCGGTGAGCGCCGCGGCCAATTCAGCCAAACGTCGCCTGGCGGTTAGTCCGTTTGACTACTCAGCCGTGAAGACCAATGTTACGGCGATGTTCGGCAACGACATGAATATCGGAGAAGGTATCCGCGCAATGCTGGGCGTGAAGATGGCGCAATCTAAGAACGTCGTGCTGCTGGAGCGCGAAAAGATCAAAGCCGTGATGGCCGAACAGGATTTCGGCGCCACGAACCGCGTCAAACAGGGTTCGCAGGCGAAGATCGGCAAGATCACGGGCGCCGATGCGATGCTCTTCGGCGACATCGTGATTTTCGGCCGCGACGATAAAACCAAGAGGAACAACGTGGGCGGCGCGGTGGGCTCCTTCTTTGGCGGCCGGGTCGGCGCGGCGATGGCTAACTCCTGGACTGCCGACAAAGCGGTGGTCGCGATTAACCTTCGAATTGTGGATGCCGAGACCGGAGAGACGCTGGACGCCGCGGAAGCGCGCGGCGAGTCTACCAGGACGAGTACGAACTGGGCCGGCATGGCATCGGGGTGGAAATACGGGACTGGCGGGGCCGCGGCCGGCGCCGGCCAAAGCATGACGAGCTCTAATTTCGCGGAGACGATTATCGGTGAAGCGACGCAGGATGCAGTGAACAAGATCGCCGCCATTCTCGATCAGAAGGTACCCGCGATCGCGGCGAAAACGCGGACCATTGAAGGTCGGGTAGCCAATATGGATGGCTGCACTTTGTATATCAGCGTAGGCGGAAACGACGGCGTGCAGGTGGGCGATCACTTCGAGATCCACCAAATCCTGAAAGAAGTTCTCGACCCCGAAACCAAAGAGGTTCTCGACAAGCAGACTGTGAAGGTCGGCGACTTTATCGTCAGCACGGTTCGTGACAAAATTTCGATCGGCCAGTATGGGGGACAGCCGCTCAACGCCGCTGTGCTCGCTACGCCGAAAGGCTACGCCGCGCGACTGGTTCTGAAATGAGGCGCCCGGCCGCGCTGATACCGGCGATCGCGCTGGCGGCCACGGCTCAGCAGGTTGACCGCAAACTACAGAGCGAGTTCGACGATCTCTCAGCGAAGGCGGCGGCGATGATCGAAACGGTCAATGCGATGGAACAGCGCGCTCGAGACAACGGGGACCTGATCAATCCCGCCATTCTCGAGCGCCGCGCGCTCCTGCAAAGCTCGATTCAGCGCGCCGAAGACGCGCTTCGCGACAAGGATATGGGAGCGCTCCGCGAGCAACTGGTTCGCGCTCGCGGGCACCTCGACAAACTCTCCCGCATGATCTGACTTCGAGGACTTTCGTGGAAACCATTCGGTTCTTAAGGTTGCGAGAGCTTTTCGATAAAGCCATTCTTCTTCCAGAGGAAGAACAGGACGCTTTCCTGGTCAAAGAATGCGGCTCCGACGCGAGCCTTTTGGCGGAAGCGCGTGAGTTGCGCGATGCTCACCTCGCTGCGGCGACGCCCACCGAGACTGTAAAAGCCGAACCAGAGCGGGTGATTGGGGCCTGGCGGATCCGGGGAAAGCTCGGAGAAGGCGGGATGGGCTCGGTTTATCTCGGGCTTCGCAACGACGGGTCTTTCCGCAAGTCCGTGGCGGTGAAAGTTCTGCGTCGCGAACAGGCCAACCCGGATCTGGTGGCTCGCTTCCATCAGGAACGTCAGGTGCTCGCCAATCTGGAGCACGGCAACATCGCCCGCATTCTGGATGGCGGCCAGACCGACGACGGCCTTCCCTACTACGTGATGGAGTATGTCGAGGGGCTGCCGCTTGACAAGTTCTGCGATCAGCGAAAACTCGATCTCGACGGCCGCGTCCGGCTGTTTGTCCAGATTTGCGATGCCGTCCAATATCTCCACCAGCACCTGATCATTCACCGTGACCTGAAACCGTCCAACATTCTTGTTACGGGTGAAGGCACGGTCAAGCTTCTCGATTTCGGTATCGCGAAGCAGCAGATCCCGGCGGCGGATGCCGGCCTGACCGCTGTGCAGGGACGGATGATGACCCCAGGCTATGCGAGCCCGGAGCAGTTTTCCGGCGCGCCAGTCACCGCGGCTTCGGACATTTACACTCTCGGCGTCATCCTCTATTTGCTCTTGACCGGCTCGCTGCCTCATGCCCAGCCAGTCGAGAAACTGACGACAGAACCCTCGGCTCCCAGCGCCAAAATCCGCGAAGACCTGCAGCGCACGCCGGAGACGACTTCTCAGTTACGCGCTCGCATCTCCGGCGATCTCGATCAGGTGGTGCTGATGTGTCTGAGGAGGGATCCGCGGAATCGCTATGGGTCCGCCGCAGAACTTGCCACGGATCTGCGCAGTTATTTGGACCGTCGTCCTGTCACGGCACGAAAAGGACCTGTCGCGGAGCGGATCACGCGTTTCGTCGGGCGAAACCGCCTGGGGGCAGCGGCGTGCGCAGCCCTGGTGCTGCTCGCGGTGTTCGGTGCCTGGGAGACGCTTGAGGCGCAGCTTGAGTCCCGCAAGGCGCTCGAGCGCGATGCTGAAATCTCCCGGCTGCTCGATGCGCTGGACCGGAAAGGCGTTGGCGATGGCGCCAATTTCACGCGCGTCGAGGATGTTCGCAAACTGCGCGAAGCCATTCATGCGGACATGGGCGCAAAGAATGCTGTTTTAACTACCGAGCGCAAGGCGCTGCTGGACCGCGGCGTCAATTATCTGCAAAAAGTGAAACCATTCGCTGCGCAGGATCCCGCGCTGGCCGGCGAACTGGCGGGGGCGTTCCGCGAAGCAGCCGCAATCTATCGCAATACGTCGCCGCAGAAAGAGCATGTAGCGAATTCGGCCGCGGATGCTCTTCTGAGCGGCGACCCTCTTGCTCGGCCCGGCGGTCCAACGCCCGTTCCACTCGTGAGCGCCGTGCCGCCTTCAGTCGCTGCTCCCGCCGCTTCTCGGCGGCTGAATTCTACGCCGCAGCCAAACGAGCCGCCCGCTCCGCCACAGCAGCCGATCGAAGCACCCATAAGGATTCCGACTGACCTCCAGGATCTTATGGATACGGTTTCCGCGAAGGAATCGAGCGCGCAGTCTGTGTACGACAGCCTCACCGCTAGTTCCAGCCGGCTGGGGCAAGTCGTGCATCCCGACATCACTTCGAACTACAACCGGATGGAAGCTGCTATTCGGTCCGCTCAACGAGACGCCGACGCGGGTAACTTCGATGGCGCGCGCGAGCAACTGGATATCGCCCAGGCTTTCGCCACTCGCGTGATGAAAGCTGGCGGGCGGTAGGGCTTTCCCTGCCGTCATAGTCCTCCGGGTTTGGGTTTGGGGGTTTGGGTTTGGGGGATACTCTCGGGCGCGGAATCTGGTAGAATTCCAACGTTAACCGAACACAGAGGCGCCGGGAAATGTTCAAAACAAAAAAACAGCATGCCGTCGTGGATGTGGATCAGGAGCGTTTCACCAGCGGCGA
>Ga0126381_100002267_pt1 | contig 20784 bp, 20 predicted proteins | sample PanSoiMetPlot_28_FD_96465 | JGI IMG/M metagenome (GOLD analysis project Ga0126381, IMG submission 96465) | Tropical forest soil microbial communities from Panama - MetaG Plot_28 | ecosystem: Environmental > Terrestrial > Soil > Tropical forest > Bulk soil | place: Panama | collected 2016-02-17
CCTGCTTTACGTTCTCCGGATTCTGCTTCTCGGCGACGTATTCACCGATGTTCTCGACTGGAATCTCGCGCGTAGCACCATCGTTGTAAAACACACGCGCGCGTTCTCGTTCACCGAAGCGAACCTCGGTGACGACGGCCGTGACCGGCACAACGCCGACCGGCAGGATATCGCGGCAGAAGACGTTATTCAGAAAGCTGCTCTTGCCGGCCTTGAACCTTCCCAACACTGCGACGGTGATATCGTCTTGTGCAGCCGCGCTCTCTGCAGTAGCCAGCAGGCTCGATATAGCCGAGAGTTCGTAGCGCTCGATAAGCTCTTCAGCCAACTGAAGCGCCATCGTGCTACGAATCGGCTCCGCGGATAGCCAGACCTGTTCCATGCTGGTCTCCAGTCCTCAAATCTCGCTGTAAGGGATTCGGTGTGGAGCCCCCTACAGCCGTGCTGCTGTAGGAGTCATTGGCCGCCGGGAGGCAGCGATTGAGGCGAACTCCACCGCCTATTTTGAAGATACAGCAATAGAGCACCTCAGGCAATGGTGCCGTCGAATTGGTCCGAATTCTGATGTGGTCAAATGGAACGCCCGCGACCCATGGTGACCGTTTTCGGACAATCCGTTTCCAATTGCGGGCAAAAAAGTCCTAAAATATCTAATAACACCAGCAACTTAGCGACGGGTCGTGAATTGCCATGATCAACGCCATGCAAGCCGTCCTGCAGGACTTCCGATTCGGTCTTCGGATGCTGAAAAAGAGTCCTGGATTCACGTTGGTGGTCATCGCCACCCTGGCCCTGGGCATCGCGGTCAACGCCACCGTCTTCAGTTGGATTGATTCCGTGCTGCTGAGGCCATTCCCCGCCGCCGGCGATCCTCGGCAATTGGCATTTATCGAGTCGCGCTCGGGCAGCGACCCCGTTCACAATATTTCGTACCTGGACTACAAAGATTACCGCGACCACCTCACGCTAGTTTCCGGCCTTGCAATCGGTCGGTTCACGCCCCTGAGCCTCGGCCCTGACGGCAAGACGCGGCGCGCCTGGGCGGAGCTGGTCTCGGCCAATTACTTCGATGTCTTCCAGGTCAAACCTGCATTGGGCAGGACGTTCCGTCCCGAGGAGGGCGCCGACAAACCAGGCGCTTTTCCGATTGCCGTAATCAGCTACAAGATGTGGCAGACGGAGTTCGGAGGAGACTCGCGTGTCCTCGGCAAAACGATCCGGTTGAACCGGCACGATCTCACCATCATCGGCGTGGCGCCTCCGAAGTTCAACGGCAGCTTAACCGGCGTAGTATTCGATGTCTGGGCCCCCATCACGATGGCGCCGGCAATGGGAACGGGCAGTTGGACTCTGGCCTACCGCGCCACTCGCGATATCACATCCACGATTGCTCGTCTTAAACCGGGTGTCACCATCGAGCAGGCGAGCGCCGAGGTCGCAACATTGGCGAAACTCCTGGCCGCCGCGCATCCCGACACAAACCGTGGGATCGATGCGGCGATGGTCCGGGTGTGGCAATCGCACCTGGGCGCCACGGCGATATTGCTCACGCCGCTCTCCATTTTGATGGGAGTTTGCCTGTTGCTGCTCGCCATCGTCTGCGCCAACGTGGCAAATCTGATGCTGGCTCGTGCTGTAGCCCGCCAGAGAGAGTTTGGAATCAGGCTGGCTATTGGAGCGCATCGAAGCCGTGTCGCCCGCCAACTACTGACGGAGACGCTGCTGCTTGCCGCAGCCGGAGCAGGCGGCGGTCTGGTTCTCGTGCTATGGATGGGAGACGCCCTGCTCGCTTTGATGCCTCGTCAGGACATTCCGCTCGATTTCGGCGGCGGATTGAGCCTGCCCACACTCGGCTTTACGCTGGCGGTCACGTTCTTCGCAACGCTGCTCTCCGGCACGGTGCCTGCGCTGCTATTGGCTCGCACGGAACTGAACGAGACTCTGAAAGAGGGCGGACGCGGCGGGTCCGGGACGCATACTCATCGCGTGCGCGGCATGCTGGTCCTGGGCGAGATCGCGCTGGCGATGGTAGCGCTGGTGGGTGCAGGGCTGTTCTATCGCAGTTTCCGCAACGCCTGCACGGTACGTCCGGGCTTCGATATATCGCACGTATCCGTCTCGCAATTCTATCTCTCGTATGCCGGCTATTCCGCACGCGAACAGTGGGACTTCTGCCGGACTCTGCGCACGCGGCTGGAAGCTGTGCCAGGAGTGGCGGGCGTAACTTATTCGGACTTTGTACCAATGTCCCTTGCGGGCAGCCCCTATCACCAGATCGAGGTGGAAGGCTACGTACCGTCTCCGAACGAGCAGATGACGGTTCATCGCGCTACTGTGGCACCCGGGTACTTCAAGCTGTTAGGCATCCCGCTACTCGATGGGCGCGATTTCACTGAACTAGACGACAACGGCAAACCGATGGTAGTGATAGTGAACCAGACCTTCGCCCGCCGCTTCTTCCAGGGCCGCAGCCCCGTCGGCCGCAAGCTCAACCTGGAGGGCAATCCGGTGACAATCGTGGGCATGGTCAAAGATGTGAAATACCACAGCCCTCTGGAAGCGCCGATTCCCTTTTTCTACATCCCCTTCCGACAGTGGTTCTATCCAGGCTTGAACTTCAGTATTTTCATCAAGGCCAATGGAGATCCTCTGCGGGTAACGGGCACTCTGCGCCGCGAAGCCCTGGCGCTGAACCATGACGCCGTTTTCGCAACGACGACTTTGGAGGAAGCAGCCTCCGCTGCGCTGTATGTGCAGAAGGTGGCCTCGACGCTGCTCAGCGTGGTAGGGACAGTGTGCCTTCTGTTGGCCGCCATCGGCTTGTACAGCGTGATGAGTTACTCCGTAACGCAGCGCACGCGCGAACTGGCCGTACGAATGGCCCTCGGAGCACGCGCCAACCATGTGCAGCTACTCGTGTTGCGGGAAGGACTCAAGCTGACTTTGCCCGGTCTGCTAGGCGGCGCACTGCTCGCCGCATTGGGCGCACACGTCGTGGACGGCATGCTGGTGCGAGTCGGAGCAGTAGACCCCGCGGTGTTCGCCGGTGCTACGCTCTTCCTGGGGGTCGTGGCTATGATCTCATGCTGTGTGCCGGCGTATCGGGCCACGCGCGTGGATCCCATCCAGGCGCTGCGTTCCGAATAAGCACGTTCGCGCACGCTCACGATTCCATCAGTAACGTCCGCTATTCCCGGTGCATGATAGACTCACAGTGCGCGGAGGTCGATTGTGAGCGCAACACGGTGCTCGGCGTTCATGATATTCCCGGCGCGTGCCGCAGTCCTGTGCGCCGCGGTTTCGGCAGTTGTACTCGCCCAAACCGGAGATGGCGTTCAAGCTCGATCGCAACCGGGCGGCACGCAGGCCGGCACAACTCCCGGTCTGCCAAGTTTCCGTGCAGATTCCAACCTCGTGCTGATCCCGGTTTCGGTTACTGACCCGACGAATCGTTTCGTGCTCGGTCTTCGGAAGCAGGACTTCCACATCCTCGATGACGGCGTGGAGCAGCCGATCGCTCACATGTCAGGCGAAGACGTCCCTCTGTCCGTCGGTTTGGCGTTTGACACCAGTGGCAGCATGGACTACAAGCTATCGACCTCTCGAGAGGCTGCCAAGCTGTTCTTGAAGGCGCTGAACCCGGAAGACGAAGCATTTCTCGTCGAGTTCAATGATGCAGTGAAACTCTCGTCGGCCTTCTCGACCAATCCGCAAATGATTCGCAGCGCGCTCGACAATGCGCAACCGGGCGGACTGACCGCACTGCTCGACGCTGTCAAATTCGCGATTTCGGAGATGAAAAATGCGAAGAATCCACGGAAGGCGATTTTGGTAGTTTCAGACGGCGGCGACAATCACAGTACGTATACCGCGGCTCAGATTGAGGCCTTGGTGCGGCAGGCAGATGTCGAGGTCTATGCGATTGGAGTATTCGACCCTTTGGCGTCGTTCACGCTTACGCCCGAGGAGATCTCGGGCCCGCGCCTGCTCTCCGAAATTGCCACCCAAACGGGGGGACGGGCATTCGCAGCCGCCGTAGCCGGAGATCTGCCAAGTGTTGCGGCCAGGGTTGCGATCGAACTTCGCAATCAGTATGTTCTGGGATATTACCCGACCAATCACGCGCGCGACGGAAAATATCACAATGTCGAGGTCAAGGTCCCACAGCCCGCAGGTATGCCATCGCTCAAGGCTCACTGGCGCCAGGGATACTACGCGCCCTCCGATAACTAGCCGTCTGCTCGCCTAGCGGTGCCCGCCGATGTGCACTCCCCCGCCCCCGCGAGGTGCGGGGTGTACTGGCGCGTGCCCGACGGGCGATCGAGGCAATGGACTGATCGGAGTCAGCGGGCGGGAAGGAGCAAAAGGAGAGTGCGGCAGGCCGATCGCTCCGCTCGTTCCGATCCCTCGCAACCCAAAGAGCATCGGAGCGCGTGCATAGCCCGGCAGGTACAGCGAATAGAATCCAGGCTGGTACAGGGTCGAAGCTCCGTACACACCGACACCGCCTATGCCGGAGAGGCCCATGCCGGAAGGGCCCACGCTGGAAAGGGAAGATGAGTATGCCGGTACGCCAAGCAGTGGAAAATATGTGAACCGATCCGGCATTAGGTCCGAGGGCGGCATCGTGGCAGGATCCTGGATATTGGCAGCAATCGCGTTGTCCGTGGCAATGGATTGGACGCGCCCATCTGCCCAATCGCTGAGTTGGTCGCGAGACTCACCGCTCGCTTTCTCAGGCGCAAGCACTTCGGCCAACGGTAATTCCATGCCCTGACTCACCGAAACGGCAGAGCCATTCGCAGCAGATACCTCCACTTCACCTTCACGCACGAATACCCGGGGAGGATCCGAATCGAGACGATATATACCCTTTTGAGCCTGCGTCAGTTTCCAACCTTTAAAGGTCAGAGTGCTAAGTCGGCCCGCGCCTGCATCGGATGAATCGAGGATTGCGGAACCCGTCATTAATTCCACCTGCGAATCGGAGAGGGAGCTATTGACGATACGAATCGCCGTATTCTCCCCGACGCGCACAAAAACGCCCGGTGTGAGCAGCACTTCAGCACGGCCCTTTTGGGTACGGAGATCTCCGCCCTCCGGTATGATTACGTACTTTCCTAAGTGCGACTCGAGCGGCTGGCTCGCCACTGAGACCGCACCATCAAAGAAGTGGACCAAGCCGGAACGAGCGGAGATTACAGCCTGGCCGTGCGCCAGCTGCATCGGCACAAGTCCGAAAATCGCAATCGAGATTGCCCATTCGGGGGCGCGCATGGAAGCCTCCCGTTCGAGTATCGACCCAGCGCGTTTCCAGGTCAAGCGGACAGCATCTTTAAGTGCGCAAAGTAGGACCGGTCGAATAATGTGCTAACTCATGCAGTACGTGGGACGGTTTATTGCCGTACCAGTACTTACAATGCCAACCGTCATTGCTGCGTAACGATATATTGCTTATCCTGTGGATACAGAATTGGCCGTATTGTTGCGCCTCGAATCGCCGTGCTAAGCTGCCGGAAATCTTAGCGCACGAGAGATCTCCGGCGCGGGGTAAATGACTTCATGAAGCGGTGTATTACAGGTTTGGTTTGCTGCGTGTTGCTGGCTGCCGGGTGCAGTTCGCGTAAACCTGCCGACAGCAAGAGCGTACGGGAGCTATTGGACGATCTGGCGCACGGCAGAAAAGACTCCGTCCGGCTTGCGGCGGCGCGAGTTTTGCGAAAGCGCAACGATCCCGCCGCGACTAACGGGCTGATATCCGCGCTCAGGGATTCTTCGCCTGCGGTACGCAATGAAGCGATAGCCGCCCTCAAAGCCACAAACGATGCCCGCGCGAATGATGCACTGTTCGCAATGACGCAGGACACAATGGAAGAGAGGGGTGTTCGAATTGCCGCGGCGTCCGCCTTGGCGCACCATCACGACTCCCGCGCGATGAACCTTTTGATGGAATACCTCCCCACTGGCAATGCCGCCGTTGCAGCCGCCTTCGCCGAGCTCGGAACTTCAGCCGTGCAACCCCTGGTGAATGCCTTGCGGGAATCGGAGACGAGGGATGCAGCGTTCAAAATCCTGAGGTCCATAGGTCCGGATGCTGTCGATGCTCTGGTCGGGCTACTCCGGGATAATGACCACAGGTACACCCGCCTGGCCGCGGCGAAGACGCTGAGCGAAATTCAGGACGCGCGGGCGGCCCGTGCGTTAGAGGATTTTCTCCGCACGGGCGACCGGCAATGTACGGCTTCGGCGTACCGCTTTCTTATCCGCCGCGGACGTCCCGAGAGCGAAAGCGACCTGATCGCCACCTTGAACGACTATGGCAATCTTGCCATGGCCGAAGATTTTGCATCCTCGGAGAATCCCAGACTGAAGGCGGCGGCGGACACGTGGGCCACTAGTCGCGGCGTGCTCGTTATGCAGCGCACTTCGGAGCTTCCCCCCGTGCGGTGGGCTGCAGACAAACAGGGCGGTTAGTTCTCCGTCCGCAACCCGGCCCGAATCGTTGCGCCTCCTCTGATGTTTGTGATCTGCCCCTCGTCGATTGCGATCTTACCGTTGACCAGCACGAAGTCGAAGCCTTGTGAGTACTGGTGGGGTTTCGCGAATGTCGCCTTGTCGTCCACGCGTTCCGGATCGAAGATCAGAAGATCGGCCGCCATCCCTTCGTGCACCAGTCCGCGATCCCGCAGCCGGAACGTCTGGGCGGGCAGCGAGGTCATCCGGCGAATCGCGTCCGGCAGGGTGAGGACTCCGCGCACACGCACGTATTCGGCAAGCACGCGAGCGTTGGTACCATACGACCGCGGATGGGGATTGCCGGCGCCCATCTGCTGCACGCCGCCGTCGCTGGCGACGGCGGTGTACGGATAGCGCATGATGCGCTCGATATCGGCCTCGCCCATCAACCGGTAGATCATCGACGCGCCACCGGCACTCATCATGTCGAGAATCGTCTCGATGTCGTTGTCCGCTCCCGCGGACCGGCCCTTGATCGCAGTAATCTCCGATATCGTTTTACCTTCATACGCAGGCACGGGCGCGAATCGCGCGACGGTGGCGAAGGAGTAATCCTGTTCGCCCATTTCGACGAGATTCTGTTTCATCGCGTCCACGATTTTGCGGCGTGTCTCCAGATCGGTGAGCCGTTCCTTGATCTTGCCGTCGGCCAGCGCCCATGAAGGCAGGCGGATCCCCAGATTGGTGCTGGCGCGATCGTAGGGATATTGGTCGGCGGTGACCTCCACGCCTTCGCGGCGAAACTTTTCGATCAGCGCAAGCGACTGGTCGCTCGCGCCCCAGACGCTGCGCCGATCGATCTTCAAGTGAGAGATCTCTACCGGCATATGTGCTTCTTTGCCGACGTTCACCGCTTCTGTAATCGCTTCAATTTCGTGTATGCCTTCGTCTCGCATGTGGCTGGTATACACGCCACCGTGTACGGACGCGGCTTTGGCTAGCGCCACTACCTCTGCCGTGTTGGAAAACGTGCCGGGAATGTATTCCAGACCCGTAGAGAATCCGACGGCGCCGTCACGCATGGCGCGGTCGATGATCGACTGCATCTGCTTGATCTCAGCCGGCGTCGCGGCGCGGTTGGCTGCGCCCATTACCTCGCGCCGCACACTATTGTGCCCTACCAGCGAGCCCACATTGATTCCGAGCCCGAGCGTCTCGATCTTGTCGAACCATTGCGCCAGGTTCAACTCCGACGAGCCGCAATTGCCGGTGATTACCGTCGTGACGCCGTCCCGTAGAAAATTGTCGGCGCGCGGGTTGCGCTCGATATTGCCCTCGATATGCACATGGACGTCGATGAAGCCTGGAGCGACGATGCGCTCGCGCGCGTCGATGACGCGAGCCGCTGCGGCGTCTCCCAGATTCCCGACGGCGGCGATGCGGCCTCCTTTAATGGCGATATCGGCGCGAAACCCCGGATTGCCGCTGCCGTCGATCAGTCGCGCGTGGCGAATCAGAATGTCGTAATCCGTGGCCGCTGTGACAAGCGGCAGAAAAAGAAACAGGACCGGAAGATGGCTGCGCGGCATATCACCTATACTAAACGGAACAGGAGCGGCTCGCCGCGTGTTAAAAAAGCCGTTATGCCCGACGTTATCTCCGACTATCAGAAGTGGAAGCAGCAAGGTGAGAGCCTCAGAACGCAGGCGAAGCAGGCGATGGAGTCGCGGTTCCGGGAGCTGTTGGCCGAGGCCGCGGCGCTCGCCGAAGAGTACCGTGCGGACTTTGGCGCCACGCTGAAGCCGCCGCCGCAGATCACCGCTTTTCGCTACAAGCCTTCTGGAAAGTCGAAAACGAAGAAGACCGCTAAGTCGCAGCCCGCCGCCAAAGCGCCAGTCGAAAGCCCGCGCGCCAAGATCGAGCCGCCGAAGCCCGATCCGAAGGTCGCCGGCCTGCTAAAACGCCTGGAGACCGCGAAAAGGAAGCTGGACGAGGCGAAGGCATCGGGGGCGCCCACGCGCGCGCTTGAAGATCGCGTCTATGAGATTGAAGACGCGCTGCGCCTCGCTGGTCAGCCGGCGTAAGATTCGCCACAGCATCGTCGCTGGCCCGGCTGATACCATTTGGGCGTGCGACATCTGCTTCGCGTGACCTTCTCAAAAGCGAACAGCGGACAGCCGCACGTCGTCGTGGCACGGGGAACGTGGTTTCCCGGCCGCGAACCCGAGCTCGAAGGTGAGCCCATCCCGCCAGAAGTCCTTAAAGGTCTGGAGCGGCAGGTGTGCATGATCTCGGGCGATAAGGGGAGCGTATCGTACGACCGCGGCGATGTGCGCTACAGCGTGGAGTTCGAGGCGATGCCGGAAGTGGACTCCCCCGCCCCGAAATGCTAGCTTGGGCCCATGGCACGCCGTATTTCCCTGGACGATCCGTTCCGCGTCAAGCCGCGCAAGGCGCCGCCCTTCGAGTTCGTTCTGGATGCGCTCTCGCCCATCTCGCCTCGGACGCGTCCGATGTTCGGCTGTCTGTCGGTCTATGCCGGTCTGAAGATCGTGCTCATCCTGCGCGATAAGCCGGAGCCGAGCGCCGACAACGGCGTCTGGCTCGCCACTACGGTCGACCACCACGAGAGCCTCCGCCGCGAGTTCCCCAATATGCGTTCCATCGGGGTGCTGGGCAAAGAGGTGACCGGCTGGCAGGTGCTGCCTGCCGAGGCGCCGGACTTCGAAGAAGCGGTGTTGCACGCGTGTGAGCTGGTGCTCGCCGGCGATCCGCGCATCGGCAAAATTCCGAATGCTCGGCGGCGCGCTGCCCGGCGAGCGCGCGCATGAGCTCGCTATTCGAGGGCCAGTCGCCGCCACCCGCGGCGGAACCGCTCGAGGAAGGCGCCGTTCTGCTGCGAGGCTTCGCCACCGGGCGCGCGGCCGACCTCATCCACGAAGTCGAGCGCGTTGCTCTGGCCGCGCCGTTCCGTTTTCTTGTAGTGCCCGGCGGTCATACCATGTCGGTCGCGATGACCAACTGCGGCCGGGTCGGATGGGTTTCAGACCGCACCGGCTACCGCTACGATCCCATCGATCCCGACTCCGGCAAGCCTTGGCCGGCTACGCCGGCGATCTTTCTCGACTTGGCTCGCAGGGCCGCTGCCGAAGCGGGTTTTGCGCAGTACGATCCCGACGCCTGTCTCATCAACCGGTATGCTGCGGGTTCGAAACTCGGGCTGCACCGAGATCGCGACGAGAAGGATCAGTGGGCGCCGATTGTTTCGGTCTCGCTTGGCCTGCCCGCAGTGTTTCTATGGGGCGGCAAACGGCGCAATGACTCGTTACGCCGGCTCCGCGTGGAAAACGGCGATGTCGCGGTTTGGGGCGGGCCAGCCCGCTTCGTGTACCACGGGGTGGCGCCGCTCAAGCCGGGCGAGCATCCACTCACGGGCACCGTCCGCATCAACCTGACGTTTCGGAAGGTTTTCTAGGGTTTTGTCTCACATGTCCGGTATTTGTTAATAGCGAACTGGCGCGCGGCGTGCATCTTGCACCCCCATGAATTTTCGCGCCGCCGCGATTTTACTTGTATTTTCCGGTCTCATCGCTTCCGCGCAGACACGTCCATTCGATTGTTCGCGCCGTACGGCAGAGGATTACGTCGCAATTACCCGCACCGAGCGTGTGGCGGATTACGTCCGCAGCCTTACCGGTGCCGAAGCCTTCATTTATTCCGGGGCACTCGCAGGGTACGACCAGTGGAAGAACCATCCGAAGGAGTGGGGCGAAGGCGCCCTGGGTTATTCGCGCCGGTTTGGCGATCGCATGGCCGCCAATATTATCGGCGAGAGTTTTCAGCACGGATTCGCGCTCGGGCTTGGCGAAGACAACCGTTACTTTTACTCGAGTTCGCACAACGTCGCCGAGCGGTTCGGCTACGCCGTCACTAGTCCGTTTCTAGCGCGTCGCGCGACGGGCCGGCGCACGCTTTCGCTTTCGGCGATCGGCGGCGTGGCGGCCGGATCGCTGATCCAGCAGGCTTGGCAACCGCGCAGCACGTGGCCCATCCGCAACGCGGCGCGGTCGTTCGCGCTCACGTTCATCTTCCGCGCCGGTTTCAACCTGGTGAAGGAGTTCGCGCCCAAGGCGCTGGGTACAGAGGCGCAATGAAGCGAATCATCCCGTGCCTCGTGCTGGCATTCGCAGCATCGGCGGAGCAGGATTCGACCGCCGATCGTGTTGTGCAGCCCGTAAAGCCAGCGGTCATCTGGCGTGCACCGGTAAACATCGGTATGGAGAATTGGACCTGCGGCCCTGCCGGCTGCGATTACGCACCCAAGCCCCCTTTTCAGTTTGTAAAGGAAGATGTGGAGGGGACCTTTCCTAAGCTCACCGTGAAAGATGCCAAAGGCCGGACGTGGAGCGTGAAGTTCGGCGGCAAGGTGATTCCCGAATGCTTCAGCTCGCGCTTCATTGTGGCGGTTGGGTACCTCGCGGAGCCTTCGTACTTCGTGTCGGAAGGCAAGCTGCAAGGTAAGCTCCAGTTAAGGCGCTCGCGCACGTTTGTTCGGCCGGACGGGACCTTCCGCCGCGCCCGCTTTCAGTTGCGCGATGAAAAACGCATCGAGTTCATCAAGAACAGCGCATGGTCGCTTGCCGACAACCCTTTCCGCGGGACACACGAATTTGCCGGACTGCGTGTGCTGCTGATGCTGCTCTCGAATTGGGACGCAAAAGATGTGCGAGACGGACAAGGCGAATCGAACACAGCGGTTTTCCGCCTGGCCGGCGCGCAGCCCGAGCTGCAATACAGCTTCTTCGATTGGGGTTCGACGCTGGGCCGTTGGGGCGGGCAAATGCGCCGCACGCGTAGTGACCCCTCCGGCTATATGGCCGATACGCCGAAGCTGATCACGGCGGTGTACGGCAATGCGGTTGAGTGGGGTTTCGAAGGGAAAAATGAAGAGGACGTCCGCAGCGGTATTACGGTAGACGATCTTCGCTGGCTCAGTCCTTATCTATCGCGGATCACGGACGAGGAGATCCGCGCGGGGCTAAAGGCCAGCGGCGCCAGCGAGCGCCAGACGGCCTGCTGGGCGAATGCGATTGAGTCGCGCATCCGTGACATCCGGACGGTGGCCCAGACTGGGCGAGCGCCTACCGGTCGATAAACTTCATTCGTTCGTCGTTGTAACGGGGTCCCGCAACCGCATCAGGAGCGAGCGCCGCGTCAAGTGCCGTCATCTCCTCGGCAGTCAGCGCCAACTGTGCCGAACCGACATTCTCTTTCAGATAACTCCGCCGCTTTGTGCCGGGAATTGGCACGATGTCGTCTCCCTTGTGCAGCAGCCATGCCAACGCGACCTGTGCCGCTGTGGCGTTGTGGCACGCGGCGATTTGGCGCACTGTTTCGGCTGCGTTCACATTGGCATCGAAGTTTGCTCCCTGGAACCGCGGATCGTTGAATCGCCAATCGGTGGGCGGGTACTCCTCCGCTCGGCGCGCGCTGCCCGCGAGAAACCCGCGGCCGAGCGGGCAGTACGGCACGAGGCCGATTCCCAATTCGCGAATCAGCGGAACGATCTGCGGCTCCAGGTTGCGTTCCCACAGCGAATACTCGCTCTGCAGCACTGAAATCGGGTGCGTCGCGTGCGCGCGCCGGATGTTGGGTTCGCCTGCCTCGGAAAGCCCGAGAAACCGCACCTTCCCTGCGCGCACCAGATCGGCCATCGCACCGATTGTTTCTTCAATCGGTACCTGCGGATCGACGCGATGCTGATAGAAGAGGTCGATGTAGTCGGTGTCCAGGCGGCGCAGCGAAGCCTCAGCCACGTGCTTGACGTGCTCCGGGCGGCTGTTCAGGCCGGCCATCTTGCCGTTTTCGAAACTCCAGCCGAACTTGGTCGCCACCACGACGCTTTTGCGTTTCCCATTCAATGCGCGGCCCAGCAGTTCCTCGTTCTTGAACGGACCGTACGCCTCGGCGGTATCGAAGAATGTAACGCCGAGTTCCAGAGCGTGGTGAATCGTCGCAATCGATTCGGCGTCATCGGGAGCACCGTATGACTGGCTCATGCCGAGGCAGCCCAACCCGATCGCGGAAACCTCAAGTCCCTGCCGACCCAGCCTGCGTTTCGCTAACATAACCTTCTCATCATGACAAAGATCCGATGGGCCAAAGTGGCGCTGCTCGTTCCGCTATGTTGCGGGGCGCAGTCGTGGCAGCCACAGACCAGCACCACCACCGCGTCGTTGCGGGGGATCAGCGCGGTGGGCGAAACGGTCGCCTGGGCGAGCGGCACGCGCGGCACATATCTAGTCACCATGGATGGTGGCGCAACCTGGCGCGCGGCGAAGGTGCCCGGCGCCGAGACGCTCGATTTCCGCGGCGTCCAGGCGATCGATCGAAACACGGCGTGGCTGATGAGTATTGGAATGGGACCGCTCTCGCGCGTGTACAAGACAACTGACAGCGGGGCAACCTGGAAGCTCCTGTTCACGAACCCTGACGCTCAGGGCTTCTTCGATTGCCTGCGATTCTGGGACGCGCAGCACGGCATTCTGGCTGGCGACTCCGTGGATGGCGCGCTCGCAGTCTTCACTACAGATGACGGCGGCGAGCACTGGCAGCGCGTCCAAATGCCCGCCGCGCTAGCGGGCGAAGGCGAATTCGCAGCCAGTAACAGCTCCATCGCGCTCGGGGAACGCGGCGAGGCGTGGATCGGTACCGGCGGCCCAAACGGCGCGCGTGTGTATCATCTGCGCCAAACCAGTGTGACCGTAGCCGATACCAAAGTGCGCAGTGGAGCGGCCAGCACCGGCATCTTCTCGGTAGCCTTTGCCGATTCGCGCCGCGGCATGGTGGTCGGCGGCGATTACACCAAACCGGCCGATGCCGCCGCAAACATCGCGATCACCTCCGATGGCGGCGCCACATGGACCGCGCCGCCGGCTGGCCCCGCCGGCTTCCGCTCGGCCGTAGTCTACCTGCCGAAGCACAAAGCCTGGCTGGTCACCGGGACATCGGGTTCCGACATCTCCTTCGACGACGGCCGCACCTGGAAGACGTTCGATACGGGCAACTACAACGCCCTCGGATTCGTCGGCGACGAGGGCTGGGCCGTCGGTCCGAACGGCCGCGTCGCGCGACTTGGTAACGCCGGCGGTCTTGCCGCCGGTGAGCCAGGCCGGCGGCAAGACCACCGGCGTTACCAGAACTGACCCATGCTGCTGACTGTCCAGGGACTGTCCAAGAGCTACGGCCGTAATCACGTGCTGCACGATGCCGGATTCCGCATCTTCGAGAATGAGGTGCTCGGGCTCATCGGGCCGAACGGCGCAGGGAAGACCACGCTGTTCGAGTGCCTTGCAGGCCTTGTGCCCGCCGATTCCGGAGAGGTGACGTTTCGTGGCCAAACGCTCGGTGCAACGCATCGCACGCAGGCGCTCTTCTACCTGCCCGACGGAATCCGCCCATGGGAGGCCCAGCCCGTTCGATGGGTGCTGCGCTTTTTCGAGTCGCTGTACGGTCGCCCATCCGGTGAGGGGCTCGAATTCGCGAAGGCACTACAGCTCGACCACTTGCTCCAGGCGCGAATCGGGTCGCTCTCCAAGGGCGAAGCCAAACGCACGCTACTGGCACTCGCGCTGCTTACGCCGCATCCGTTGCTCCTGCTGGATGAGCCCTTCGATGGGCTCGATTTCCGCCAGACGCGCGACGTAATGGCGCTGCTCAGGACGGCGCCCCAACACAATCGAACGCTTTTCCTTTCGATCCATCAGCTCAACGACGCAGCCCGCGTATGCGATCGGCTGGTGCTGCTCAGCCGCGGCGCAGTGGTCGGTGAAGGTACGCTCGAAGAACTGCGCGCGCAGGCTGGGAAGTCCGAGGCTGGACTGGAGGAGGTCTTTCTTGCGCTCACGGCTTAGCCGAGCTGTGCTCCTGTTCGGCAAGGAGTGGCGCGAACTGACGGCCTCGCGCGCTTTTTGGCTGCTGTTGGCGATCATTGGCCCACTGGTGGGTCACGGATTCATCACTGCCGTCGAGACCTATGCCGAAGCCAGCGGTGGTGCGGGCGGCGCACCGGGGGCGCTCGCGCAAGGGCTCTCGCCTTTGGACGGCGTCCTGGTCCCGACCTTCGGCGCGTACGACCTCGCGGTCACGTTGCTGTTCCCGTTCGTCGCCATCCGTCTGGTCTCCGCCGAAAAGTCGAGCGGCGCGTGGAAGCTCATGCTGCAATCGCCGGCGAGCCTCACGCAAATGCTGCTGGCCAAGGGTGCGGCGCTGTTGGCAGGCTGGTCCGTCGCGTGGATTCCGGGTCTGCTCGCACTCGGACTCTGGAAGACGTACGGCGGTACGCTCTATCCGCCGGAAACACTGAACCTGCTAGCCGGCCATCTCCTGCATGCGGGCCTTGCCACCGGAGTGGCTGTCGCCGCAGCGGCGCTGGCCGACAGCGCTGCGAGCGCGGCGATCGTAACCCTGGGATTCACCGTCGGAACGTGGGCGCTCGAATTCGTGGCGGCTGGACGCGGCGGTTTGCTGCAGAAACTCGCATCGTACACTCCTACCTCCGCGCTGCGCGTTTTCGAGCAGGGGCAGCTTCGCCTGAGCACGCTGGCTGTCACCCTGGTGCTCACGCTCGCCGGGTTCGCGCTGGCAGCCGTCTGGCTCGACCCGCGCCGCAGAACCGTGGAGCGCGTCGTTCGCTCGATTGCTGTTTGCGCTGTTGCGGCCGGCCTGCTGTTTACTTCTGCGGAGCTCCGTCCCACGTGGGATGTGAGCGAGAACCGCCGCAACTCGTTCCCGCTCGCCGACGAGCGGGCCCTGAACCGGATCCGGCAGCCGCTGCACGTCACGGTTTATCTCGCACCCGAAGATCCGCGCCTGCTCGACCTCAACCGCGAGGTCCTGAGCAAGCTCGACCGCGTGCTGCCTGGAATGGCGATCGACTATGCCGCGCGCAGTCGAGCCGGTCTGTTCGAAGGCCCGGCCGAGCGCTATGGCGAGGTATGGTACGAACTCGGCGGCCGCAAGGTCATGAGCCGGTCGGCAACCGAAGAGATCGTGCTCGAAACGATTTACCGACTGGCTGGAATTGCGCCGCCGTCCCACGCGGGCGAATTGGAGTATCCCGGCCATCCTCTGGCCGCTCGTCCAACCGGCGCGAATTGGATTTTCTACGTTCTATGGCCGCTGGTAGTAGCTCTGTCGGGTTGGGTACACTTTCGACATAGGAGTCGCACGTGAAGAAGGTCATCGTATTCACAGCTGCGCTCGCGGCCGTCGCCGCCGGGCCGATCCACATCGACGTCGCATCGGAGAAACCGGGCGGCGAACCTACGCATTTCCTCGGCGTAGTGGGTCACTGGGTAGTGGTCAAGGACGGCACGCGCGGCGTCCTGATGGAGGACGGCCGCGAATGGAAGAAGAACGAGCCCTCCGGCGGTCTGGCCGACAAGGCCCGTGCCATCTACGGCGCGCGCCACGAAGAGTTCATCGACAACGTGAAGGCGTTCGCGTACTTTCCGTACGCGGTGGCCCAGGGCGTCGACGACTTCCGCAACGGCCAGATCTCGATGCGGTTCCAACTGATCGACGGCGCGCTCGACCAATGTGCCGGCATCCTATTCAATTTGAAGCCCAACGGCGACTATCTCACAGTCCGGTTCAATGGCAAGGAAGACAACCTCGTGCTCTGGACGTTCAACAAGGGCGTGCGCAAGTTTGTCAAACGCGGAAGCGAAGAGATGCCGCTGCCCATGAAACAGTGGCAGAGCATGAAGATTGCTGTGCACGGCACCAAGCTGGAAGGCTGGCTGAACGGCAAGCTGCTGCTCGAATACACGCTTCCCGAACCGGTCTCGGGCAAGGTAGGCGTGTGGTCGAAGACCGACAGTGTCAGCTACTTCGACGATTTCACAGTCGCGCCCGAGTGACGCCCAGTACCAGAGCCTACTCTCTGGGCCTTGCACCTAACTTACGCCGCTTGTAAAATCTACGGCATGGCTCAGCGCAGGTGGCTGGCTGTTTCGATCGGCGTGGCTCTCGCGAGCGCCGCGCTTTACGCGCAGCCGGTCGATGGCGAGCCGATCGTCAATATTACGCCGCGCGCTAAGCCGACCACCCTCACGGCCACATTAGAAGCCCCGCCGCTACTTCGCGTCGACTCCTCACTGGTCCTCATTCCTGTCCACGTTACCAATGTGCTGGGGGGAGCGGTCACTTCGCTGAAGCGCGACAATTTCCGTATCTTTGAGGACAACTCCGAACAGGCCATCACCGAGTTCATCACAGAAGACGCGCCGCTTTCCATCGGTATTCTGTTCGATGCCAGCGGCAGTATGCGCACCAAGATGCAGAAATCCGGCGAAGCGGCGCAGTCGTTTTTTAAAGTGGCGAACCCTGGCGATGAGTACTTCCTGATCGAGTTCAACGATCGCGCGCGCATTGTCGTCCCGTTTACCAGCGAACCGAATGATATCTATTCGCGCATCCGGCGGACCAGGCCGTTCGGCCGCACAAGCCTGCTGGACGCGATTCTGCTCGGGCTTCAGCAGATGAAGCACGCACGCTATTCGCGCAAGGCTCTCGTGATTGTTTCCGATGGCGGCGACAATTGGAGCCGCCATTCGCGGCACGAGGTGACCGATGCCCTGCTGGAATCGGATTCGCAACTCTATGCAATGGGCATTTACGATTCCGATCCTCACGGCCTTAGCACCGAGGAGCGTAACGGACCCGGTCTGCTGGACGACCTGAGCGAGCGGTCCGGCGGGCGGCATTTCCCGGTCGAAAGTCTGGACGACCTCCCCTCCATCAGCCAGCGCATCAGCCGCGAACTTCACAGTCAATACCTGATCGGTTATCGCAGCTCGAATCCGATTTGCGACGGCAAATACCGCCAGGTGAAGGTGAAGCTCAACGTGCCCGACGACCGCGAACTGCGGGTTTCATTCCGCCGCGGATATTACGCGCCGTCGGAATAAGAGGGCACGCAGGTTGACGCGCTACCTTTTCCGCATTAATCTGGCACGGAAGAGGAGGGCGCTCAATGCCGAAATACATGATCCAGGCCACTTATACTCAGGAGGGCCTTAAAGGACTCGCCCGCGACTCGGCATCGGGGCGGCGCCACGACGTCCAGGAAGCGGTGAAGGCAGTCGGCGGAAAGGTCGAAGTGTTTTACTACGCGTTCGGCAAGGATGACGTCATCCTTATAGTCGACCTGCCGGATAACATTGCCGCTGCGGCGGTTGCGTTGGATAGCTCGAGCACTGGGACGGTCCGCGTCCGCACCACGCCGCTCCTCACGGTCGAGGAGATCGACCGGGCTCTTGACATTCACACCGATTACCGCGCGCCGGGAAAATAGGCCCGCTATCGGATGAGTTTGCGGTATTCGATCAGCATGGTGGCGCGCCATCGCACGATCATGCCGAACGCCAGCACGAACAGCAGCGCCCCGGTTTGCTCCACCGTGAGCAGGCGGTCGAGATAGCCGCGCGCAAGCAGCCGGATAGCGGCAAGCAGGATAATCACCGAAAAGAAGGCAGCGGACCGCTGCATTATCACGGCGTCGCCCTCCCGTACCAGACGCGTGGTCCTGAGCAGCGGATACGCCAGGCCGAGCGCTCCCACCAGAAACGCAACTGCCGCCCACTGCCACGGCAGCCGGAAGGCGGGTACCAGAAACATGCAAAAACCGGTGGCCATCCCCAGCGGCGGAATCACGATCTTCTTGGTGGAAACCGGACTACGAGTCTCGCTGACGCGCCATACCAGGATGGCCGCCAAACCTACAAGCGATCCGACAACCGCGGGGACTCCAGGCAGAACTATATTCACTTCCCTCTTTGTGCTCCTCGTCTTTCATTATCGCGCACGGACTTGTTTTGAAGCCGCGAAGCGGACCGAGTGTAAGCATCGCGTCACTCGTACCGAAGCGCCACCACCGGATCCACCCGCAGCGCGCGGCGCGCGGGCAGGTAACTCGCAATCAATGCGATCGACCCCAGAAGCACGGCCACTGACGTGAACACGAGCGGATCGTGAGTTTTCACGGTGTAGAGCATGGTTCCGAGGACGCGCGTGAGCAGCCAGGCTGCTGCGAGCCCGACGCCAATGCCAGCGGCCGCAAGCGTCATCGCCTGCCGCACGACCATGTTGCGCAGTCCTGCGAAATCCGCACCCAACGCCAGCCGGATGCCGAACTCGAGCGTGCGCTGCTCTACGGTATACGCCATCAGCCCGTAAAGTCCGATGGCGGCCAGCAAAATTGCGAAAAACGCGAAGATGCCGAGCAGTAGCGTATTGAATCGGTCATTCGCGGTGGAACTCGCCACGATCTGCTCCATGCTGCGCACATGCGCAACAGGCAGGCTGGCGCCATCCTCGAATGCTTTCTGGATAGACGGTGCCAACGAAAACGGTGGCACCTTCGTCCGCACCACCCAGCTCAACGGCATGAACCGATTATTCAATTCCATATACGCGTCGCCCACCTGCGCCAGCGGCACGAACGTTTCCGGCTGCGGGTCGTTATTCAGACCACCATCGCGCGCGTCGCCGACGACACCCACAATCTCGCGCGCCGGCTGTACAAACGCAGGTCCCATCCCAATCCCGATGATCAGGCGCTGTCCGACAGGGTTCTCGTTCTTCCAGAACTTGCGAGCGAACGCTTCATTGATCACCACTACCGGCGGCGCGGCGGCATCGTCGCGCTCGCTGAAGCCGCGTCCGTGCGTGACAGGAAGCTTGAACACATCGAAGAATTGCGGCGTGACATAGTTCCATCCCGTGCCGCCATGCGCGGGTGCGTTGGTTAGCGGACGTCCTTGGATGATGAACGAGAGGCCGAGCCCTCCCTCGAGCGGCAAATATGAGCTGGCCGCGGCGGACCCCACCCCTGGGATCGCGTCGACGCGCTGCAACACCTGGCGCGCCATTCCCCAAATTTCAGCCGTCTGGTTATAGCGGCTTCCGGTGAGCGCGGTATCCATTGTGAGCACGTTATACGCATCGAATCCGGGGTTGATGCGCCGCAAGGCGTCGAAGTTGCGGATCAATAGGCCCGCCCCGGTGAGCAGGATCATGGCAAGCGCGACTTCGGTCACTACCAGAAGGCTGCGGATTTTATTCTGCCGCAGTCCCGAGCCCGATCTGGAACTGCTCTCTTTAAGCGTGGCGTTCAGATCGGCGCGCGACGCGTGCAGCGCCGGAGCGAAACCGAACAGAATTCCGGTACCAAGCGAAACCAGCAGCGTGAAGGCGAGAACCGCGGCATCCAGGTGTACGCCTTCCCCAGCCGCGCCGACGCGCGGAATGTTGCCGGGGTTCACGGCTAGCAGCGCGCGAACTCCAACTGCGCCCAGGATTAATCCGGCTACTCCGCCGGCCAATGCCAGCACCACGCTCTCGGTCAAGAGCTGGCGGACGATCCGTCCGCGGCCCGCGCCGATCGCCGCCCGGATCGCCATCTCCCGCGACCGTCCCGTGGCACGCGCCAGCAACAGGTTGGCCACGTTCGCGCAGGCGATCAGCAGCACGCAAGCCACTACGCCGGATAGTACGTATAACGCGGTGCGCACGTTCTGCACCATGAGGCGCTGGAGCGGTTCCACGGTGAACCCGAGCTGTAGATTCAGCCCGGGCCAGGTGCGGTGAAACTCGTCCGCCGCCAGACCCATTGCGGACTTCGCCTGTTCGAGCGTCACGCCCGGTCTGAGGCGCGCCGCCGCGCGGAAAAAATGCCCCTGGTTGGTGCTGTTCGGATCGGCCTGGAATGGCAGGTAGAGGTCCGCCGACGTGTCGAATGTGAATCGTGAGTCGAGCACGCCGACTACGGTGTACGCCTCGCCCCCGAGCTCGAGCGCGCGGCCCACGATCGCCGGGTCCGAGCCGAATCGCCGTTGCCATAATCCGTTCGACAGCACGACGGCATTGCCGCCGCCGGGCCGGTCCTCGTCTTCCGTGAATGTGCGCCCCAACAGGGTAGTACCCCCGAACAGCGGGAAGAACTCGCGCGAAACGTGAATCCCCTTCACCTGCTCCGGACGTCCGCCGCCGCCGAGATTCAGGCCGGGGCCACCGGTGTCGTAAGCCGCGATGTACTCGAGCGCCTTCGTCTGGCGCTTCCACACGTTGTACTTCGTCACCGACGCCGCCGCGAACGAACCCTGCGGCGTCTTGTTCATCAGCGCGACAATGCGATCGGCTTTCGGATACGGCAGCGGCTTTAATAGAACGCTGTCGATGATCGAGAAGATGGCGGTATTGGCCCCGATGCCCAGCGCCAGAGCCGCAACTGCCGCCGCGACGAAGCCGGGGCTTTGCCGCATC
>Ga0126381_100002268_pt1 | contig 20775 bp, 15 predicted proteins | sample PanSoiMetPlot_28_FD_96465 | JGI IMG/M metagenome (GOLD analysis project Ga0126381, IMG submission 96465) | Tropical forest soil microbial communities from Panama - MetaG Plot_28 | ecosystem: Environmental > Terrestrial > Soil > Tropical forest > Bulk soil | place: Panama | collected 2016-02-17
GCAAGCTCACCCTACTGCAAGACAATCTCGCCAGCTTCGACTTGGCCCTTTTTCCCGGGCAGATCAAGATTCTCGACGGCGCCAGCCGCATCGATCTCGGCTTTCCCCAGGAGTTGTACGCCAAAGAATTCCCCGCGCCCTCCGCTACGCCCTCATGCGCGACCAAATTGCGCCCTGACTGTACGTTTGGGATCGAGCGGCCTGCTACCTGAGTTTTCTGAACTTGAATGGACGAGCAACCCTCATGCCCCTAATCGCAAGTTGTTGAATACCCGTTCTGAGACCTAGGTAAGAGAACGTTCCGGAGACATGGGTTACACTTCCTCTCTATTCAATATTTTCAACAACTTAACTAGTGCTGACCGGGACTGCCAAGTAACCTGATAGTACGCACAAAGATAGAACCTGGGCGGGTGCTAATGCGGTATGGCTCGGCACTTTCCTGCTTAGGAAATTAAGGTGTTTGCCTTAAGACCTTCGAGTTTTAATACAGTCTTTTTTCGTTGAGTGTAAGTAGAGGCCTTCCTAGAATTCACTTTGACTTAGCTGCTCTTTCGCAGCTTTTTAGCAAGCTGCCTGTTCGGGGCTTTTAACCAAAAAAGGATTGTTGGAGAAGAAATGCATTCTGGTAAGTGCTTGCTCTTAGTGTGTCTGTTCGCAGCTTTTGCCCTGCCTGCTTTTGCTGGTGTTTCCGTTACATCGCCCGGCAATGGTAGTACCTCGGCCTCATCCGTCCATTTTGTCGCCACCGCCAGCTCGCCGGCATGTTCCAAAGGTGTGGCCGCAATGGGAATCTATACCGCTCCTTATGTATTGGCCTATAAGGTCAATGGGTCGAGCCTGAATACCACTCTGAACATGAGCCCTGGCAAGTACAACGTGGTTATCACGGAATGGGACAATTGCGGGTCGGCCTCGACTGCACCCATTGCTCTCACCGTCGGCACTTCAAGCTCTTCCAGCGCCGGCACGGCAAGCTCCTCCACCGCCCCCTCCGGTGGAAAAACTTTCTCCAACCTGCAACACAGCAAATGGACTGGCTACGCGTTACTCCCCCCCAGCTTCGGTATTTGCTCAAGCTGCAGCGCAAACGGATCCAAGGCTTCGTGGAGCTGGACTCCGGCTCAGTCGTCTCCCTCTCTCGATGGCATCTCCACTCGCACCACCTACGGAGGAGGTACTACGCAGTGGGCCGATATTCTCTGGAATAATCACCTGATCGGCGATTTCTCTTCGCAAGGCCTTCCCGATACCGGCAGGACTCTGGTTCCCGCACTACACAATTTCACCTACGACGTATATTTCTGGGTCGGGAACACCAGCAATTCGCAAGCGCTGGAGTTTGACATTAACCAGTTCGTCGGTGGGAAGTCGTACATCTGGGGCCATGAATGCCGGATCGATGGCGGCCACGAATGGGACACCTGGAACAATAGGGGAGGCTACTGGGTACCCAGCGGGATTCCGTGTAATCCCAAGAGCAACGCCTGGAACCACCTGACCATCAACGTGCAGCGAACTGCCAACGGCCAGCTGTTGTTCAAGACCATCACTCTGAACGGTTACACGGCAACTCTCAATCGCTACGATGTACCCAGCTCCGCCCCCAACTGGTACGGTGTCACCATTAATTACCAACAGGACAGCGACAAGTACCGGACTCCGTATTCCGTTTACCTGGATAAACTCACCTTTCAGGCCTGGTAGACACTATCCTCCTCCACAAAGGCACGCCCAGATCGGGCGTGCCTTTGTTCGTCTTGTTGTTGCTCTGCGAAATGGACTTCTCGACATTCACAGCCCAAGCAATACAACCGCAGCGATCCTCGAAGCGGTTATTCCTGAGCGTCAAGGTCTGCGTTCCCGGCGCAGCATGACATTTTGTTGATGGTGATTTCCTACCCAGCCAGTTCCTACTGACGACTGATGAATCACAGTCATCGTCCGTCTGCGCGCGTTTCAACCGTGAACTGCATTCCCAACTGGCAGAGGATGGTCGGATTATGAAATGAATGTTTTTATCGGCCTGTAAGGACCCAGTTCAGACACACCGCACCCGTATGATCGGTCGATGATCTTTGCAGCCGTGTCCACCACTTAGAGCGCTTGATAGAATTCACGGCTGAGATCAATAGGAACTGATGATCACCGACTGCCATATTCACATCCAGCCGCTGGAGATGTTCAAACCTGAGGCACTGGAGCTGATGAAACAAAAGCGCCCAAATTTTGACCAGATAGTGGAATTCTGTCGATCCGCGAAGGCGTTTTTGAAGTTTATGGATGCCAGTGGAATCGATCGGGCCATGCTCATAAACTATGTGGCTCCCGAGGTCATCGGTTTCACCAGCGGCGTGAACCAGTTCGTTGCCGATTACGTGAAAGAAGATCCGAGACGTCTGCTGTCGTGTGGAAGCCTGCATCCGCGACACACTACCAATGTCGAGGCAGACATGGAACAGATCCTGCGGCTTGGATTGCAGATGATCAAGATCCATCCCCCTCACCAGCTTCTGTTTCCGAATGATTACCTGTCCGGCGATAAGGAACTCGAAATCATTTATCGTGCAGCCGAAGCCAATGGCGTGCCCGTCATGTTTCATACCGGGACGTCGATTTTCCCTGGTGCCCGGAACAAATATGGTGATCCCATTTACGTGGACGATGTGGCGGTAGATTTTCCCAAGCTGAAGATCTTGCTAGCGCATGGCGGGCGGCCGCTATGGATGCAGACGGCGTTCTTCCTCGTGCGGCGGCATCCAAATGTCTATCTGGACATCAGTGGTATTCCTCCCAAGGCTCTGTTGAAGTACTTTCCGCGGCTGGAGGAAATTGCAGACAAGACTCTGTTTGGCACCGATTGGCCCGGTCCCGGTGTTCCTGACATCAAGGGGAACCTTGACCAATTCCGAGCATTACCGCTGAGCGAGTCAGTGAAACAGCATATTCTCACCAAAACTGCGCTTGCGATCTGGCCTGGATAATTGGTTCGGTTATGACATCGCTAGGAGACCTCCCGCAGCTCGGGCCAAGGACCGATCGGTGACCGGGTTTCAGATTGTGGGTGGTACTCCGGGTCGGAGCGTCCGATTCCGCGCGAGAATCGCGGGCTTTGTCCATAATGGGGGCAAGAGAGCTACACGCTACCGAATGGGTCTTCCAGCGACGGGCTGGTCGGTGTCAACAATTCCGCCCCATCGGCGGTTACATGCATGTCGTCCTCGAGCCGCACGCCGAACTCGCCACGAAGGTAAATCCCCGGCTCATCGCTGGTAGTCATATTCGTCTGCAACACCGGATGGAGCGGCGCGCCGAACATGTTGTTGTCGATCAAGTACGGCCACTCGTGCATGTCCATTCCTAGACCGTGACCGACGCGGTGAGTGAAATACTTGAATCCAGGACCGTAACCGGCATCCACAATCACCTTGCGTGCCGCGGTATCAATAGCTCCGCAGGGGACGCCAGGTTTGGCCGCAGCCAGCGCCGCCTGCTGTGCACGCTTAACGATTTCGAAGATCTGCTTCATCTTATCTGTAGGCTTACCCAACACGAACGTGCGCGTGATATCAGAGGTAAAGCCTTCGACCCTGCATCCGTCATCCAGCATGATGATGGTGCCTTCGCGAATGGTCTGCGGAGTCCGCGAACCGTGCGGCAGAGCGGTAAATTCGCCAATGTTCACGCTGGCGTCCCCTTCAAAGCCAACTCTCTGGTAACCCGCTTGAACCAGGGTCCGCACGTCGGCCCCGGTCATTCCCTCGTCCAGACCCTTGTAAACCGCCTGATAAACCGCCAAGGTAGCCTTTCCCGCCAAGCGCAGGCACTGCACCTCATGATCGGTCTTAATGGACCGGCAGCCGGCCGTCACCGGGGTTGCGCTGACGGTCTCGATTCCATGCCCACCGGCTTTAGCAATGCTGTCAGAGAATACGTACTTTACTGTTTCTTCGATCCCCAAGCGTCCGGTGCGGATCCCACGGTCTTTCAGGCTCTGGACGAGCAGGGTAAAGGGACTCTCGTTCTCCTGCCAGGTGCGAATGTCGGCATTTTGCACCGGACTCTCGCCCAGGATCTCCTTCGCACGGTCTTCCTCAAATGCGGGACACACGAGGAACGGGGCCTGCTTGGCGGGAATCACAATAGCCCACAACCTCTCACTTCCGCCGATGCGTGCGTTGGCGAAGTACAGCGTCGAGGTTCCGCCAGCGAGCACGATGGCATCAATTTTGCTTTCGGCCATCAGCTTTTTCGCCTTCTCGATTCGCACTAGGCGCTCGTAATTGGTGATCGGCTGAACCTGGGATGTCATGGATTGAAGGGCCGTAATCGAGGCCGGAAGAGGCCGGCTTCCCATCACTCCGCCCGGCTGCTCGGCCTCCTGGGTCAGGGCGGGCGATACCCACTTGTTTAGGGTTGCTGCAGGTGCGACTACTCCGGACAGCCACATGAATGAACGCCGGGTCGACATTGGATCCTCCTGCACCTTTCGATCAAATTCCAAGCAAGGCCACGTGGGGTTCCCCGGCAAAGGCGGCTTGAACACCTGGCCAGCGCTCCGCAAATACGCGGGCATGATTCAGCATCTTACCTGCGAAATGCTTCAATGGCGTGACAGGGATGGAACGGAGGAATGAGGTGTACGTCCAGAAGCCACCGACGACCATCTTCCCAATGAAACTGGCCAAAACTTCGTTGCAGGTTTGAGTTGTGGAGGTTCTTCTAAAATCTGGAGCAGCCTCTCTACGCACTGGTTCTCGTAGATGGCAGGTGAACGGCAGGTGATCCGGAGCTGGAACTCACCTGATAGCCGCGGCAGCAGAGCTACTGCATGAGTTCGGGATCTTTAACGCCGTCCTCTAACTCCTGCTGTCGCTTGTTGCGCGCCTCGTCTAAAATTTCAGTTGCGTGCCGCATTTCGACCTTCGCTTCGTTGGTCCGCCCCAGTTTCTGAAGAATCCGCCCCCGCAGATAATGTGCGCTCGAATTATCAGGTACTAACTGCAGCAGGGCGTCAGCTTCTGAGAGGGCCTTCGCCGGATTCCCTTCTTCCTGGTAAACGCGCGCTAATTGGTACTGAGAGCTTGCCAGCTTGGGGTCGAGTTTCAGCGCCCGCTGGAAATATTCTTCGGCCGCCTTGGTGTGCTGCAGCTGGAATTCAATCACCCCGAGCTGATCGTAGTTGAAAGCGAGATCCGGCTCAATGCTTACATCTTCGAGGAATTCCGCCTTGGCTTTCTCGAACTCCCGCTTCTTCATATAAACCTCGCCAAGATTGAAGTGGACAAACGGCAGCTTGGGCGATGCCTGTGCCGCAATTTGCAATTCCTTAATGGCGTCGTCGTACTCCTCGCGATTTAAATGCGCCTTGCCCATCAACAAATGAAACTCGGGGCTGTTGCCGCCGATCTCGACCAGTCGCGTCATGCTCCGTTGCTCAAGATCCGGCTGTTTCGCTTGCCAGGCTGAGATCGCCAGCACATACAAGAAATTCAGGTCGTTCCATTCGATTCGCTCGAGCGGTTGCAGTGTGCTGGCCGCATTCGCATAGTCTTTGGTGAAGAAATAACAGAGGCCCAGCAAATATCGAGCCTGGGCGGACGTTTGATCGCTTTGCGCTACCGACACGAATGCTGGAATCGCTTCTTGGAACTCTCCCTGGCGATAGTAAGCCAATCCAAGATTCAGCCGAATGCCTGCGGCGCCGGGATTGAGCTTCTCGGCTTTATGCAGCATACTTACGGCTGCATCCCACTTCTTCTCGCGCATATACACCACACCAAGATTGGCATATGCGGCGAATGAACGCGGATCAAGATCGATCACAGCACGAAACGCCTGTTCCGCGCGTTTATATTCTCCTTTTGCCAACGCACGTTCTCCGTCTTCGAAAAGAGCTGCTGGATCGGAAACCGCTGAGCGGGTGGCTTCGGTTGAGCCGCCGCTCTGAGTCGAATTTTGCGCGAATAACGCCGGCCCATGGGCAGCGAAAACCAACGCAAGAAAACTTCCAAGAATTAGCAATATGCGTAACACGGCTTACACTCTGCGCATTAGTGTCGGCTAGGAAACTGGTGAAATTCAATAGCTATGCGCAAATAATGACGCGAATGATCGTGACCCTGCGCGATGAAGGTTGGGATGAGAGCTGAACCGTCGCGAGCTCCGTAGTCCCGCCTCAGAGGGTGCAGCCTCGTAGGTGGCTGCGATAAAACGGCTATCGCCGAGTTCACGTTGGTTGCAAAAGGAAAGCATAGTTCCTGAACAGGCTTCCGCACCGGGCCAGCTTACCTTCCCTCATCCTAGCTGGGTTCCTGACCCGGAGTACCCAGTTCTTTGTGTAGTGCTCTCCTGATATCCATGTAGTTCTCTCGCTTTCATACCGTACTGCTCTGGATTCTGGTTGACAGTGTTTTAGAAACTCGCACAGTATTAAGACGTTTTAATAGGGCGTTTTGTCCACTTCTTCTTTTAAATTCTGCCCGGCTTACATTCGGAACTTTGGAAGTCCAAACAGGAGTCCGAAAGATGAAATCACAATTCTTCCGTCAGCTGCTTCTGGCTTTTCTCTTTGCTCCCGCACTTTTGCTGGCGCAGGACACCGCTCAACTCACCGGTACCGTCGCCGACCCGACGGGCGCTGCAGTAGCCAAGGCACAAGTGGTTATCACCAGTGTGGGACAAGGGACGAGCCGTAATGCCACAGCCAACGCCAGTGGAGAGTACCTATTCGCAGCACTCCCCGTCGGTAGATATGACATGACCGTCACCGCGCCTGGATTTAAGAAATACGAGGCCAAGGGCATTGTGCTGAACGTGGGCCAAAAAGCGCGCAACGACGTGACCATGGCGGTGGGGGCGGCGCAGGAGACTGTGAATGTGGAGGGAACGAATGTTGCGCAAGTCGAAACGCAGTCTTCCGAGTTATCAGGCATAGTGACGGGAGAGCAGATTACACAGCTCGAGCTGAATGGCCGAGATTTTACCCAACTGGTCACGCTAGTACCTGGAGTGAGTAATCAAACGGGCCAAGACGAGGGGACGGTCGGAGTGTATGGCAATGTGTCGTTCAGTGTGAACGGAGGTCGCACCGAATACAACAATTGGGAACTCGACGGCGGCGACAACATGGACAATGGCAGCAATAACACTCTGAATACTTATCCCAGCATCGACGCCATTTCCCAGTTCAAAGTACTAACCTCGAACTACGGTGCCCAGTATGGACGGAACGGCTCAGGAACGGTCGAGGTGGAAACGAAAGCTGGTACGAACAGTTTTCACGGCGACGTCTATTCGTTCGTTCGCAATGACATCTTCAATGCCAGAAACTATTTCCTTCCCACCGTTCCTCCGTACAAGAAGAACGATTTTGGCTACACCATCGGGGGGCCGATTTGGAAAAATCGTACGTTCTTCTTCTGGTCGCAGGAGTGGCGCAGAGACCGTGTTCCAGGACAGAACTTTAATCAATCGGTTCCTTCCATTCAGGAGAGAGCTGGTGATTTTACGGATCAATGTTCGGGTTCCGGGGGCAATTGCCCGAATGTAGGTCCCAACCTCGTCGCGGCCGGATTCAACCCAAATAATCCTACCGTCCAGGGGCTCCTCAGTATGATCCCACTTCCTACCCAAGGAAGCGGCCTTAGTTCGGTGTACCTTGCTTCTCCCGTTCAACCCACAGACTGGCGTGAGGAGTTGGTTCGGCTCGATCATAACTTCACCGACAAGCAACGGCTCACATTTCGTTTCATCCACGACTCATGGAATACCATCACGCCGACTCCACTTTGGACCAATGGAACAAGCTTTCCGACCATTCAGACAGCGTTCAGCGGCCCTGGGGTCGCCCTGGTGGCTCGGCTAACTTCGTCATTTTCTCCGACTCTGCTGAATGAATTCGTGTTCAGTTATACGACTGATCACATCATCCTCAATAACGTCGGCAACTGGAAGCGATCGAGTTTCCCCGGTTTCACGGTACCTGACATCTTTCCTGGAAACGGGGGTGGGGTATTGCCGGGAATAAATCTCGTGACTTCAGCTTATGGCGGGGGGTTCGCTCAAGATGCCGGTTACATCCCCAACGGAGTCTACAACTCAAATCCAACCTATACCTATCGCGACAATGTCACCAAAATCATCAGCAAGCATAACCTCCAGTTTGGGGCCTATGCCATTACAGCGCAAAAGAACGAGTTGGGCGGTGAGCTCCCGCCTGGCAGTGTTCCAGGATTCCTCACCTTTAACGACTCCAACACGGGGTTCTCGACCGGGAACGCATTCGCCGACCTCCTGCTCGGCAGGATTTCCAGCTACGGTCAACAAGACGTGCGACTAAAGTATTTCAACCGATACAAGATCTTAGAGCCCTACTTTCAGGATGATTGGCATGCCACACCCCGACTGACACTCAATCTAGGTGTGCGCATAAGCCTGCTTGGCACGTACAGGGAAAAGAAGAATCAGGCGTTCAATTTCGATCCCGCTCGTTACGCCTCCGGTCAGACAACGGTGAATCCTGATGGAACCGTGAACTTCCTAGCGGCTAACGGCGGCACGCCATCGGTCACCAGCTTGCCCAATGGAATTGTGCAATGCGGTGTAACGCCGGGAGTGCCGGTAAGCTGTATGCAGGGTCATCTATTTAACCCTGCTCCGCGGATTGGTTTCGCTTACGACCCGAAGGGCAATGGTCGAACCGCCATTCGCGGTGGCTACGGCATCTTTTTCGAGCATGCCAACGGCAACGAGGGCAACACCGAGTCGCTCGAAAACTCACCTCCGCTCGCGAATGCAGCGCAACGAAACTTTATCAACGGATACGCGGGAACCGGGCAAGCGCAGGCACAACTACCCCTCAGTGTAACCGCTATCCCCACCAAAGCTGTTTGGCCCTACGTTCAACAATGGCACTTCGACATCCAGCAGGAAGTTGCACGGAACACGGTGGCAACGATCTCATACGTCGGGAGTAGCGGGACGCATCTCAGTCGGCAAACAGATCTCAATCAAATCCGACCAGTGCCTCTGTCTCAGAACCCATATCGGGCGGGCGAAACCTACGGCACAACTGACTGCAATAATCCGGATTCTTTGGGTGTCCCCCAAAGTGGCACAACCCCGAGCGGCGTCCCCATAGCGTACGGCGGGTTAGGAGTTTTGGGTCCGGCCGTCAACGTCGGCATCGCGAACTGCAGCGTCAATCCCGACCTGTTTCGCCCCTTCCCTGGCTATGGCGATATAGCTAACCTGCAATTCAAAGCGTCATCTAACTACAACGCTCTCCAGAGCTCGCTCCGCCGAAGCGTGGGCTCGCTCCAGCTGAGCGTGGCCTATACCTACAGCCATTCCATCGATGACGCCTCCGATCGCTTCGATACCAGCTTTGTAAACTCCTACAATCCGTCTTCCAATCGCGCCAGCTCCAACTTCGATCAGCGACATATTTTGAATATTTCCTATGTGTGGGACCTGCCGTTCTTTAAGCATCCTGGACTGACGAACAAGGTGCTAGGAGGATGGGAGTTCTCCGGCATAGCCTCGTTCCAAACAGGTACGCCATTCAGCGTGATCGTGTCTTCCGACAATGCGGGCGTAGCCAATGGAATCGGGTCATCCGCTTTCGCTGACACAGTCGGCAATCCTCGTGCGGGCGTGACCCAGGTTCCTTTCTGTTCCGCTTTTCCGGGCCTGACGACATGCCAGCTCGGCCCTCAAATCTATAATCCAAACGCCTACGCTACACCTCGGGCCCTCACATTCGGCGATTCGGGCCGCAACAGCCTTACCAATCCCCATTGGACTAACTTCGACATGGCGCTCTTTAAGAACTTCAACATCACCGAGCGCGTGTCATTTGAGTTCCGCGCCGAAGCCTTTAATGTGTTTAACCATACCCAGTGGCTGCCGATCGCCGGAAACTCCGGGTCGGCCGCCAATAATTTAGGAGAGAGCAATAATACTTTCAGTCTTGACCCGACTACGGGTTTTCTGCAGGTAACCGGTGCGCACAATGCTCGCATCCTGCAGCTCGGAGCGAAACTCCTTTTCTGAACACCGGGTGTATGCCCGGTGCTCAGACAGACTCCCGAAGGGAGCAACTCAAATGAAGTCATACCACGCCATCTGGTGGTATGCCTTCATATTGCGTCGCAGTTTATACCGCAGCCCACCGTCCCCATGTACACGCAAGCGCTTTAGCAGCGTTTCCACCCAGCGCACGCTGCTGCCCAACTCCGAGCTGCCTGTCGCTGCGTGATGTGACGCTTTCTCACTTCATGCAGAATCTTCAGCCGGTCCCGCTCTTTGGCCGACATCCACAGCCCCTCTGCTGTTTCCGCCATGACCTATCAAAGCGGAGCTTTCTACTTTGCAGAAAGAGGAACTTCTCATATTGCGGCAACAAACAGGAGATTCTCCTTGACACATGCCGGACCTCCAGAGCACAATCCGACAAACCCGCCCAGTGATGCGGAAACTCAGGGGCTAGCAACCATTCAAGAGCTTTTTGTTCACTTTGCAAAGTTGTATTTAACCGCACGGCATCGTTGGTTCGCGATTCTCGGTTGGGAGCTTCGCAGATGCTTTTCAGCATTCGAGCGCGCTGGGCGTATCTTTGCTCGTGTTTCTTAGTCCTAATCACTTTCCTTGCTACTGCGCCCACGTTGCGGAGCGAGAACAGCGACAATATAGACGCGTCTAGGTCAGATCGCGAGTGGGCCAAATTGTTGCATCAGGCGCAGCACGGGAACGCACGAGCTCAGACCCAGGTGGGAATCGCTTTTCTGACTGGCGTGGGCGTCAAGCAAGATTTTTCCCAGGCTCGCAAGTGGTTGACGAGGGCGGCAGAGCAGGCGGATCCCCTCGCTGAACACAATCTCGGAGTATTGTGCTATTTAGGATTGGGAGAAGAGCGCAGCCCCGCCGCAGCCGCAAAATGGTTTGAAAAGGCCGCCGCAGCCGGCCTGCCCGAAGCACAATTCGATGCCGCTCGACTGTATGAAACCGGCTCAGGCGTAGCGCAAGACTTTGGAAGAGCGCTGGAACTGTACGAGCAGGCGGGGAAACAGGGGTATGCTCGCGCCCAGAACAATCTCGGCCGAATGTATGAGAATGGGGAAGGGGTGGCGCGTGACCCAAAAGCTGCAGTTGCCTGGTATTTAAAATCCGCTGAGCAAGGCAATGCAATCGGCGAGTTCGATCTCGGGAGTATGTATTGGCACGGTAACGGCGTGCAGCGGGATTACGCCAAGGCAGCAGAGTGGTTCGCGTTAGCGGCTCAGCAGGGACACACCAAAGCACAGCTTGCTCTTGGGGACTTGTACCGGGTTGGCTGGGGTGTGGCGAAGGATAGTGAGGCTGCCGTCCTCTGGTTAAGCAAAGCCGCAGAACAGGGTGATCCCGTAGCACAATGCAAGCTCGGCGTCCTTTACTTGACAGGACAAGGCAGCGCAATCAATGATTCTTTTGCCGCAAAATGGTTTTCCAAAGCAGCAGAACAAGGCAACCACGACGCCCAAGCCAATCTTGCTTCCTTGTATGAAGTCGGACGCGGCGTTCCCCGGGATTTGAGCAGCGCTTATTTCTGGCGCTTGCTCTCCTGGGACGGAATTGAACCTAAAGACAATGATGAACTCCTAGTACTCGCGCGACAAATCGATAACAAAGATATCGCCGCTGCCAAGAGTCGTGCTTCCGAGTGGCGTCTCGCCCGCAAGGCTGCTGGTCCGCAGCCAGAGAATTTCGATGCCCTACCCGCGGTTGACGTACTGAAGTTTTCCCAGCCTTCTGCAAGATCGGCGCCCGACCCTCCCGGCACCGAATAAGGCAACGATTGGCTGATATGAAACGCCAATCCGGTTCTCGATGCGCTATTTCTCTTAAAGATCCAGAGTGACACCCGCGTTTGGCTGAGAACAGCATACGAGCACGTTGCCGGGAGCAGGCCTCTCGAGCGGCTCAGGGTTATAAACATTTGAGCCGGCAATCAGGCCAGTAATGCAGGTATGACAGACTCCAGTCCGGCATGACCATCTGACCGGAACATCGCACGCTTCTGCCAGTTCAAGCAAGCTCGCGAATTTCGGATCCCAAGCGGCGGTAATCCCGCTACGCGCGAATGAGACCGGAGGGCCAGAACCGGGCGACCCTGGTGGTAGGTGAGGAGTGTGATCAACCTGCGCCATACCAGGGGTAATAGACTCGAGAGAACCGAAGATTTCCGTGTGCACATTCTGGGCGGGCACACCCCAGTTGCGCAGCCCATCGCGCATATTCTGCAAGAATGAAGAGGGGCCACACAGATAGAAGTCACTACCCAGTGACACGCCGATTCTCTCTAGCAAAGCTGTGTCAATGTGCCCAGGTGCGTCGAAGTCTGCCCCGACTTGGTCGACAACAGCCGGCCTGCTGTACACGATATATCGTCGTCCGCGAGAGAGCTGTTTCAGTAATGAACGCGATTCTTCTCGAAATGGATGGTCGGCGCGATTGCGCGCTCCATAGATCCACCAGATTTCTCGTTGCGATCTTTCGTCAGCGAGTGTGTGCAGCATCGACATCACGGGGGTTGCGCCGACACCGGCGCTCAACAAAACCACAGGATTCGTACCGGGATACATAGTAAAGCTTCCCCGAGGTGCACTCACATCCAAAGTATCGCCTTCTCGCAGGCGGTTGCACAGAAATGAACTTCCGATGCCATTCAATTCGTTCTTGACGCTGATGCGGAAATGATCGGCTACCGGCAGATCAGACAACGAATAGCTGCGCAGAACCGGCGATTTGCCCGGATCGACGAGCAGCCGCAACACCACAAATTGGCCCGCTTGGAAGACAGGAAGAGGTTGCCCATCGGTCGGCGCCAGAAGGAAGGAAGTTACGCTATCGCTTTCCTTATGAATATTCGCGACTTGCATCTGTCGGAAGCCGGGCCATGCTGGCGCTTGTTCCTCATTTGCGAGTCCCGGATTCCCCAACCTAGTTTTGGAGCTCAAGTCTTGTTGGAGCATTACCTGGAGCGAACTCTGCCAACCCTTGCTAAGTGCCGGAATCCGTAGCGCTCGTTCCAGTGGTTCGCGAGAATGTCCTGGCAAGTACAAAAGACCATCAATGTTGGCCACCGTGATCCTTTCTGGACCATCGGCGATTTGGACGATATCATCGCCCGCCCCAACTTCTCCTTCCTGCAACACGCGAAAGTAAAACCCTGGTCTGTGATGTGCTACGAGCAGAGCCGGCATGCGAGGCTCATTCATGCGGATGCCCACACGGTAGCACGTCACGCGCGGCTGCGTTACCTCAAATACAGCGCCACCGATACGGTATCGGTCGCCGATGCACACCTCGTTATCAGGAAGTCCCTCGACGGTGAAGTTCTCTCCGAACTGACCGAAAGTAAAATCACTGCGGCCCAGAAAGCGCTCCCAGTAATCGTAAGAGTCCATCTGATAGACAAATACGGCGCGGTGTTCCCCTCCGTGACCTGCGAGATCGGCTTGCGCATCACCATCGATATCAAGCTTGCGCACCATTCGCCGTCCCATAACCGGAGATTTCCAGACTGCGGTTCGGACAGTTTTGCCGTTCCATGTCACGTCGCGTGGAAGACCGACATTTACTGAAAGCAATCGGGGCATGCGTACCTCGTCGAAGCCCAGCGTGTGCTTAGGATCCTTTTATTTCGGTGCAGCGGCCGGCTTAAAATTTCGTTAATCTCTGTTATCCACAATTATGCTGCAAACCGCACATTTGGCGGCGTGGTTAGCGAACTCTCGCACCTCGAGATTATGTGGCCATCCGTTCGACCCATTGAGCGCGCCCTGCGGGAGCCACGAATGGATCCGCAAAGTACTGTGTTTCCCTCGCAACCCTGTCGTCCCTGAATTCCATGATGCTCACGGTGTAGGATGGCTTGCCGTCATATGTCAGGATGAATTCGGTGACCCAAAGATCACCGCTGCCGATGATTCGTCGGACAGCAAAGCGCTTTTTGCTCGGCTGGGAAGCACGTTGGTTCTGTATGTTGTATCGACCGCGGGTTCGCTCGCCTGATTGCGGGTAATCCAGCACCGCATCCTGGTGATAGATGAGGTGCTCGGTTTCAAAATCGTTGGCATCGGACGCCGCCCAGTGCTGATCCAGTGCCGCACGAATTACTTGATCCCGCGCTCCAGAATCCTGCACCGTCTTTTGTTGATCGTTCATCTCGAGCCTCCAATCTTGACAAGAAGCTAGATGCTTTGGCGGTATCGGAGGGCACGGCTCGTCAAGTCGCACCGTGAATTCTCCCGCGGCTACCAACGACGAGCCGGAGCGGCACCATCCACGTGGAGTATCTCTCCGCTCACATGACCTGCCTGCGCTAGATAGAGAACTGCATCGACAACATCTTTCACCTTCGCCTTTTTCATTGCCGTCTGGAACGTTGAGTCATTGGGAACATTGCGGTGCATTGGTGTATCCACAGCGCCGGGGGCCACCGCATTAAAGCGGATGCCGTCTTTTGCATACTCGATTGCGAGATTCTGGGTTGCTGAATTCAGCCCACCCTTCGTAATCATCGAGAGCGAGCCGTTTTCGCCAGCGATCGGACGGTCGGCAAGCGCCGCCGTGATGCTCACAACGCATCCCGATTTTTGTTTCAGCATCTGTTTCAGAGCGCACTGAGTAGTGTAGAAGAATCCAAGCAGATTCGTGGAGACAAGGGCCTCGAAGTCCTCGACCGCGAAGTCAGTGAAAGGCTTGGTTAGGAAGATGCCCGCGTTATTCACCAAGACGTCGATGGTTCCGAAGTTTTTCATTGCTGCTTCGACAGCGCGGGCACCAGTTTGCTGCTGGCTGATATCGCCATCGAGGAGAACCAGGCTGTCCGAGACGGTCCACTTTCGATTAGGTTCTCGAGACGTTGCTACGACGCTATAACCCGCTTCCAGGAATCCTTCGACTAAACCCGCGCCAATACCCCCCGATGCTCCAGTTATGATCGCCGTTTTCTTGCCGGGCATGAATAACCTTTCGTTCAAGCTGGGATCCAGCTAGGAAGCCTCCCCTCTGCACTGGCTATACCAGTTCAAAGGGGTAGGCCACTGTTAATAGTCACAGGTGGCAAGGTCTACCCGGTGCCGGTGCGACCGTTGCCCAACCTAATCGCCGCGGAACGCCTACGCAAATGGTTCGAGTTTGGACAGGATGGTCGGCAGGAATTCAGCGACCGTCGGATGGATATGCATTGCGCGCTGGATGACCGTATACGGCGCCTTCGCATACATGACATCCAGTAGAACGTGAATCACTTCATCGCCCCCGACTCCAAGAATCGCGGCACCCAGAATTTGTTTGGTTTCGGCGTCGACGCAAATTTTGATGAAACCTTGTGTCTCACCTTTTTCGTAGGCCCGGCTCACCCGACTCATTGGATATTTCGCGACCAGCGCACGACGCCCGGATTTCCGTATCTCTGCATCGGTCATGCCGCATCGACCCAGCGGCGGATCGATATACAGTGCATACGCTTGGATCCGATCGGAAACCCGGCGATGGTCAGCGTTGAATAGATTGTCGGCAACGATCTCATAGTCGTTATAGGAAGTATGCGTGAAGGCGCCGCGGCGGTTGCAGTCCCCCAGCGCCCAGATGCCGGACACGTTGGTTTCGAGCTGATCGTCGACGATGATGTAGCCGTGTTGGTCGGTCGTGACGCCGGCCCGTTCGAGACCGAGGTCGCTTGTGTTGGGGATACGCCCGACGGCTAGGAGCACGTGCGTGCCTGCCACTTCCTTCGGGTCTTCCTTGCATTCCATGTGGACGGCGACGCCGCCATTGCGCTTCGCCAGTGAGAGGCATTTCGCATTCAGCCGGATTTGTATACCCTCAGCCTCCAGGATTTCGTTCACCGCCTGGGAGACGTCTTCGTCCTCCCGTCCAATCAATCGCGGCCCCATCTCCACAACCGTAACTTCGCTTCCGAGGCGGCGATAGATCTGTGCGAACTCCAGCCCAACATAACTTCCGCCGACGATGATGAAATGCCCGGGCAAGAAATCGATGTCCATGATCGATGAGTTGGTGAGAAAGGGGACGTCGTGGATCCCCGGCATGTCTGGAATCCTTGCCCGCGCACCAACATTGATATAGATCTTGTCGGCTTCGAGAACCTCCTCGTTGACCATGACAGTGTTCGACGACTGAAAGCGCGCCTGGCCCTGAATGACCGTACAATTTTTCGTTCCTCGGAGCCATTCCTCTACGCCCTTGCTTGACCTCCTGGAGACCGCATCTTTGCGGGCTTTCACCCGCTTCATATCAACGCGCACATCACCAATGTCGAAACCGTATTCTGCCCCTCGGCGGGCAACATGGACCGCATAGGCGCTTGCCACGAGCGTCTTTGTCGGGGTGCATCCCGTATTCACGCAGGTTCCGCCAAATTTATCGCGTTCGATAATAGCGACGGTTTTGCCCGCGCCCGCAAACCGTGCCGCCAGGGACGGGCCGGCTTGGCCCGTCCCAATAATGATTGCGTCGAAGTGCTTCATCATAGTGGTCCAGGTTCCTTCTCTAATTGGAGGTTATAAAAGCGGCGATCCCTTTGGCTAGAGTGCCATCCCGAGGGCGAGTTCTGCTCACTTAGCTTGCTGATCCTACGGCGGTTAGGCAAGACCGTTGCCTTCCGTCAAAGCTATTTTCGGCACGCTTTGGTAAGGTTGGATGGTCAACGGCTTGCAAGTGATAGAATCTAAAAGACGGGCGCTTACCTGCGCGGTAGGGTGCCATCTTCGCTTCTCGATAGAATGCGTTCACAACTTAACTAGGCTGACGGGACTGCCAAGTACCTCATAGTACGCAGCAACAGACAGAATCTGAGCGGGTGCCGATGCGGATACTGCTCGGCGCTGGTTTCCTGTTGGGGAAGCGTCAGGCTCGGGTCACATTCGCGTCGGTTCGTGAACAAGCAAATTTGGAGGATCGCGAGAACCAGACGCCCCCATGATCTATGAATCATAAGTCACAACAAGCAACAGCAGAAGGCGTACTGCTACAGAGCCTTTTCTAGGATCTCGCGAATCTCGCCGTCGCTGAACGCTCCGTCGAGACCCATCCCGTAAGCGCAGTCCATCTCCAGAATGCCGTTTTGGAAATTGATCTGCTTAGCGGTCTTATCTTTAATGTTCTTGAGTTTCACCGACTTTAGGCCGTCCCGCACTGACTGTTTTCCAAGGTCGTCCTGGCAGATCACGCGAAGCGCCATGTTCAGCCGGTGGCAGGAAAGGTTATCGAGGAAATTCAAGGCCTCCGGGTCGTCGGCCATGCTGTCCCAGTCCACTTCATAAGCAATAGGCTTGCCACAGATTTCTTGGATCTCCGTCACGCGGGCAGGAAGCGTCTCTTCCTGCAGTGCCTTGATCTTGCGTCGTTCATTTAATCCCATTTGTTTTTCTCTCCTTTGACAGGCATCGTAATACTCCGAATTGTTGGTTAGCCGCTAGTCATTAAGAGACTCCACGGCTTTCTGGGGCAGTTCCCAGAAAGTAGCTAGGTGGGCAGCGATGTCATCCAGCGTGTGCGTGTCTTCACCCCTGATTACTTCGATCTCCACCGACTCGTGTCCATCACTGAAAGGATTATTCAACTCAAGGAAGAGCCGCGAAGAACCGCCCCCGCGACAGGGAACGATCTGAAGGAGTCTTAGCCCCAGGCAGCCATCGTGCTGGACGAAGGCCGCGAGGTTGCCAGCATGCCAACCAACTTGACCGGCTTCCTCATCCTTCCAGAGAAATGGGTTGGGCTGAGCAGGAGTGCGGCGCAACAATCCGCGTTCGAGCAGTCGCCGAAAACTAGCCGGTGCAGCCCACTTGGTATGGAAGGGGAGCACGCCGGTTTTGGACGTCGATAACAAACGCATCCGCTCCGTTGGCGAAAGTATCTGAACCCAGTCGTGTTCGACAGTGATGCGACATTGATTCCATAATTCCGGATGGCGTTCGTAGAGCGGATTATGAGCGGGTGACTTATCTTTGATGAAAGTAATGATCTGTATCGATATTTCCCCAAACGTCCAGGTGTTCGACCACGTGTTGTTGGTCGCTGTGTTTGCCGGATGCTGGCCGAGGGCCGCCGTCAAGCGCTCGAGCGCCAGTTCGTGATTGCGATGCCCGTCTTGGAAGTAGTCGAAATCGCAGTAGAAAGTACTTGGCGGCAAATAGTGCGAAATGTCGTTCTGGATGAAATACGGCTGAACGTTTTCTCGAAACAGCGGAGCTGGCGGCAAGTAGATCACATCCCAAAAATCGTACCAGCGGTTCACTCCATACTTCCGGGCAAGCTCCTCAATTGTCATCCTGCTGCCTATCGCTGCGAGTCCTCTGTTTGCGAGGAATTCTGGAACGTCGTTGTCGCGCACGTCTGGCATGGTAGCATCACAGCAGCACTGGGCAAGCACCTCAGATTCTCCTGTCAGCGCCGCTGTATTCTCGTGCTGGGGTTCCTTCCTTCTTCCTGTTAAGGTGCGTGTGCAGTCTCCTCAACTAATAAGGCGAAAAAACAGGGAGATTTTCGCGAAGGAAAGCGAAAAAAGTGTGGTCTCATTGCCAGATGTCCGTCGCTCGGTTGTAGAAATCGCTCGTTGCTTCAACCGGTCAAACTGATTCCAGCGGGAGAAGAGTATCGGGAGTTATGCCGGCTCATCGGCGCTTAGGAGCTCCGCTGTAAGCGAGGAGTAAATCGGCCGATCGTTCGAAGACGTTCTGCAGTGCGGCCATTGCTGCAGGGTCGTGTTGTTCCTTCGCGGATAGACGGCCGCCGGCGTGGATGATGACACTACATACGTCCATCGCATCGTCAAGCAGGGCGGCATATAGAGGAGTGCCGTGCAACCGAGTTGCCCGGTTGAGAAGGGGGACCTCGTCTTCTTTCAGCAAAAAGCCCGCCGGACCGTCGCGCGGGAGCGGAAACTTGTCTGTGAACGGATTGAACAGGCTAGAATCGCCGCGGTCGTGAGTCACGATTCGCCACACTAACCGGTTCTCGGTGGCAGTCCTAACCGGTCCGTCGAAAAGCGCACGCTTCAAAACCCAAGCCTTGTGGAGGTCCCTGGCCTCATCCGCATTAAGATGCCCGCCGTGGGCGACCAGGGCGCGCACCAGTCGGATCCGATCCTGTTGGTGCTCGATGCCGTCGTTGATCGTGCCGTCCAGGCTAATCGAGAGAGCACTCAGCGCCACATTGAGCGGGGACCCGGCAGCAGGAGTACTGACGTTCACCAGCGTAGGATTGCTGTCGATGTCATGCAACGCTTGTTCCACTGCCTCGGATGGTCCAGACTGGAGCTGAGTGTCCTGGGCGGCTCGCAAAATCGAGTCCAGCAGCAGATTGGTGCGGCGATACGTTTCAACGCGTCGACTGCGCTTTCCGATTCCCGCCATGCCGAACCACAATCCAATCCGGCTGGAAACAAAAATCCCGGCGACCAGAAGGCCGGCTAAAGCAGGAATGCTCGACAATCCAAACGCCACTCGTATGGCTCCGCGGGCCATCGCGCGCCACGCGAACACATCAAGCACGAACCACATGAGGGGATAGAACGAAAGCAGCACCCACGGAAGTGACCTCTTGAAAGTCTGCCCCTGCGCTGCGATCGACATGACGTTGGCGACCAGCACAGCGGGGTAGACGAGGATCGAGAGAGCCCCCACTGCTTGAAGCGCTAACAACCCGTTCCGGTTCATGCGTCGATTCTAGCTCTAGGAGCGTTGAGTGAGATGTTCTCGAGTTTTGCCATCTTGTCACCGTTTTTTCGAGCGACGGGCTGGGTGGGCGTCAGCAACTCCGCCCCATCGGCGGTTGCATGCATGTCGTCCTCGAGCCGCACGTCGAACTCGCCCCGAAGATGAATCTCAACTTTTCACCCTGTTCTGCGGCTGTTCCGAAATGGCGGAGGCATTATTTGTGGTGCTGATTGCTGCCCTTGTTGGGCCCTGAAGGAGGGTTCTCCGACTGGAAGCGCCTCGTAGCAGCAAGAAGTCGCGTCGAACATGCCACGCGCTCGCAAAAGAACCATGGGTTTCTCTAGCCAAGGCCGCCGCCGAGAGCGTGGCCTCCGACTCCAGCGCCACCCACATGTCAGCACGGTAATTGGGCCCCATCATGACTCGAAAACGGTAAACGTGGTGGCGGCGAGCCAGAAGAGAGGGCGGCAAAACGTCGCGGCTACGCGGATCGCGGAGCCTGCGAAGCGAGGGTGGCGTTGCAATTGGAACTCAGTCCCGACTTCGAGCACGTCCTGCCTCGGCCCATTGTACGAGCGACTGAGACGGACGAACCGGCGGTCTGATTACGCCAGCGCCTTTTGCACCAGAGTCTGTGGGGTAGAAATCGCAGGCCGTGAACTAACGAACAGTGGGGAACTAGCGTGTTATGATGGGCTTGCCGCTAATCTGTGGGCGCTTAACTCAGCGGTAGAGTGCCATCTTCACACGGTGGAAGTCATAGGTTCGAATCCTATAGCGCCCACCATCTTTTCAACGATTTAGCCGCGTTTGCAATCCGTTTGCAATCCATTAAGCGCGAGTCCCACTATTTTGCCCTGCGCTTCCGCCATATCAGACGTCACGGCGTCACCATAGACATTCATCGTAGTGCGAATATCGGAATGACGCATGAGGCGCTGTTGCACTCCAACCGGCGTTCCCACTGAATCCAGCCAACTGCGGTAGGTGTGCCGGAAGGTATGGGACCGAAGATGCCCCAGGCTCGCCGCAGTGGCTGCTCGTTGCA
>Ga0126381_100002269_pt1 | contig 20773 bp, 16 predicted proteins | sample PanSoiMetPlot_28_FD_96465 | JGI IMG/M metagenome (GOLD analysis project Ga0126381, IMG submission 96465) | Tropical forest soil microbial communities from Panama - MetaG Plot_28 | ecosystem: Environmental > Terrestrial > Soil > Tropical forest > Bulk soil | place: Panama | collected 2016-02-17
CAGCGCCAGTGGGGCGACCGCAAGCGCGAGCACGGAGAACAGTGCGAGGTCGCTGGTATGGGGGATCAGCGCCGCCACGGCGCCCGCATAGACCGCGCCGCCGAGCGTTCCGACGAAATAGTCGATGGTCGCCTTCAGCGACTGTCCTAAGCTGGTCTGCGTGACGATCACCGCGGTCAGCACCGACCACAGCACGAGCGGCACGTGCAGCCCCTGGCCTATCATTGCGGTCAGGACGGCGGAAACCGTGACCCGCACGCATTGCCGCAGCTCCGCCCGGCGCTGCTCCATGAGGAGGCGCAACCGGGTCCAGGCTGTTGCGGTCAGGCTCATGGGAGTTCTCCCGGCGGATCGATTCGCTCCAACATTGACGTGCGTATGCGGCGCGTCTATAGGGCTGCGCATGACGATTACCACGATCGCGCAGGAGCTTCGCCGCCGTGCCCTGGCAGGCCCGCGCGCGTGATCGTCGACGCGCCGCCGGGCAGGGTCCCGCGGTGCTTTTCCCCCAGTCTCCGTGGTGATCGCTGTCCGGCTCATTGAGTGAGCAAAGGATCGACCTATGCCGGAAATCAACAAAGCCAGGATCGGCGTGCTCGGCGCGTCGGGCTACACGGGCGCGGAGCTGGTGCGGCTGCTGCTGCGCCATCCGCGCGCGGAGATCGCGCTGCTCACCGCCGACCGGCGGGCCGGGCAGGAGATGCGCGACGTTTTCCCGCAATTTTCGCCGTTCGTGCTGCCGAAGCTCGTGTCGATCGAAAGCCTCGATTGGACAATTGCCGACCTCGATCTCGTTTTCTGCGCACTGCCGCATGGGACGACGCAGCAGGTGATCAAGGACCTGCTCGGCAAGGCGCCTGCCATCAAGGTCGTCGATCTCTCGGCCGACTTCCGTCTCGCCGATCTTGCCGCCTATGCGCGCTGGTACGGCCACGCGCATCAGGCGGGCGAGCTGCAGCGGGAGGCGGTCTACGGCCTGGTCGAGGTCTATCGGGAGCGGATCAAGACGGCGCGGCTCGTCGCCAACCCCGGCTGCTACACGACCTCCGCGCAGCTTCCGCTCGTTCCGCTCCTCAAGGCCAAGGCGATCGATCCCGACGCGATCGTGATCGATGCCAAATCCGGCACCACCGGTGCCGGCCGCGCCGCCAAGGAGGAGCAGCTGTTCGCCGAGGTGTCCGAGGGCTTCCACGCCTACGGGGTCGGGCATCATCGGCACATGGCCGAGCTCGATCAGGAATTCACCCTGGCTGCGGGCCGCGAGGTGCTGGTGAGCTTCACCCCGCATCTGGTGCCCATGAACCGCGGCATTCTGTCGACGATTTATGTGCGCGGGAGCAGCGGGAGCCAGGCCGAGGCCCTGCATGCGCTGCTTCTAAAGCACTACGCGAGCGAGCCGTTCGTGCATGTGCTGCCGTTCGGCAAGGTGCCGCAGACCCGCCACGTGCGCGGCTCCAACATGACCTTCATCGGCGTCGCCAAGGACCGTGCCGGCGGCCGCGCGATCATCTGCTCGGCGCTCGACAATCTGGTGAAGGGCGCCTCGGGCCAGGCGGTGCAGAACATGAACCTGATGCTTGGATTTCCTGAGGCTTTAGGCCTTGAGCAGGTGGCGCTGTTCCCGTGAGCTGGGTCGCTGCGGAGGAGGAGAGGTGAAATGAACTGGCAATTGTTCGCGGCGTTCCTGCTCATCACCATGGTCCTGATCCTGATGCCGGGACCGATCGTGACGCTCGTCATCGCGACAAGCGTGACCAAGGGCGTGCGCGCGGGCCTCGTTACCGTCGCCGGAACCACGGCGGGCAATATCGTTTTGCTGGCTGTGATTGTCGGCGGCCTAAGCTTCGTTCTCGAGCACGCGCTTTATTGGTTCGACGTTCTGCGCTTCGCCGGCGCCGCCTATCTGATCTGGCTCGGCATAAAGGCCTGGCACGGGGCGGGCGGCGCGGCGCCGCTGCCGCGCGACCATGTCCAATTCGGCCGCGGATTTCTGGTCGCGCTGTTCAATCCGAAGACCATCGCCTTCTTCTCGGCGTTCCTGCCCCAATTCATCGATCCCAACCTGCCGGCCGCGCGCCAGCTTGCTGTCATGTGCGCAGTCTCGGCGCTACTCGCGGCCCTGAGTGATGCGGCGTACGCCGTCCTCGCCGGCCTCGGGCGCACTTGGTTCATGCACCCCGCTCGCACCCGTCTGCTCGGCCGCGTCTCGGGGTTCACGCTGATCGGTGGCGGCATCTGGTTGTCGCTGTCGCGCCGGCCGGCGTAATTGCGCTCCGACGCGCGGCGCCGTGGCGGCAGCGGGTTCGGCCTCAACATCGTCAAGCACATCGTCACCCGGCGCGGTGGCACGGTCTCGTTCGAGGATGCGCCGGGCGGCGGCACGATCTTCCACGTCGACCTGCCGCCGTTCGAGGAGCAGAGAACCGCGGACGCGGTCGCCGGGCAACAACTGGCGATGATTCTCGCAGGTTGAGCGTTCACGCCCATCTTCGAGCTTGTGAGGAAATCGCTCCGGTCGTCTCCACGAAAGCGACATGAAAGCGGGGACTAAACGCGTGGACATCGATGGGATACTACAGGTAAGCAACTGATGCCGCAGCCGCACTGGGTCCCGCTTTCGCGAGGACGACATGAGTGATTTCCTCCCGCGCTCCCTTGCAACTAAGCGGCCGGGATGGTGAGCAGGAAGGCCGCGCCTTGCACGGCGGCGATAAGCTCGATCGAGCCGCGGTGGGCGCGCAGCATAGAGCGCACGATCTCGAGCCCCATGCCGGTCCCGCCGCTCTCCCGCCGGGTGGTGAAGAACGGCGTGAATATCTTGTCGCGGTTGTTCTCCGCAATCGTCTCGCCGTCATTTGTCACCTCGACGCAGACCACCTCGGCTGACCGCATGGCGCGGATGCGCACGGTCTTGGCCTGGTGATGCGCCGCATTGTCAGCGAGGTGCGAAAAGATGATGGTTGCATTGTCGGCCGACATGGCGATCGCCTGATCGAGACAGCCTTCCGCCACGATTGTGAGGGTCGAGAATGCACCGCGCGTCGCGGCGACGATTGCGGCGAGCGTCGTGCTGCCGCCGGGCTGTGGATTGTCGGCGCGCGCGAGCTCGCGCAGCCGCTCGAGCAGCGCGGTGAGCCGCCGCGCGTCGGCGACGACATTGTCGAGGAACTTGCGTTTCTCGTGGTCGGCCATGTCCTCGCCGCAGTCGCGCAACAGCTCCGCGGCGCCCTGAATGGCGCTGAGCGGCGACTTGAGCTCGTGGGAAACGTGCGCCGCGAAGGTCGCGATATAGTCGGTGCGGTCATAGAGCCGCTCGGCCATGTCGAGGAAGCCCTGCGACAGCATCGCAAGCTCGCGCGTGCCGTGATGTTCGGGCGGACGGACGGCGCCGCGTCCGGCAACGCCGATCGCCCGCATGTGGGCGATGAGCTGGTGCATGGGCCGCGTAATGGTGCGCCAGAACAGGAAGCCGACGACGAGCGTCACCCCGGCGACGGCCGTCAGCGCCGCCATGATGCGGCGGTGCTCCGTATCGAGATTCTTGATGATGTTGTTGGGCGTGCGCGAGGCGTAGACGACGCCCACGACCTGGCCGCCCACCATCACCGGCATGGCGGTGAAGACGCGAACGCTGGTGCCGCGGGTCACCGAATAGAGCGAGGGCGGGGGCTGGTCGCGCACACGCAGCCGCATCACGCTGCTGTACGCGCCGCCGAGCGCGCGGGCGACCTCCTCGACATCGGCGAGCGAGAGCCCAAGCTCATTGCCGCCGGCAATGACGACGCCATGGGGGTCGAGAATGCGCAGCCCGGCGAGCGTGACCTTCTGGGTCTCAGCGAGGACGGATTGCAGGCGCCGCCCGACCTCCGCCAGCGCCGGATCGGCTGCCTGCGCGGGCGGGCGGCCGTCGGGCCGTGGCGGCAGAATCTCGCCGCCGGCGAGATCGAGGCTGGGCTCGATCGGTGTGTACTCGCTCGGCGCGGCTTCGGGAGGCGGGTTTCCAAGCTCGCGCTGAAATAGCGCCGACAGGACGGCGCATTGAGCGATCAGCTCGCCTTCGGTCTGCCGGATCAGCTGATTTTCATAGAGGCGGAAGAAGAAGAGGCCGGCAAGCGGCAGCGCGAGCACGGTGGTCAGCACCGCGAACACGATCATCGCAAGCGAGGGGCGCCATTTCTGCTTGATCCGCAGCTTGCCGCGGCGTGCGCCTGCGTCGCGCCACAAGGTCACGATCCGCTCGTGCAGCGGCCGAGCCGGAAGCCTACGCCGTGCACCGTGTCGATGACGTTGCTGCATCCGGCCTGCGCCAGCTTGCCGCGGATGTTGCGGACGTGGCTGTCGATGGTGCGGTCGGAGACGTTGATGTTGCCGCCATAGGCGGCGGTCATGATCTGGTCGCGGCTGAGCACCGCGCCGGCGCGCGCGAGCAGCACCTTGAGGATCGCGAACTCGACGGCGGTGAGGTCGAGCGGCGTCCCGTCGAGATCGGCGGTGTGCAGCAGCGGGCGAAGCGTCAGGGCGCCGTGCGACAACGGCGCTTCGTCGGGCACCGGCAGCGGCGTGGCGCGGCGCAGGATGACGTTGACCCGCGCCACCATCTCGCGTGGGCTGAAGGGTTTCGTCACATAGTCGTCGCCGCCGATCTCCAGGCCAATGACTCGATCGACCTCGTCGTCGCGCGCCGACAGGAACAGAATCGGGACGTTGGAGGATTTGCGGATCTCGCGGCAGACCGCGAGCCCGTCGGTGTCGGGCATGCCGATGTCGAGAATGATCATGTCGGGGGGGTGGCGGCGGAAGCGCATGAGCGCCTCGCCGCCGTCGCGCGCGGTCTCGGTGACCATGCCGGCCTTCTCCAGCGCGAAGCTGATGATGTCGCGGATATGCGGATCATCGTCGACCACGAGGATGCGGTGCGCCAAGCGTGCCCTCCCTGTCAGCGCAAGTCGCGGAGCGTATCCTGATCCATTCGATCGGGATACGTTTAGAGCGTGATCCCGAAAAAGCCTGCCCTGCTCGAACGGGGCGGACGCGGAAAAGATCATGCTTCACCAACAAGCGGATCACGATTCGAAGAACTTGATCGCGCTCCAACCGAGCGACCAGTGGGGATCGGTTGCCAGCGGGGACTGGGGCCGGTCGAGGAAGCGCATGAGCCGGTAGCCGCGGAAGGTCCAGGCGCGCCAGTCTTTCATGCGTTCCTCGTGCCTCGCCGCAAGCCGGAAACGGCACGCCGTGAGCTCGGGAGCAAGCCGCCCGTCAGCATTCGCCTTGGCGAGCTCTTCGATCGCCGGCAGCGCCGTCGGACCGAGGGTGCAGAGATAGGCGGCATCGACCGGCGTGCCGGTGCCGGACATCTCCCGGCTGTGGGCGACGTTGAAATTCGCGATCAGCGCCGCGAAGTCGACCAGGCTGCAGCCGTAAAGCGCAAGCGTGACGGCCGCGACGTTGGCCCAGACGAGCCAGTCGTTGCAGCGGCCGAGCGCGATGCGGGCGACGATCAGCACGAGACCTGTTGCAACCACGAGCATCCAGATGAAGGCCGCACAACGCAATCCGGTCAGCGAATAGACGCTGACATAGAGGTAGAGGCGAAGTATCGCGGAGGCGACGAGCAGCACGGTCTGGCCGATCCACAGATAGACGAGCGCGCGGACCAGGCGGGCGCGCTGCAGCGGAGTGCCCGGCTGCATGGTCGCCAACACGAATCCTCCGGCGAGAAGCGCGCTCACCATCAGCGGAAAAACCCCGCGATGCGCGTAGGCGGCATAGCTCATGCCGGCCGGCAGGGCCACGCCGCCCCACAGATACGCGATGTCGAGCGTGGACTGCATGGCGAACAGCGCGTTGAAGAGAAAGAGCGAGCGCAGGATGGCGCTCATGCCGAACACCGGTCCCGGTGCGGCCGGCGCGGCCACAGCGGGGTGCACGGCAGCGCGCGGCGGCGGCGCACCGAGTGCGGCGAGGAGGGCCTGCGCCACGGAGTCGCTCCACAGCTCGACCCGCAGGAACGGCCACACCAGGGCGACGACCGCGATCCAGAACAGCGGCCGCACCAGGTCGAGGTTCCAGGAAGGGGCACCGACATCGGCAAGCCAACTCTCGATCAATGGATTGGCTTGCAGAAGCAACAGCAAGAATACCGTGCCGAGCACGAGCGGAATGATCCACCCTATGAGCCAATTGGCGCCGTGCCTGGCGAGCTCGCGCGCCTGTGCCACCTGCGTGATGGTTCGCAGATCGGCAACAAGACGCGCCGGACCGGAGGCGATCATCCAACCGAGATCGCGCACCCTCTCGAGGCCGCCGCGCGCGTGCCATCCGGTCGCGAGAAGCACGAAGGCGGCGGCACCCGCGCCAGCGAAAGTGAGGGCGAGGAGGCCGAACTCCTCGATAGCCGGCAGCAAGGCGACGAGGAGCACGGCGGTTGCGAAAGCAGGCTCAGCGCGGTTCGCGCAGATATTGTTGGTCGCGAGCGCCGTGGCGGCGAGCGCCAAGACAAAGATCACAATCGAGATGCCGGGCCGGTGCAGGTAGAACAGCCAGTCGGCAAGCGCCGTCACTACCGCCGCAGCGGCGAGGCATCGCAGAAGCGTGCGTATCTCGGGAGTCTGCGAATGAGCGATCGGGAGGCTGACCATTTGTCATCGATCCTGATTGTGGGTTCGGTTGCGAAGGGCAGGCAGGCGAGAGCTCTCGGGCCTTCGCATAGGAGCGCCGCTTGCAGCCGCTGGGGCAGCCCTCCCCAGAGATTCAGGATTGTCGTGCAGGATTCGTGCAGGCGGCCGCCGACCACGAGAGAACCTGCTCAGCGGCCGCTTCGACGTGGATACGGGTCGTGTCGAACAGCGGGACCGGGCTGTCTTCCTCCCGCACCAGCAGCATGATTTCCGTGCAGCCGAGGATGACCGCGTCCACGCCACGTTCGACGAGGCGGGCGATCACCGTGCGATAGGCCTCCCGTGAGGCCGCTTCCACGCGGCCCTGCACAAGCTCGTCGTAGATAATGCGATGGACCAGCGCACGGTCGGCCGCGTCCGGCACCAGGACTTCGAAGCCGAAGCGGTCCTTGAGGCGGCCCTTGTAGAAATCCTGCTCCATGGTGAAGGCGGTCGCCAACAGACCGACCCGCTGCAGCCCGCGCGCGCGGATGCGCTCGGCGGTTGGGTCGGCGATGTGCAGCAATGGTATCGTTACGGCGGCCGCGACCGCGTCGGCCATGCGGTGCATCGTGTTGGAGCAGATGAGGAGGAGATCGGCCCCACCGCGCTCGAGCCGCCGCGCCGCGTCGACCATCAGCGCGGCCGCCTCGTCCCAGCGCCCGGCATGCTGCAGAGCCTCAATCTCGGCGAAGTCGAACGACCACATCAGGCAGCGCGCCGAGTGCAGCGGGCCGAGGCGCTCGCGCATGATCTCGTTGAGGATGCGGTAGTACTCCGCCGAGCTTTCCCAGCTCAGCCCGCCGATGAGCCCAAGGACTCTTTGGCATTGCACGCTGCCTTCTCCAACCCTGTCCCGGTCTGAACCGGAACCATTCCAGACCACGGCATGCGAAGTTTTGAACGGTCCCGCCTCAAGGCCGGGACAACGGCGCTTGTGCCGTCAATCCTTGACCTTCACATAGCTTCCCGGCGCGTCCTCGATCGCCGTCATGCCGACGCCCGGGATGCGCGCGGCCACTTGCGCGGGATCGTGCGTCTTGACCCAGGCGAGCCAGTCCGGCCACCACGAGCCCGGATGCTCCGTCGCCCTGGCGAGCCAGCTGTCGAGATTGGCGCCCGCGGGCTTGGCGCCGGTCCAATACTGGTACTTCTGCCGCTGCGGCGGGTTGATCACGCCGGCTATGTGGCCAGAGCCGGCGAGCACGAATTTGACCGGGCCGCCGAAGCAGCGGGAGCCGAGCAGCACCGATTTCGCCGGCGCGATATGGTCGTCGCGCGTGGCCAGATTGTAGATCGGCACCTTGACCGCCGCCAGGTCAAGCTTCTCGCCGGCGATGACCATCTCGCCGCGCGCGAGCGTATTTTTGAGGTAGCAGTTGCGCAGGTAGAAGGAGTGGTTCGCGGCCGGCATGCGGGTCGCGTCGGCGTTCCAGTAGAGCAGGTCGAAGGCGAGTGGCTCCTTGCCCCTGAAGTAGTTGTTGATCACATAGGGCCAGATTAGCTCGTTCGAGCGCAGCATGTTGAAGGAGTTTGCCATCTTGGCGGCGTCGAGATAGCCGTGCTCGGCCATCTGGCGCTCCAGGGCCGAGATTTGCTCCTCGTCGGCGAAGACCTTGAGGTCGCCCGCATAGGTGAAATCGACCTGGCTCGCGAAGAAGGTCGCCGACATGATACGCTGGTCGCGGTCGGCCGCCATGTAGGCAAGGGTGGCGGCGAGCAGCGTGCCGCCGACGCAGTAGCCGATGGCATGCACCTTGGTCTCGCCGGTCGCATGCGCGACGACGTCGAGCGCGGCGAGCGGCCCCTCGAACATGTAATCCTGGAAGGTCTTCTTCGCCAAATGGCCGTCTGGATTGACCCAGGAGATGCAGAACACGGTCAGGCCGTGGTCGACGCACCATTTGATGAAGGATTTCTCGCTCGTGAGATCGAGCACATAGAACTTGTTGATCCATGGCGGCACGATCAGGATCGGGCGCCGCAGCACGGTCTCGGTCGCGGGGGCATATTGGATGAGCTGGATCAGGTCGTTCTGGTAGACGACCTTGCCGGGCGTGACCGCGAGATTGCGACCGACTGCGAACGATGAGGTGTCGGTCTGGCGGATGCGCAGCTCGCCATGTCCCGCCGCAATGTCCTCGGCCAGCATGTGCATGCCGCGGGCGAGGTTCTCGGCGTTCGAGGCGAGTGTCTCGCGCAGGAGCTCGGGATTGGTGAGCACGAAATTCGAGGGCGCGATCGCGTTGACGATCTGGCGGACGTAGAACTCCGCTTTCTGTTGCGTCAGTGGATCGAGCCCCTGCGCATCCTTGACCAGGTGGTCGGCCCAGCTCACCGTCAGGAGATAGGCCTGCTTGAGAAAATCGAAGAACTGGTTGCTCGACCATTCGGGATCGGTGAAGCGCTTGTCCCTGGGGCTCGGCTCCGCGACGGGCTCCGTTTTCTCGCCGGCCATCCGCTTGACTGCCCCGGCCCACAGATCGAGATAGGAGCGGCCGAGCCCGATCTGCAAATCAAGGGCGCGCTGCGGGTCCTTGAGCCAATACTCGCCGACATGGCCGAGGGTCTTCACCATGTCGATGAACTCGGCGTATTCGCCCTGGATGCGGCCTTCCTCGCGCGGCTTGAGATAGGCCGCGAGCGCCTTGCCGCCTTCTTCGATCATGCGGGCGAGGTTCCTGGCGAGCTTCTCGATGTCGACAGAGGAGCTCGGCACGCCTTCCGCGGGGGCCTTCAACTCGCTGCCTGCGCCGTCCCCCATGGCCACAAATTCCTCATAACGTTCCTTGTGCCTGAGATGGATTTCGTGCCACCGGCACGCAAGTACGCACACGGCGGCGCATGTCCGGTGGACTCCCGACTTTTCCCGTTTGCGGTAAGATGGGAGGTCCTGTTAACTCCCTACCCTTAGACCTTGCTTTGGTCATATTGCTAGTCGATGACGAAACACGCCGCTGAGCCGCTTGAATCGCAAGGTTTTGTTTACCGGCGGGGGCGGGGCTGGGAGTTGCGGGCGCGGGCCTTGGGATTCGCTGGGCGAGAATGGGGTAACCGGGAACGTGTTCGGGGCATCCATGAGCTCTTCGTCGCAGGTGTGGCGGGCGGCACGCGTGGCAGCGGCCGCGGCGGGTGCCTGCGCCTTGCTCGCGGGCTGCTCGGGCTCGCTCCTTGCCGATCATCTCCCGACCGCGGTCGGCGGCCTGCCGGCGGACGCGCCGGTGCGGCCGGCCGACACGTCCTATCCCGCGGTGCACAATATGCCACCCTCACGCAGTGCAGCACCGCTGAGCGATGACCAGCAAAAGCAGCTCGCCGACGAGCTGATCGCGGCGCGTAACCGCTATGGCGCCAACCCCACGGACGAGCCCACAACCACCGGCTCGACCCCCAATTCCAAGGCTGCCAGCGCCCGCAACCAGTGATACAAGGCGGCGCCGGCGCTTGCTTTGGCGCCGGAGGAGCCCCTGCACATGGAAGAGTTCTACCGTATCCGTCGCCTGCCCCCTTATGTCTTCGAGCAGGTCAATCGCGCCAAGGCGGCCGCCCGCAATCAGGGGGGCGACATCATCGACCTCGGGATGGGCAACCCGGACCTGCCGGCGCCCGAGCACGTGGTCGAGAAGCTCAAGGAGACGATCGGCAAGGCCCGCACTGACCGCTATTCGGCCTCTCGCGGCATTCCAGGGCTGCGGCGGGCGCAAGCCGCCTACTACCAGCGGCGCTTCGGAGTGAAGCTTAATCCCGACACCCAGATCGTCACTACGCTTGGCTCCAAGGAAGGCTTTGCCAATGTGGCGCAGGCGATCACCGCACCGGGCGACGTCGTGCTGGTGCCGAACCCGACCTATCCGATCCATGCCTTCGGCTTCCTCATGGCGGGCGGCGTCATCCGCTCGGTGTCGTCCGAGCCGACGCCGGCCTTCTTCGAGGGGCTCGAGCGCGCCATCATCCACTCGATCCCCAAGCCGATCGCGGTCGTGGTCTGTTATCCCTCGAACCCGACCGCCTATGTGGCCGACCTCGACTTCTACCGCGACCTGATCGCCTTCGCGAAACGGCACGGCATCCTCGTGCTCTCCGACCTTGCCTATTCGGAGGTCTACTTCGACGACAATCCGCCACCCTCAATGCTGCAGGTCGCGGGCGCGATCGACATCGCGGTCGAGTTCACCTCGCTGTCGAAGACCTATTCGATGCCGGGCTGGCGCATCGGCTTTGCGGTCGGCAATGAGCGCATCATAGCGGCGCTGGCGCGGGTCAAATCCTATCTCGACTATGGTGCTTTCACGCCCATCCAGGTGGCCGCCACCGCCGCGATCAACGGCCCCGACGATTGCATCAGCGAGATGCGTGCAACCTATAAGCGTCGGCGCGATGTATTGGTCGAATCCTTCGGACGCGCCGGCTGGCCGGTGCCGCCGCCGCGCGCCTCCATGTTTGCGTGGGCGCCGCTACCGGAAGCATTCCGCGCGCTGGGCAGCATCGAATTCTCAACGCTGCTCGTCGAGAATGCGGGTGTTGCGGTCTCGCCGGGCATCGGCTTCGGCGAACATGGGGAGGGCTATGTGCGCATTGCGCTCGTCGAGAACGAGCAGCGCATCCGCCAGGCCGCCCGCAACATCCGGCGCTTCCTTGAAAGCGCACCGGAAAAGTTGCACAACGTCGTTCCGCTTGCCAAACGCGGCTGACCCGCGAATTCTTCCGGACCAAAACACATGGCCGAACCGCTGAGAGTGGGCCTCGCCGGCTTGGGCACGGTCGGTTCCGCCGTGGCCGGCATGCTGGCGCGCGCGGGGGGCCCGCTCAAGGAGCGCTCGGGCCGCTCTATCGAGCTGGTGGCCTATGCGGCCAAGGACCCGCCGAAGGATCCCACGCTCGACCTCTCCAAGGTGCGCAAGGTCGACTCGCCGATCGCGCTCGCGCGCGACGCCGGGATCGACGTCTTTGTTGAGCTGATGGGCGGGGAGGGCGATCCCGCCAAGAGCTCGGTCGAGGCCGCGCTCGGCGTTGGCCGCAGCATCGTCACCGCTAACAAGGCGCTGCTCGCGCGCCACGGCGTCGCGCTCGCCAAGCTCGCGGAGCAGCACAACGCGGCCTTGTGTTTCGAGGCGGCGGTCGCGGGCGGCATCCCAATCGTCAAGACCCTGCGCGAAGGGCTCGGCGGCAGCCGCATCGCCCGTGTCTATGGCATCCTCAACGGCACCTGCAATTATATCCTCACCCGCATGCACAAGGAGCACCTCTCCTTTGCGGAATGCCTCAAGGAGGCGCAGCGGCTGGGCTATGCGGAGGCCGATCCGACCTTCGACATCGGCGGTTTCGACACCGCCCATAAGCTGGCGATCCTGACGAGCCTCGCCTTCGGCACCGAGGTCGATGCCGAGGCGGTGCATGTGGAGGGTATTGAGTCGATCACGCTCGCCGATCTCGAGGGCGCTGAGGAGCTGGGCTACCGGGTGAAGCTCCTGGGCGTCGCTCAGCGCACCGAGGCCGGCATTGAGCAGCGCGTTCATCCCACGATGGTGCGGGCCGGGACGGTGATCGCCGAGGTCGACGGCGTGATCAACGCGGTCGCGGTCGATGCGGACACGATGGAGCTCACCTTGATGGGTCCCGGCGCCGGCGGCGCCGCGACCGCCTCCGCCGTGGTGGCCGACCTCATGGACCTGGCCAGCGGCCGCCGCGTGCCCTCGTTCGGGCGGCCGGCGGCGGCGCTCACCAAGCCCCGGCGCGCCCCGATGCAGCGCCACGAGGGCGGCTACTATATCCGCCTTGCCGCGGTCGACCGGCCCGGCACGGCCGCGACCATCGCGCGGCGCATGGCGGAAGAGAAAATCTCGCTCGAATCGATCATGCAGCGCGGGCGCGACCGCAGGCCGCATGGGGGCGATGATCCGGCGCGGGTCGACAAGCCGGCGCTGGTCGTCCTCATCACCTATGCGACCACCGAGGACGCGGTGCGCCGCGCGCTCGCCGCGATCGAGAAGGATGGCGTGCTGGCCGAGAGGCCGCAATTGATCCGGATCGAGAAGAGTTAATGGGAATTGCCGTCATGGCCGACCAAACCGTGCAACCACTCGAGCGCATCCTGTCGCTCGAGATCGTGCGTGTCACCGAGCGCGCCGCCGTGTCGGCCGCCAGGCTTTCCGGCCGTGGCGACGAAAAGGCGGCCGACCAGGCCGCCGTCGATGCCATGCGGCGCGAGCTCAACAAGCTGCCGATCACCGGCACGGTGGTGATCGGGGAGGGCGAGCGCGACGAGGCGCCGATGCTTTTCATCGGCGAGACGCTCGGCCTCGGCTGCGGCCCCAAGGTCGACATCGCGGTCGACCCGCTCGAAGGCACCACGCTCTGCGCCAAGGCGATGCCGGGTGCGATCGCCACCATGGCGATGGCCCGAGGCGGCAGCCTCCTCAACGCGCCCGACGTCTATATGGAGAAGATCGCCGTCGGCCCCGGTTATCCGGCGAGCGTGGTCGACCTCGACGCCGCCCCTGAGGAGAACATCCGCAACCTCGCCAAGGCCAAGGGTGTTGAGCCCGCGCACATCACCGCGCTTGTGCTCGACCGGCCGCGCCATGCCGACGTGATCGCAAGCATCCGTAGTGCCGGCGCCTCGGTGCGGCTGATCACCGATGGCGACGTCGCCGGCGTCATTCATACCGCGGACCCGGCGACCGGCATCGACATCTACATGGGCATCGGCGGCGCGCCCGAAGGCGTGCTGGCGGCGTCGGCGCTGCGCTGCATCGGCGGCCAAATGCAATGCCGCCTCGTGCTCGACTCCGAGGAGAAGCGCGAGCGCGCCTTGAAGATGGGCATCAAGGACCCGCGCAAGCGCTACGAGATGCATGAGATCGTGCGCGGCGATTGCCTCTTCGCGGCGACCGGCGTGACCGACGGTGCCATGCTGCGCGGCGTCAAGTTCAAGCGCGACACGATCGAGACCGAGACCGTGGTGATGCGCTCGGCCACCGGCACGGTGCGCTGGATCAGAGCTGAGCACCGGCGGCTGGACAAGTTTCGGCTGGACTAGCCGTGTAGCCCCGATGGAGCGAAGCGCAATCCGGGAGGGGGTCCCGCATTGCGCTGCGCTCCATGCGGGCTACGGCCGCGCGCCTCACCTCACCGGCTTGTCGAAATACCTCAAGTCCGGCGGCGCTTGCCCTTTCCGGGTCGGCATCAAATAGCCATCGCCGCTCAGGTAGTAGTTCTCCTTGCCGGTGAAGACCCAGGCGTTGTACTCGGGACAGACGGATTCGTCCCAGTTCGCCAGCGGATCGGCGTTGCGGATGTATTTCTTGTCCACGGTCCACGGCCGCGTCAGGGCATGATCGATCACCGTGATCTCGTCGTGCAGGAGGTTGGGGTCGGCCTTGTCGAGATGAATTCGCTCCTTGAAGATCGATTGATTGTCCTCGTGCAGTGGCATGCCGGTGATGTCGTAGATGCGCGGGCCCTTGAAGCCGCGCGTCTCCACCTCGAGCACGTCGTAGCGGCCGCTGCCGGCCTCGTCGCGCCAGCGCCCGATCGAGTAGCCCTGAAAGGTCGGCTCGATCTCCTTTGGCCAATTGCGCCCATCGGTGAAGACTCGCCGCAGAGGGTCGAAATCGGCGATCAGGATGTAGGTCGTTTCCGGGAGGACGACGAATTCCAGCGAATGAAACGCGACCATCATGAACGGCATGCCGGCGGCGCTGCAGCGCGCGTGCTCGACGGTGTTGCCGAGGCCGCCCTTGGCCTGGTCGGCCACGCTCTCTTGCAGGATTGCCTTGCCCTCCTCCGTGAGCGGCGCCTCTTGTCCGAGGCCCCAGGGCTTGGTCTGGTCGAAGGACGGTTGCCCGGGCAGACCGCGCGCGATGAAACGGTTCCAGTGGCCCTTCAGGTTGGGATATTTCGAGAAGTCGACGACTTGGGCGTTGGCAAGCAACGCCGACAGCGCCAACATGACGACACTGAGCAAACTCCGGCAAAGCATGGCTGTCCTCCCGAGCATCGTGCAAGCTCGCGCGGCAAAGTATAAGCCGGCGCCCGCCAAGAGCGTAAGTGGCCGCTGCTGCGTCGCGCTTGCCGCTCTCACGCTGCTGGTGGCGTCCGGCGGCCGGGCGGAGGCCGCCGCATGCCGGGGCGATCCGGCGGCAGCCGCGCGCGCGATCAGGCCGCGGGTCGAGGCGCTGAGGCTCCTCGAGCGCGAGGCGGCTGACCGAGCCAAGGGCCTCGATACGCGTCCCTATAACTATCTGGTCGGGCAAGCGCGCACCGTCGCCGACGCAATCAGTGAGCCGCGCGCGCTGAAGAATGAAGATGAGCTGGACAGATGCCCGGACGCGGTCTCGCATGTCCGACGCGTCTGCGCGATCGCGGCGCGCTCGCTCGGGGCCGCGTTGGAGGAGCAAGGCGTCGCAAGCATCTCAACCCTGATCTATGGCGAGGCGATGGCGATCTGCGAGGGCTTCATGAAGCTCCCGCCCTTGCGCACACCTTTGCGCGCCCCCGACTGAGGACAGGCTCGACGCGACAGCTCCGGTCGGCTCTTATCCTCGCCATGAATCGCGCCTTCCTCGGTGTCGAGCAATCCGCGACCGGCCGCGCCTGGCGTGACCGGCTCGACGAGCGCGGATCGGCGCGCGCGCTGGCGATCACGCAGCGGCATCAACTGCCGGAGCTGTTGGCCCGCATCCTGGCCGGTCGCAGTGTCGAGGTGGACGAAGCGGCGGCTTTTCTCGATCCGACCGTCAAGTGCCTCATGCCCGATCCGAACGTGCTGACGGACATGCCAGTTGCGGCAGTGCGGCTTGCGGATGCCGTCGTTCGCGGCGAGAAGGTCGCGATCTTCGGCGATTATGATGTCGATGGCGCGAGCGCGGTCGCACTGCTGACGCGCTTCCTGCGGCACGCCGGCCTCGATCCGATCTACTACATTCCCGACCGCGTGTTCGAGGGCTATGGCCCCAATGTCGAGGCCATCCGCACGCTCGCGGGCGGCGCCGCCTCGCTCTTGGTCACCGTCGACTGCGGCACATCGAGCCCCGATGCATTGGCGGAGGCGGCCCGGCTTGGCCTGCAGACCATCGTCATCGATCATCACCAGGCCGACGAGACACTCCCGCCGGCGCTTGCGGTGGTCAATCCGAACCGGCTCGACGATCTCTCCGGGCTCGGCCATTTGGCGGCCGTCGGCCTCGTCTTTATGGTGGTGGTGGCGGTGAATCGGGCGTTGCGCGAGCGCGGGTTCTGGGCGCCGCCGCGCCGTGAGCCCGATCTCCTCGGCCTGCTCGATCTCGTGGCTCTCGGCACCGTGGCGGATGTGGTGCGCCTCGAGGGCCTCAACCGCGCCTTCGTGGCGAAGGGGCTCCGGGCCATGCGGCGCCGCGACAATGTGGGACTGACCGCGCTCATGGACGTGGCGCGGCTCGGCGGGCCGCCGGAGCCGTGGCATCTCGGCTTCCTCATTGGACCGCGCATCAATGCGGGCGGCCGCGTCGGCCGCGCCACGCTCGGGGTCGAGCTGTTGTTGCAGGAGGACGCCACCGAGGCGGCGCGGCTTGCGGCTGAGCTCGATCGACTCAATCGCGAACGGCAGCTGATCGAGGCCGAGGCGCTCGCGCAGGCCGAGAGGGAAGCCCTCGCCGCGCTCGGCCTCGAGGAGCGAGGTGCGGTCGTGGTCACGGCCGCGGAGGGCTGGCATCCGGGCGTGGTGGGCCTCGTTGCGGCGCGGCTCAAGGAGCGCTTCGGCCGTCCCGCGTTTGCGATCGCGCTCGGCATCGGCCGCATCGGCACCGGGTCCGGCCGCTCGATCATTGGGGTCGATCTCGGCCATGCGGTGCGGCAGGCGGTGCGTGAGGGGCTTCTGCTCAAGGGCGGCGGCCATGCCATGGCGGCCGGGGTGACGCTCAGGCGCGAAGCGCTCGGGCCGTTTCGCGCCTATCTCGAAGAGCGGCTCGGCGCGGCGGTCGCCGCGGCGCGGCTTTCCGATGGGCTCGCGATCGATGGCGCGCTGACCGCGGGCGCCGCCAATCTCGAGACCGCGGCCTTGCTCGCCCGCGCTGGGCCCTTCGGCGCCGGCAATCCGGAGCCGGTCCTGGCTTTGCCTGGCCATCAGCTCGCTTATGTGGACGAGGTCGGCGCCGCGCATCTGCGCGTGCGCCTGCGCGCGCGCGACGGTGCGGGCGTCAACGCCATCGCGTTCCGCGCCGCGGGCCAGAAGCTCGGCACCGCGCTCGTCAACCATCGCGGCCGTGCCGTGCACGCGGCGGGCTCGCTCGCGGTCGACCGCTGGAACGGGGAGGAGCGCGTGCAACTGCGTCTTCTCGACATCGCGCCCGCGCCCGGGTGACGCCTGCGATCTGATGGTCCATACTGGCGCTCTCGCCACAACAAGAAAACTCAGCATGTCCAAGCTCAAGCTTTCGGTCGCGATCGGCAATTACGATCGCGCCCGTCCTCTGTTCGACGGCGCCGTGCAGATCGACGGCGTCGACCCGGTCTTCATGACCTTGCCGCCGGAAGAGATTTTCTTCCGCGCCTTTCGCAGCGTCGACTTCGATATCTGCGAGCTGTCGATGTCGACCTTCACGGTCAAGACTGCGGACGGCACCTGTCCCTATGTGGGCGTGCCCGCTTTCGTATCCCGCGCCTTCCGCCACAACTCGATCTATGTGCGCACCGATCGGATCAAGTCGCCCGCCGATCTCATGGGCAAGCGCGTCGGCCTGCCCGAATATCAGCTGACCGCGTGCGTGTGGGCGCGCATCATCCTGGAGGACGACCATGACCTCAAGCCCTCGGACGTGATCTGGGTGCGTGGTGGGATCGATGATCCCAGCCGCCCGGAGAAGATCACCATCAAGCTGCCCGCGGGCGTGCGGATGGAGAACGCGCCCGACGGCAAGACGATCTCGCAGCTCCTGGAGAGCGGCGAGATCGACGCCTTCATCGCGCCGCGCGTGCCGAGCCTCGCCGGCAAGCGCCATCCCCATATCGGCTGGCTGTTCCCCGACCCGATCGCCGCCGGCCGCGACTATTTTGCGCGCACCGGCATTTTCCCGATCATGCACGTGACCGGCATCCGCCGCACCTTGGTGGAGCAGCATCCCTGGTTGCCGGCCGCGGTCTTCAAGGCCTTCGAGCAGGCCAAACGCAAATGCCTGGAAGAGCTTGAGGACACCTCGGCGACCAAATGCACGCTGCCCTTCGTCGAGGAGCAGCTCAAGGCCGCGCGCGAGCTGATGGGCCACGATTTCTGGTCATATGGGCTCGCGCCCAACCGCAAGGTGTTGGAGACATTCCTGCGCCATCATCATGCGCAGGGACTGTCCGTGCGGCAGCTCACGCCGGAGGAGCTGTTTCATTCCTCGACACACGAGAGCTTCACAATTTGATAGTTAGGATCTCGATAGTTAGTTAGGGTCGGGACGGCGTTTCGCTCCTTTTCCCGGGCGCGGAGGGTGGGGAGAGAGGGGCTCGGCAGTTCCGTATCGCACCGCCGTGCCCCCCTTGTCCCGCCCTTCTGCGGGAAGAAGGAGTGAAAACGCCCTCGCGTCCCTAACGCGTCACTTTTGTAGCTGCACGAGATCCGTGATCTGCGCCTGGCTGAGCGGCGCGGAGATGAACTTTAGCGCCACGGCATCCGCCATCAGCGAGTCGAGGCCCTTGATCTCGTCGGGCATGACTAGGCTGCGCGGGAAGAACTCGTCCCGCACCCGCTTGGCCATGGCCTCGTTGACGCCGACAAAGGCCGCGTAGTCCTTTATGACCTGCGGGTTGTCGCTGTACATGTAGTCGATGGTCTCGCGATAGGCCTGCATGTAGCGGCCCAGCACGTCCTTGTGCTTCTCCAGGAACTGGGCGTTGGCCACGACGGTGCGGATGGTCTGCCCGCGCACGATCGCGGCATCCGTCGCGCGCGCGAGCAGCCTTATCTTGCCCTCGTCGATCTCCTTGAGCCCGCCGGGCGGCGAGGCCCAGCCGACATCGACCTGGTCGGTCATCACCGCCGTCATGGTGGCGGGCGCGCCGCCGGTCGAGGTGGCCTTCGCGGAGGCGAGGCCATTCTCTTTGATGAAGGCGCGCACGACGCTCTCGGTCGAGGAGCCCGCTGTCGAATAGGCGATCGTGTGGCCGTTCAAGTCCTTGAGCGTTTTGATTGGAGAGGAAGCCTTCACATACCAGTAGTCGGCGGCGCCGGTCGCCTGGGCACCGATGATGCGCACCGGCGCACCCTTGGAATAGGCCGCGATGGCGCCGAGCGTGCCGACCGCAAGGCCGAGATCGACGCTGCCGGCGATCACCGGCTGCAAGGTTTCGCCCGAACCCGCCGTGTAGATCATGTCGAGCGCAAGGCCGTGCTTCTTGAAGATGCCGGCTTGTGTCCCGAGCTGCGAGATCGCGGTATCCCAATTGCCGCGCTGGCCAATGGTGAGCTTGATCTGGTCTTCGGCGAAGGCGGGCTGCGCGCACAGGAGCGCGGCGATTGTCATTGCGAGAAGCGCATATCGAGCTTGGGTCATCGCTTTCTCCCAGGTAGGAGCATAAACAACTACTTCTTCTCCGTGCCCCGCAACATGGCGGCCGTCACCATCGCCGAGTAGCCGGGCTCAACGCGGACATCGACCACGGCGACCTCGCCGCGCTCGACCGCGGCGATCGCCGTTTCGAACGTTGCAACGAGATCGCCGGTCTTGGTGACCGGTCCAAAACCCTGTGCGCCTTGCGAGCGCGCGAGCGCCGCGATGTCGATATCGGGCTCGGAGATGCGCTGGCCGATCCAGCGATTCTCGACTGGGCGCGCGCGGATGCGGGCGACGCGCTCCTGATGCAGCTCGTCATTGAAGAAGGAGCGGTTGTTGGCGACCACGATCAGCAGCGGAATCTTGTAGTGCACCGCGGTCCACAGCGCCGCGTTGCTCATCATGAAGTCGCCGTCGCCGCAGACCGCGGCAGTGAGCCGTCCCGAGCCCAGGAGAGCAAGCGCGGTGCCGATCGCATTGCCCGGCCCGCCACCGACCCCGCCGCCGCCCTCGGAGCCCACATAGTCGAGCGGATGGCGGAACGGCCAGGTGGCGCCGTCCCAAGAGAGGGAGATATGGGCGAGCGTCACGTCGCGCTCGCCGACCGCGATCTTGAGCGCCCGGACGAGATCGTTGACCACGAGCTTGTCGGTCGAAAGCTCGGGCCTCGCAGTGGTCTTGGGCACCGCGATCTTGCTCGGCCCGGCGGCGCCGCCCACCGCCTTGAGGAGGTCGGGCACCGCCTCCTCAGGTGTCGTCGCCAGCATCAGGTCGCAGACCGGCAGGCCCTGATAGTCCATGCTCCAGCCGCGATGGATGCGGAAGTCATTGCTCACCACGATGACCTTGGCATTCGGCACGCCGTCGGGGAAGGTGTTCTTGCAGACGCCCGCGAGATCAACCCAATCGAGGCTCAGGATCACGTCGGCCGCGCGCAACGCCTCCTGCGCCTGCGGTCCGAGCGCGGTCGAACCGGGCGGACCGGCATGCAGCGGATGATCGGTCGGGAAGGCGGCGCCGAGCTTGAGCTCGGTGATCACCCTGGCATAAAGCGCCTCCGCAAGCGCGACGCGCTCGTTCCAGCCCTCCAGGCTGCGCGAGACGCGGCCCATCAGGATGACCGGGCTCTTGGCACCCTTGAGCAGCTTTGCGGCCTGCGCCACGAGCTCGCTCGCAGGTGCAGTTGCGGTCGGCGGCATGTAGCGATGCACATCGACCGCCGGGACCGGCTCGGCGAGCTTCGCCTCCTGCATCTCGGCGTCAAGATTGATGTAGACCGGGCCCATCGGGACAGTGTTGGCGATCCAATGGCCGCGAATGATCGCCTCGCGGGCGGCTGCGGGAGAGGCCGGCTGGTCGTCCCATTTGGTGTAGTCGCGCACGATCGCTCCCTGATCGCGGGCGGTGTGGATCCAGTCGATCCAGGGCCTGCGCTTGGTCGCATCGACCGGGCCGGTCGCGCCCAGGATCACGACCGGCATGCGGTCGCACCAGGCGTTGAAGATCGCCATGGTGGCGTGGAACAGCCCGACATTTGAATGCACGGCGGCCGCCATCGCCTTGCCGGTGACCTTGGCGTAGCCATGGGCGATCGCGACCGCG
>Ga0126381_100002272_pt1 | contig 20737 bp, 13 predicted proteins | sample PanSoiMetPlot_28_FD_96465 | JGI IMG/M metagenome (GOLD analysis project Ga0126381, IMG submission 96465) | Tropical forest soil microbial communities from Panama - MetaG Plot_28 | ecosystem: Environmental > Terrestrial > Soil > Tropical forest > Bulk soil | place: Panama | collected 2016-02-17
CGAAAAAGTCATCGTCGATTGCGAACATTATCGCTCCATGCGCGAAGATCGGATCGTGCAGCGAGTGCGTGAACTGGCCGAGCGAGTGCGTATCACGGGGCGTTCCCTCCAGCTCGAGCCTATGAATTCCTACGAGCGGCGCCTTGTCCACAACGCTTTCAAGGACGATCCGGAAGTGGCGACCTGGAGCCCGTCGGATTCTGCGCGGATCAAGCAGATTACGCTGCTAAAGCGGCAGCCGAAAAAAGAGGCAGTACAAAAAGGGTAGCGCTTTCGTGCTGTAGCGGCGCTTCCCGAGCGCGGAACTTCCGATCCGTGCTATATGCACACTCCGCGGTCAGAGACCGCCGCTACAGTTTTGTTTTCGATCGCGCCACATCTAAGCCGCTTCCGGCGCGCACGTCAGGTCGCCATCGGAATTTATCCAACAGCGGATTCTCTTTTCCTTCCGCTGCGTCGGCAATGATTTCGCCCAGCGCCGGAGCAAATTTGAATCCATGTCCGCTGTCGCCTGCGGCGACGACTAATCCTTCGCGCTCCTGATCGCGGGCGATCCAGAAATGTCCATCGTGCGTGTCGCAGTACATGCACACACGCGTGTAGACAATCGGCGCATCGGCGAGCAAGGGGAAGGTCGAGTCCAGAAATTCTCGCAAGTTCTTTTCGTCATCTACAGTCACGATCCGCTCGGGCGAGTCGGGTGACATCTCGCGTCCGGGACCATGATTGGCAATCTTTACCACGCCGTCTCGATTGATCGGAAATCCATAGTAGCCGGTTGTTGTGATGTCTGCGCCGAAAACCGGAAAACGTTCCGGCTCAAACAATTCCGGTTCCAGAGGCTTGATGTGAAACACTGGCTGGCCGGTCGCACGGAAAAACTTCTTGGTAAACGGGAGCAGGTACGGCGTCCACGCGCCAACCGCCATCACGACGAAATCGCTGGCGATTCGCCGTCCATCGTCGAGCACGATGCCGCTCACGCGATTGCCCCGTTGGTCCAATTGCAAAAACTTTACGTGTTCGCGTAGTTCAACGCCGGCAGATTTCGCTCGCTCAATTAACATTGCAACGGCGCGACCGCTCTCCGCGTAACCCGCTTCGATCTCGAGAACGCCATCCCGATAAAGTTCCGGATTCCACGCCGGAAAGCGTTTCCACAACTGCGGCGTGTCCATGCGTGCCACCTTGAGCCCACGCTTTTCGAGGAGTTTCAAGCTTTCGTATTCAAAATCGCCGGGTTCCATTTTCCGGCGCCTAACGAACATCACACCAATTTCGTGATACAGGTTTGTGCCGAATTCCTCGTTCCATTGTCGCCAGCGTTTGATCGAGCGTTCGGCAAGTGCGGTGTAATCCTCGTCAGCGCCGTATGCGGCGCGCACGGCCTTACTGACGTCGGTGGACGCCGCCAATGCGTGCGGCAGCGGGCCCGGATCCACCAGCACGACGTCGTGCCCGCGTTTCTTAAGTTCGATCGCAGCAGTAACGCCATTAATGCCTGCGCCTACGACGATAGTCTTCGACATGCTAAGAACAGCGACGTTGCAGCGGCGGTCGCCGCGGCGACCACCGATCTTCTTTCCTTAATACACCGTAAATGTTCATGCGTCTGTCAACTGCTTTGCAGCGCGCGTTCCCGTTCGAACAGGGTAGGGTGCGAGTAATAAAAACTGCTGTAAAACGGGTGCGGAGTGAGATTGCTTAGATTTCTTTCGGTCAGTTTACGCAACGCTTGAATGAGCGGTTGGGCGTCGCCCATAGTCACACGCGCGAACGCGTCCGCTTCGTATTCGAAACGGCGCGACCACACGTGAAGCAGCGGCGAAAACCAAAAACTGATCGTTTCGGTCAACAAGGCAAACAGTAGCATCACCGGCACGATGTTCGCCGCGGCAAAGCCCGCGTGATACTCAAAACCAAATGCACGATAAAACCACTCCTGACGCGCTAGCCAGGCGATCGCCGCAAACCCTATAAAAACGCCGATGATCGAGACGCCGAGCAACTTCACGACGTGACGTTTTTTGTAATGTCCGATTTCATGCGCAAGCACGGATTCCAGTTCCGGCTCGGCAAGTTGGGCTACGAGCGTGTCAAAAAGGACGATTTTGCGAAAACGCCCGAATCCGGTGAAGAAGGCATTGGAGTGATGCGACCGTTTACTGCCGTCCATCACTTCGATGCTGCGGGTTGGAAAGTCAGTGCGCCGCGCAAGTGCAAAGAGTCGTTCGCGCAAGGTGGAACCCTCCGGCAGCGGCGTGAACTTGTTGAAGAGAGGCATGATCATTGCAGGCGCAATGAGCATTACGAGTAATTGAAATGCGATAACCAGTAGCGCTGCCCAAATCCACCAGTTTGGGCCAGTCCACTCGATCAGCTTCAACACCAGCACAAGCAATGGAAATCCAAGCAACACCGCGAGCAGAAGTCCTTTGAGGCGATCAAGCACCCACGTTTTGATGGTAGTCGTGTTGAAACCGAATCGATCTTCGAGTTTAAACTGCGCGTACCACGCGAATGGCAAACTGATAATGCTTAATGCAACGCCTGCGGCGAAAAGAAACCCGGCCATTGCCCAAACGGACGTGCCGAAAGCTGCGGTGAATTTTCCGAACGCCCATGGCAAAACACCGGTAAATAGAATTAAGATCAGGAGGGCCGTATCATACACGGTGACTACATCTCCAAATCGGCTCTTGGCCAGGGTGTAATCGACCGAACGACGATACGTCGTGTCATCAATCATCTCGCGAAATGCGGGCGGTACTTCGCTGGTGTGCGCACGAACATGACGCTCGTTGAGCCGGCTGAGCAACAACTCGGCTATCGCGCGCGCAAGAATTAGAACCAACGCAATGATGCCAAACAACGACAAAGCCATTAGCTCGCGAAAAGCTTCCGATAAAAGCGATACCAATCGCTCTGAAATCGTTCAGCCGGATCGTACTTTCGTTTCAGATCTAGAAATTCCTTGAATTGTGGATAGCACGCGAGCACCTGTTCTGGTTTCGCAAACTTATGGTACGTCAGGTAATAACTTCCGCTGCGAGCTATCGCCAGATCGATTAAGCCGCGGAACGAACGCGCAGACGCTTCGATGCCGTTCGGTGTATGGAGCGTGAGCAAGTTGAAAATGATACAAGCGTAGGATTGTTTCGCCCACGCAAGAAAACTCTCGTCATCTTTCTCTATCAGTCGGACGGTGCCGTAGATCACGATTGTGTGATTTGAGCGCAACAAATTGGCTGCCTGCGCCAAGAAATCGGGAAGATCCGGGCGTGGAACATAGATCTCAGTGATGATGAGACTCGATTCGTCCCCTCCGATTTGGTCGTGGATTTTCTGCGCATAGTTCGGGAGATAAGCGCTCAACTGGTTCGTGTCGGACCAATAGGTCTGCCCGTTTGTCGACAAATAATAGTCGCTGTAGTGCTTGAAAGCCTTTTCCCGGTTGGTGTAAGCAAGCCGTAACAGCTCTAGCCAGTCGTCGTCGCGTAATTCCTTTTTGGCTACAACTGGTTCGTCCGCGCTGATCGGTTGGTAGCAGGAAAACACGCCGCGCTGAAGAAAGTCAGGCGATTTTTCATCGACCGAAAATTGAAAATCACCGTAAAGAAAATTTTGTGCAATGCGTTCTTCAAAGCGCTTTGGCAAATCGTTTGCGCGAACGATCTCGACCACGCGTCGCAATTTTTGACGTGGAACAAGGTGAAGCGTTACGGTATCGACTAATCCAAAAAGGCCATAGCCACCGATCGCAAGTCGGAACAATTCGCTATTTTCTTCACGCGAACAGCGAATCGACTTGCCATCGGCCGTGATCAGTCTGAACGATTCGATGTTGGAGATGAGCGGCTTCATGTGCAGTCCACGGCCGTGCACGTTTGAAGAAAGACTCCCGCCGAGTGTGAAAGTGTCGGCGCCAGTTTGTTTCTGTGCGATGCCCCATTGCTTTGTCTCGTCTGCTTGAGCGTCGAGATACGCGCGAATCAATTTCGGCCATTGAATCCCGGCTTCTGCTTCGAGCAAGCCGCGTTCACGATCGAACGAAATCACCCGATCCAATTCGCGCGTGTCGATGCAAATACTGTCCGTGGCGAATTGCTGGCCACCCATCGAGTGCCGGCATCCCGAAACGGAGATCGGCAAGTTCTTGCGCGTTGCGGACCGAACTATCTCGCCAAGTTCATCTCTGGGGTGCGGTCTTAGAAGTTCGCGAACACGGGTGCGATTCAGTTGTGAATGGACGTCATTAACCCAAACCTCTTTTTCACGTTCCGAAAACGCATGCGGCGCAAGCGCAAAAAGCGCTGCCGTGCGTATGAATTCGCGGCGGGTCAGCATCGCGCAAGGTTAACTACACCGGTTAAATTGCAGCGAGACAAATCACCTCACCTTTTGCGATGACTTCCCCGGCGAGATCCGATTCCATGTCTCGCAGATCATCGTGATCGAAAAATCGAATTACGCGCCATGGCCGTACGAACTCGGCCAGTTCACTTCGCGAAATTCCCCAGAGGAACGGCTCACCGCGTCTGCCTAACCACCAATCAACAAGTTTGGTTTGGGAATTGAATCGGATGCGCCCGTCCCGCTGCTTTTCCATGAACGTGAACGCAAACTGGCTTCCGGGAGCGCTCAGGCTACCCAAGGTTTTTATCAAGGAGGAGACGACATCTGCCGGGAAATACATCAGCAAACCTTCAGCGATCCAAAAGGTGCGTTTAAGCGGATCGAACCCGCTTCTGATTAACGCTCCTCTATCAAGACCAGCAGCAGTCAAATCAGCTGCAACGAAATGCAGTCGTTTTATTCCGATTTCGGAACCGGCACGCACTTTGTAACGCTGGGTCGCGGGATGATCGATCTCCCAAAATTGCGCAACTGGAAAGTCCAGCTGCAGTTCGGAACTGAGCGGATCGAAGCCGGCGCCGAGTATGACCACTTGGACAACGCCGTCAGCAAGCGCTGAGTGCGCCAGTTCGTTGATACATTTCTTTCGTAAGGCGTAATGCAGCAAAATTCCCGGAATTGTGATGCGCTCGATCAACCTGGCGACCGGCCGAAACCAATTCTGCCTAACAACTCTTGAGAAGAGACGTGTCTGCGCTGAATACTTCTCCAAGGCCTGAGCGCATAAATCCGACGAGCTTTTGGAAACAAAACGTGAGTATTTAGTGTCCTGATGCAGAAGAACCAGGCTCGCGGCTATGAGCAGTGCGGTGCGACTAGGCTGTTCGTGTTGCACCTGTTGTGGGCGGTCGATTAACCGTTGGATGAATGATCAATTTTGCGTCGAATGCTCGGAACGAGGGCTACTCGCGAGCAGCGACGCCCTTAGGATCCGCTGCTTTAGCCTGCTCGGAAAGAAATTCGCGCACATGATTTAATTCATTTCGTGAACCGCCGGCCTTTGACGTTTGTGCGGCCAGCTTCGTGTAGTAGCGGCTGGCATTCTCATTGTCGCCAGCTTGCTCGGCGGCTTGCGCCGCCCCATACAAACCTCTGAATCGCCCCGGATAAATCTTGAGCGCAGCCTCAAATTCGCGCTGTGCTTCCTTTGGTTTCTTCACTTCCAGCAACAATGTGCCGAGTTGTTCGCGAATTGGAACGAACGCTCCAGGCGAAACGGGATGCTTGCCGAGTTTATCCTCGGAATCCGCGGCGCGGCGCAGCATGTCAATTGCTTCGTTCTTTTTCTCTTCTGCTGCTGCGACCCATGCCGAAGCCGCTTGTATCTGCAGATCGAGATGATTCTTGAAATAATCGAACTTTGGATCTTTGGTCGCATCGCGTAATTGCTGCATGCGTGCGATCGCTTTTCGCGCGCCGTCGAGGTCGCCGGTATGCGCGCGTCCGAGCGCATGACAGTATTCGATGAGAGCCACCATAAAAGGGAACGAAGACCAGTGTGGCACGTTCGGAATGGCCAGGGTTGCCGCTGCCGCCCAATCGTTACGCTCAAACGCGTAACGAGTTGGAATTGCAGCCAACGCATAAGCCGCGATGAATTCCAACTCCGGATTCGTCTTCCGCACTTTCGCGGCAACATCGACGATCTTTTTGGCCTCAGCGTCCTGAGCTTCCTGTAGATACGAGTAGGCCATGTAATCCAGCGCGTGTAATTCTTCTGCTTCCGTGGCATCGCGGTGGCGCGTGGCTGCGTAAGCGTGTGAAGCTTCAGCCGAAGCGTGATTCGCAGCGATTGATTCATCCCACATTCCCAGCCGTGTAAAAATGTGCGACGGCATGTGCAGCGCGTGCGGCACCCATGGCGCGATGGAATCGTACGTCTGGGCTGCGGTCAGACCGCGCTCGGCGAATTGCGGATAATCATAAGAATGAATCAGGTAATGAGCGACTCCAGGATGGTTTGCATTTTGTTTCCACAACTTTTCGAAAATGCCTGCCGCCTCAAGTTGCTTTGACAAAGTCGTATCGTCAGGCATCGCATAACCGGTCGCCAACACCGCGAAAGCGTAGAAGGTTTGTACTTCGAAATCGTCCGGATACTTGTCGCGGAGTTGGGCCATTGCTTTCTCATAAGCGACCACTCGATCGAGTGGTCCGACGGGCCCATGACACGATTGTCCAACGGGAGCTTTGCTCGAAATTTCCGCCGTGTTGTAATAAGTGTTCAGCGCGGTAATGAACCCACGCTCGCGATCCGTCCCGGCGTTCATCGACATCGCCTTTTCAATTGCAGCTTTGCCTGCGCGCATTTCGTCGGGCGTGGGTGGAGTCCAAATCGGATGCCACCATGTCATCGCGATTCCCCATTGCGCTATCGCGCATTTCGGGTCTCGCTCGGCTATTGAAGTGAAAACGCGTCGCGCCTCTTCATAGAAAAAAGAGTGAAGCAACGCCACGCCACGAGCGAAATCAGCCTGGAGGTCAGGCGCGCAGCTGATCGGGAACGTTACTTTCCCGACCCCGCGCAAGTCACCTGGTTCAGGAGCGGTTGTGGATTTGACGCAATTTAACGCCAGAAAACCACTGGCCAGTCCGGTAAGAAAGACAAGGCGACGTGAGTGCCATCGAATCACGCCCGAGGCTAGCCGCCTTCACCTATTCCCGCAATTCCAAGCTTAGACAGGCAACTCAAAGATGTTGTGCCTGGTGATTCGTCCAACGGGTTAAGTTCTAACTCCGAGCGTTTCGAAACCCCCCACCTTAATCCTCTCCCCAGGCCAGGGGGAGGCGAGCATCGCACCGCTACTCACTCGAATTCAAAAATGATTTTGCCGCTGCGCTTACCTTGCGCCGCATGCGCGACCGCGGCTTTGACTTCACCAAGTCGATAAGCTTTGTCGATCTTTGTTTTGAGCAGACCGCGCGCTGCCATATCGAAGAGCGGTCGAAAAGCCTCCACGCGCTCAGACGGAGTCGCGTTGTCGTACCATTTATTGATCCAGATGCCGCGAAATCGGAGGTCTTTGAAAATGAGAAGGCCAGTCGGAATTTTCAGCGGCTGCAAGCTCATCGCGCCAAAGCTCACGAGCGTGCCGCCAGGCGCGAGACAATTAGCAAGACGCAGCGCGCTATCGCCGCCAACGGAGTTTAGTCCCAAACGAATGGATGCGCCGCCGGTCGCCCGCTTCACCTCTTCGCGAAGATTGTCGCCATCGAGCGACACGACGTCGCCGCCTTCGGCGCGCAATTCATCAACTACTTCCGCGCGTCGAACGACGTTCACGGTTTTATAACCGAGCTCGCGCGCGATTTGAATCACATCGCGACCCGCCGCCGAATTCGCGGCATTTTGAATCAGCCAATCGCCTTTTCTCAGATTGACATAGTCATGCAGCAATCGCCACGCGGTCAGCGGATTGATTTTTAGCATCGCTGCCTGAACGGGCTCAATTCCATCAGGCACAACGACCAGATCTCCAGCTTTCACCGCGACTGCATCCCGCCATGTACCGACGTTATGCGGCAGGATCACCAGTGCACCACTCGTTAGGCCTTTCACGTTTGCGCCTGCGTCAACAACCGTTCCCGCGCCTTCGAATCCTGGGGTGGCAGGGAGCTCCGGACGCACCGGATATTTTCCTTCGATCTGATTTAGGTCCGCCGGATTGATCGGGGCTGCGCGCATTTTCACCACGGCTTCGTCTTCTGCCGGCGTTGGCCATGGGCGCGTTTCGACATGCAATACATCCGCCGGATTTCCGTGCTTTTCGTAAACGGCTGCGTTTATAGTTTTGTTCATCATGCCCCCGCAAGCTGATGGCTCTGATCAGAATCTGCCTGCCCGCAATGCTACGCATAGCGTTGCAGGCGGGCAAACTCGCAGAGTTGAGAACCGAACGGGGCCTGCGATGTCGCGAGCCGGTGCGCGTGTTGCGCTGCTCGGGCTGGTGATAAATGTGGCGCTTGCGTTGGTTAAAATCGTAGCCGGTATGGTGGGTCACGCATATGTGTTGATAGCTGACGGAATCGAATCAACGCTCGATGTCGGCGGCTCAATTGTGATTTGGGGAGGATTGACCGTTGCCGCGCGACCACCAGATCGGACGCATCCGTATGGTCATGGCAAGGCCGAGCCGATCGCGGCGATAATTGTCGGGATTGGCGTTGTAGCAGCCGCTGTCGGTCTTGCAATTCAAAGTGTCCGCGAAATTTTTTTGCCCCACCATGCACCCGCCCCGTGGACGCTGGCGGTTCTCGTCGTCGCTGTAATCGTAAAGGAAACTCTTTTTCGTTACGTCATTCAGTATGGGCGAACAATTGAAAGCACTGCGGTCAAGACCGATGCGTGGCATCATCGAATGGATGCAATGACTTCCATTGCGGCGTTCGTTGGCATCTCCCTGGCGTTGATTGGCGGCGAAAAATGGCAAAGCGCCGATGACTGGGCGGCACTCGTAGCATGCGCACTCATTGCAACAAACGGAGTTCGCCTCGCACGGCCGGCGTTTTATGAAATCATGGACGCAGCGCCCGGTGGAAAAATTGTTAGGTCCATTCGTGCAGTTGCCAGCTCAGTTTCCGGTGTTGTCGAGGTAGAAAAATGTCATGCTCGTAAGATGGGCCTGGATTATTACGTCGATCTACACGTTGGCGTCGACGGAAACATCTCCGTGCAGGCAGGGCACGAGATCGCGCATCGAGTAAAGGCGGCGATCCAGCAAAGCGATTCGCGCATAGCAGACGTGCTCGTACATATCGAGCCCGCGCGGTGATAGGTCATTCTCCTCTTCATCCTTAACAAAATCGGCAGGAATCGAGCGCGAGGACGAGCAGGAAGTACCGTTACGAGGGCGGATCTAAATCGACCGCACGACCTCGACCAGCGCATTTGCTAAAATCGCGCGCGCCCGCGAAATTCTTCTCGCGAACCTAACGAGACCTGGAATGCGCCCGGGATGGGCGAGGAAAAATTTGGCGAGTACGCCGAAGTGAGTTCGCTGCCGTTGGATATCAAACAAGACGCTGGGTGGAGCAGGGAATGGCTGCGTCGGCGTGTCTGTGATCACGCGCAACGAGAGCAGCGGAATGCCGAGGGTCGCGCAGGCGCGTGCAATCGATTCTGTTTCCATGTCGACCGCAGAGGCTCCTGATTCGCGCGCTATTTTCTCTCGCTCCTCGCTGGAATCGGTCAATGCAGACACCGTCAACATATTGGCTGCATAAATCGAAACATTTGAAAGGAAGGACTGCGTGTGTTTTGGATCGAGCGTCAGAAAATTCTTCGCAAGCAAAAGGTCGTTTACCTGCAGTTCGTCGTTCAGCGACCCTGCAAATCCGGTGCTGATCAAAAAATCGAACTGTTGATTTGCCAGAAACTTTCCGATGCGCTGCCTGCAGATGTCTTCACCAACACCTGTGTGAAGAATCTCAATCGAACGATGATCGATCGTGCCATGAACGATGCGGTTACCATTGCGATCAAAGCCAGATCGATTTCCGAGTCGGCGCAAAAATTCGGAGCTCTCAGCCGGCAAGGCGAATGTAACCGCAATTCGTGTCATGTTGAGCGAAGCGAGACATCTCTGATCACCTCATCCGGAAATCGAGATAATCTGAGATTCTCTTCGCTTCGCTCAAAATGACAGAGTGGCTGGTGAAACCGTCAATCTGTTTTCACCGCTTCTCGACGATCTGCACGGCGAAACTCTTCTTCTCACCTGTTACCGGTGCCGGAGACCCCGGTGTTGGCGATCTCGCCGATGAATCCAGCGATTCGCCTCCCTGAATGGATGCGATCGCCGCACGAAATTCGGATTCCCTGTTTTGCGGGAGATCGACGAGGATACTGAGGCGCCCTGTGTCCGGAACGCCTTTCGTAGCAGATCCTCCCAGTCCGGAAACAATTGCAACGACTTTATCAGCGACGACATCAAGTTTCCCTGTTTCGGCCCGGATTGTGATTTCGGTTACGCCCAAAGCATTTGGCGCGGGTGTGAGCGCCCGTGCGCGCTCGATAGATTTCGCGATTTGCTCGCGCATCTGGGCTTCGAGCAGGGGCCGGTTCGGATTTTTGCTTTCGTGCCTGAAGATGAAATAAAGACCGATGCCGACGTTTACAAACATTAGAACCATGAACGCAACGCCTATACGGATCGCCATTTTGCGGCCGTGTTCTGGAACGTCGAGGGGCGCCGGAAATACAACCTCGCGAGAGTCGCCGCGCATTCCAGCATGAATCTGTCGCGCCACAGCGAATTCGCGTTGCAATTGCTTGTCGGACATCAATTGCTCCTCCAAGTCGGCACGTTCTTTCGGCGACAATCGACCTTCGAGATAATCAAAAAGCTTGTCTGGGTTCATCCTAGCGAATTGTAGGGCGTTTCTGTGAAACGCTATTTTTTTCCGGTTGGCCGGCTCGGCGTCTGGCACAGACGCCCTACAAACAGCGGCGAAAGATTCACGCGAGAGCTTGTATTACGCAATGCCAGAGTATCCAAGCGGCGTGGCGTCCACGCCCTATTTGCTCTTTCCTCCGAGGCGGAGGGGCAATAGAATCGCTCTGTGGCCGACGACGACGAGTCAAAGGGCCCGCGTCACCGGCACGTCTGGCGACGGCGGGTGATGATTGGCCTCGCACTATGCGTGGTACTCCTTATTATTTTTCATCGACCAATTCTGTTGGCTGTCGTTCGACATTTGGCGATTGGCTACGCCACCAAAGAGAACCTGAAGGTGGATTTCCGTCTCGAAGGCAATCCATTCAGCTCTTTGTCGGTCCGAAATCTTCACGCAGTACCGACCGGTCCATCTGCGATTGAGTCCATCGACGCGGATTCATTGTACGTCGACTACAGCTTACTCGGATTCGCCCGTCATGGTGTTTCGCACCTTTTGCAAAATGTTGAGCTGCGCGGCGCACAGGTGGTGCTCGATCCGGCACGAGCGCCGCCGCCCAAACCGCACCCGAAGAAAAAACCAACGCTGCCTGACGCATTTCCCGAGCGGATTCGATTGGCAGATGCAACCCTCATTATTCGAGCGCGTCCAAACGATTTTGTGCTTGAACACGCTGATCTTGATTTGAATCCGCGTGCTCCAGGCGAGCTGCGAATCGGAAGACTGCAGCTGCCATCAGGCGACAGTTGGTCCCGCGTTTCTGGCCAGACTTCCTATGCGAACAGGAATTTCATCCTGCGCGATATGGCTCTGAGCGATCAGGAACAAATCCGGCTTTTGAACATCGACGCGTCGCGCATCGATTCCAAAGCGCTCGACGTCGATCTTAATTGCATCATCGGTGGCGGCCAATTGTCTGTCTCCGCTGCATTGAGTGAAGGCGCATCTTCTCTGAACGCGAAGGTTAATCTTGCTGGAGAAAAAATTGCGGCCGACTCGCTGAATAAGTTTTTTTTGCTTCCGGAAAATTATCTTTCCGGCGAAATTGAGCGGTTGAGCCTGGTTGGCACAGGCGTCATCGACTCGCCGCGTACCTGGAGCGGTACGATGTCATTACACGCTACCGATGCGCATGTGCCGTCGCTGAATTTCGACAGCGGCACTATTGAAGTTTCTGCTGGGCAGGCGAGAGCAACGTTGCGCTCAGGCGACATTGTTCAGAACCGGAACGAATTTCACCTGAACGGTACGATCGATTTGCCGGCAACGTTCCAAGATTTTGGCAGAACACCAGCGAGCCTGCAAATCACCGGCAAGGCGCCTGATCTGGAGAATTTAACCGCGGGACTTCCTGTGGGTTTGACCGGGTCAGTTCAATTCAACGGCAAAATCGACATCGTCGATGCCAATGCGCAGGTAACACTTGGTGTCTCAGGCCAAGCGATCGGGTTTTCAGACGGGATCATTGATAGCCTGAACGCAACTTTGCGCGCGTCCAAAAAAGTATCGAGCGGCGACACAAAGAGACCCTGGTTTGCGGATCTGCGCACTGCAATGGAGTTCGCCCTGAGCGGCATACGTTATCGCGATTACAACGTCGATTTAGTGAACGGATCGATGAACGGAAGCGATGACATACTCGGCCTTGATAGCGTCACTCTGCGGCGCAATCAAAATGAGCTAACCATTCGCGGCCGTTACCAGCTCCCGGAAGACATTAGCAATGCATCTTCGCAGCCAATGCAATTGGATGTTTCAGGGAATGCTCCCGAGATCGGCGATTTTTGGGTTACCAATTCTCCAAACAAGATCAGCGGTCCGCTGCAAATGACGGGTCACATCGAACGCAAACAGGGAATCTTCGACGGGCAGGTGTCACTTTCAGGATCGAATTTGAAAATGCGAGACTTGGTTGTGCAACAGCTGAGCGCCCAATCGTCGATCGCAAACAATGTGATCCATCTCAATGAATGCAGCGCGACTCTGAACAACAGTGATTACGTCAACGCAACCGGAACATTTAACTTACAGCCGCCTCAGAACTACAGCGGCAACGCGTCCGCAAACATCGCGAATCTGTCCGTGCTCCACCCGCTTTTGCGCGCATTTGGCAATCAAAATCAACTGGCTGGCTCATTCAAATTGGATTGGGACGGCAGCGGCAATGCGCAGGCGTTTAAAAACGCCGGCAACCTCAAGCTCGTTTTGGAAAAAGCGCGTTACGGAAATTTGCAAGGGCTTCAAGCGAACATCAATGCGTCCTACTCGCCCGAGGGTCTTGATGTGCCGATCATTTTTTTCGCGACGACCAACATGGATTTCAATGCAATCGCGCGGACGAAGGATGACACGCTGGAAATAGACAAGATCCAGCTGAACCAAGTTGTCGCTCCGCAACCGCAGCGGACCGGCCGCAGTGGTGCCGCCGCAGAAGGCGTCCGACCCCAACAACGCGCGAATTACGCGTACGGCTATGTCTCAATTCCATTTCTGTGGCGAAATCTCGGAACAAAATCCGCAATAATTCCGTCTTCCGGCAAAGTGTCGGTGACGATGCAGTCCGAGAATCTTGATTTAAAGAGACTGGCGCAGGATCTCGGAATCAAATCCACGATCTCAGGAGTCTTGAATGCGCGGCTCGACGGTGACGGCACGATCGCAGATTTGAGAACGCGACTCGACGTGCAGGTGCGGGATTTGCGAGACGAACAGTGGCAAAAAATGGAGCCGGCGACCTTTGAGCTGAGCGCGCAGACCGCGCAGAATCGACTGACCGCTTCAGGCAAGCTGCAACAGCCGCGGATTCAGCCGTTGGAGATAAATGCCACGATGCCGTTCGACGTGCCCAAGATCGTCCAGGCTCGAGGATTTGCCGATGACACACCGATTACAGCGAAGGCTCGGCTGCCGCGCAGCTCGGTGAATTTTGTTCGTCAGTTCGTTCCGGAGCTCCAGCAGTTGGACGGCGACCTGGGGCTGGATGTTGATGTCGGTGGAACATTTGGTCATCCGGTCTTCAGCGGAGCAGGGGACATGACTGTGAACGTCGCCCGATTTACGAACGCGACTCTTCCCGCGCTGACGGGTTTTAATGCGCGATTAAGTTTTCGGGACAATGCGCTTACTCTCGATCGTTTCGGAGGCGATTTGGCTGGTGGGCCGTTTACTATGAGCGGCCGAGTTACATTCGTTAAGTTAACCGAGCCGACGCTCGATTTGCAATTGAGAGCTCAAAGCGTGTTGGTTGCCAGAAACGATACGCTCACCGCGCGGGCCGATGCTGATGTAAAGGTAACAGGACCATTTGCGGCGGCGACAGTCAGCGGCAATGTCGCCCTAACAAACAGCCGCTTTTTGAAGAATATTGATCTGATCCCCATTGGCTTGCCGGGGAGACCGGCGCCGCAGCCGCCTGCCGAACGCCCCGAATTTTTTTCTCTGCCGGCCCCGCCGTTCCGCGACTGGAAATTTGATATTAATATCAAAACCAAAGATCCGGTGCTGATTCGGGGTAACCTTGCTACCGGTGAAGCGACGACTGATCTGAAATTGATTGGAACGGGGCTTAAGCCAGGTTTGCAAGGCGTGGTGCAGATGGAAAGTGTCGAAGCGACACTGCCTTTCAGCCGGCTCGACGTTTCCCGAGGGTCGCTTACGTTCAACCCAGGCGATTCGACGAATCCGACAATCGATCTGCAAGGCACATCAGTGATCCGCGATTACACGGTGCGCGTTTATGTTTACGGAACTTTGCTTTCACCCCAGGCGGTTTTCACCAGTGAACCCCCTCTGCCGCAAGAAGAAATCATTTCGCTAATTGCTACTGGCGCGACGCGACAGGAACTTTCGACTGGAAACGTCCTGGCTGGCCGGGCGGCGATGCTGTTGATACAACAGCTGTATCGCAAGATCGCCAAAAAAGGCGAGCCAACTGACAGCAACACGGTATTCAACCGCCTGGATCTGGATTTGGGAACAGTCGATCCTCGTACTGGTCAACAACAAGCAACTGTACGGTTCAAGCTCAGCGACCAGCTTGTGCTTACCGGTGACGTCGGTGTTCATGGGGATTTCCGAGGGAAGTTAAAATATCTGATTCGTTTTCACTGAACATGCGCTACGGGATCCTCTTCTCGCTCGGCACCGTCGCCATCGCTTTTGAAGTCGCAGCGCAGAGCGCAGTTGACGTTGTCCGACCAGAAGAACAACAAAAGGCGCGGCGGGCAGTCGTGAAGGAGCAAGAAAAACGAGCCAAGCGGGCCAGCATCATCGAATTTCGGGGCCAGCAGGCGTTTAAGGAGAACGAACTGCGGGTTGCTCTCAAGGAAGAGATCACTACGATCGAAGATTTTGGATTGAGTCCTGCGCGCGCGGACGATCTGGCCTTCTTCCTTGAAGTGTTTTATCGAAAGCACGGTTATGCAAAGGTCGATGTGCACTACGTGATTGAATCGGGCGACCGCTTGCGTCTGAACATCAACGAAGGGCCGCGTTTCCTCCTAAGCCAGGTGATCTTTGATGGGAACGCGCATGAGCCGGCGGACAAACTGTTCGAATACATGGCGGGTCCGACACGCGAGCGATATTCGCGCATGGAAAAACGGTTGCCCTTTGTGGCTTCAGATCTGGAAGAAGGAACGCATCTGGTGCAGCGGTTCTACGTTGCGGAGGGCTTTCTGAACGCGGTAGTCGATCCGCCGCGTGACAAATTTCAGAGCGACAGCAGTAATGTCGACGTCGTGGTTCCGATTCGCGAAGGCCGGCAGTATTTTTTTGGGAACATCACGTTTAGCGGTCAAACGGTTTACGGAGGAGATGCGCTCCGCGGCCAGATAGCAGATCTCCTCCAACGCCCTTACACTGACGTTCGCGTCGAGGATATTCCGCGTCGACTTGAAGCATATTTCAAGGCGCGCGGTTATTACGATGTCAAAGTAGTGGCCGATGGCACACCGGACGAGGCAGTACATGATCGCGTTCCGGTACACATTGTCGTTTCACCAGGGGCCGTTTATCACTTCGATGGTGTCACTGTTACCGGACTGCGTCGGTTGCATCCCAGTTTTGTAACGAAACGTTTCACCAGGTTGGAGGGCAAAACGTACAGCCCGGATGTTTTAGACGAGCGATTTCGGACGCTCATGAAGACTGGCCAGTTCAACGTGCTTCAGATCAAGCCGGTCCCGATCGATGGACATCTGTTGCGGCTCGACATCTCGGCCGAGGAGGCCAAAAGCAGGGAATTTGGTTTTTGGGGTGGATTCGACACGTACGAAGGAGCACTTGCAGGTGTGCAAGTCGGCGATCGCGATTTGTTCGGCTACGGTCGCCCGCTCACCGCAACCGTTGAAGTGTCGCAACGCAGCTATCGAGGCGAGATTTTATATCAGGATCCGTTCTTCCTTGATACAGATTTTGTATTTACTGCGCGAGCGTCTGCTTTCACTTTCGATTACGACGGTTATACAAAATTTGAATTGGGCGGACGATTCGAACTCAGCCGAAAAATTACCAAAAACGACGAGGCTTCGCTGACTTTTGCAGCGCGCCATGTGGACATCACCGATTCACAGATAAGACCGGGTTTTCTTCTTGGACCAGACAATTACCAGGTAGACACCATCGGGTTCACCAACACGCTTGATCTGCGGGAGAGCCCATACGTGAACCCGCGCGGATTTCTGGTCGGCAACACATTTGACGTCGCTTCGAGCGCGCTGGGAAGCGATATCGAATTTATCCGCGGCACGATGCGAGTTGGTTACTATCTTCCATTTGGACCGAAACCGCTCACGCCCGGTGTCGTTGAAGATCAACCCCCCGGCTCTCCTTTGCAGCGTTGGTTTCGCCAGTCTTCAATCGCCTTCGGTGCGCGTAGTGGCATTATCCATTCGCTTACCAATAGCGGCTCCGACGAAGCAACGGCGATTCCGATCGACGAACGTTTTTTCAATGGTGGTGCCACAACTGTGCGCAGCTTCGGCGAGCGCGATCTCGGTCCTCACGATAATCATGGTCATCCGGTCGGCGGCGAATTTTTTACCGTTTTTAATGTTGAATACACATTCCCAATTTTCGGTGAACTACAGGGCGCCGTGTTTACCGACGCTGGCAATTTGTTGCCGAGCTCCGAGGACATTGGACTGAACGACATGCGCTATGCGATTGGTGCTGGTCTGCGCTACAAACTGCCGGTCGGCCCGATTCGTCTCGACTATGGTGTAAATCCTGATCCGCGTGAATTCGAGGATTTCGGCGCGTTCCACTTCAGTTTCGGCTTTGCGTTTTAAAGACTTTCATTAACACCTCGCTTCAGCGAGGTGAGATGGAGAGCAAGAAGGAAAGTAACCGCTTCAGCGGTTTTTACTGTATTGAAACCGCTAAAGAGATCGGAGGAATTTGCTGCGGCCTTGCCACCTCGCCAAAGCGGGGTGTTAATGAGAGCAAACGCCATGCAGGAGCCGCAGCAACAATCGCAAAGCGGGTTAAGTCGATTCGGCGATATGCCACCGGTGGAATTCCGCAAACAGTTACATGAGCTCGCGGATTGGATTGCGGACTTCCGCGAACACATCGACGAACTTTGCGTTGCGCCTCACGACAAACCCGGCGCCATTCGCGAACAACTCCCCAAACGCGCCCCGGAGGAAGGCGAGCCGTTTGAAGAGATTCTCACCGACGTCGATCGCATCATCGTTCCTGGCATGGTGCACTGGAGTCACCCGATGTTTCTCGGTTACTTCGGCTGGACCAGCACCGCACCCGGAATTCTGGGCGAAATTTTAACAGCGCCTCTAAACGTGAACGCGATGACCTGGCGCACGTGTCCTGCCGCGACGGAGTTGGAAACGGTTATGATCGATTGGCTACGGCAATGGGTTGGTTTGTCTGACGACTTCGACGGAGTGATTTTCGACACAGCGTCGGTTGGGATCATGCACGCGCTTGCGGTCGCGCGCGAAGAGGCCGCACCAGCAACGAGGAAACTCGGGCTCACCGGTCGCGATCTGCCGCGCCTTCGCATTTACACCTCCGATCAGGCCCACAGCTCGGCTGAGAAAGCGGCCATCGCTCTGGGTTTGGGTGAGGAAAACGTGATCCGCATTCCAAGCGACGAGCAATTCCGAATGGACGTCGACTCGTTAGGCCAAACTATCGCAAAAGATCGCCGGAATGGTCTTCCGCCGATGGCGGTCGTTGCCACGGTGGGCACGACGTCGACTGCTAGCGTCGATCCCGTTAGCGAGATCGCCAATCTTTGTCGCGAAGCAAAAATCTGGCTCCACATCGACGCCGCTTACGGTGGTGGGTTCGCGATGGTGCCGGAGTACGACTGGACGAGGAAAGGCTGGGAGCTGGCGGATTCGATCGTGATCAATCCGCACAAAACAGTTTTTGTGCCTCTCGATTTCAGCGTGCTTTATGTGCGCGATCTCGCACGATTGCGGCGCGTGTTCAGCCTTGTGCCGGAATATTTGCGTGGTGACACGGTCGACGCTGAGAAAAACTATATGGACTATGGCATCCAGCTCGGCCGGAGGTTCCGCGCGCTAAAAGCGTGGGTGATCTGGCGCTCGTTAGGCCGGACTGGAGTTGTTGCACGCCTGCGTGAACAAATTCGCCTGGCGAGGCTGCTCGTCGATTGGATCAAAAGGGACGATCGCTTCGAGTTATCCGCGCAACCCAGTATGGGTGTGGTGTGTTTTCGTTTTATTGGAGCCGCGGCGCCCTTGCCGGGAATGGGCACGACGGCGCCAGGGCGCGCCGGCCCCACTGATCGCGTCGACAAAATCAACAGCGATATTGTAGAGCGAATCAACGCCTCGGGATGCGCCTATCTGACGCAGACAAAATTGCGCGGCCAAACAGTAATGAGAATTGGTCTCGGGAATGTGCTCACTACGGAAGAACATTTGCGGAGCGGTTGGGAGATTATCCAGAAAACGGCAAGCGACCTGTAGCGGCTTCGCTGCGCGAGGCGAAATCCTGGCTTCGACTCAGTTCCATCCGAACGCCCCCCGCAGGGCGGCGGCGACAGATTTGCAGCGGTGATTCGCAGCCGCTAATCTTGCTGCCGTTATGATGAAGTTACTGCGCAAACACCGGGACTGGCTTATGATCGTCATCGCGATCCTGGCGATCCCCTTCGTTTTCTATTTCGTGCAACGCCCGGATTACGGTGCAATGCGCACGGACCAATTCGCTCGCATTTATGATCGAAATGTTTCAATGCTGGAGGCACAACAATTTACACGGCTTCTCAGTCTGGCGCAGGCGCTTGGCATGTCTGAATTCGTTGGAACGATGACAGCAGGGGCCGGTTTTAATCAGAATCAGGCCGCGGTCCAGTTCATCGTCAACCTGCTCGTACTGCGGCACGAAGCCGAACGGCTGGGACTGCGCGCGAGTGCTTCCGAGGTTGCCGAGGTGGTGCGAAAGCTGCCGGCTTTCCAGGGCGAATCGGGATTCGACATCAATAAGTTTAATGACCTTGTGCAAAATAACCTCGCCCCGCTCGGTCTGACTGAAGACCACGTCGAACAACTGGTGCGCGACCAGATTGCGATGAACGAAATCCAAAAGCTTCTCGCCGCTGGCGTTTCGCTTCCCAAAAGCGAGTTGGATGAAAATTTTCAACGCGCCTACGACAAACTCTACGTCAGCGTGATTCGACTTCGCGCCGGCGATTTCGATAAAGACATCAAGATCAACGACGAAGATGTGCAGAAGTATTACGATGCGCACAAGGCAGAGCTGAAAACTGACGAGAAACGCAAGGTCGAATTCGTTCAACTGACGTTGAATGACCAGGAGAAGAAGTTAGCGGGCAAAGAACGGATCGAGGCGTTACAGAAGCTGGCCGACCGCGCGACCGACTTCACGCAGGCGCTCCTGGAAAAAGACGGTGATTTCAAACAGGCAGCAGCGAAATTTCAACTGCCAGTGCACGAGACCGGCGAGTTCACTGCGGCAGAGCCTGATCCCCAGTTGAAAGGCGATCCGCAGCTTGGCGCCGCGGCTTTCAAGCTAACAGCCCAGGAGCCGCACAGCGATGCCGTCCAGGGGGCGGATGGATTTTATATTTTGCATTTGACGGGCAAGACCGATGCGCGGCCGCTAACGCTGGAAGAAGCCAAGCCGAAAATCGTCGATGCGCTGAAGAAGACACGGGCGCGCGAGTTGTTATCGACAAGAGGCGCGGAGCTGGTGCAGCAACTCCGGGAGGCCAAAAAATCTAATCAACCGCTGGACGCCGTCATCACAAAAGCCGGCGTAAAACCTGAGAAGCTTCCGGCATTTTCATTAATCGATGAGGAATCGGAAAAATCCGACGGGAACGAAGAGAAAAAACAGTCGCCTGAGCTTCTCACGATTAAGGAGGCGGTCGCGTTACTGAATCCCGGCGACGTCACCGATTTTGTCCCTTCCGGTAGTGATGGACTCATTGCGATTTTAGAAAAACGAGAGCCTGTCACAGACGCGAGTGGCGGGGAGAAAAAAGCAGCATTCGAAAAGAGAATCCTTGGGAACAAGGAACGCATTGTTCTCGTCGAATGGCTGCGCGACCGGCAGCAGGCAGCAGGTTTGGAATTCAAGAAAGGGTAAAGCCCAGCCAAAGTCCACAAAAGGACACGAAGTAGTGGTCGCGACCGCTAAATTTGTTGCCGTATTTCTTTGTGACCATAGTAGTCGTCGTGCGACAATAATTAATGGCAACGCCCGATGAGATTTTTGACGACGCCAGCGGCGACGTTGCCATTGGCAATTTGGACGCTGCGGTCGAAAAGTACCGGCAGTGCGTGCAACTCGATCCCAATTTCTTCGATGGCTGGCACGCGCTCGGGATGGCCCTGATGAAGCTTGGGCGATTCGAGGAAGCGATCGAAGCCGGCAAACGAGCGGTGGAATTGCGGCCTAACGACCA
>Ga0126381_100002274_pt1 | contig 20722 bp, 14 predicted proteins | sample PanSoiMetPlot_28_FD_96465 | JGI IMG/M metagenome (GOLD analysis project Ga0126381, IMG submission 96465) | Tropical forest soil microbial communities from Panama - MetaG Plot_28 | ecosystem: Environmental > Terrestrial > Soil > Tropical forest > Bulk soil | place: Panama | collected 2016-02-17
GCCGCAATATCAGATCATCAACTGGCGTTTCTTCCCGTTCGGGAACAGCCACTACAATGCTTTGCAGGCTTCATTTGAGCGGCGCATGAGCGCTGGACTCCAGCTCAAGGTGGCCTATACGTACTCGAGACTGATGAACAATGGCGCCGAAACTGGTTTGGGATCCGGGGGACCTCCGGTGCAGAATCCCAACGACATGCGCAACTTGAACACAGTCAGTTCCGACGATGTTCCGCACATCTTCTCCTTCGGCTGGATTTACAAGTTCCCGTTCGGCCGTGGGAGACCGTTGCTGGCCAACGCCTCCGGATTCCTCAACAAGATTGTCGGCGATTGGCAGATCTCCGGCATACACAGTTATTCGTCAGGCAGACCGCTGTCCATTACTATGCCGAACGATCTAGGAGGATTTCTATTCAACAATGCCAAGTTCCCGAACAAAGTTGGCAGTGGCCGCGCCAGTGGAAATGGAGTGACCAGCTCCTATCTGAATTCCGCAGGCTGGGCAGATCCTGAGGCCGGAAGTCCGGGATCGTTATTGTTCGGCAACGCTCCACGCAATGATGCCAGCGTGCGCGGCTTCCCTTACTACAACGAAGATATCTCGATTCAGAAGGACACTTTCTTCGGCGAGGCAAAGTACGTGCGCTTCGAGGCCGACGCAGGCAACGCCTTCAACCGAGTGTTTTTCTGCCCTGTCGGGACAACGTTCGCAACTGGTGGCTTTGGCAATACCAGCAGCCAGTGCAACATCCCGCGCCGCATCCAATTCGGTTTGCAGTTGTTCTTCTAAACCAATCCACCAACCATCAACCAACTGAAGGATGGCCCGCGAGGGCCATCCTTTTTACTGACACAGTACATTTCGCGCTTTCGTGTAGGGGCGGACGCATTCGTCCGCCCCCGCCGATGCGAAGCGAGGCCTTCAGCGGCGGACATCACGATTAGAGCCAAGACATCGAGCACGCTCGGGAAGGGCGCCACTTCAACTCCGTGTGACAGCCAAGCTTGATTCACCACGAAACAGTAAGCGGCCCCGGAACAGAGCCGCGAAGCGGCGAAAGAATGCGGCCCACGGCGCAATCCGTGGGGGGTGCAGTTGGGAAAAAACCAAAGCTCCGAAGGAACGAAAGAAACGCTAGGACACAGACTCGGTAACGGACGACAGACTCTGACTCGCTCTCTTTAAACCACACTCTTCCGGACGGGGTTTCACGACTTCCCGATCTTTTCTGCCCGCGCTATCCCATGCCCTTCCTGCAACACGAGCAGTTGATTTGGTGCCACATTCTTAAACGATTCCACCAATCCCAGAGGCCATCTGACCTCGACCAGATCCACCCGCTTCGCCGTACCCAACCCAAAATGCAGGCGAAGGTCATTCTGCGAAACATAGCTCGACCCACTCATCACTTCACTCATCTGCGCATGCTTTCCAGTAACAACACGCACGCGCGCGCCAATCCCACTCCGGTTCGATTTGGTGCCGACACACTTCACCTTCAGCCAGCTATTCTTCCGTGGGCCGTCGTTGCGCAACAGCGACGGAGGCTCATTCATATTGTTGACGACGATGTCCACGTCTCCATCGTTGTCGAAGTCCCCGAAGGCACACCCCCGGCTCGGACGCGGTTCCATCACAAGCGGCCCGGTCTCGGCCGTCACATCGGCGAATCGGCCATTCCCGAGGTTTCGATACAGAACCTTCCGCTCCTTAAACGTGAGATGTAGCTTTCCGGTGTCCACCTCCGGGAAGACGTGCCCATTCGACATAAAAATGTCAGACCACCCATCGTTGTCAAAGTCGAAGAGCCCAACGCCCCAACCAAGGTACCGCGTATTCGCGCCAAGCCCGCCCTGCAGCACGGCGTCGTAAAACGTTCCATCTCCATTGTTGTGGTAGAGGTTGGCCGTCTGGTCGGAGTAGTTGGTCTTCACGATATCCAGCCAGCCATCGCAGTCGTAATCGCCCACCGCCACGCCCATGCCACCCTGCATGCCGCCATTCTCATTGACGGCGCAACCGATCTCGCGTCCGATCTCCTCAAACGTCCCGTTTCCCTTGTTGTGATAGAACCGGCTCGGAACCGAATCGCACGCTACATAGATGTCTGGCCAGCCATCGTTATCGAAATCGGCAGCGGCTACACCTAGCCCGTAGGAACCGGTTGGGATCCATTGATCACTGACAAAGAACGGTTCCGACGGCCCGCGAGGGACGGCAATACCCGCCTGCAGTGACACGTCCTCGAATGTCCCATCCCCACGATTACGATAAAGAATGTTCGTGCCACCGCCCATGCCTTGTGGTCCGCAACCGACCGAAAGTCCGAAATAACGGCAGTAGGCATTGCTCCCGGCGGTCGGCGTGGTCTGCAAATCGAAATTCACGTAATTGGCGACGAAGAGATCGAGGTGACCGTCGCGGTCGTAATCGACGAAACAGCAGCCGGTATTCCAGCGCGGATGCTTGTCTTTCTGCACCAATCCGGCTTTTTCCGTAACGTCGGTAAACGTTCCGTCCCCGTTGTTGTGATACAGAACGATGCCACCCCAGTACGTCACAACCAGATCGTCAAAACCGTCGTTATCGTAGTCTCCGATGCAGCACCCCTGTCCCCACCCCGATCGCGCCAGACCGGCCTTCGCTGTCACATCGGTAAACGTGCCATCGCGATCGTTATGAAACAGAAAATTCGTAGGCGCATTCGACGGCGAGATCCCCTCCAGGCGCGTCCCATTCACCAGAAAAATATCCAGCCACCCGTCGTTGTCGTAATCAAACAACGCAACACCGCAACCAGTCTCCTCGAGGATGTACTGTTTCTTCGCCACCCCGCCGAAGACGTTCAAGGCGCCAGCCAGGCCCGCTTGCTTAGTGATGTCGGTGAAGGAAAAGCCGCTCACCGACGAACTGTTGGCCGACCTCGCTTTGGAAGCAGCCGTCGGTTTCTGCAAGGCTGACAAGCCCGGCACCAATGAAGAAAACGGCAAGACCAGCGCGGACCGTCCAACCGCAGACAGAAACTCACGACGAGAAGGAGCCCGAAGACCGCTGTCAAAACCACACTGATTGGAGAAGCGTCGGCTCATTCAGGTCCTAGTCTAGTGGGTCAAAACCAATCGACAGTCACAACTCGTCAGGTTTACCCTGTGATCCCCTGTGCCCCCCGTGGTGAAAGCCTCTGAACCCGTCGTCAGCCCAAGTGACGCCGACCGAGTCGCAATACGGAATGCACGCTGTTTTCGACGCGCCGCGTTACTCAGGCAGCAACAATCGCAGGTGGAGATCCCGCTGAGCGCTTTGCTCGGTCTCCAGTCGATGCGACTCGGCAAACTGCGTCTCCGACTCAGCGGATTTCCCCAACCGACGAAGCACCAACCCTAACTGATAGTGCGCTTCCACCGAATTAGGATCCAACGAAACCGCCCGCTCAAGATCCCGCTGCGCCTCTTCGTACTGATGCTGCCGGACAAGTATCCCCCCCAGCTTGACGTACGACGGCACATGCTGAGGGTTGTTCTTCAGCAGATCGCGGAAAATTGGAATCGCGCGATCATCGTCTCCCATTGCGTCATAGGTCAACGCCAAATAATACGCAGCCGGAATCTGATCGGACTGGGCTGCCAGACTGCTCTTGAGAGAAGCCTCGGCGTCGCTGTACTTGTTTTGTAAGTAATACACCGCGCCTACAGCATAATTAAGACCCGCATCGCCAGGATGTTTCTGCAACAATCGTTGAAACAACTTGAGCGCATCCGGGAGGCGGCCCTTGCCAACGTTGGCCGAGCCGAGAACATACAAATACGAATCGTTCTCAGGCTTCAATTCGACAGCCTTGCTCAATGCAGGCAGTGCATCATCGAGCAAATTCCGTTCCAGGCAAACTTTGCCGAACTCGAACAGCACCTCGGGATCTTGAGGCGCCAACTGTTTGGCCTTAACAAGAAACGAGAGCGCTTTCTCACTATTGTTCTGACGCTCGGCAAGCTGGGCGAGGGCCTGGTAGCACGCAATGCATTGCGGGTCCAGTGACAACGCAAGTTGGGCACTGCTTTCAGCACGATCAAACACACTCAAAGCTGAAAAAGCGGAAGCAAGCCGCAGTGCAACGCTCGATTGTGGATGGGCTTCCAGTCTCTTCTCTTCCTGCTCCAACACCGAAGTAGCTTCCGGCCTCATCCCATTGGCCATCAGAGTGGTGGCAAAATCGAGTGCCGCATCATCCGACGTCTCCGCCAACTTTTGCCAGTGCGTGACGAGGCCTTCTAATTCCTGCTTCCTTCCGAGCGCGCTATAGTCCGAAGCGAGAACCGCCAGACCTTCATCGGATGCAAACAATTGAGGGAGTATAGGAGCCGCGACATCTAGCGATTGCTGAAAATTCCGCCGGGAAGCTTCGAGTTTGAACAGATCGAAGCGAGCGTTGAGATTGCCCGGATCGGCGTTCAGCACTTCGCGAAAGCACTTCGCCGCCGAATCCATCTTGCCGGCGAAAGCGTAGGCGTTGCCCAAAGTTGTGCGAGCGCCCATCAGTCTTGAATTCAGCCCGAGAGCTTGGGTTAGAAACTTGATACTATCGTCGGCCTTACCCTGCTGCAGACGAATCGTGCCCAGCAGTGCGAGTGCAAGGGCCTTGGTAGACGGATTCTGCAACGCAGCCCGGGCTTCAGCTTCGGCACGCACCGTATCCCCACTGCTTAATAGCTGCGCGGCTGCCTCAATGTGACTGGTCTGTGCGTAGGCGGCGGCCCCAAAAACAAGAAGCAACAAGAAAGCCCGCCGGATGTGTCTGGCCCGCATGAGATTGGGATGCTGGGCTATCGCAAAGCCCGGTTAGAACTGCGTCATTTATAGCATCGCAAATGTGCTAGCGCAACGCGGAAACCCGCGAAAATACTGGGCCATTGTCCCTTGTGAGCTCATGCTCCCGAGGTGTAGATTCATGAAGAGTTTCTTCATCCTACACGAGCGCAGTTGCATACCTTCTTGGGGCAGACGCGGTTCATGATCCAGGGAAGAAGTGGGTGCCGGACCACACGCCGCGGCTTCCTCAAAGGCATCGGAACCGCCTTAGCAGTCCCCGCGCTCTCTCATTTGCCCAACCTCCACGCCGCAACCCAACCTGAATTCCCGTTCGAACTGGTTCCTCCAGAAACCAGCGGTATCACGTGGGTCCACCATAATGGTCGCTCACCGGAGATGTATCTTCCCGAGACTGTAGGCGCGGGTTGTGGATTTATCGACTACGACAACGATGGCTGGATGGATATCTATCTGGTTAACAGCGGAAAGTGCGACTTCCTCGATCCCAATCCTCCGCTTCGCAACGCCCTCTACCGCAACAATCGTGACGGCACGTTCACCGATGTGACCGAGAAAGCAGGAGTGGCAGGGGGCGGTTACGGCATGGGTGTCGCCGTAGGTGACTATGACGGCGACGGCTTCCCCGACATGCTCGTCACGCAATACAACGGCGTCATTCTCTACCACAACAACGGTAACGGCACCTTCACTGACGTCACGCGCAAGGCCGGACTCCCCGCAACGGGCTGGGCCTCCAGCGCAGTCTGGTTCGACTACGACAACGACGGCAAACTCGATCTCTTCATCTGCAGATTTGTCGACTTCGATAAAGCCAAGAATCTCTTCTGCGGCAACCAGCAGACCGGCGAACGTTACTACTGCATCCCCCGCGTTTACAACCCAATGCCCAGTTGGCTCTTCCACAACAATGGGGACGGCACGTTCACCGACGTCAGCCACGACTCCGGCATCGCAAAATCACTCGGCAAAGCTTGGGGAGTAGTCGCCTGCGACATTAACAATGACGGACGCATGGACCTCTTCGTCGCCAACGACACGGTCGCAAACTTTCTTTTCATCAACCGCGGCAACGGAAAGTTCGAAGAGATTGGCCTCCAAGCCAACGTCGGCTACAGCGCCGAAGGCCACGCGCGCTCAGGGATGGGCGTAGACGCCGCCGACTATGACCAAGACGGCTGGATGGACCTGTTCGTCACCAACGTCGACCGCGAGATGTACTCCCTCTACCACAACAATCAGGACGAAACCTTCGACGACATGGCCATCCCCAACGGAATCGGAAGGATTACCCGGCTCATGAGCGGATGGGGAGTGAAGTATTTCGACTACGACAACGACGGCAATCTCGACCTATTCCTCGCCAACGGGCACCCCGACGACAAAATCGAAGAGCATTCCACCGAGGTGAAATACTGCGAGCCCATGCTTCTGTTTCGTGGCAACGGAAAGAAATTTGAAGACATCTCCGCCGCCAGCGGTCCGGCCTTCACCAAACCGTACGCCTCGCGGGGCATGGCACTCGGTGACTTCAACAACGATGGTGCCCTAGACGTTCTCGTCGGCGTTAATAATGGAGCACCGTTGTTGCTGAAGAATAACGCAGGCAGACACAACCACTGGCTAGGCCTAAAGCTGATGGCGAAGCAGTCCAATCCTGACGCGATCGGAGCAGTAATCACCTGGCAGGCTGGAGACGTGAAGCGCACAACCTCCAAGACCGGTGGCGGAAGCTATCTAGCCTCGCACGACCCACGCGTCATCCTCGGACTAGGCGCCAACCAAAAAATCGACTGGGTAGAAATCAAATGGCCTCTCCCCAGCATCCGCGTCGAACGTTTCACCGATCTTTCAATCGACAAATACGTAACCGTAACGGAAGGCCAAGGCAAGAAAATCTAGCAAGAGTGGAAAGAGGTTGTGTAGGGGCGGACGCATTCGTCCGCCCCGCCGATGCGAAGCGAGGCGTCCCACACCGAACGCCAAGTCGAAGCGAAGATCGAGATCAACCGTGGAAGAGCGGCGCTTCCAGAGCCGCGTTAGGGCCAGGAGAACCGCGCGCCTAGGGCACTGTCATGCTGAGCGCAGCCGGAGTGCAGCGAAGCGGAACTCCGGCGGAGTCGAAGCATCCCTACCCCAGAACAACTGCCTCGTCAGGGATCGTGCCCTTACACTCCCCACTGAATCACCGTATAAGACCGCGCCGGCACCTCAAACTTCGTGCGCCCATTCGCCGTAGAAGGTTTCTCAAACGCCTGCGGCTTCACCCTCTCCGGCGCATCGAACCCATTCACCGCTTTTAGATCGCTTCCAGTCAATACCTGGGAAGTCAACACGCTGCTATGCGGCTGATCTTCCCACACCACTTCAACCGCATGTGCCTTCGCCAGATCGCGATTAAGAAGGAAAAGTGAAGTCTTCCCATCCTCGGTCGTCGCCACAGCGTCGATGTACGGCACCGCGTCCATTCCCTTCACCTCGTACGTCGGACACTCGATCAACGGATTCAGCACCTTCCCATGCGCATACTGCAACGCCCACGCATACGGATAATAGATCGTCTGCCGAAAGAGCCCGTTCTCATTAGTCGTGATCGGCGCGATCACATTGATCAACTGCGCCAGGCACGCGATCTTCACCCGATCGGCATTGCGCATCAGCGTATTGAGCATGCCGCCAACCAGCAGCGCATCTTCGAGGTTGTAGACCTCCTCCAGAAGATGCGGAGCCTCTTTCCGGTGCCCATCGGCAAAGTCTCCACCGCGCGCTCGATACCAGACATTCCACTCATCAAACGATAGCCACAGTTTCTTGGGCGAACGCTTGTGCCCGCGCACCAGGTCGCATACCGCCAGCGACTCGGCAATCTGGCGATCCATCGTCAGGTTCATGGCCAGATACTTGGAGCTGTCTCCTGCAGTCTCGCGATCATTTCCGAGATAGCGATGTAGCGACAACCCGTCCACGTTGTCGTAACACTGCTCCAGCACCTCGCGATCCCATTCCAGATACGTGGGCATAAAAGGGCCGCTCGATCCGCACGCAATCAACTGCAGCGACGGATCCTGCGCCACATACCGCATCTGCCGCGCCGTATCCTGCGCCTTCATCCCATACTCGGTCGCTGCCATGTGACCGATCTGCCAAGGCCCATCCATTTCGTTGCCCAGGCACCAGTGCTTCACGTTGTAAGGCTCCGCATAACCGTGCTTCCGCCGCAGATCGCTCCACTGTGTCCCCTTGTCGATGTTGCAATACTCCAGCAGCGCGGCCGCTTGCTCAGGAGTTCCCGTACCCAGGTTGAGGCCCATCAGTGGCAACGTTCCGACGGCCTTGCACCACTGCATGTATTCGTTCGTTCCAAACTGATTTGAGTTCAGCGTGTCCCATGCCTTATCCAAAACGTGCGGACGATCTTGTTTGGGGCCGACGCCATCGAGCCAGTTGTAGCCCGAAACGAAGTTTCCACCGGGATATCGGATGATCGGAACGCCAAGCGTCCGCACCTCTTGCATCACGTCTTTGCGGAAGCCGTTGGAGTCCGACAATTTCGATCTCGGGTCATAAATGCCTTCGTAGATCGCACGTCCCAATTGCTCGAGGAACGAGCCGAAAAGGTTTCGGTCCAGCGGCGAAATTGTGCGCCGGCTATCGATGAAAATCCGGACCGTCTGATCTGCCGTTGACGACGCCTGCGCCGACGCCAAGCGCCCTAAGAACGTGCTGGAAGACACAGCTAAAGCGGCCGTAGAAGCCTGCTGCAAAAACTGACGTCTCGACGGCATCTCAACCTCCAGTTGAGCCAGCCCCGACCAATCTGGTCATCAGCAATTTTTGGGATTTGAGTAAACGATTACTCAGGCCGCATCAATATACGACTTGGTGCGCTCGTCAGCAAGAAAAAAGCTCGCTTGTCGGTAAGCTTTCCCGCTTAGGGAAGAATGAAGTCGGAGAGTGAAATTAGTGGCCCTGTGAATCTGATGCCGCGCGCGTCCCTCTCCCCGTCAACTCATGAATCAACTTCACTTCCGCATCGCGGTAAGGCTTCCCATCCGCATGCAGCACTTCATGAAACCACACCGTCGGTTGGTCAAGAACGTACGGGTGCCTCCAGGAATCCCAAGGGTAGTAAGTCTGCGTCTTGCCAGCGACAAAGCCCCAGTTGATCGCCGCCACATTGTATTTCTTCGCGAGAGGCAAAACCGTATCGAACGTGCTGCCCGCTCCCCGTGCCATATATTCCGTGCAAATTAGCGGACGGTGATACTTCTGCAGAAACTGCACTTCCCTCTCGAACTTCTCCGGCCAACCGTAATTGTGGAAGCTGATCACGTCGGAATTGTCGACTTGAATCTGCTGCGTCTTGGTGAACGATTTCTCCTTTTCAAAGTCAATATCCCAAACTCCGCTGGTCAGAGGCTGCGATGGATGCGCCTCGCGCGCCCAGGCGAACACCTTCGGCAGCAGTGCTTCCACTAGCTTTTGCTTGTCGGCAGGCTCCAGTTTCGAATAGCTGCCCTGGTTCGTGTTCGACGGCTCATTCCACACATCCCACCCCAGCACGCGATCGTCATTCGCAAATGCGCCGACTACTCCTACTACATAAGCCTTCAATCGACCTTCCTGAGAAGAATCGCTGAGCGCCGCGCGACCGGGAGACTGCACCCATCCCGAGTTGTGAACTCCGGGAATTGGTGGATGCTGCACCCCAAGTTTCGGATCCGGATCCCAGCAAGAATCAAACAGCACAAAAAGCGGCTTGATGTGATGACGCGAAGAAATCTCCAGAAATTGACCAATGCGCTTTTTGAAGGCCTCCGCATCCTGCTGCCAGATCAAGTCATGGAGAAAGACCCGCATCATGTTCATCCCCATGTCTTGCGCCCAACCGAGTTCCTTGTCTATCTGAGCAGGATCAAAAGTTTCTGCCTGCCACATTTCAAGTTGATTGATTGCATCGGCCGGAATGTAGTTGCTGCCGACCAGCCAGGGTTGCTGGCCATACCAGGCTTTCGCCTTGTCCTCGTTCCATCGTGACGTCTGCGCGCAGGACACGCTCAGCAACCCGAAAATGACGACTGCCCACGCCAAAATCTGTTTAGGAACCATGAGCTCACCCCGGCCGGAAAGTTAATTTAGAGACCAACGGCCGATTTTCTGTAAACGTTTACAGCCGGCGCGCACTACACTACCACATCGGGTTCGATTTCGGACCCATGCCTCTGCAGTCCACGGAGGATTTCGTGACCAATCTTCTTCAGTCGATGTTTGGCTGCCTGGCTAGCGGCATTCTGACCTGCTGTTGCGTCGCCTCAGCAATCGCCCAGACGGCGACCGCCACCCTCGAAATCGACGCCAACAAAGTCGAGAACCCCATCAGTCCTACACTCTACGGCCAGTTCGCCGAATTCATGTTCGAGGACATCAAAGGTGGCCTCTCCGCCGAACTAACCCGCGATCGCGGTTTCGACGAGCAGCCAAACGCCCTGGGACTGCCCCGATACTGGGAGCGCGATCCTGACGACCGAAACGACGACGGCGCGATGCATTTCACATGGGACAAGGACACCTACGTTCCCGTCGACTACAACCAGGATGCTCTTCAGACTCAGCATTCTCTCCGCGTCGACATTCGCGGCGACGCACCGCAGCGCCGAGGCATTCGCCAAGGATGGATTCCGATTCGCGCAGGCGTCGAATATCACGGCTACATGTGGCTGAAGAGCGACGATTATGTTGGAGACATCGAAGTTAAATTGGAAGCCGACCAAACCGGAGGCGATGAATATGCGAGCGCAACCATCACGCATGTCGCCGGCGATTGGAAGAAGTATCCCTTCACACTAAAGCCTTCGAAATCCGATCCTCTCGCGAAAATCTCCATCCTCTTTCCCGGCCATGGGAAATTGTGGATCGATCAGATTTCGCTGATGCCAGGCGACGCTCAAGGAGACGTCCGCCACGACGTGGAGCAGCGAGTCGCGGCACTCCATCCCGGATTCATTCGCTGGCCCGGAGGCAATGTCGCCCAGGACTACCACTGGAAATGGGGCATCGGTCCGCGCGACAACCGCGCTGTATGGATCAATGCATCCTGGGGAAACGAACTCGAGCCCAGCGACTTCGGCACCGATGAATTCATCCATTTCGCTCGCCGGCTTGGAGCCGAGCCATCGATCACCGTAAACGTCGAGGGCCGCGGAGCCACTGCTGAAGAAGCCGCCGCATGGGTCGAATACTGCAACGGCGACGCGCAATCTCAATATGGCCGCCTCCGCGCTGCCAACGGCAATCCGCAACCATTCCATGTTCGCTACTGGGAGATCGGAAACGAGATTTGGGGAGACTGGGTACGCGGCCACAGCGACGCCACGACCTACGCCAACAATCTCAACCGCTACGTCCAGAAAATGAAGGCGGTTGACCCTTCCATCAAGATCATTGCGACCGGCGACAACGATCTCGACTGGAACAGAACCGTTTTAAAAATCGCTGGAGCAGATATCGATTATTTGTCTGTTCATCATTATTACGGTCAAAAGGAAATGAAGGGTGACGTCAACAACCTGTGGGCGCGCCCCCTGCACTACGAGCGGTTCTATCGCGAAATGCAGCAGATGATCCGCGAACTCGTTCCTGGCCGTGACATCAAGCTGGCGATTAACGAGTGGAACACATTCCTGCCCCTGCCCGCTCAACACTCCATGCAGTCTGCTCTATACGGAGCCCGATTGATGAACGTCTTCGAGGGGAGCGGAGACCTGGTTCAAATGAGCGCGGTGTCCGACATGGTGAATGGATGGAACGGCGGCGTTATCCAAGCCAGCCGCCACTCAATCTTCGTCACGCCGACTTATCTCGTCAACAAGCTCTATGCATCTCACCTCGGCGAGGAACGACTCGCGAGCACACTCCGCGGACCAACCTTTGATTCCACACAGGAAGGCAACGACGTTCCCACACTCGACGCAGTTGTGAGTCGTTCGACAAAAGCGCACCAGATATATATCAAGGTTGTGAACACAGACCCCGCCAAGCCAATCCCGGTGCATATATCTCTGAGGGGAGTTCAAGTCGCAAAGCAAGCGCAAGTCGAGACCGTAAACGGCAGCGCATTAACAACAGCCAACGACTTCACTCATCCCGAGTCCGTACACATCGCAAGCAAAACAACCGCCGCCGGCCCTTCCTTCTCCATCACTCTTCCCGAACACTCAGTCTCGGTAATCACGCTGGGCATAGAACAAAGATGACGCACATGAACCGAACCGCGTTCCGAAAGTCGCTTTCCGTATCGGCGTCTGCCGATCAGCCAAACGCAGATCGGAGATTTTTGGGGCAGTTTTTGCAAAATGTTCAAAACACATGACTTAGACAGACTGTCGGCTTCCAGCCTTGGCAAAATCTTGATTCCAAAGATATTATCGACAAAATCTTGAAAAATCAGCACTTAGCAGCCTTCTGACGCCCTAGCCTTCCGGGGCAGAACTCGCAAGTTATTCAATATACGGCAGTTATAGCGCTAGCCTCGGATGCGGCTCGCTGTAAAATCTTGTCAAAGAAGGACTTACACGCAAAATATTCCGGAATAAGAGGTATCGTACTGTCATTGCTGAGCTCTTGTTCTGGGATTTGCAGTGCGATGTGCACGTTGCCATTGTGCGCCGCTCACAGCGAGGGTCAAGGTTGTTCGTCACAATTTCAGGTAATTTGGCTGTGGAAAAAACGATCATACTTGGGTTCCCACGTCATAATGCTCACGCCACTATCGGTCAGTAACACCTTCATCGAGCCCTTTGATGTCGTATGGTCCCCTCAGGTCATTCTTCCCCGACCTTAGGATTACACCTGCTTTCTCGGCGGATGGAGGGCAGCTTTCGGAGCGCGTTTAGGTTTCTGGATGGACTGTGAGGAAACTTGAAAAGTTACAAAATTGCGGTCATTGAAGGAGACGGCATCGGCCGCGAGGTGGTGCCCGAAGGAATTCGCGTGCTCGAAGCGGCCACGCGTCGCTTCGACATTTCGCTCTCCTGGCAGCACTTCGATTGGTGCTGTCAAACCTATCTGAAAACCGGCCGCATGATGCCGGAGGACGGCCTCGATCAACTTCGCCCCCTCGACGCGATCTACCTCGGAGCAGTCGGCTATCCCGGCGTTCCCGACCATGTCTCACTGTGGGGACTGCTCATTCCGATCCGTCGTGGATTCAAGCAATATGTCAATCTCCGCCCGGCCAGGCTCCTCCAAGGAATCGCAAGTCCACTTGCGAACCACAAACCTGGAGACATCGATTTCGTCATTGTCCGCGAAAACAGCGAAGGCGAATATTCGGAAGTGGGTGGACGCGTCAACCGCAACACCGAGTCCGACATGGCGATTCAAGAAATCATCTTCACTCGGCCTGCCGTCGATCGCATCATCCGATACGCATTCGAACTGGCTCGCAGCAGAAAGAAACATGTAACCTCGGCCACCAAATCGAATGGCATTGTCTACACCATGCCTTTCTGGGATGAGCGCTTCGCGGCGATTTCAAAAGAGTATCCAGATGTGAAGGCCGACCAGTTTCACATCGACATTCTGACCGCCCATTTCGTGGCCCACCCGGATTGGTTCGATGTGGTGGTCGGATCGAACTTGTTTGGAGACATCCTCTCAGACTTGGGAGCCGCAGTGGTCGGCTCCATGGGGCTTGCGCCTTCGGCAAACCTGAACCCGGAACGCGAATGTCCCTCAATGTTTGAGCCGGTCCATGGTTCCGCTCCCGACATCGCCGGAAAAGGCATTGCCAACCCGGTAGCGCAGATCTGGTCGGGCGCGATGATGCTCGATCATATCGGTGAGAAACAGGCAGCCCGCGCGGTCGAAGACGCGATCTTCAAAGTCCTCGCCACATCATCTATTCGAACACGAGACATCGGCGGCAACGCCAGCACGCGCGACATGGGAGAAGCAATCGCCGCCGAAGTCTCCTCGCGGTGAGCACCCCACTGAGGTCTCACCCGTTCCAATGCTTTTACTTGGCCGGCACCAGGACCGGAGCGCCCTTGTCCTTCACAAAGAACACCACGAATTTCGCCGGTTTGGTTTTGCTTGCGTTCCGACCAACTACGTGGACATCATCCGGGCCCTCGTAGAACGTTTGACCAGGTGTCAGAGTTACTTCTTTTCCTCCTCTCACCTGCATCACGATCGAGCCTTCCAGCACATAAATAAAACCATATGCATTGTGACGATGGATGGGGTCCGAACTGCCCGGCGGATATTCCACTGTGACCATCAGACCTTCTTTGCCAGGACAACTTGTCAGGTCTTTCGACATGAGCTCCGTTACCTTGGCTTGCTGTGCCACCAGCGCGCCGGACATGAGACATGCCAGCACCAAAATCACTCTTGTGAACTTCATCATGAATCCCTTCTCTTGAGCTACACCTCAGGGCGTAGTACGTATCTGTCGGTGCTTTGAGTTACGCGTGCCGCACGGGTTTCCGTTCGGCACGCCCGGGTCAGTACGAAGCCCATCCTCTGTTTATGTTCTCGCCGACGGCGGGCTCACCACTGTCGGCCCTCTAAGCAGCCTCAGTCTTCTGGGGATGCGATTTCGGAACCTGAGCTGCGGTCTCGGCAAGCCACTCTGCGAACCGGATCTTTCCAAGCTTCGCGCCCTCTTCAGGGATGAGCGTTCGCTCCTTCACCTCGATGCCGTAGTAGCGTGCCTGCGGGTCAGCGATAACCTCGCGTGGATCCTTGCGCGCGGCCAGTCCCTGCCGGACGAACTCATCGAGGCGAAACTTTTCCGGGCCACCGATTTCGACCATACCGTTTACCGGCGGACCCACTGCGACTCTGGCCACACCACTCGCGACATCGTCGGCCGCCATCGGCTGGAAAAGCACGTGCGGCAGGGTTACCTTGTTATCCTTGGTGGAAAAATCAGCAATGCCCTTTAGAAATTCGTAGAACTGCGTCGCACGCACAATTGAGTGAGGGATTGAGGAAGCCTTGATCAGATTCTCCTGGGCGAGTTTTGCACGGAAGTAGCCACTTTCGAGCATGCGCTCCGTTCCAACGACCGACAGCGCAACGTGATGTCCTACTCTTGCGGTCGCTTCCTGAACGAGAAGATTGCGAGTGGATGTCTCAAAAAACTTCAACACGGCAGCATCCTCCCAGTCGGGAGCGTTGGATACGTCTACGACTACCGAGGCGCCTTTCAGCACTTCGGCGAGTCCCTCGCCCGTAATGGTGTTGACCCCTGTGTTGGGTGCTGCCGCTACTGCTTCCTGGCCCTGTTCACGAAGCTTGCCGACAAGCTTTGATCCGATGAGTCCAGTTCCGCCGATCACTACGATCTTCATGATGATCTCCTTCGTTCTTGGCCGAGGCATTCGAAGCCATCGACCTCTTGCAATCGTTAAGACACAACTACCTGCCGGTTGGTTACATGATCTATGCTCGGGACGCCCCGAATCAGTACGTTGAAGTGGTTGTTGTCAGCCTGTGCGAAGCCGCGCTCGATTGAGCTCAGCCATCTGCCTACACTAATTCTTTTGGATGTTTCCCGAAGCTAGACCAAATGCCAGAGGACAATCAATACCGCACATCCTGTATTTGGGTGAAAGCGATCGGAATGGGCAGGTATGCTTATGCAACGACCAATTCCGCTTGGATCTTCTCGGGTTGAAGAGGTGAGGCCGCTTCTGCTTCTCGTTTGTACTGCATCGGCTTAATGCTGATAATCGGAACCGGCTCAGGTGCAGTAATGCCTGCGCCAGTGGCAGCCTTCGGGGCCACGCGCCGTCTTCTTGCTGCCTTCTTCTTTTCTGGTGGCCGAAGTCCAACCGCGTCTCGGAGTTCGACGAAACATTCCTGCAGTAACCTCTCGAGTTTTCGTAGATCCGGCGCAGCGTGCGTGTCGCCACTGAAGCCGAAGTACACCGTACCGTTGTAGCTGAGGATGGCGCAGTTCACTGCCATCTCCCCGCCCACCGGAACATACGGATAACAATGCAACATCTTGCGCCCGAGCAGATACAGAGGGACTTGAGGCCCCGGCACATTCGTGCAGACCAGGTTGAATGGCGTAACGGGCAACCTGCTCGCAAGCGGACCTGCCATCCCCTGTAGCGAGGTCGGGAACATTCCGATCAGTCCTCCCGCCAGGCTAACCAACTCGGCCGCATGCATGCGCTTAAGAAACTCAGTTCGTTTGTGGACGGCGGCAAGCAACTTTGCCGGTTGTCGGATATCCAAGGGAATCGTTACGGGAACCAGAGAGATTCGATTGCCTAATTCCGAGGTTCTCGTGTTGCTGCGCAAATTCACCGGAACCATGATGCGTAGCAATTTCCCCTTGACGGAATCACCATGAAGTTCGCAATAGCGGCGAATGCTGGCAGTCACCAGTGCGAGAATCACATCGTTAACACTGGCGCCGGCTTTTAGCTTGATAGCTTTGACATCCGCCAGCGGAATTTCGGTGCAAGCGAATTTTTGTGGTCCGCGGTAAATGACGTTGAAACGGAGTCGTTCGGTGAAGGCGGTGATCTCTGGAAACAGCGTGGCAAATTCGTCGGCCGCCGCAGGGTCCCCATTGACAGCGACGCGCTCGGCCATGCTTAACAGGTCGGTCATGGCGGAGAGAATTCGTTTGACGAAGTCCGAGTAAGAATCCACGAATTCAGAGGTGAGCGAAGTCAGGGGATCGCGTGGCCGGGGAATTTGGAACTTCACTTTCCTCTTCGGCAGAGCCGGCGCTTCGGCACTGGCATCCAGCAGTACACTCAGGATTCCCACTCCCGCAATGCCATCCGCCAGGCAATGATGCAAACGGAAGATCAGGCCGGTGCGATTGGCTTTCAGTCCCCGCACCACTGTGATGTCCCACAAGGGATGCCGCCGGTCCATGACCTGGCTGAACAGCTTTCCCGCCAAAGCTCTTAGTTCTACATCAGTGCCATGCTTGAGCGTTACTTCGCGCACGTGGCGGCTGAGATCAAATTCCGGATCATATTCCCAGGTGGGAAGCCCAACCCCAAACGGCGCGGGCACGACCCGTTTGAAATAGCGCGGCAGCAATGGCAGTTTTGACTTGACGAAGCGAACACAATCCTGAAATGAGACTTCACCCTCGAATACGCAGATGCTGGCCACATTAAGCGGCATCCCCTCCCGCTCAAGATGCAGGAAAACTGTGTCGCCCCAGGAAAGACGGTCACTCTGTTGATTGTTTTGCACGACAGTTCTCCTATTAATTCGCCCGCATCGGGCGTCGTCTCAGTTCACGAAAGAAAGCTTCTGCGTCAGCTTGACGAGCTTCAGCACTTTAAAGACATCCACGCTGACGTTACGGAGCACGATCTTGACTGCCTTTCCTTCCGCGACTCGGACAAAATCTTCCAGCGCTCGAAGAGCAGCGGAGTCAATCCGGCGCACGGAGGAGAAATCCAAAACGGCTTCTCCAGAACCTTCAAGGCCGTCGGCAGCCTCCTGCAAGGCTGAAGGCACGCGCTTTTCATCAACGTTCAGAAGTACCGCTATGTTCGACATAGACACCGCCATTTAGCTACACCGTTTGCTGTTGAGGTATGCTCGCAGACTTTGTCGCTCCCCTGCCCTCGTACGCTTTCCAGAACAATTCAACCAGTTCGTTCATGAGGGGCATGCGAGGGTTCGATCGCCAGGATGGATCGTCGAAGGCTGTCTTGACGAGTTCGGGCACCGCCTGCTCGAATTCTTCCTTCGAAATTCCCAATTCAGCGATCGAACGCGGAAATGCAAGTTGGTCCAGCAACTGCTCAACAGCGGTTATCAAATTCTTGACCTTCTCGTCGGTCGTGTGGCCACCCAGCCCTAACAGGTCTGCCACCGTGGCGTACTTCTTGTGCGCCACATATCCTTGCGTATACGGCGAGGGCATGAACTTGGTTGGGACACTCGCGTTGTAAGCAATCACATGCGGAAGCATGAGCGCATTGGCTCGACCGTGGGCTACTCCAAAACGCGCGCCAAAGGCATGGGCAAGCGCATGATTCACGCCAACTGACGCGTTGGAGAATGCCATCGCGGCGATGCAAGCAGCATTGTGCATCATGCAGCGCGCTTCTTCGTCACGAGGATTCTCATAGGCTGCCGGCAGGTACTTGAAGACCAGACGAATCGCCTGCATGGCGTTGGAGTCGGTATACGGGGACGCGTAGTTCGAGACTCCAGCCTCCAGCGCGTGGGTCAGGCAATCGATTCCGGTATCCGCAGTAAGCCCTTTCGGCATCGACATGACAAATTGCGGATCGACGATCGCCACATCTGGAGTCAATGAATAATCCGCCAAGGTCACCTTGCGCCCGTGCTCCTTGTCGATCAGGACTGCGAATGGCGTAACTTCGCTTCCCGTTCCACTGGTGGTGGGGATCGCGATCAATCGGGCTCCGTTCGTCTTCTCGGTTGGATACTCGACGACTCGCTTACGGAGATCGAGAAAGGGTGCGGCCAGATATTCCAAATCAGCTTCGGGAGACACGTACTTCAGCTTCATGATCTTGGCCGCATCGATCACCGATCCACCACCCAAGGCGACGATCTGGTCAGGCTTGTAGAAGTTGAGCGTGTCGACTGCCTGCGCGATTACTTTGCTCTCAGGCTCCGCGTCGGGAATGACCAAGACATGAACGTGAGTCTTGGGACAGATATGCCGCCGGACAACGTCGACGTGGCCAATCTGCTCCAGGCTTGCGTTGGTCACCACGATGGTGCAACGCGACGGAAACTGGCCGAGATTCTCCACCCCGTTCATGTTGAAATAAATCTGACTGGGAACTCGGAACCACATATGATTTTGGGTTCTGCGCGCCTGGCGCTTGATGTTGAGGTAGTGAGAGATGTTGACGTTGTCGGTGGTGCTGTTGCCACCACCGGTTCCGCATCCGAAAGAAAAGGTGGGAACCAGATCGTTGTAAACCGCGCCCAGAGCTCCGATCGATCCAGGCGAATTCACAATAATTCGGCCTGCGTTGATGACCTCTCCGAATTTTCGGATGACCTCGTCGTTTCGGGAGAAAACAACTGCGGTGTGCCCGAGACCTCCCGCATGGTTCACTTCCACACAGACTTTCAATGCTTCAGCGACGGACTTTGCTCGATAAACAGCAAGTACGGGAAACAACTTCTCCACTGAGAGGGGATGTTCGCGGCCCACACCCTGAATCGGCGCAACGAGAAGCTTGGTGTTGGGCTTCACGGAGAGACCGACGAAGCGCGCGATATCGGTGGCCTTCTGGCCAACGGCCATGGGCTGCATAAATCCGGTTTGCGGATCGATGACAGTGCGCTCCAGCACCCGAGTCTCTTTTTCATTGCAGACGTGAGCGCCTAATTCGGAAAACTTCTTCAGCACGGCATCATAGATCTCGTCATCAATGACCACGGTCTGTTCAGAGGCGCAGATCGTTCCATTGTCGAAGGTCTTGGAGACAATGATGTCTACAACTGCGGCGTTCAAGTCCGCCGACTTCTCCAGATATACGGGAGTGTTTCCTGGACCGACGCCCAGAGCTGGCTTGCCGGAACTGTAGGCAGCCTTAACGACGCCCGGACCGCCGGTGGCATCAATCAGGCCCACGTCTTTGTGCTTCATCAGATACCCGTTGTCCGCCAGCGTAGGAGATTCCACGCACGTGAAAACACCTTCCGGTGCGCCATTTCACAGCGGTTTCATACATTACTTTCACGGCCTCGGAGCAACAGCGCCACGCCTTCGGATGAGGGCTGAAGATCACTGCATTTCGGGTTTTGATCGCCACGATGCATTTGAACAACACGGTGGATGTAGGATTCGTGATAGGAGTGAGCGAGAACAGGACTCCAATGGGTTCCGCGATCTCCCGCAGATTCCGGTCAGGGAATTCACGAATCACGCCGACGGTGCGCTTGTCTTTGACGTAGTTGTAGACAAACTCGCTGGCCACCATATTCTTGATGACCTTGTCTTCCATCACGCCGAGCTTCGTTTCCTCAATCGCGAGGCGAGCGAGTCGCTGGGCGTGCTCCAATCCTGCCAGAGCCATGGGCTTCACGATCTGATCGACATCTTCCTGTGTGAACTGTGTGAAGACAGCAGCAGCTGTCTTTGACTGAGCAACCAACCCTTCCAGGTAGGCAATTCGCTCTTTCGGCAGAATCTCCGCATCCAGCGGGATTTTGACCCGCTCTTGAACTACTTCACTTGTGATCATTAGTTCGCCTCCCTGGCCTTTTCGTCTTGCAGGGAATGTCCGTCCGCGGGGAGCCTGCTCGCATAGAACTGCGCGGGTTTTGCTACGCGTAGTCGATGGGGTTCTGCTCGAACCAGCGTTCATCGCGGGTCTTGTTGATGCGTTTCCATGCGCCGGAAGCAACACTAGCGGTCAGGTTGCGGTTCTCCCATAGAACACCAGCGCTAAAACCGATCGCGCCTCCCAGCAAACCGTAAAGAACTGTTCTGTTCCTGGAACGTTTGTCGGCCAGGTACCCGCTCAGCAGGCCGACACACGCTCCAATAATGGTGGGCGCAATCGCGCGGAGGGCTGACCTCTCCAGGTACGGCCCCAGGGACTCGTCTCTGAGAAAATCAGTTTCTCCCTCGCGAGCGCCTTCGACCGCGGAATCCATGAGCTTGCGTCCGTAGTCAACGTTGGACTTTGACCATTCCATAAGATTCATGAGTTCCTCACAGTGCCGCCGGAACCGCGCACGGTCTGCCGTGACAGGTTGTTACGTGGATATCTGCGAGTGCTTCACATGCAGCATCATTGACCAACACGTCATGGCTCTCGCTTGGGGATCCCGGCCAACACGACTCAACCTCGTTATTAAAGTAGAACTCCGCCGCCGGTTAGGGTCAGCAACCGTTGTCACGCTCTA
>Ga0126381_100002275_pt1 | contig 20720 bp, 15 predicted proteins | sample PanSoiMetPlot_28_FD_96465 | JGI IMG/M metagenome (GOLD analysis project Ga0126381, IMG submission 96465) | Tropical forest soil microbial communities from Panama - MetaG Plot_28 | ecosystem: Environmental > Terrestrial > Soil > Tropical forest > Bulk soil | place: Panama | collected 2016-02-17
ACGTGCAGAAGCTGAGTGAGCCGAAGCTTTTGCGTTCGCCCGATTTGAAAACGATGGCGGTTTGAGGCGAAGGCGTGGCCGGCGGCAGGGGCTACGAGCGTGACCTGCGGCGGCGCGGCAGCGAGCGAAAAGATTACGTGGCAAAAGTTTTGTGGCCCTATCGACAGCGCACTACCTGCGATACGATACGCGCCACGGATTCCGGGGAGATTGAATGCAGCCTCATTCGATTGTGGTGCTCAGCTTGCACTCGCCGAAGGAAAAACTTTGGGGCGAGCTGGTGGATATTTCGAATGCCGGTGTAACTTTGCGCGGGATCGATTTGAGCTCGTTTGATGATTTCGTGAGCCAGATACTGCATCCGGATGGCGATCGAATGGGCTTGCCCACTTTGTTTTTCCCGATGCTGCGAATTGAAAGAATCGCGCTCGACGAAGCGCGCGGCTCGATTCCTTCGTTGGCTGAAATGTTTGCCAAAAAAGTGGGGCGCTCGCTCCCGGATTATCTGGCGCAGTTTGCGTGATGCGAAGTTGACACCGACTTCTATACCCAGGTTCATTTCATGCCCAGTCGAATCCTGACGGTTCCAAATCAGCTCACATTTCTGCGCCTGGCTTTCTTGCCGGTGTTTCTGATTGCGATCGAGTACGAGCGGTACGGCCTGGCACTGGGAATTTTGGTGGCGGCCGGCGTGAGCGACGCGCTGGATGGGCTGCTGGCGCGCGGGTTGAACCAGAGAACGCCGCTTGGTGCTTATCTTGACCCGATCGCGGATAAGCTGCTGCTTTCGTCGTCGTATTTCATATTGGCGTTGAAGGGGAAGATAACCTGGTGGCTGACAATTCTGGTGCTGGGGCGTGATGTGCTGATTCTGGTTGCGTGCGCCGTCATTTTGATTACGGTGGGTTACCGTCCGTTTCCGCCAAGCATTTGGGGTAAGGCGACTACGTTCTTCGAGATACTGCTTGTCGTGCTGGTTCTAGTACTGGCAATTTGGGACAACCATCTTCTGTGGATGGTGCGTGATACGTGCACGTATTTCGTGGCGGTGTTTCTGGCGATTTCGGGATTGCACTACAGCATCGTTGTTTCGCGGCAGCTTCACGCGGGAGTGTGACTTAGCCCCCGCTCTGAATAAGGCCTTTCATCATGAATGCAATACTCGCAATTACGACGGCTGCGGTTGCCCAGCCTAATGCGTTTGCGCGGTTGCGTTCATCCGGGGTGGCAGGCGGCCGGTCTGCCATGATTTTTCCGAGGCAGAAACCTGCTACCAATCCGCCGAAGTGCGCGAAATTGTCGACTCCCGGAAATATAAATCCCCAAATCGCGATGTAGATGAGCCATCGAATAATCTGGCTGCGGAGCATTTGCATTCCCGCGCTTTTACGACCCGTGGTGATTGCGAGGAGCACGCCGATCAATCCGAGGAGCGCGCCCGATCCGCCCACGCTGAAGTGCCCTCTGAAGCTACTCAAAATGTACCCAGCGATTCCAGTTAGCACGTAGATGAAGAAAAACCGCGCCGAGCCGTAAAGTTCTTCAATCTGAGGGCCTATGTCCATAAGCACCCACATATTGAAAACGATATGCATCAGGCTGCCGTGCAGAAACACGGCCATGACAAGACGCCAGGGCTGAGCCATGTCGTAGGGGAGAGGCAAAGAAGCACCAAATTTCTGCAGGACGTTGCCATCGATCCCGCCGATGCCGAGTATCGCAAAGATTCCGCCACCACCCGGTGGTTGAAGGCCGTTTGTTCGCATCGTGGTGAGCAGGCTGACGATGTAGAGAAGGCAGCTGAAACCTAGGATGCCGTAGGTGGCTGGGGCCATGGCGGGGAGCAAATTGCCGAGTGAACGGCTCGCAGCGGCCATTGAGAAAGTGAGATTTGCGCCGCATTGATGGCAGCGTGTGGCGTTTGCTCCGACCAGGGTTCCGCAGGCCGGGCAGAGCTGGGGGCGCCCCTGTTTCCCGCCGCCGAAGAAGCTCATCGTTTTAGAGCCCTAATGTTTAGGAACTCGGTGTTCACGAATGCAATCCGGTCTACGGTGAAAGGGTGAAGCCATGTCGATAGGTTTTCTTGTCTCATAGTAAGTGCGTTCCTATAATACCGAAAATGAGACAAAACAAGCGAATCGGGTGGGCGCGTGAAATTTCTTGACGGGCGGCGTGGAGCGGCGGCTGAATCGTATCCGCCTCGTGCCAGCGTTCGCGCTAAGCGGGCCTCATTTTTAGCATTCACATTTGTATCCTCGCTACTCTTTGCTGCAGGTTGTAATCGTAGGGCACGACAAACGCAAAGTCCTCCAGCGCCAACTCCTGTGCCTCAGCAAGTCCCTCCATTGCAGCCCACAGCGCCTCCGCCTGCACACGGTCAGCAGGGTCCTGCCAACGGATGGGTAGAGGAAGGCGTCGCATCCTGGTACGGCTATCCGTTTCAGGGGCGCCGCACGTCGAATGGCGAAGTTTACGATATGCATGAATTCACCGCAGCGCATCGCACGCTGCCGTTTAACGCCATGGTTCGCGTGACAAACCTAACCAACGGTAAACAAACGGAAGTACGTATTAACGATCGCGGCCCGTTTGTCGCGAATCGGGTGATTGATTTGTCTCTTTCTGCTGCCCAGGCCATCGAGATGGTCGGACCGGGGACGGCCCGGGTGCGCCTTGAAGTGATTTCTGGGCCGAATCCGTCCGTGGGGTATTTTGGAGTGCAGGTGGGAGCGTTTCTGGTGCAAGAGAATGCAGCGAGGTTAAAGGCTCAACTTGAATCGCGGTATCCGCCGATAAGCGTTGTGCCATTCGAATCGCCGAACGGAACATTTTACCGCGTTCGGATAGGCCGGCTGGTCAGCGAAGAAGCGGCGCGGTCGCTTGCTGAGCAGCTCCACAACACCGAGCAGTTCACTACGTTCGTCGTGCGCCTCGACAATTAGGTTGCCATTCTTCCGTGCTATCCCCCTAGTCCCGCTACGTTCCTCGTCATCTACTTGTGCTTCATCACGTATACGCCGTCCCAGTCGGCTTCCGGTCCTTCGGCCAGATACTCTTCACAGCGCCGCAAGAATATGCGGGCGGGTCCGTCTGCCGGCCAGCGATCGAGAACCTGTTCGAAGGCTTGTCGTGCAGCGCGCCAATCTCGCTGCTTGTAGGCTTTCTGACCGCGCGCAAAAAGCTCCACGAGTTCTTTGCCTGTATCGCCGAGTGCTTCGGCGTCGAGTACTTCGTAGATAGTTACTGGCTGCAATTTGCCTTTCACGCGAATCATGTCGAGTTCGCGCACAAGGGCACGCTCGCTTCGCAGTTCCTTCTGCGTGGATTCGCTGATGATGATGTGTGTTCCGTATTCTTTGTTCAGCCCCTCGAGACGCGAGGCCAGATTCACCGCGTCACCCATCGCCGTATATGCGAGCCGCATCGACGACCCCATGTTGCCCACGGAGGCGACCCCAGTGTTCAATCCAATCCCGATGTCCAACACTGGCTGCCCTTGCGCCTGCCAATCCTTTTGCAACTCGGCGAGACGGGCGAGCATGCTGAGCGCCGCATTGCAGGCGCGTGTTGCGTGATCGGGCTCCTCATAAGGAGCCCCCCAAAAACCCATCACCGCATCGCCGATGTACTTATCCAACGTGCCTTGGTAGCGAAAGACGATGCGAGTCATTTCTGTGAGGTAGCCGTTGAGCAAGTCGGCGAGTTCCTGGGCGTCAAGCGACTCAGAGATCGAGGTGAAGCCGCGAATATCGCTGAAGAGAACAGTAATTTCCGACTTGCGCGGCTTCACGCGTTCGGGATCGTCGAGCAAACGACGAATCACTTCTGGCGGGACGTATTGTTGGAACCTCCCGCGGACTTTGCGCTTCTCCTGCTCTTCAATCAGCACGCGGTAGAGGGCGACGAGGCTGACGTTGGGAACGAGGGTAAACAGGGCCGGAACGATGAAGTTGAGCCACGATCCACGCAGAAATGCGAAGTAAACAATTGCGGCAAACGGAAGCAATAACGCAAAACCCAAGGCCATCCAGCGTGGCTGTACAACGGCGAGCCAAATTCCCAGAGGAATACCAAAAAGAACGATGAAAAACAGATCTGTCAGGACCTCCTTACCCTTGTGATAGAGGAATTGCCGGTTCAGAATGTTGTCAACCAGGTTTGCATGAATCTCCACGCCAGGAAAATCGAGACCACCGAAGGGTGTGACCCGAAGGTCTGCGATGCCAGTCGCGGAAGCGCCGACAAGAACGATCTTATCCTTGAAAGCGCCAGGCTGAAATCTCTTTTGAGCTGCATCCGCGAACGAAATGTAGGGGTACGTGCGGGCTGGTCCGTGGAAGTTGACCATGAGCCGGCTTACATCGTCAGGCCGCACTTTCAGCTTCGGGCCAAACTCGACCGACGCTACTCCATTACGGCCATACCACAAGACCGTTTGCTGATTCGAAAGCCCCAAATATAAGCGGATGGTCTGCACATCAATCGACGCATACATATCCCAATTAGAGGGATCCTTGTCGATGCCGTAAGGCGTGGCGAGCGCGATGCGGCGGACAACCCCGTCAGCGTCAATAATCACATTGAAATATCCCGTGCCACCTATTCCGGAAGCGACTGCAGAGTTCAGGGCCGGGCTATTGGCCTCGGCGCCGCGCGGAACGAGGCCTAGATCTTGATACTTATCGATCAGCTTCAGGCGGCCCGCCTCGCCCTGAGCCTCGCGATCATTTGGCAGAGGCCGTAATTGGGGAAACGGAAAAAAGGCGAGCGAGTCCGCATAGTTCTTAAGCGAGCTAATGGAAACTCCCTTTAGGTCCGTTTCGGTATATAAGAAGTAATTTCCGAGAACGACGCGACGGAAACGGGTGATGGCATCGGCAAACTTCTGATCGTAATCATATTGCTTCTGAAGTGTTGCGATCCGTTCCAGGAGAGCGGGATTCACCGGCTTGCCTTTTTTCTGCTGGTCAGCCAGTTGCGCGGAAAGCTCGGCGAGCGGTTTTGCGGTTTCGTCTGGCTTGCTGAAGGTGATGTCGAAAGCGACGACACGGCCGCCGTCTTCGCGAATATTGTCGAGCAAGTCCGCAAAATGGAAGCGTGGAAAGGGCCATTTACCGAGGTCTTCCTGCGACTGCTGATCGATATCAACAATCACGATGCGAGGGTCTACTTTGGTTTTCCCACGCACCTGAAAACGGTAGTCAAGACTGCTCAACTCCAGACGGTAAATGGAATCGAATAGCGGAGTAGGACGCTCGCCCAAAAAGGTGGCAACGTAAATCGCCAGAGCGCTGACGGTGACTATCAGGCTGATCGTCAGCGAACCCTTGTGACCCAACCAGCGACGAAGGATTTTGACGATTTTCGGACCGGCGCGGTTTGGCATACTAGCCGTGAAATCCAATGGTGAAGGTGGAGAATGAAATCGGCGCAAGGCTAGCAAACGACTGCGCCGGATTCAAGGCAAGAAGCCGGAGATGGTTCGGCGAATGGGTTCGCGTGCTCCGCTTCGTCGCTTCCGCTATACTGTGACGCGTTTCGTAGTAAATACAGGAACCGATCTTCAAACGAATGCCTACGAAGAAAAAACTTCTCCGCGAGACGGGCCCTAAAGCCGAAAGGCTTGCGAGTCAGTTACGCGCCACGCGCCAATTGCTGAAGGTGGCGGAACGCGAGCGCGAGGAGCTGAACGAAATCGGTGTGGCACTGTCCTCACAGCGGAACGTAGGCGTACTGCTCACTCTTATCCTCAAGAAAGCCCGCGACATTACGGGCGCTGATGCGGGTTCGCTGTATCTTGTCGAAGCGGATGCGAACGATGGGCATCATCTTCGCTTCAAGCTGACACAGAACGACAGTGTTGAATTTCCATTCCAGGAGTTCACACTGCCGCTGACCGAGGATTCCATGGCGGGTTACACCGCCTTGCGGGGCGGGGTACTGAATTTCGCGGATGCCTACAAGATTCCCGGGAACTTGCCGTTTCGATTCAACGACCGCTACGACCGTGAATCCGGCTACCGCACCCGCTCGCTCCTTTCTTTGCCGATGAAGAATGCGAAGGGCGAAGTTCTCGGGGTGTTGCAGCTAATCAATTCCAAACGCGATCCGGCCTTGCGACTCAGAAACGCTGACGATGTTGCGAGATACGTGCAACCGTTTCGCGAGCGATCCGTGGGGTTGGCACTATCGCTGGCGTCGCAAGCAGCCGTGGCGTACGAGAATCGAAAGCTCTACAACGATATTGAGACGTTATTCGAGGGGTTTGTGAGCGCGGCTGTGACGGCCATTGAACAGCGCGACCCTACGACATCCGGTCACTCCCTCCGCGTGGCCACCTACACACAGGCACTCGCGGAGGCAGTGAATGCAGCGCCCAGCGGCCTCTATGGCGAGACTCATTTCGATCACGAGCAGATGAAAGAGATTCGCTATGCCGCGCTATTGCATGATTTTGGCAAGGTAGGGGTGCGAGAAGAAGTGCTCGTGAAGGCGAAGAAGCTTTATCCGCTGCAGATGGAGCTGGTTCGCCAGCGGTTTGACTATATACGCAAGGAACTAGAAGCGAGCAACGTGCGACGAAAGCTTCAGGTGTACCTTGAACGCGACCGCGGCGATGCCCTTCAGGAAATCGCGCGCTTGAGCGAAGACTTCGAACAACGGCAAAAAATGATCAGCGAGTATGTCGAGCTCATTATGGAAGCAAACGAACCAACGCTGCTGGAGCATTCGCATTCCCGAAGGCTGCAGCAAATCGCGAAACACCTGTTTCTCGATTCGCAAGGCGTGGAAGCGCCGTACTTAAGAGCGGACGAAGTGGGGCTTCTTTCGATCCCGAAAGGGAGCCTGAACGCGGCAGAGCGGCTGCAAATAGAATCGCACGTGGTGCATACGTATAGCTTCCTGAGGCGGATTCCCTGGACCAGCGAACTGAAAAATGTACCGGAGATCGCGCGTGCACATCATGAGAAATTGAACGGCAGCGGTTACCCCTACAAGCTGCGGGGCGATCAAATTCCGCTGCCGACCAAGATGATGACGATATGCGATATTTTTGACGCGCTGACGGCAGCGGATCGGCCCTACAAGCGTGCGGTTGCGACGGATCGCGCGCTGGGGATTCTCGACGACTGCGTTCGGGCGAAAGAAATCGACTCCGAATTATTTCGCTTGTTTCGCGAGGCGCGAGTGTATGAACGAGGGGCGCGTTCGTTTTGAGGTTCATGCGTAGCGATTACCGGCAAGCCAAAATCTCCACGAGAATGCCAGGTTCTTTCCGTAGAATTTTCTACGCATTTCTGACTATCAGTGTGCTTTCGGCGCTTTCTCCGGCAAACGCTCAAAAAGCATCTTCGACCACATGGTATGTGACGATCGTGCTGCCGCCAAAAGTGATCGCCGGGCATCCTGCAACGGTCGCGATCTTTGGCGCAGATGGCCGCCTGGCTCCCAATGTGAGCGTGCTGCTCGGGGAGGACCAGAGTGTGAAGACAGATGCGACAGGTCGTGCGTCTTTCACAGCGCCTGCAACGCCGGGGGTCCTATTCGCGGAAGCATCCGGGGCGTCAGCCGTTACCCTGATAGACGAAAGCCCCGCTCCCGGTGCGCAGACTGCGAAGGGAGATTTAGAGGTCGCAGGTGTAATTTCGCTCAAGGATCGTTTCACGATTTGCGGAGGAGGATTTCGCGGCGACGCCGATGCAAATCACGTGACGATGAACGGCGACCGAGCTCTCGTCGTGGCTTCTTCGCCTGAATGCCTCGTCGTGCTCCCCAGTCCGAGAGCGACCCCGGGTGCTGCGAAATTGACGGTCGATTCGCAGGGCGGTGATCGGAATGCCACAACAACTCTCGTCTCGCTTCAATTCGAAGCACCTCAGACTGCGCCGGTGCCGGGGCAGAGAAGCGAGCTAACCGTGCATGTGGAGGGCTCAGACGCGCCGCTTAATGTGATGATTCAGAACGAAACTCCTGGAGTGCTGGAGTTTCTAAAAGGAGACACACAGGAAGTGAGAACGACTGGCGGAAGCCACAATGTGGCGCAGGTGCAGATTGGCGCGATCCGCTCGGGCGATTATTCCTTCAGCGCAGGGTTGATCCCGTCAACTGATCTTGCCGCCGCCGTGCGATATCTCCGCGCTGCGGGGCAGCTGGCACCTAAAGCGCTACAGCACCGCGTGAATGACGCAGCTAACCGGCTCGCGACGCATCCCAAGGATCGGGAAAAGGTGCGACTGGAACTTGCAAAAATCATTTCCACGACGATTGCGGGTCACTTCCGCGTGCTATTAGAATCAGCGCAAGCAGCAATCTAATTTCCAGCTACTCACTTGAGGCGGGTTCCAGGATTTTGGCAATTCCTTCTGGCAGGGCTCCTTGCGACATTTGTTCGAGTGTGTTCCGAGTCCGGCTAAGCCGACTGTCAGCTTCTTCGTAACTTTGTTGAGCGTGCCGGAGGTGATTGCCTAGCTTGTCGTATATGTCCCCAAACGATTCCAGTTGCTTTTTAAGACCTTCGAGGTTGGCTACTAAGTGGCGGACATTCTCGGCAATTTTCTGTCCTTGTAGGTTACTTGCAATGGCGCTCAGGCAAGCATAGAACGTGTTCGGCGAGACTGGAAATACGTGCTTGCTGCGGCAGTATGCGTCCATCGGTCCGAATCTCGAGTCCTCGCTCATCAAGAGTTCATAGTAAACTCCTTCCGAGGGAACGAACATGAGTGCGTAGTCGAACGTGTGCTCGTCGGGGAGAATGTATTTTTCCGCGATTGAATCGGCGTGTTTTCGCACTGCTGTACAGAACTCGCGGCGAGCATCATCTCCGGTTTCGGCCAGCCTGCGATACGCCTCAAGCGGGAATTTTGAGTCGATGGGAAGCAGGCGTTCGGCGGTGCGAACGATTGCGTCGACGATCGCGCCGGTGGATGCAAAGCGAAACTGCATTTCGTAGGCGCTGCGGGGAAGCGCGTCTTCGAGAAGTCGTTCTAGCGCTACCTCGCCGAGCAGGCCACGCGTCTTTGCTCCGCCGAGGACGTTGTGCAGCGTTTGCGCTGATTGTGAAAGATCGCGTCCGGCTTGCTGCACTTCTCCAAGCTGCATACTCAGCTTGCGGATCGCTTCGTTTGAGACCTGCAATTGCCGTGCCATGGAAGCCTGCGCGGCGCTCGCGAGCTGGCCGGAGGATGCAACACCGGTTTGCAGTTCTTGTCTCACCTGGCCCAGTTGCTGTGTGACTGCCTGCATGAGGCTGTTCATTTGCGCCAGGACGGTTTGTGATTGGGAGGCGAGTGAGCTTTGCATTTCTTGGCGGACGGCTGAGAGTTGGGTGTCCGTGCGCCGCGTAGCCGACCAGAGGATCGCCACGACTGCTACGATTGCGAGGACGCCGAAAATGAGCCAGACGGCTGGACTCATGAGGCGGACGCCTTTCTCAATAACGTGAATGTTAACGACAAAGTCTCAGGGTAACACGATGAGCTAAGGTTGCAAGGCCGTGCGCCAGTACTTTTTTGAGCCGGACGCGGGCTGAAAATCTAGAAATTGATTCTTAGCGCGAACTGAAACGTCCTTGGATCGTAAGCCGCTGTGGGTTGCCCGGCGGAGCATGTTCCGGAAATCGGATCGCATAGCGGGTTAACGTCACTCGCATTGAAGCGATTCAACATGTTGAATCCGTCTGCGATGACTTGCAGGTTGACGCGTTCCGTGATCGGGATTGTTCGTGAAATGCGCAGGTCAATTTGAAAGAATCCGGGACGAGCGAATGCGTTGCGTCCAAGTGTGCCAGTGCAGCCGAAGAATGGAGACGGAACATCGGGAAACGAAAACGGCGTGCCGTCGCTGCCTATGCAGCGGTCTGGGGGAACAAACGCAAAGCCCTTGATGAAAGGTGAGGTAACCGATCCCGGCGGCGGTGAGTTCGTTTTGATAAATGATGGACGATTCGTGGCTGTGCCAAAGTCGAGGTTTGGATCTGAGCCGATCAGCACGTTATAGGGCCGGCCTGATGCAACCTCAACGACGGGCGAAACAGTAAAGTTCGCCAAGAACTTCTTCCAAAAGCCGGAATCGCTTTGACGGTAAGGGCTTTGGAAGACGGCACTGGTGATCCAGCGATGTCGCTGATCGAAATCTGAATTGCCGCGGTCGAGATTCGGGAAACTATTGTCCTGGGGATTAAGTAAAGTCGAGAGATCTGTGGAATCGTCGATCGTGTGCGAGTACGTCCAGCTGGAAAGCAGTTCGATGCCGTGTGAGAAGCGCTTGGTCACCGTAAGAGTAAACGCGTTATAAAGGGAATTTCCGGTTGATGTTTGCGGATTGACGTCGCTCCATGGGATTTGGACGCCGGGGAATCCAGTTGGAAATCCTGCTGCGCCTGCCAGAGCCACGAGCGTCTGGTATCCTGCCGCCGGATTGCCCGGGTTCACGGCGCTCGCGAACGACGGGTTTGGTCCCGAGGGCCGGAAGAAATTAAAAACAGCGGCACTGCCAATAAAGCCTACCGGCGTACCGCCGCAATTGGGACCCGTAAAACCGAAGCCCAAAATGCTTGGTGCAAGTGGACCAGCCGGCGTGCCAAAAGCAATGCTCCCACCTCCGGCCGTGTTCATTGCAGGAATTGCGCCCGGGCATGCGGTGTTGATGTCCGCTGTACCCGGAACTTGGATGCCTTGGGGATTCGTTCCGGGCGTAACGAGGCCGGCGAGAATAGCGTTGTTGTCATTGCTCGTAAGTAGCCGCGGCTCGGCGACGCTGAGGTTGATGGTGCGATCGAGATGCGTGCCGTGGGTGTAGTTGTAGCCGAGACTGATCTTCCAATCCTTAGTTATCTCCCGCTCGATCGTCAGGTTAGCCTGTTGCGCGAGGGCGTACTGAAAATTTTTGGTAACTGGAATCGTAAATGGCAGCAACGTCAGAGGGAATCCTGCGGTTATAAAATTCTGATTTGTGAAAATGGAATTCGCCTGAAAGGGATTGAATCTCTGCTGATCCGGCTGATAGCACATAACGAATGGAAGAGCCGGCGGAATTGGAGTGCAACCGGTAAGTGCGCCGCCGGTACTGGTCAGCAAACCCTGGAAAATATTTGTCGCGTTGAGCGCGAAGGGATTCAGATCCGCGAAACAACTTGCTCCGGAGCATGGCGCGCCTCCTGCGGTTTCAAGAAGCGCGGAGGTTGCTCCGTCTTCAGCGGTTGCCAGAAAGGCAAGTGCCAACGCCGGATGGTCGTAGAAGAATCCATATCCCGCTCGAATGACCGTCTTGCCATTGCCCCACGGATCCCACGCAACGCCAATCCTGGGTGCAACATTGTTCGTATCCGTAGGGATTCCCTCTACGACGCCGAAAGCCTTCTCTCCAGCAGCATTCAAGGCTGTCGTGGGTTTGAAAATCGGCATCCATTCAATGTCATAACGCAAACCATAATTCAGGGTAAGTTTGCGGTTTATCTTCCAGCTGTCTTGCGCAAAAACACCGAGGGTTTTCACGTTAAATGGCCGGTCCGATTGACCGATTCCCTGGATGAAAGATGTTGGAAACCCGAAACCATATGCCTGCACAGCAGAAAACCCCGGAGCGCCGGCAGCGGCGAAGGCATCGTTGATGGAGCCGGCGTCGAACCCACCGAACGAGTAAACACCGCCATAGTTCAACGTGAAGATCTGTGATTTCGAAGATCTCAGCTGAATTAAATTCGTGTCCGCGCCAAACTTTAGAGTATGCGCTCCATTAATCCATGTCAGATTGTCAGTCCACTGAAAACGCCTTTCAATGCGGTCCTCGGTGGAAAAAGGCTCTCTCCCGAAGAACGCGAATCCCGTGATGTTCACGGCAGGCAGATCTCCGCCGGGAAGCGGCGAGAAGCCGTAGTGCAGACCTCTCCGCGCGTATTGAAAGCGGAACTCATTAAACAGCGTGCTGCTGATAGACGTAGTGTGCTGCCCGACGATAGCAAGGTCACGGGTTTGCTGCACCGAAGTACGCGAACCCGCATTCTGCCCGAAGTTCTGGTTCTCGGCGTTAACCTCGATTCCTGTAATCGTGGACGGTGAAACGCTAGCGCGAATAAACGAACTGTTTTTCGGGTTCCAGATGTGATCGAGTCGCAACGACCAAAGGCTGGTGCCTTCTGAAGTCGGGAAATTTCCAATTGTCGAAGCAAGTCCGACGTAGGAGACAGGCACAGGTGCATTGCTAGACGGGAAGATATTTAAGGGTGGCGGCAGTGCGCCCGTATTTCCGAATATAGCCGTCTGTGCGCTCAGTGAAGCGGCGCAAAAATATTGCGCGCCCAATATATTGGGATTTGCGCCGATGAATGCGGCCTGATCTGGAGTCACCAGGCCCGACGTCTGACCCGGAAAGCATGGAGCTGGCGCAGGAATACTCTCGAGCCCAAAATTGTTTTGGCCGATGCTGGAGAAACCCGTTTCCTGCCGACGAGTAATCTCGTAGCTGAAAAAGTAAAATGTCTTGTCTTTCTGAATCGGTCCCCCGATAGTGGCACCCCCTTGAACTCGCGTATACGATTGCTTCACTGGAATCGCTTCAAATCCCGTGGCCCCGTCGGCCACCACCTTCACCGAAAACGGGTTGCGCGCTTGAATCGCTCCGTTGCGCAGAAACCCGAAAACATCGCCGTGAACCTGATTCGAGCCGGACTTTGTCACGATATTGACGACACCTCCCATCGCGCGTCCGTACTCCGGCATGTAGTTGCTTGTGATTACTTGAAATTCCTGCACGGCTTCCTGCGACACAGTCGCTCGCACACCATTCACAGAGTTGTCTACAGCATCCGCACCATCAACTGAGACCTCGTTTGATCTGGCTCGTTGGCCTCCAAAATTCAGGCCGCTAGTGGGCGCCGCTCCAATCGAAGGTGTGTCGTCGCGTGCTGCCTGTGAATTCAGTAGAGTGAAATTGATGTAGTTGCGCCCATTGATTGGAAGATTGTCGATCTGGGTCTGGCTAATCGTAGTGGATACGTCAGTCTTTGTCGTCTCGACGAGATCCGGCGCCGCCACCACGCTGATGGTCTCGTTCGTCGTCTTGAGCTGTAAGTGAGGGTTGTATTCAGGAGTGGTCCCGAGCGCGAGTGTCAGAGATTCATCTTTCATCGCTGCGAAGCCCGGAGCCTGTACTGTCAGCGAGTACGTCCCTGGAGGGATTCCGATAATTTCGTAACGCCCGTTCGAATCGCTCGTCGCTTCGCGCTCGGCGCCGTTGGCAGTGTTTCTCAGTGTGATTTTGGCGTCTTTTACTGCGAGTTGCTGCGGGTCGAAGACTGTCCCCGACAAATTCACAGTATTCACTTGTGCCAGGATGCGGCTGGACGTCGACAGAAAGAGACCCACGAGCAGCAGTACCACGAAAGCAGACTTACCGAGACGCATCGCTATATCCCTCCCGGAATATGTCGCGTTCAAATTAAATCACTGATATGCACTTGTCGTGAGAGACATAGGGAATTTCCGGTTCTTCCTGAATGCGGCCTGAATTGAACCGGTAATGAGGGACTTGTAATCCACACCCTCACTGTTTGCAACAGGAAACTTTCCGCAATTTGCCGTAGTTGTTCAAACAACTAGTAGGGAATGTTCGCCAAGAATGTGAAGAGGCGTCGGAAGTATGAAAGGCCCGAAATGCCAAAAAGATTACTTTAGTTTTGGCTCGTCGAACCGGTCAGTTGAACGAACGCTTCTGGCGCTGACGGCGGGGCAGCATCTATTGTTTGTGGCCCGCGCCAGAAGTCAACGACTGCGATCTGGTGCACGCAAGAAACTGTGCAACGAGGGGCGCAACCTTTCTTTGTTAGAAATTCTCGCTGTCGCTGCTCAGCAGAGTAGTTTTCGAGCGGAACGCCGGGATACCCGCGCTGCTGTGAGCAATAATGAACCAAGCCATCCTCGCATATGTAGAGATAGCGAGAACCAGCCCGGCAGCGCCAGTTGTTCTCGCGCCCCTTTGCTATGTTGTGCTGGAAATAGTTCAGGCGAGAGAATGACTTCTTCCCGAGCGACATAATCTCTTCGAAAACCTGCTGATCACGTTCACCCAACGGCTGGAGCTGTCCGTTGCCGTCATGAATAATTCCCACCGTTGAGGTGAAGCCAAGCTCGATCGCGCGATGCGCCACTCGCAGGGCATCTTCCGAACTGCATACCCCGCTCCCCAGTACGGAATTGATGTTGACGTGGAAGTCGGCATGCTCGGCTAGCAACGCGAGTTTTTGGTCGAGCACCTTCAGGCTTTTCTTCGAGACGTCGTCCGGCATCACATTGTCTATACTGATTTGTAGATATTCGAGTCCGGCACGATTCAACCGTTCGATGCGATCGGTTACCAGCAGATAGCCGTTCGTTATCAGCCCGGCGATGATTCCGTTCTTGCGGATCCTTGCAATGATGGCGTCCAGTTCAGGATGGAGCAAAGGTTCGCCGCCACTGATCGTAATTACGCCCGTCCCCATTTCGCCGAGCCTGTCGATTCTGCGGAACATCTCCTCCGTTGGAACCGGACTCGAAACATCGTCGAACTCATTGCAGTAGGTGCACGCGAGGTTGCAACGCCGCGTGGGAATGATGTGGACCAACAAAGGATGGCGAGTCGAGAGAAGCCCCTTCGCGATCATACGAATCGACCGCAGCCTGCGATGAGCGGCCAGAGTCCCGCGTCGGATTTTCCTTGTAAATTTCGCCATCTTCACGAGTTCAGTCGGTCGCCACGAAAAAACCACGCACATATGGTTAGCTAAGCCTTAATTATGCCATAGCGCCACAAAGTTCCCCGGAACGATTGTTTCGAAAGCGACATTCTTCCCAATGTAATTTTGCGGTCCCGTTCGTGTACAATCCCGCTTCTTCGAATTATGAATTCCACGTAGGCAGCGCAACATTAAATGTCATGCATGTGAGCAAAAGCAAGGACGAGGCCAAATGAAACGATTCTTTCTACTAGGCAGCGCGATTCTGTGGATCTTCACGATTCCCGTTGCGTCGGCTAAGCATCAGGCAACTGCTGTACAGAAGAAAATCAAAGTGATTGCGGACCAAGACAGCGCCGGCCCACAAGGCACCAACTTTCTTTCATTGCTCATGTTACTCCGTGCTCCGCAAATCGATCTCCTTGGCATCACGACGGTGAGCGGGGATCAATGGGTTGATCCAGCCACAGTATTTGCGCTTTGGGCCACAGAGCAAGCTGGGCGCACGGATGTGCCGGTCATCAAAGGGGCGGAAATGCCCCTTCTTCACACTCCGCGCGAACAGGAGCTGCTCGAGAAGCTCTACGTTCCCCATTCCACGTGGCATGGTTCTTTCAATCCCGACGCACCGCCTCCTAGCGAGACGTGGCCGCCGCCAGGCGGGTATCCCAAAGTAAAGGCAAAGCCGGGCCGCGCCGCCGACTTCATTATTGACACGATTCGCGCGAATCCCGGCGAAATCGTCCTGTATTGCGCGGGCCCGCTGACAAACATTGCCCTCGCGGTTCGAATGGATCCAGGAATTGTTGCGCTGACGAAAGCGATTTACATCATGGGCGGCAGCTCACGCGGTGGTTTTGAGTTGAACTGGTGGTGGGATCCCGAGGCCGCTGCTATCGTAATGCGCGAGCCGTGGAAGGAAATTGTGGTCAGTCCGGCTGAAGCCGGAGGCCAAGTCTGGTCGAGCAAGCAACTCATGCAACGGATTGTGGACGCCGGCGGCCCGCTTGCGAGTCATGTGAAACAGCTTTACATCGACTTCCAGCCGCCGAGCGGTACCACCCTGTGGTCGGCGATGTGGGACGAGCTTCTCGTGACAGCCCTGATCGACCCATCGGTGATTCAAGAATCTGAAACGATGTATCTCGATGTGGACATTCAGCACGGCCCAAAATACGGCGATACGGTGGTATGGAAACAACCTACCGAAGTGCCTACGTTTTTTCTGCCCTACAGCGGCCCACGTCCGCGCGACGATGCAAAATGGCAAGGCCATCTGACTCCGCCCGAAGAGTTGCATCCCGCGAATGTTGAGACGAAGGTGGACGTCGCAAAGTTCGAGGATGTTTTTGTCAAGCTAATGAGCCAATAGGCGCAACGTACCGTTCCCGTCGATTCTGCGCTCAACCATATAAATGTTTTCAATATACCTATCAGTGATATAGGCGACCGTGCCCTTTTAAACTTTGCATAGCTCTTTGCCCTTGCGACTTCCGACAGATCGAGCGGTCGGTTCAGGGCTTCGCCCGCGATCGGGAGTACGGTTAAGGCCTGCATAGAGATTCTCCCAATCCTGGTCTGAAGGGGGATTCTTGCCGGAACCAGACCGTGCTACTGACTTACCGGTGGGAGCGGCAACATCGCGGCACGAGAACAAAGACTTGCGCCGGCGGTTCGGGGTTCCAATGGTAGGATTCGCGCAGCGCACCAATTGCAAATAGAATACTGCCGGCAGCTCGCAGTCCCATTGGTCGACGATAGTCAAGACGATTGGAATTCTATCTCCGCTGCGATATTTTTCAGGTGGGGATACTCTTCCTATACCTAGAAGCAAGCCTTCGCGAATGTCACCGCGGGACAGGGTGCCGGCTATGTGATGATTTAACACCATGTTGCGCGGGTATTCGTGTTTGCGCGGGTACGTGTCTTCCGAGAAGGTGTACCAACCCGCATTTTTTACCGTGTCCTCTTCCAGAAACTCGATGAAATCGTCCCACGGGGCGCGAAGGGCGCAGTTTCTGATGATGATTTTCCCGGGGGCGTCCCGGCGAATAAAGACTGGGACCATGTATGCGATACGACCCGGCCGGATCTCGCGGACGTACCCGTCTTCGTAGGGATGCGGCTCATGCCTTATCAACAGTCCGCGCGAATCCAAACCGACTCGAAAATTCATGGGTTCGAGTGGTATGCCGGCGCCTTCAAGTTCACGCCAGTCCTCGATAAGTCGGGTGAGCCTATGAATTACCATATTTTCCTCCACAAAATCTTTGAAAATCCTCCATAACCTCCACCGGTGCACAGTCGCTCATGCACTGGCAGCGGCGGCGTCCGTTTTGTTTTGCGCAATCGCTGCCTGTTCTTCGCAATAGCGGCAGCTGCTGCGGAATTCTTGCATCGCACTGATCCCATATGAAAACCCGAGCCGGTGCACTTGGCGGCATACTGGCACGGTTAGTTTAACGCCATTACCAGCTTTGTTGATTTTGCCACTCGGAATTCCGAGCTTTTTGATCTCCCAGCCGACGCTTTCAGCGGAAACGTCTTTCTGATGCAATCCGCGACCTTCGTAGATTTTTATGACCGTGTCCGCCAGCTGCTGAGAGCGGACCTTCGACCATCTTCCCTGGTGAATGAAAAAAAGGACTGCTTCAAGGACAACCGAAGCGAAAGCGGACGCGTTCGCCGCGCGGATTTCTTCGTCCTGCACGGTCAAGAGCCGAAGGATTCTCGTGCGGAGTTCTTCGTCATCGTCGAAAACGGGGCAGAATGCGGACGCAAGATTCTGCATCGGAAAGGTCAAGTCGCCTCCATAAAATTTCGGGGTTTGTAGCCGCTCGAAATTTCGCAGAAAACAACCCAGGAATCGTGGCTGAAATTCCTCCGCGATCTCTTCTTCTACTTTTTTGTCAAGGATCGGCAAACGTTGCGATACCGGAATCAATGCGGCGCGTAAAGCATCCGTTTCGAACGACGTACCACTCGGGATCGTCCGTGAAAAAATTACCTTGGGTCCAAAAAGCTCGAGCATCCCCTGCGGCCTGGGAATATGTGCTCCTCGATAGCATGAAGCCTCGAGTATCGTCGGCATTGGAAATTTCAAATCCGGCTCATCGAGCAAAAGCGTCGGCTGAAGCGACATGGGAGCACGAAGTAGGTCGCCGCGTCGTACGCCAACTAGGCGTAAAGGGCGTCGGCACAATAGCCCGAGCAAACGCATTGCTAAGTCCTTCGGACTTCCTGCCGGCGCAAAAATCCAGAGGATGGGTGCCATTGGGAGTACAGGCCAAAACCATGACGAAAAGATTCCACAGACCATTGCTGTGACGCAGGAGTCGAGCTGCCCCAAGTGAGTTGTCAAAAGACAACACACAGTTCGGAACAATTCCTCGGCACGCTCCGCCGGCCCGATCCGCGTCGGAAAACGCACACAGCTAGAGAGATTTCGGTCCGGACGGAGTGGCCCGTAGATTCGGCCGTCATGAGCGACTTCTGGTTTCAAAGCGAAGATTCCCTGCCGGCAGTGGACCAATTTCAATTCTGCATTGACGGGATCACGGATAAGCTCGATGACCGTCTTGTCTGAGAAAATCTCCCCGGCGGTTTGAATCACGTCAATGTTCTTGTGGCCGTTATCCCCCACCATATCGCCTCGCTGACGACTCTCGAAAAAAATCGCCCCCCAAAAAACGACCTCGCCCATTGATCAAGACGCTGTCCACGAAATCGAAAAAGAGTAGGCCATGCTGCCTTGCTCGGCGCGGAGGCGGGCAGCTTGCCTATGCGCTCATTTGTTAGGCAGCATGTGCGATCCGTTTCTATGCCATTTCCTCTAAAAAGACAGGGCAAAAAAAAAGGACGAACCCCGCGGGGGTCGTCCTAACCAGCGTCCTATAACTCCAATTACCGAGTTATATGTCCAACAAAATCGTGTTCATTATCGCACAACATCGCTCAAAAAACAAAACCCACGCGGGAAGGACGGACTTTGCGACCATTCCACTTCGATTCGCTCGGCTCCCTCTGCGTCGTCGGCCACCGGACCGCTTGTGCCGAACTGTCCGTTCCTTTTGCTCGCGCGAAGTGTATTCGTTTTTCCGGTTTGCTGGCATGGGCCATGTGGAGGGGAATCTATCTCGCAAAACTACCAGGGCTGGAACGCAAAATTCGCGTTCTGATGGATTGGGCGGCGGAGCTCTTGTTTTCACGCGACATCGTTCAGACCATCGATCTGAAATAGGCCCGGGATCAAGAAATGGACCAAGAATTCAGAGTAATCCCACCCGGGCCCCTGAAAACTGCTCAGAGATATCACGCACCAAGCTGGATAGAGGCGAGTGAGGCATCCAGGCTGGTCTTTGTTCTGGGAGGCCCACCTAAGGGCAAATGCTCCAAACTTAGATCAGCGAGCTTCTGTGCTTTTAGGGATTCCTGTGCGGCAAACTCTTCGATTCGTTGGGACTCGAATTCGTCTTGAACCAGATTATTTTAATTCACCCGTCATCTCCGACGAGCAACCACTCCAGCGACTTCCCGAACTGGCGACTGATTCTCAGCAGGATTTCTGCGCCAATTTCCTTCTCTCCGCGCTCCATTGCTGACAAATAGCTCTGGCTTACAGCTATTTGCCGTGCGAACTCGTCCTGAGTTGTATCAAATCCCCTGAGTTCGCGGATTCGCCGTCCGACACATCGCCACTCTATCGTTTGTGACGTGGCCCGAGATATTTTTGTTGACTTCCTCATATCCACAGAGCTAAAATAGTTCTATAGAGGTCAACGCCACTATCTAAAAACTGATCTCAAAGGTGAAAGAAATGTTTCTACATTTCCTGAACGAAAACCGCAACAGAAGAAAATGTAGAACAACGGAGAATAGGAGGACAACGTGAACCGCACTCTTTGGAATCGCACTCAATCCTTGCGAAAGAATGCAAGATTGGCTCGTTCTCTCTGGGGTGCCCTTTCAGTTTCCGCTCTCAAGCAACTAGGAGAGCTTACGAAAAAGCATCGGTTGTCCGTTGCTGCTGGAGATCTACAGTTGTTGGAGGGTCGATGGTACGTCACACATGCAGGGCTTCTCAGCATGGCCGTGCGACGTCGGTGCAGGGGAATCCGAACCTCCATGGAACATCACATGTCTGACCCTAATTCGCATCGGTGGGTCTGCAAGGCCGTCGTCTATAAAGGATCCGGCACTAGAGGGTTTACCGGTTACGGCGATGCGGACCCCTCTAATGTATCTTCTCTCGTTCACGGCGCTGAATTGCGGGTTGCCGAGACGAGGGCTATCAACCGTGCGCTCCGCAAAGCCTACGGGATCGGTCTCTGCTCCATCGAGGAATTGGGATCACAACCACTCTCCGTCGAGCCTCTGAAGAAAAGATCGGACGACCCACCGAATGGCAATGGTTCCTTGCACGGGCAGCCCCGACTCCGCGACAAGCTTTGCCTGCTGATTCGAAATTACGATCTCGACCCTGCCTTGGTGAAACGCTACGCAGCCGACTTCTGTGGTACGGAAACACTTCGCGAGGCCAGCCGAGATTTGGTCGAAGCTTTCGTTTCGACGACGAACAACTGCCACGGCAAACCCATCGCGATCTCAGGGCGGTGGGCTGGACGAAGGCGGCAGAATTGACCAAGGTCGCACGCCGGGACGGACAGAAATTCGACTGTGCAACCTGGTTGCACAAAGCGCAGGAACTACCCAAGGAAGAATTCAAACGAGAAGTGGAACGACATCTGACGGGGCAGGAACAGGAGCCCTGGGAGATGCTGTATTTCAAGATCTACAAGACCCAGCTGCAGGTGATCGAGAAGGCTCTAGAAACCGCCTCACTGATGCTCGGCGCACAGAAGTCCCGAGGCTACTGCTTGGAGATGATTTGCGCCGATTTTCTGGCAGGAGCCCAGGTAGAAGGCTGCGGTTCGAGCGCGCTGCTTCTGGCACTCGACCGGCTCTATTCGTTGCTTCCAGGCCCTCAGAAAATGGAATTTCTGCGGCAAGT
>Ga0126381_100002276_pt1 | contig 20719 bp, 13 predicted proteins | sample PanSoiMetPlot_28_FD_96465 | JGI IMG/M metagenome (GOLD analysis project Ga0126381, IMG submission 96465) | Tropical forest soil microbial communities from Panama - MetaG Plot_28 | ecosystem: Environmental > Terrestrial > Soil > Tropical forest > Bulk soil | place: Panama | collected 2016-02-17
CGACGTGACCACACCAGGCAGGCAGGCCCTCGGCGAGCGCGCCACCGTCCCGGTCGAGTCGGTCATCGTCGCCGGTGAGCCCCGCACGGTCGCCGGGCCCGGCCCGACGCGGACCGGTCGCAGGACAGCCGTCATCGCCGGGTCGGCGGCGGCAGCGTTGCTCGTCGCCGCCGGGGTCGGCGCGGCGCTCGCGCTGCCGGGATCGAGCTCAACTGGCGCGCACCCGGGCGTCGTCCCCACCAAGGCCCGCGTCGCGGCAGCGTCAAGCCCTAAGGCCACGGCTACCAGGGCGGCGGCCGCGAGCGTCCGTGCCGCGACATTCGCGCTGCACGTGCCAAACGGAGACGGGCTGCAAACGCCCGCCTTCAGCGTGGACGGCAAGCTGCTCGCGCTCGACAACACCACCGACGTGATTGTCCTCAACGCCGTCACGGGCGATATGGTCACCACGCTGTCGCTGCCGGGCAACATCTCCTTGCCGCAATTCGCTTTCAGCACGGACGACAAGACGCTGACGGCGGTCGATTCAAGCGCTCCTGGCGGCGTTTACCGGTGGAACCTGTCCACCGGCCAGGGCTTCTCCCCGATGGCCATGCCGTCGGCGAGCGCCGGCGACGGCACCGCGACGCTCAGCGCGGACTCGTCCACGCTGGCCATCTCGGACGCGACCAGAACCGGGGTTGACGTGTGGGATGTCGCAACCGGCACGCGAATCGCCGAGCTCGCCGATCCGGACGGCGCCGTCATCGCGCCAGTTGGCACCAGCTATGGCGGCGCCATAAGCCTCGACGAGGACGGCCGCATCGCGACCGTCGCGGACCCCGACGGCAACGTCTATGTGTGGAACGTCAGCACGCAGCGGGTCATCGCGACGCTGCACTACAAGTACAACGTGCTCTATCACAGCAAGAACCTGACGAATCCGGCCACGATCAGCCCGGACGGGAAGCTGGTCGAGATCAACTACGCCGCGACGGCCGGCCTGAGCAGCGTCTGGGACGTGGCCTCAGAATCCGACGTCACCCCGGAGGATTCCAGCTGGCCACACTCCCACGAGGCCGTCTGGTTCAGCGGCGGCGGCCAGGTTATCGTCACCGAGCGTGACAACGGCACGGGTGCCGACCTGTGGAATGCCGCCACCGGCGCGCACATCGCCTTCCTCGGCTATTCGGCGCACGTCCAGGCGAGGGGGCTGCACCTGGCCGCGGTGGGCGCGGACGGCAAAGACCTGCTCACTGCCGACAAAGGCGGCCGCAATTACCTCTGGCACGTCTCGTACTGACCGCGCTAACCGTCCGCCTGGCCGAGGGTCCCTTCCAGGTTCGCTAGCTCGGCCGGGGTCCAGTGCGGCTGGGCGCCGGGGCGGGAGGCGACTATCGAGCCGAGCGCGTTCGCGCGTCGAAGCGCCCCGGCGGCCGGCAGCCCCGCCATGATGGCGTCGAGCAAGCCAGCGGCGAACGCGTCGCCAGCGCCGACCGCGTCGGCGACGGAGATCGCTGGCGGGACCTGCCGCGAGTAGCCGCCGTCCAGCCACAGTGCGGAGGATGCGGACCCGGAGGTAACCGCGACGCCGCGCAACCGCGCCGAGACGGCCAGGTCGCGGCTGAACGCTTCGGGTCCATCCCAGCTGACACCGAACGCGGGGGCGAGTTCGCGCGCCTCGGCCTCGCTGAACTTCACCACGGTCGCCAGCTGGATCAGCTCGGTCACCGTTTCCGGTGTCCACCAGCCGGGTCGCAGGTTCACGTCGTAAAGCCGGATAGCTGCAGGACTGGACCTGACGACATCTGCGACCGCCGCGCGCGCCGGCGGCCGCAGGAGTGCGAGCGTGCCGAATACAAACGCGGCAGGCCGTTCCGTATAAATCCAGCGAAATTCCTCTTCCGCGGCCATCAGCCACTCGAACGCCGCCGGGCGGACGATGTCGAATTCCGGGCTTCCGCCCGGATCCAGGCTGACTACCGCCCGCCCGGTCGCGATGCCGTCGACCGTGCCGGCCAGCGAGGCGTCGATCCCGCGCGAGCGCATCTCCGCGAGCGCCGCGTCGCCGTCGGCGTCGCGGCCGACGGCGGTGAGGTATCCAGTCCGGTACCCGAGCCTGGCCAGGTGAGAAACCACGTTGAACGGGGCCCCGCCGATGGTGGCACCGCCGGGCAGTTGATCCCACAAGATCTCGCCCGCTCCGAGGACGCACGCGGACCGGTGATCCTGCTCCTCCGCGGTCAGTTCTCCCACCCCCTCAGGCTCTCGCAGCCACGTTGGACGCCTGCGCTCGCCCCCGCTCCGGTGCCCGAGTCCCAGCCAAAGATCGTTTAGCCGAAATGTTTGCCTTAACTGTTGTGATAGCGACAGTTAAGGCAAACATTTGTTCAGAATGATCTTGCACGCCGCCCGGCGGGCAGTCAGGACCCAGCGGCCTTGGGTCAAGTGGTACGGGGGCGCATCGGGATGCGGGTGTGCCGCGCCCACTGGGCTAGCTGGTCGGCGAAATGCGGGCTGTCCGGGTCGCCGGAACTGCCCCCGGGAATGACGTAGCTGGCACTGGCCGGATCGGCGAGGTCGACCACCTGGCGGTACACGGAAAGGCTCGTCACGGTGAACGGGCTGCCCTGGATCCAGCCGTACCCGGACGCCTGAATGGTGTCCGCGTCGCCGCCCATCGGCACGGCGGCGAGCGGGCCGGCGCTGACAAGCGGATGGGTGCGGACGGCCCGGTGGACATCACCCCAGCGCCACAGTGCCGGATCGGGCCCGCCGTGGCCGGCCGCCGCGGCCCAGGCGTCGGCCAGCGCGCCAGGCACAACGGCGAGCACGCGCGACGCCCGCTCGCCACCGGCGAAGCCGGCGCCGTCAGCGCGGTCAGCGCGGTCAGTGCCGGCACTGCCGGCAGTGCCGGCAGTGCCGGCAGTGCCGTCGGCGCCGGCACCGGGTACCGGGCCGCCGAGCAGCTCCCACGTGTCGTTGGCCAGCCACCGCCGCACCATGCTCAGCGTCGGCGCGAGGGTCCCCGCGGCCACCCACTCCCAGGCGGTCGTGCCGAGCAGGGGCCGGTACAGCGATTCCGCGAGCGCCCGCTGGAAGCACGCGTAAAGCAGGGCCGGCCCGGAGCCGGCCGCGAGATCCCCGTCCCAGCCGGCCAGCATCGCGCGCGCGGCCTCCGCCGGCCCGCCGAACGGTCCGAGGCCGCTCAGCACCCGCACCCATCCGAGCGCCGCCCACGACACCGTGTCGGCCTGCATGCTGGCGAGCTCGTCGACGCGCATAACCCCGGGACCGGCGAGCGCGCCGCGCAGCCGCTCGGCGCGGAATGGCTGCGCGAACGAGTACGACAGGTACGGCTCGTCCCCGTCCACGATCGCGTTGTTCGCTGTCATCACGAACCCGGCGTCCGGATCGACGACACGGGGCAGCTCGCCGAAACCCGCGGTGCCAAGCCACTCGCAGGAGGCGTCCCATCCGGGCACGGGCAGCAGGCGGTGCGCGGGCGTGGAGCGCACCGGTATTTCGCCGCGGCACTGATAGGCGATCTTGCCGTGCACGTCCGCGCAGACCAGGTTGTTGACCGGGTCGACCCAGCCCTCCTGCGCGTCGGCCAGCGCGGTGACGTCCCGCGCGGTGAGCATCGGCAGCAGGCATTCGAAACCGCGGTCCGGCCGGTACGTGGCGGTGTACTTCAGCGCGAGCGCCATCCCCATCGCCGGATCGCCGTGCACGACAGGCCCGTGCCTGGTCTCCCACACGGGGGCCTGCGTGACGTCGCCGCCGCGGATGGCGATCTGCTCGGTGCGTGTGGCGGCCTCGCGCCAGCCGTCTTCGGTCAGGTACCTGGAGCCTTCGAACCGTTCGATGTACAGGTCCTGGCCGTCGCCTTCGGCGTGGGTGATCGCCCAGGCCACCGACCCGTTGAAGCCGAAATGCGGGAACCCGGGCAGCCCGGGGAACGTGGCCCCGGTCACGTCGAAGTCCGGGCAGGCGACGCGGCACTGCCAGTACACGTTCGGCGTGTCGAGGGCGCGGTGCGAGTCGTTGCAGATCACCGCGCCGCCGTGCGCGGTCCGCCGCCCGCTGACCGCCCACGCGTTGGAGCCAGGCTCGGTCTCGGCGAGGAAACCCAGGTGGCCGGTCACGTCGGTGAGTGCCCTGGCGACCAGCCGGGACAGCCGCGCCTCTGGCGGCACCGCGAGCGGCGAGCCGGCCGGCGGCCTCGTCTCAAGCCGCCCGAAGGCGTCCGGGCCGATCCGGGCGAGCAGCACCGCGTGCGCCAGCTTGTGCTGCCACAGGCCCATCAGCACGTGCCGCACCTTGAACGCGGCGACCGAGTGCCATGGCTGCCACGGCTCGACCGAATACCGGCCAGGCAGCGGCGCGGCGCCGTCCAGCACCGCCTGGTTGACGCCGCGCGCGTACGCCTCGAACGCCTCGCCAAGCGCCGGCGACATCGCCGCGACGTCACGCTGCGCGGCGTCCGCCAGGCGGAGGCGCCTGGCCAGGATGTCCGCCTTGACGGCGGACGGCCCGGCGATCTCCGCCCACCGCCCGCAGGCACGCCGCCGGTCATAGTCCATCTGGAACAGCCGATCACCCGCGCACGCGTAGCCCATCCCGAACCATGCAGCGGCTGCCGTCTCCCCCCTCACAAAGGGAACGCCATACCCATCACGCGCAATGCTGGCTTCCCCCGCCAAACTGGCAACCCTCAAGTTCACAATGACAATTATCCCGAACGAAGCGTGGCTCCCGCTGTCCGCAACTGGGGCCGCTGCCGGAGTTAGCCCAATCGGATCGGGCCGCTGCCGGAGTTGGCCCAATCGGATCGGGCCGCTGCCGGAGTTAGCCCAATCGGATCGGGCGGCTGCCGGAGTTAGCCCAATCGGATCGGCCGCTGCCGGAGTTGGCCCAATCCTGCTGGCTCGCAGCCGCCGCCGACCCCGGTCCGCGCCCTCCCGCGCCGCCCGCGCCGACGTCCTCCCGCGCGGCCACCGCGCCCGCGCCCTCCCGCGCCGACTCACTTGCGCCGCACCAGTCACGGAAGGGCGACTTTACTCACTTTCCGGATGGACAAAACATCCTAAAAAGGACGCAAAAGTGGTCGAAAAGTGAGCAGAGTCAGTGCAGAGCGTCCGTAAGCTGTTGCGATTGCGACCTGAGTGGCTGCTGGGGTCGCGGCTGGGAGGCTGCGGCGGTCAGCCGGACAGGGCGCAGGCGACGAGGACCGCCGCGGTGCTCACCTCGACGATCGCGCCGAACACGTCGCCGGTCATCCCGCCGAGCCGCCGCCACGCCACGAACTGGACGAGCCCGCCCGCGAGCAGGCCGGCCAGCGCGGCGGCAAGTCCGCGCGCCGCCAGTGCCCAGCCGCCGGCGGCGAAGCCGGCCGCCGCGACGGCGCAGCCGAAGATCGCCACGGTCAGCACCCGCCCGCCGGCCGTGGTCTGGCCGGCCACGAGGGCGCCGAACCCGCCGGGTCGCGCGGCGGGGTACCCGGTCGCGAGCACCACGGCTACCCGTCCTGTCGCCGCCGCGAGCACGAGCGCGGCCGCGGCCACCGTTACGCGCGGCACCGCCGCGAGCGCCGTCACCTCGATCAGCAGCACGAAGACGAGCGCCGCCACCCCCATCGGGCCCACGTCCGACCGGCGCATGATGTCCAGCGCCTGCTCCGCAGGGCGACGGCTGCCGAGTCCGTCCGCGGTGTCGGCTAGCCCGTCTAGGTGCAGGCCGCCCGTCAGCAGGCCGAGCAGCGCGACGGCGAGCGCCGAGGCGAGCAGTCGCCGCGGCCCGGACGCGCCGGACGCGCCCGCCGCGCCCGCCGCGACGGCAAGCATCAAGCCGGCGCCGATGCCGCCGAGCAGCACGCCGATGGCCGGCAGCCAGAGCACGGCCGCGGCAGCGTCACCCTCGCCGAGTTCGGCAGCGCCCCCGGCAGGTATCACGGTGAACAGGCTCAACGCCACCCGCCAGGACGAGGCCCGGCGCTCTTTTCCCAGCCCGGCTGGGTCGTCATCGTGCGCGGTCATCGGAGCCCGCTCACGGGAACCTCACCGCAGCCGCCGGGCGATACCCGCGGTGCACAGCCAGACCTGCTCGCAGCCGGCCGCTATACGGGTGTTGAGGACGCCTAGTTCGTCGCGGTACCGCAAGCCGGAGGCCGTCGCGGGCACGACACCCGAACCGACCTCGTTGCTGACCGCCACGATGTGCCGCCTGGTTGACCGCCACGCGTCGAGCAGGCCGTCCACTCGCTCGGTTAGCTGCTTGTCGGCGCCGGGGGCGGCCTGCCACAGCCCGCACTCGTCCATCACGCCCGCCAGCCACGTGGACAGGCAGTCCACAAGCACCGGGACGCGAAGCCGCTCGCGGGTCAGCCCTGGGCCGGCGAGCACGCGTTCGAGTTCTAGCGTCTCCAGCGTGGTCCAGTGCGCCGGGCGGCGCAGCCGGTGCAGTCGCACCCGGTCGGCCCAGTCGGGGTCTTCGGCGTCGGGCAGCGGCCCCGTGGCCACGTATTCAACCTGGTCGCGTTCGGCGAGCAGGCGTTCGGCGGTGACCGACTTTCCGGACCGGGCACCGCCGAGGATCAGCACGCGGAACGGCTTGCCGCGGCGGGGCCTGCCCGGCAACGGCAGCGGGCCCGGCCTCGGCAGCGGCCTCGGCGCGCGGTCACGGCCCAGGCGGGTCATCACTTTTCGCCGGAGACCCCAGCGCTGTCGAATGTGGCCATGTCACGCAGTACTCGCGCCGCCGCGGCGACCACAGGCAGCGCGAGCACGGCGCCCGACCCTTCGCCGAGGCGGAGCCCGAGGTCGAGCAGCGCACGCATGTCGAGTGACTCAAGCGCGCGGCGCGCGCCCGGCTCGGTGGACAGGTGGCCGGCGATCAGGCAGCCGGTGACGTCAGGAGCGAACGCGCGGGCGGCGAGCGCCGCCGCGCAGGCGATCACCCCGTCCAGCAGGACAGGGACCCGCTGTGCCGCGCCGCCGAGCACGAAGCCGGCGAGGGCGGCGTGTTCGAGCCCGCCGACGGCGGCGAGCACGCCGAGCGGATCCGCGGGGTCGCAGGCGTGCAGGGTGAGCGCGCGGCGCACCACGTCCACCTTCCGTGTCCACGTCGGGTCGTCGATGCCGGTGCCCCGGCCGGTGACCTGCGCGGGGTCCGCCCCGGTAAACGCGGCGATCAGCGCGGCCGACGCGGTCGTGTTCGCGATGCCCATGTCGCCTGTGATCAGGCACCTGTTGCCCGCGTCGACCAGCTCACGCGCGACCGCTATGCCGGTCTCGACGGCGCGGCGCGCCTCATCGCGGCTCATCGCCGGGCCGGCGGTCATGTCCGCGGTACCCGGCCGAACCTTCCGTGGCAGCAGCCCCGCGGCCGCGGGCAGGTCGGCGGCGACCCCGACATCCACCACACACACTTCGGCGCCCGCCGAGGCGGCGATGGCGTTCACCGCCGCGCCCGAGGCGAGGAAGTTGGCCACCATCTGCGCGGTGACCTCCTGCGGCCATGGCGAGACACCCTGGGCGTGCACGCCGTGGTCGCCGGCGAACACCGCGACAACCGCTGGCGCGGGCAGCGGCGGCGGGCATCGCCCGGCGATGCCCGCTAGCTGTACGGAGACGTCTTCGAGCCGGCCGAGGGAGCCGCTCGGCTTGGTCAGCACCTGCTGCCGTTCACGAGCCGCCGCGACGGCGGCGGCGTCAAGCGGCCTGATCGCCGCGACGGTGTCTTCGAGCAGGCCGACCGGGTATTCGTTGCTGGTCATGACCGCGCCTTCCCCGGGGTAACCGCGCCCCGCAGGTGTCGGGTCCGGCGGCCGCAGTCTCCTGGCTCCCGGATCGAAGCTCCCCTCAGCCTTCCCACCGCGGCACGCGGTCGTGGCTCATGCGAGAGTCGCTCCCCGGTCACAGTCGCGGGACGGCGCCGGACTCGCACCGGCTTCCTGCCCTGCCGTCGGAAGAACGCCACTCAGCAGACCACAGCCCCGCTCGGGCGTCAAGCCGGACAGAATGAGGCATGACCACCCGCGTCCTGTTCAATGGGAAGATCGTCACGGCTGACGAGCAGTTCTCCGTGCACCAGGCGGTGGCCATCGACGGCGACCGCATCACCTCCGTCGGACCGGATGCGGCCGTCCGCGCGCACGCGGGGCCCGCGGCTCAGGTCACGGACCTCGGCGGCCGGACGGTGATCCCCGGGCTGATCGACAACCACAATCACTTCGTCCGGGCCACCGAGCACGCCGAGGTCCGCCTTGAGGGCGTCCGCAGCAGGACAGCGGCTGTTGACTTGCTGCGCCGCCGCGCGGCGGAACTCGAGCCGGGCCAGTGGCTGCTGACGCTCGGCGGCTGGCACGAGGACCAGTGGGAGGGCGACAGGCGCGGCATCGCGCTCGCCGAACTCGACGCCATCGCCGGCGGCCATCCGGCGTACGTCCAGGCGCAGTACGACCACGCCTTCGTCAATACCGCCTGGCTGGACGCCATGGATGTCCCGCCGGGCGACGTGACCCGCGAGACCGGGCGCGTCGGCGGCGGGCTGGTCGCGCTGAACCGCGCGGCGGCCGGCTTTCCCGCCGTCGGCCCTGATCAAGCGGCCGGCGTCCGCGCCGCCATGGGCTGGTACAACAGCCTGGGTCTCACTACGGTCTTCGACCCGGGCGGCGTGGGCGTGTCCGAGGCGGCCTACGGCACCGTGCGAGACATGGCCGCGCGCGGTGACATGACGCTGCGCGTGTTCACCACCCTCCGTGATAACAGCAAGAGGGGGATAGCGGGTGATAACAGCAAGACAGGAATGGCGGGTGATAACAGCAAGAGGGAAGAGGCGGCCTTCGCCGACACGATCAGGGCATGCCGGCCCTTCCAGGGCGACCAGTGGTACGACCAGATCGCGGTCGGGGAGATCTACCACGCGCCGTTCCACTGGGACCACACGGCCAGCCCCCCTCGTCCGTCGGGTGCGGACATCGAAGCGGCTACCGGGATCTTGCGAGCGGCCGCGGAGACCGGCTGGCCTGTGCAGACGCACTCGGTGACAACCGAGGGCCTGGCTCTCGTCCTCGACGCCTACGAGCGAGCGAGCGAACTCCACCCGGTCAGGGCGCTGCGCTGGTCGCTGACGCACGCCGAGGGGATCACCGCGGCGCAGCTGGAACGCGCCCGCGGCCTCGGCGTGACGATCCAGTTGCGCAGCCAGGGCGTCGTCGGCAACCACGGCCGCGCCGTCGCCGCGTACGGCCAGCGAGCCGCCAGGGCGATGCCGCCGCTGCGTCTCGTCCAGGACAGCGGGCTGACCTGGGGGCTCGGCACCGACGGTACGCGGGCGGCGCAGGTGAACCCGTTCATCACCTTGTGGTGGGCGGTGACCGGGCGCTCGCTGGGCGGCGACCGCGTGCTCGACGAGCCGATCACCCGCGAGCAGGCGCTGATCGCGCACACCCGGAGCAACGCCGCCCTGATGTTCGCGGAGAACTACCTTGGCTCGGTCCGGCCGGGCCTGCTCGCGGACCTGGTGGTGCTCGACAGGGATTACCTCACGGTGCCCGAGGATGAGATCAGGGACATCACGCCGGTCGCCACGATGGTGGGCGGCGAGGTCGTCTACGGCGCTCTGCCCGCACAAGCGGCGGGGGACATGCGGTGAAAGGCGATTCAAATCATGCCGCGGAACGAATCTCCCTCCTGCTAGGCGTCCAGGTCACCGCGGTGCGCGCGGCCGGCGCCCAGCACGGGTACGAGCACGTCACGGCCGAACTCGCCGACGGCCGTGAGGTGTTCGCCAAGGCCGCGCTCGGCGCGGGCGGCGGACAGGCGGCGGCGTTCGCCGCCGAGGCGAATGGCCTGCGCTGGCTGGCGGATGCCGGCGCGGTTCCCGTGCCCGCGGTGCTCGGCGTGGACGAGGGCATGCTTGTCATCGAAATGCTGCCGCCTGGCCAGCCGACGCGGGCGGCGGCGCGGGAGTTCGGCGTGCTGCTGGCGAGCACGCACGCCGCGGGCGCGCCGTCCTTCGGCGCGCCGTGGCCCGGCTACATCGCGAGCCTCCCGCTGGACAACTCCCCGGGGCAGGAATGGGGCGGCTGGTACGCGGAGCAACGGATCGTTCCGTATATGCGGAAGGCGCGGGACTATGGCGCGCTGTCCCTCGCCGACCTCAGCCTGGTCGAGGCCGTGGTTGCGCGGATCGGGGAGCTCGCCGGGCCGCCGGAGCCGCCGAGCCGCGTCCATGGCGACCTGTGGTCGGGCAACGTGCTGTGGTCGGGCGGGCGCGGCTGGCTGATCGACCCGGCCGCGCACGGCGGGCACAGGGAGACCGACCTGGCGATGCTCGCGCTGTTCGGCGCGCCTTTCCTCGACGAGATTCTGCGCGGGTACGGCGACACCGCGCCGCTGGCAGACGGCTGGCGGGACCGGGTGGCGCTGCACCAGTTGTTCCCGCTGCTTGTGCACGCGTGCCTGTTCGGCGCCGCCTACGCGGGCCGGGTGCGAGCGGCCGCGCGTGCGGCGCTGGCGGCCTAGCCGCCGCGTCGGCCGGCCTTACCGCGCGTTAGCTGCAACGATACTCCTGTGGCTATTGTGACCAGTTTTGCGACTGAGTTAGGCGGGTATGGCCGCGCAAGGCCGGGCGCTCGCCCCGCGCGCGAGTGCCCTGACAGCAAGACCGCTGGTCAGGAGGGCGAATCATGACAAACGACCCGTTTGGGTCCGGTGAGTCCGGCGTGCGCCCATTTGACGAGTTCCTGGCACGTTTGATCGGCGGCGCGCCGCAGCGGCCAGTGCAGCGGATCAACATCGGTCGGCTCATGACCGAGCAGGCCAGGGAGCTGATGCGAGATGCCGCGCGGCTGGCCACTCAGCGGGGAGACGCGGACCTGGACACCGACCACATGCTGTGGGCCGCTACCAGGCAGGAACCGACGCGGCGGCTGCTCGCCTCGGCGGGCGGCGACCCCGACGCCATCGCCCGGCAGATCGAGTCACGCCCGGTCAGCGGTCAGCGCCACGAGGAACTGCCTAGCCTGACCCCGTCGGCGAAGCGGGCGCTGCTCGACGCGCGGCAGATCGCCCGGGCGCTCGGCTCCTCGTACATCGGGGCCGAGCACCTGTTGTTCGCGCTCGCGGTCAATCCGGAGTCCGGCGCGGACCGGGTGCTGCGCGACGCGCGGGTCACCCCTGAGGCCTTGCGCGACGCGGCCGCGGGCGGCGGGGGACGCGCGGGGGGACCGCCGCCGTCGGAGACGCCCACCGTCGATCAGTTCGGCAACGACCTCACGGCGATGGCCCGCGAGGACCGCATCGACCCGGTGGTCGGGCGTGAGCTTGAGATCGAGCAGACGGTCGAGGTGCTCTCGCGGCGGACGAAGAACAACCCGGTGCTCATCGGCGAGCCGGGCGTCGGCAAGACCGCGATCGTGGAGGGCATCGCCCAGCGCATCGTCGACGGGGACGTGCCGGACACGCTGCGCGACAAGCGGCTGGTACAGCTCGACCTGGCCGGGATGGTCGCGGGGACGCGGTACCGCGGCGACTTCGAGGAGCGGCTGAAGAAGGTCATCGACGAGATCCGCGCGCACGGCGATGAGCTGATCATCTTCATCGACGAACTGCACACCGTGGTCGGCGCCGGCGCCGCGGAGGGCGCGATGAGCGCCGGCAACATGCTCAAGCCGGCGCTTGCCCGCGGTGAGCTGCACATCATCGGCGCCACGACGATCGACGAATACCGCAAGGACATCGAGAAGGACGCCGCGCTTGAGCGGCGCTTCCAGCCGATCCTGGTGCCCGAGCCGACCGTGGACGAGACGATCGAGATCCTGCACGGCCTGCGCGACCGCTACGAGGCCCACCACCAGGTCCGTTTCACCGACGAGGCGCTTGCGGCCGCGGCAGAGCTGTCCGACCGCTACGTCACGGACCGGTTCCTCCCCGACAAGGCCATCGACCTGGTCGACCAGGCGGGCGCGCGGGTCCGGCTGCGGATGAAGACGCCCGCGAGGGACAAGCGCGAACTCGAACAGCGGCTCGAGCGGCTGCGCCGGGAGAAGGACGAGGCGGTGGCCGTGGAGGACTACGCACGGGCCGCCTCGCTCCGCGACGAGATCGCCGAGCTGACGCAGCGCGCGGAGGGCGCCGCCGCGGGAGGGACGGCCGTGCCCGAGGTCACTTCGGCCGACATCGCCGAAGTGGTCTCCAGGGCGACCGGGATCCCCGTCTCGCAGCTCACGGAAGAGGAGAAGGGGCGGCTGCTGCGCCTTGAGGAGAACCTGCACCACAGGGTGGTCGGCCAGGACGAGGCGGTGACGGTCGTGGCCGATGCCGTCAGGCGCTCGCGGGCCGGCCTTGGCGACAAGGACCGGCCGATCGGCAGCTTCCTGTTCCTCGGGCCGACCGGCGTGGGCAAGACCGAGCTGGCGCGGGCGCTGGCCGAGGCGCTGTTCGGCAGCGAGAACCGCATGATCCGCATCGACATGAGCGAGTTCCAGGAACGGCACACGGTCAGCAGGCTGGTCGGCGCGCCGCCCGGCTACGTCGGGTTCGAGGAAGCGGGCCAGCTGACCGAGGCTGTACGCAGGACGCCGTACGCCGTGCTGCTGCTCGACGAGATCGAGAAGGCGCACCCGGACGTGTTCAACGTCTTGCTGCAGGTGCTCGACGATGGCCGACTCACCGACGCCCAGGGCCGCACGGTCGACTTCAAGAACACGGTCATCATCATGACCAGCAACCTAGGCTCCGACCTCGTCAGCAGGCGCGCGCTCGGCTTCGGCGGCGGCCAGGAGGATGAGTCGGTACGGGAACGGGTCATGGCACGGCTGCGGGAGTCGTTCCGGCCGGAGTTCCTCAATCGCGTCGACGAGATCATCGTCTTCACGCATCTTGACGAGGAGCAGTTGCGGCAGATCACCAGCCTGCTGCTGGAAGAGACGATGCGTCGGCTGCACGCGCAGGACGTCACCGTGGACTTCACCACCGAGGCGGTCGACTGGCTGGCGCGGCGCGGATTCCAGCCCGAGTTCGGCGCCAGGCCGCTGCGCCGCACGATACAGCGCGAGGTGGACAACCGGCTTTCCGCGATGCTGCTAGACGGCCGGCTGCGGCCGGGGCAGCACGTCACCGTGGCGCGGGAGGCAGACGCGCTTGACTTCCGCGTCAGCGATCACGCCCCGGGCGAGCCCGTGCGCGCTTAACGCGCTTGGGGCGCTTGGGGCGCTTGGGGCGCTTGGCGCGCCTAGTGCCAGGCGGGGCCTTCGGTCACCGGGTGCGCGCGGATGAACTCCTCGTCGACCTCCACCCCGATGCCCGGCCCCTCGAGCGGGGTGACGGTGCCGTCCTGGCGCAGTTCGTACGACGCGGAGCACGCTTGTGTCCGCAGCGGGTTGTCGGTGGACCCGTCGCCCTCGAAGTAGCGCGCGTTGCTGATGCTGGCCAGGAAGTGCACGCTTGCCGCCATGTTCAGCCCCGTGTGACAGCCGTGCGTGCAGACGGGAAGTCCGGCGGATGAGGCGATCGCCGCGATGCGCAGGCCCTCGGTGATGCCGCCGCACCTGGACAGGTCGGGCTGGACCACCGACACGCAGCCGGCGTCGACGAGGCGCGCGAACTCATAGCGCGTGTAGCAGTTCTCGCCGGCGGCCAGGGGAAGCGTCGCGATCTGCGCCGCCGCGCGCCAGCGGCGGTCCTGGTAGGGCGGAAACGGTTCTTCGAGCCAGCCGGCCCGCGCCTGTGTCAGCGCCGGAAGCACCGCGCGCACGTCGTCGACGGTGTACCGGCAGTTGGCGTCGGCGAGCAGGGCGATGTCGTCGCCTACCGCCGCGCGGATGGCCGTCGTGCGCTCGATGTCCCTGGGCACCGTGTCGCCCAGCCGCAACTTGACCGCGCGGTAGCCGGCCGCGATGGAGGCGAGCGCCTCGTGCGCCAGCGCGGCGGGCTCGGCGTAGCCGAGCGCGAAGCCGCCCGCGTAGGCGGCTATGGGGGCCGCCGAACCGCCGAGCAGGCGGTATATCGGGAGGCCGAGCGCCTTGCCCTTGATGTCCCACAGCGCCATGTCGACGCCGCTCATCGCGCACACGCATCCGGCGCAGGTGCCGTGGTTGGCCAGCAAGCGGCTCTCGAAGCGTTCCCAGACCGCGCCGGTGGCGGTGGCGTCCATGCCGGTGAACAGGTCGCGCAGCGTGGTGTTGACCGTGGCCGCCACGGCGAGCGGCGCCCGCCCGTTGTACGACTCCCCGTACCCGGTCAGGCCGCCCGCCGTGGTGACCTTGACGAGCACGGTGTCCCGCTTCACCGCCTGGCCGAGCCCCTGCTGCACGGCGTGCTTCAGCGGAACCGAGCACGCGAGCGCCTCAACGCGCTCAATGGCGAGATCTTGCATCGTGGCCACCTTACGTGCGCCGGCCCGCGGGAACCCAGGGCCGCCCGCCACAAGCTCCGCGCCGCTCGTTTGATGATCGGGGATAGAAACCGCCCCTCCGGGGGCGGTTTCTATCCCGCGTCTTTGAAATCCTCTTGCCGCTAGTCGTAGAAGGCGAAGAGGCGGATCTCGATGCTGGCGCGGGGCGGGGCGTCCGGGGGGCAGGTCCGGTCCTGGAACGCGCTGTGCGGCACGGGCTCGGCCTTACCGGGATGGGAGTCGAAGCCACGGAAGACGTACGCCTCGTCCGCGGTCATGTCCGAGCAGTAGAACCAGCGATGCTGCCCGCTGTGCAGATAGGCGAGGTTCTCCCAGGTCATCAGCTCACCGCTGGAAAGCCGCAGGGTGATTGAGCAGTCCTGCCTGTCCGGCGGCGCGACGGACCCGGCGTCGCAGAGCGCCAGCGGCACGTCCTGTGGCGGTCCGGAGAACGCCCGCCAGACGTTGAAGATCGAGTATGGCTTGCGCAGCCGTTCTTCCGCCTCGTCCGGGGGCAGCGCGCGGCGCAGCATGAGTTCCGCCGACGGTGCGTTGTAGTCGGCGTGCACGAAGTCCCCGGTGAAGGTCGTGCCCGCGGGTCTTTCGCCGACCCGGGCGCTGACCCGGACCACGGGGGAGTTCAGCACCGCGGTGGCCGCGCAGCCTGTCACCGCGCGCAGCAGTTCGCCCGCCTCGGCGACGTATACCCGCGCGATCTCGGCCCGGTCGTAGAAATCCCTAACCTCGGTCGGCGCGGCGACGATCGTGAAACCTTCACGATCGAGGGAGAACCCGCCCGCCCGCTCGCGCATGTCGGTTACCCGCACGGGCTTGCCCGCCAGCGGAAGACTGGTGAATTCCGGCCGCGCGCCAGCCGGCGGCCGCGGGTCCGGGTCGTAGTAGACGATCGTGGCGTCCAGCGACCCGGACATCGCGTTCCGTGCTTACGTCAGTCGGCCGCGGCGGCGGTGTCCACCGGGGCGGCGGTGTTGAGCGGGTGGCCGATGGTGGCGCCGCTGCTCGGGTCGAAGAAGTGCAGGCTGCTGGTGTCCACGGCGAGTTCGAGCGGCTGTCCGGGGCGTGCCGCGGAGCGGGCGGCCACCCGCGCGGTCCACAGCGACTTGCCGCCGGCCAGGGCCGCGACAGTGTCGTCTTCGTCGTCGTGGTGATCGGCCGCGCTGGCCAGGGCAGCGTGCTCGACCGGCGGGGCGTCGATGGTGAAGATGACATGGATCTCGGTGCCAAGTTCCTCGGTGACCCCGACGGTGACCGGCATCCGCGCCCACGTGGGGTCGCCGATCGAGCCGTCTTCGAAGTCCGAGGGGCGGATGCCGAGGATGACCTTCTGGCCGAGGTAGTCGGCCAGGCCAGGCTTGGCGTCAAGCACCGAGGCCGGCACCGGCAGCCGGTGCCCGGCGAAGGTGACCGCGGGCCCGTCGTCGCGGGTGAAGTCGGCGAGCACGAAGTTCATGGAGGGCGAACCGATGAACCCGGCGACGAACAGGTTCACCGGCGACTCGAACAGCCGCTGCGGCGTGTCGACCTGCTGCAGCCGGCCGTCTCGCAGCACGCAAACCCGGTCGCCCAGGGTCATCGCCTCGACCTGGTCGTGAGTGACGTACACGGTGGTGATGCCCAGCCGCTCGTGCAGCTGGTTCAGCGCGGCCCGCATGGACACGCGCAGCTTGGCGTCCAGGTTGGACAGCGGCTCGTCCATCAAGAACGCCTGCGGCTCGCGCACGATCGCCCGGCCCATCGCCACCCGCTGCCGCTGCCCGCCCGACAGCGCGGCCGGCTTGCGGCCCAGGTACGGCTCAAGCCCGAGCATCTTGGCGGCTTCGCCGACCCGCCGCTTGATCTCGGCCTTGGGCGTCTTGCGCAGCTTCAGCCCGAACGCCAGGTTCTCTTCCACCGTCATGTGCGGGTACAGCGCGTAGTTCTGGAACACCATCGCGATGTCCCGGTCCTTCGGTGGCAGGTCGTTCACCACCCGGGGCCCGATGGAAATGGACCCGCCGGTGATCTCCTCCAGCCCGGCGATCGACCGCAGCGCGGTCGACTTCCCGCACCCCGAAGGCCCGACGAGCACCATGAACTCGCCCTCCTTCACCTCAAGGTTCAGGTCGTCGAGGGCCTTCACGCCACCCTGGTAAACCTTGTCCACGTGGTCGAGGACGATCTGTGCCATCCGGAAACTCCCTTGTGTGCCCGTGTCCCAGAGCATAACCAGTGGTGGCGCGTGCGTTAAGACCACGGCTGTGGTGAATGTTCTGGTATCCGTGAAATTGTTATGTCATGTCAGCCGCGGTTGCAAGCCGCGGTGTCAGTCAGGCAGGTCGTGCACCGACACGGGCGTGTCGAGCACCCGGAGGGAATCCACCACCCGAACAGGGCCGGTAAGCACGAACGACCCCTCCAGCGGTAGGTTGTCCGACGCCCCGCCCACGGCGACGCCGATCTCGCCGGGCTCGACGATCCGCCTCCCGGCCAGGCCGGTGAACGCCGTCCGGTCCGCGTGCAGCCGGAAGGCGACACGCCGGGCCTGCCCGGGCTCGAGCGGCACCCGGGCGAATCCGGAAAGCCAGCGCACCGGCCGCACGACCTGCGCCTGCTGGTCGCTGAGGTAAAGCTGAACCACCTCGGTGCCCGCCCTGGTTCCGGTGTTGCGGACGTCACAGGATATTTCCACTGTGCCATCGGTCGGTGTCTTGTCGGCGGACACGACGAGGTCCGAGTAGGCGAACGTCGTGTACGAAAGCCCGTGGCCGAACGCGAACAGCGGCGTCGGGTCGACGGAGCTGCCCCCGTGCGCCGCCGCGTTGCGAGACCGCAGGTACGTCGACGGCTGCGCGGCCGACGACGCCGGCATCTCCACCGGCAGCTTGCCGCTCGGCGTCACGCGCCCCGTCAGCACGTCGGCGATCGCGTGCCCGCCCTCCTCGCCAGGGAAGAAGGCCTGCACGACGGCCGCGAGCCGGCTGGCCACGCCGCCGATCGCGTACGGGCGCCCGGTGACGAGCACCGCGACGACGGGCGTGCCCGTGTTGGCGAGCGCGTGGAGCAGGTCCTCTTGCGCTCCGGGCAGCCGGAGCTCGGTGGCGTCGCAGCCCTCGCCCGAGGTTCCGCGCCCGAACAACCCCGCCTCGTCACCCACAACGGCGACAACAATTTCCGCCGAACGAGCGGTGGCGACTGCGTCGGCGAACCCGGATCTGTCATCGGTTCTGACGTTGCAGCCTGGCGCGTGCACGACGTCGGAAAGCTGCTCGCGCAGCGCCTCAAGCAGGGTGGCGACCTGAACGCCGGCGCCGTCGGTGCGGCTGGCGAGGTGCCTGGGCATGCTGTAGCAGCCGAAGAACGCAAGCGGGTCGTCGGCGAGCGGGCCGATCACCGCCACCTTCGCCGTGCTGGCGAGCGGCAGCGCGTCCCCGGAGTTGGCGAGCAGCACCACGGACTCTTCGGCGAGGCGGTGCGCGATGGCACGGCTCGCGGGTGAGTCGAGGTCGATCTCGGGTGGCGCGCCGTCCGCCGCGGGGTCCCAGCCCGGGACCGCGGACCAGCCGGCGTCGAGCATGCCAAGGTCGAACTTCTGTCGCAGCACGCGGGCCACCGCCCGGTCCACGATCGCCGTTGTGACGTCTCCGGCGGCGGCGGCCGAACGCAGCGGCGCGCCGTAGCAGCGCACGCTTGGCAGTTCGACGTCTACGCCGGCCGTCAGGGCGAGCGCGGCTGCGCCCGCGAGCGAAGTGGCGACCGCGTGCTGCAGCTCAAGGAAGGACACCGCGTAGTAGTCGGAGACGACCAGGCCGTCGAAACCCAGCTCCTCACGGAGCACGGTGCCGAGCAGCACGGGGTCCGCGGACACCGGCACGCCGTCGATGTCGGTATAGGACGGCATCACGGACCGGGCGCCGCCGAGCCGCAGGGCCATCTCGAACGGCGGCATGATGACATCCGCGAACTCGCGGGGACCCATGGACACCGGCGCCATGTTGCGCCCGGCGCGCGACGCCGAGTACCCGGCGAAGTGCTTGAGCGTGGCCTGCACGCCGGCCGACTGCAGTCCCTGGACATAGCCCGTCCCGATCATGCCGACCAGGTAGGGGTCCTCGCCAATGGTCTCTTCCGTGCGGCCCCAGCGCGGGTCGCGCGTGACGTCAAGGACCGGCGCGAGGCCCTGCTGGATGCCCACCGCGTGCATGTCCCGGCCGAAGGCCCTGGCCATGTCCCGCACGAGCGCCGGATCGAAGGACGCGCCCCAGGCGAGCGGGGTCGGGAAGATCGTCGCGGTCCAGGCGGCGAAGCCGGTCAGGCACTCCTCGTGCGCGACCGCGGGAATGCCGAACCGGCTCGCGGCCATCACCTTCGCCTGCAGCGCGGCGAGCGCGCGCATGCCGGCGCCCGGATCCACGGGCCGGGTGCCGAACACGCGGGTCAGCTGCCCGAGGCCATCGCAGATGGCCTCCTCGAGCGGCACCAGTTCGTCCGCGAACAGGTCCTGCATGGGAGCGACACCGTCGCCGTCGCCGGAGGCGCCCATCCAGACGCTGCTGAGCTGCGCGATCTTCTCCGTGAGGGTCATTCTCGCGAGCAAGTCGGCGACACGTTCGTCCACCGGGCACGTTGGGTCGCGCCAGACGTCGAGCTCAGGACGGACCGGGCGCGTCTTTGCGCCGTCACCCTCGGGTGCCGGCGCCCGTTCCTCTCCGGTGCTGGCACTGTCTTCGGGTAGGTCGGATATTTCGGTCTTGTCTAGCGGACGGGTCACTGCGGGGACTCCACGGGGTATGCGGGGGCGGCGGTCGACTCGCGCACGATGAGCTCGGTGGACAACTCGACCCGAGTCGAGCGCAGCGGCCGGTCCTCGATCAGCTCACCGAGCATTTGAGCTGCCGCGCTGCCCATCTCCGCAAGAGGCTGCCTGACGGTCGTCAACGGCGGCGACGCCCAGCGGGCGACGGGAAGCTCGTCGAAGCCGACGACGCTGAGGTCCTCGGGGATCCTCAGGCCGCGCTGGCGGGCAGCCTCGTAGACGCCGAAGGCCTGCTGGTCGCTGCCAGCGAAGATGGCCGTCGGCGGCTCCGGCAGGTCGAGCAGCTCGACTGCGCGCGCGAAACCGCCCTCGTGCTGGAAGTCGCCGTAACGCACCTGGGTGCGGTCGAAGCGCACGCCTGCCCGCTCCAGGCCCGAACGGTAGCCGTCGAGCCGCGCGAGGCTGCACAGCATGTCGATCGGGCCGGTGATCGCGCCGATCCGTCGGTGCCCGAGGCTGAGCAGGTGGTCGGTGGCGACGAGCGCGCCCGCCCAGTTGGTCGCGCCGACGCTCGGGATGTCCGGTGGCGGGGTGTTCGCCGGGTCGATGACCACGAGCGGAATCCCCGCGCTGCGCAGCTGGTGAATCTGCGTGTCCGTGAGCGTCGTGGTCACCAGGATCACGCCGTCGGTGTCGTGGCTGGCCAGCGCGCTAGTCCAGCTCGCCGGCCTGGCGTCGCCGTGCCGCACGGAAGAGACCGCGACGGCTGTCTCGTGCTGCGCGCCCCACTCCTCGACGCCGCGCAGGATCTCCACCGCCCACGGGCTGTCCAGCCCGTTGAACACGAGGTCGACAAGGCCGGAACGGCGGTGCCGCCGCAGGCCGCTGCGCGAGTACTGGTGCTGGTCAAGCAGCTGCTCGACCCGGGCGCGCGTGGACGGGGCGACATCGGGTCTGCCGTTCACCACTTTCGACACGGTGGGCAGCGAGACGCCGGCCTCGGCGGCGATCGCGGCGAGCGTAGTTCTGGGCTCAAGCAGCCGCTCGGTATCGCGCCTTCGCGCGATGCCGCTTGGCTGCCGGCGCGCGGTTCCATCTTCCTGATGCCGCACAGCGCCACCTTTCGAGTGTCGTACCGAAACTTTCGCCCCACCGCGCGTTGCCCTGGGGCGCGATGTCCATGCTGCATCGTACGCGAATAGCGTGGTCAAGGGAATCTCCCTAGGCTGACCAAGAGTGCCGAGAACAGCCTGGATTAAAAGTAAGTAACACAGTGGAAACAGGGGGTTGACCCGTATGCAGATGCGATTCTACGATGACGACACGTCGAAAGTCTTGCTAAAAACTTTCGAAATGCCCGGTCGGCAGCAGAGCTCAGTACGCCGCGCGTCTGCCTCGGGCCAACCTCTCCGGGAGATGACCATTCATGCGTAGCAGCCGGGCACTTGCCGCCGTCGCACTCGCTGCGGCGACGGTAACTGCGGCCGCCGCGTGCAGCGGCGGCGGTTCGTCGAGTAGCACTACCACGCCAACCACGAGCACTTCGGCGAGCACCTCAACCTCCGCTAGCGCAAGCGCTAGCACGCC